>OCHC01001503.1_pt1 | contig 17260 bp, 15 predicted proteins | sample 1538641 | NCBI WGS metagenome assembly OCHC01 (sample SAMN04571714, study PRJEB22368) | human gut metagenome | biome: human gut; material: stool | host: Homo sapiens | place: Luxembourg | collected 2012-08-17
CTTTATGAAAATTTTGTTCTATGGAACCAGAGATTATGATCAGATATTTTTCGACAGGTTAAAGCCAGAATATCCAGATATTGAATTTACATTTCTTGAATCAAACTTATATAAAGAAACTGCATCTCTGGCCGCAGGATACGATGGAATCTGTGCGTTTGTAAATGCAGATCTCGGAGCAGAAGTCATTGAAGAACTGAGACATCAGGGAATACGACTGATATTGATGCGCTGTGCAGGATATAATAATGTAGACCTGAACAAAACTGCAGAATGTGGCATAAAAGTTCTTCGTGTTCCCGGATATTCCCCCGAGGCAGTTGCCGAACACGCTATGGCGCTGGTACTTACCGCAAATCGTCATACCCATAAAGCATATATCAAATGCAGAGAAAATAACTTCTCACTGAATGGGCTCATGGGAGTTAATCTGTATGGAAAAACAGCCGGGATCGTAGGTACCGGAAAGATTGGTCTTGCAATGGCACGAATCTGTCAGGGATTTGGGATGAAAATCGTTGCTTATGATCTTTATCCAAACGAAAGCTCCGGACTGGAATATGTTTCTCTGGACAGACTGCTGGCAATCAGTGATCTGATCAGTCTGCACTGTCCTCTTACACCGGAAACGCATCATATGATAAATAAAAAATCGATTTCCCGGATGAAGGATGGCGTAATTCTCGTAAATACATCACGCGGAGGACTGATCTGTACAGAAGATCTGATCACCGGTATCCGTGATCATAAATTCTGGGCAGTAGGGCTTGATGTTTACGAAGAAGAATCTGATTTTGTGTATGAAGATATGTCCGAATATATTTTAAAAACTTCCACTGTACAGCGGCTGCTCTCTTTTCCAAATGTTGCGCTGACATCACATCAGGGATTTTTTACCGAAGAAGCTCTGACCAATATTGCAGAAACAACCTTGCAAAATGCAGAAGCTTTTCGGACAGGAATGGAATTAAAAAACGAAATCTATTTATAAAAAGCTTCTTTCAGAACATGGATCTCTTCTGTCCATCCAAAATCATCATTTGGGGTTTCGAGGATAAAAGGGATTTCCCGCAAAGCCGGATGTTTTATTATACGGGCAAGAGCCTCCATGCCAATTTTTCCCTCTCCTATTCTGGCATGGCGGTCCTTGTGGCTTCCGCAGTCATTCAGACTGTCATTAAGATGAATGGCTTTTAAACGCTCCAGACCAATGATATGATCAAAATCATTTAAAACGCCATCTAAATCATGTACAATATCATATCCTCCATCCCAGACATGACAGGTATCCAGGCAAATTCCCATTTTGCTTTTCTTTTCTACGAGATTCAATATTTTTCTGAGTTCTTCAAAATTTCTTCCAACTTCCGTTCCTTTACCGGACATTGTCTCCAGTAAAACAGTGGTTGTCTGTTCTTCGGTAAGAACATCGTTAAGAAGTTCAGCAATTTTCTGAATACCAATTTCACTGCCCTGACCTACATGACTTCCCGGATGAAAATTATAATAATTTCCCGGTGTATATTCCATTCGTCGAAGATCATCTGCAAATGTTTCACGCGCAAAAGTTCGAAGTTCTTCTTTTGCAGCGCACGCATTTAACGTATATGGTGCATGCGCAACGATCTTTCCAAAATGATTTTCCTGTGCAAGTACAAGAAAATTCTGAATATCTGTTTCATCAATGGCTTTTGCTTTACCTCCTCGGGGATTTCTTGTGAAAAATGCAAACGTATTACCTTCATTTTTTATAATCTGCCTTGCCATTGCGGCATACCCCTTAGATGATGAAGTGTGGTTTCCAATATATAAAACAGTCATATTACTTCTCCTTCGTTACTGTCCACTCCGTTCGCAGTAACTCTCTTTTTTATCTTTTTATATTCTTTATCTTAAAATGATTGACGGAATCTGTCAAACTTCTTATACTCTTTTTAAATAGAATTTTTTGTCGAATTTTGCAAATAATTCCAGACAGGAAAGGGAGTATATAATGAATCAGACCGGCAGACATTCAAAAAAACGTAAAAGAAAAATGGTAAAGAAATCGAGATACTATCGTGAACGTCAATTGCGAATTTTATATATCGGAATTGGTGCAGGCATATTACTACTTATTCTAATCTTAAGTTTTGCAATAAAAGGATGCAGTTCCCGAAAATCAAAAGCGGCTTCTTCCAGTAAAGCAGAAAACATCAGTCAGACAGGATCACTCACTGTCACACCAGAACCAAAGATGGATCCGGTATCGTTAACACTCAGTGTTGTCGGCGACTGTACATTGGGAACTGACGAATACTTCGATTATGATACCAGCCTGAATGCATATTACGAAAATTATGGCGCGGACTATTTTATGGCAAATGTAAAAAGTATTTTTTCTAAGGATGACCTGACAATTGCAAATTTTGAAGGAACTCTTACAGAATCTACGGAACGAGAAGACAAGCAATTTGCCTTTAAGGCACCCGCTTCCTACGCAAATATACTTACAGCAGGCTCTGTAGAAGCTGTTAATACAGCAAATAATCACAGCCATGACTATGGTGAGGAAAGTTTCAATGATACATTGAAGGCTCTGGATACAGCGAATATCCTTCATTTTGGCTATGATGAGACTGCTGTTACAGAAGTAAAGGGTGTCAAAGTAGGGCTGGTAGGAATCTATGAGCTGAATGATCATCTTGGCCGGGAAGAACAGCTGAAACAGAATATTGCCAAAGTAAAACAAGATGGTGCACAGCTGATCGTTGTTATCTTTCACTGGGGAAATGAAAAAGAGGAAGTTCCGGATGAAAACCAGAAAACACTTGGACATCTGGCAATTGATGAGGGGGCAGATCTTGTCTGCGGCCATCATCCACATGTTCTGCAGGGAATCGAAGAATATAAAGGTAAGAATATCGTATACAGCCTTGGAAATTTCTGCTTTGGTGGAAATGCATATCCAAGTGATATGGACACTATAATTTTCCAGCAGACATTCACGATTGATCAGAATGGTGTAAAAGATGACAATGTGACCAATATCATTCCATGTTCCATCTCATCTGATTCTGATTATAATAACTACCAGCCAACTCCTGCTGAGGGCGAAGAAGCTACTCGAATCATGCAAAAGATCCAGAAAAGAAGTTCCTGGATCAAGGACGGTACAGTAAGTGATTCTGAAACAGCTACAGAATCAGATGAAGAATATGATGAAAATTCAGATGCATTTACAGATTCTGATGATACTGAGGATCCAGAAGCCTGATCTCAGGAATTTTGCTTACTGTATTCAGAAGCTCCTGCAGAAATTCCGTAACCAGAGGATGCGCATTTCGCTGGTCATTCATAATTGCATAGCATGTACGATACTCCGGACCGTTTTCAAGAGAAACGATCCGGCAGTTTTCGTTTTCGGCTAATTTATGTCCAAGAGTTGCCGGCATGATTGCCCAAGCATCTTTCAGATCAAGCAGCTGACGCAATAATGCCATATTATCCAGCATAACTTTGACTTCAGGATCATTTCCAAACCAGTAATCATGCCACATAAGAAAAGTATTGCTCCATGGAATATAGATCTCATCGGTGCTGTTTAACTGAGACGGGAGAATCCCATCCTGATAGGAAGCACTTTTGTGGCACACAAATACAAGCTGTTCTTCAAAAAGCGGGATTGTCTGAACCTTTTTGAAGAAATGGGGATTGGTGATCAGGCCAAGATCTGCTTCTTTATTTTCGATAGATTTATAAGAAAGATTTGACTGCATAGTGTTGATATGCAGACTACATTTAGGATGACTCTCCAGAAAATTCTCAATTACCTGTGGCATAAAATAAAAATTAAGGCTGTCTACATTTACAATTCGAAGCTGTGTGGATGGCCGCTCGAACTTAATCTTTCCGGTTTCAATCCACAGCTGTTCCCATTTTCTGGCAATTGGGACAAAACGCTGGCCCGCATCGGTAAGCTCCAGTGTACGGGATCCTTTGCGACGTATGATCAGCTCTGTCCCCAGCTCCTCTTCCAGTGCTGACAGACGATGACTTAATGCCGGCTGTGATACAAAAAGACTTTCTGCTGCTTTGGAAAGAGAAGAACTGGATGCTATGGTAAGAAACGTGTGTATATCCTGATATGTCATGTATTTTCCTCCATATGTAAAAACATAAATATAAACATAATTTATATTATATAGACAAAATATCAATTTTACAATATATATGAGCGAGATTATAATAAAAAATGACAAAATAAGAAAAGGAATGATTTTCATGGATGAAGCAACGCTGGAAAGAAGGCTGCATCTGAATATGACTCTGATTGGTGGGTTTATGGTTGGATATGGTGTTATAAATCGCCATGATATACTTGGATCTGCACAGACTGGAAATATGGTTTCGTTGGCTATGGATGCCGTAGGACAGATGAGGAGTGGTTTTTCCGTATCATAGCGTTGATAATTTATGTTGCATCAGTATCGTTGACTGTGATCCTCTCTCATAAGATCTCAAAGATGAGTCAAAAAAGACTCAGTATTCTGATAGATGGAGCTGTTTTGCTGATCATTGGTTTTTATCCGGCGGAAATGAATCCATTTGTTGCTCTGTTTCCAATCTTTTTTGGTACAGCTTTTCAGTGGTGTTCATTTAAAGGAGCAGATGGTTTTGCAAGCTCCAGTATTTTTTGTAGCAACAATCTTCGTCAGTGCGTAACAGGATTTACAGAATATCTGTGCAGCAAAGATGAACAGTCTCTTCACAGAGGAATTTATTTTGGAAAAGTACTGCTCAGTTTTTATGGGGGCGTTGCCGTTTCCTTCCTGGCAACACAGATCTTAGATCTGAAGGCTTCCTGGATTGGAATTCTTCCAACTGTTTCTGCGTTTCTATTATGTAATGTAGAATATGGAAGGTGTAAAGTAAAAAAAGAGGATATCCTCAAGGCTTCTGCCTGAGAGGATATCCTCTTTTTAAATTAAGACTCAATTATCACACTTCTGCTATCAGCTGTTATGTTATGCTGCATCATCTTCTGCGGTAGTATCTGTGTCTGTTTCAGTATCCGCATTTTCCTCTTCTGCTGGCTGTGAAGCGCTTTCAACCGCTGCTTTTAATACATCTTCAAGCTGAGTAGCCAGCTCATCCGGAACACCTGCTGCCTTGACATTAGCAAGGAAAGTATCCCAGTTTATTTCTGTGAGATATTCGGTCATAGCTTCATCATCTGTTGCATCGTAAGTTTTATCAAGAGATGCAAAATCCGGAATTTCAACGCCTTCACCATAGGAACCTGTGATAGACAATGTTGCCAGTGCTGCACCAGATGTTGTCACTGTCAGATCCAATGTAGACGTATCTGCATCCGCATCAGATGTAAGTTTAATAACTGCACCAAATCCAGCCAGCATATCTGTTGCCGAGGTATCTGTATCATCTTCTGTGCTTTCTCCTGCTTCTGAATCGCTGCTGTCTGTTTCTGCTGCAGGGAAGGAAATATTAAAGGTTCCGTTATAATATCCTGCTTTTGCAGGTTTCGTTTCCAGATTTTCTACATTGATATCAACAGTTTCTGTACCGTTTACCGCAAGGATATAATCTCCATTCAGAAGACCATCTGCTGTTTTGCCACTTCCTGTAAACGTGAAAGAGGAATCATCCGCTGCAAGCTCAAGCAGTAATGCAGAATCTTCTCCCTCAGAAGGTGCTTTCCAGGTAAAGACAGGCGTTGTATCAGTACCATCCGTTATACCAAACTGACGACCTACGATCTTACCATCTCCGTTCACCCACACTTTGGAGGAAAATGCTTCATTCTCAGTGGATCCTTCGTCATCTCTGTTCATATCATCCAGTGAATCTGTGATTAAATTCTGGAAATCTTTGTACTGGTTTTCCTCATTTGATGCATCATCTGACCATTGGTCAAAAAGTGCCTTGATCTCTTCATCATCTTTGGCTGTTGTCAGTACTTTTTCGACAATTGTATACGCTGATTTTTCAGAAATAATACCTTCATATGCTGTGCATTCTTCGCTGATGCCATCTACAGATACACTTTCTTCTACAGAAGAACCTTCTTCAAAACTGTCAATTATAATGTTTCCATAACGATCCAGCAATGTAGAAAGTGTTTTGGAATCCGGAAGCACAGAAGTAAGATCTGAAAGTGTCGTCATATAAGTGTTCAGGAACTGTTGCGCTTCTTCTGAATTTTCTTCAGAATCTGAAGAAACAGGAGCTTTCATATAGGAATCTGACAATTCCGGAATCTGAATATATTCCATCATATTTGCAAGATCCATATATACGTTAAAATCACAAAGTTTGTTATCATTCAGAAGAACAGAAGACACGATTGCTTCGACACCATCTTTGATGGAAATATTACTGTCCAGGCTGATGCTCTGTAGCCAGGAAACATCCGTTCCACCCATAAGTGCACCAATCAGAGCACGTCCGGTATCCTCTACTTTAAGTGTCATGTTGCTTTTACTTCCGGCGGCAGATTTCTTGTAATTTTCGAGATAAGTATCCCAGGTTTCCGGAATACCGTCTGTGAGTTTGTTAAGGGCAGCCTTTTCTGTTTCCTGATAGGAACCTGCTGCAAATGCTGTACTGCTTCCTGAGAGAATCAGGGATGCACATAAGACTGCTGCAGCTGATTTTTTTAAAATCTGTCTGGTTCGATTCATGATAAATCTCCTTCCATTTTGTGATTTATGTAGATATATAAACATATTACCATGATTCTGTCGAATATACAATCATATATCCGCTTTGTTTTCAGAAAAAGCTCCGGAAATTCCTGTTATTTCAGGAATTTCCGGAGCTTTTGTTAAAGACAGTCCACAAGCATCTCAGATGCTTTTTCCAACATTTTGGCGAAACCTTCCGGTTCTGTCAATGCCTTTCCTTTGTCTGCGTCAATACATCCAAGCAGTGCACGGTAAGCATCATTTTCCGGATATTTTTCACAGATAATCTTGCAAAGTCTGGATGCAGCCTCTGTCAGTCTGATTGAACCATAACATGCAGGTTCTTCCGGAAGTGCTTTTGCACTTGTGATCAGATAGACAAGTAATTCAAATTCTGGATTATTCATGATTCTCCTTCTCTGATTCTGTAATATGATCAAAAAAACATATCTCTTCTAACGGAGGACGTTTGGGGCAACGTGGTTCACCCTGGGGATATCCGATCGACATGAGCATTTCAATACGATATCGTTCAGGGATGTTCAGAATCTTACGTATCGCAGAATCATTATAGGATTTGATTGCACATGTCCCGAGCCCTAATTCAACAGCTTTGAGCATAAGATTTTCAGCAGCCATGGAAGCATCCATCAGACAACCGTATACTTCTGAATTTTTACCACCCTTTCTGGCTGCTTTATGCATATCTGAACAAATCACAAGGATGACCGGAGGCTTGCCTGAAAGTCCAGGACTAAAGAGATCAACTTTTTCTTTGAGCTGCTGATCAGTGATGAACAGAAATCTCCACGCCTGCAGATTGCTGGCTGAAGGCGCCTGCTGAGCCGCATCAGCCAGAGTAAGCAGTAAGGATTTTTCTACAGGATCAGGACGAAAAGACCGGATGCTGTGACGGCCCATAATAGCTTCGTTTAATAACATATCTTTATTACCTTTCTGGCAGCATATGGCCGGTTATTATAAGTCTGAGCTATATTATTTTTTTCTGAGATATTCGAAATAAGCAAACATACCTTCTGCCATAACCGGGTCAATAACTGGAAGTCCGGTCTCTTTTTCAAGATCTTTGGCAATGCCGATTGTTGCAAGTCCGGTACAGGCAAGAGCAATTACTTCTGCACCCTGTTCTTTTAATTTCATACCCAGTTTCAGTACACTTGCTTTTCCTTCCGGAGTCATCAGATCCAGTGTGCTGTGTACACCTTCTGGTCTGCCGAGAATCATCTGCTCAGGAATCATTCTCATATATGCCTGAGGTGCATAGTCTGTAATTCCAAGCACACCTATCCTGCTTCCATATTTGAGAGCCAGCGCTACAGTTGTCTCACCGCCGCCGGTAACAGGAATGTCCGGGAGAACTTTACGGATTTCTGCAACACCCGGATCATCTGCACAGCTTACGATGATCATATCTACATCCGTAAAAGAACGTGCTGTTTCAACAATTTTGGGAATAGCAATTTCACCGAGCTCAGGGCTGTGTATTCCTTCATACTGATCCGGAATGCATTTGGTTACTACCTCCAGTTCAGGGAAATATTCCATAATCTGTTTTCCATGTAACTGAAGCACTTCTTCATCTTCGGTTGTGAGTACACGGATCAGACCAACTTTAAACTTTTTATTCATATCAGTTCCTCCTGTCATATTTTTATCTGTTCTGAAGTAAATCAGATAAGAAAAACTCCGTTTTCGATTACTTTTGTATCATCCAGATATAAAGTCGGACGCAGGATGATTCCATCCATATGGCATTCTGCTTTGTTTGTTCCGCCAAAAGAAGTGTTGGTACCAAAGGCGATATGAACAGTTCCATATACTTTTTCATCTTCAAGGATGATACCGTTCAGAATTGCAGCTTCATTTGTTCCGATTCCAAGTTCACAGACTGTTCCGTTGATTTCATTTTTTAGGAGAATATCAAGATTTTCGCTCTTCTCTCCTGTTACGGAACGTAGTTTTCCGCCGGAAATCGTCATGTGAAGCGGACTTTCAAGCTTACCAATGCCTACCATGGAACCGTCAATGATCATTTCTCCATCAGAACCGTCTTCAAGCGGTGCAATATAGGCTTCACCTGAAGGAAGGTTTCCGCACTTTCCAGCTTCTCTGTATACACCAGGGCTTGGAACACCATTTCTTCCACTAATATTGATGTTTAACACATAACCGTCTTTTTCAATGCGGGCACGGGATGCTCTGGTCAGCATTTCTGTTACTTTTGCAGTTAATTTTTCAACTTCATTGTAATCAGCAGTCATTGCACCGCGTGAAAACATTTCTTTTGTGATACCAGGCATAGTAGCCACACGAGCGCCTGCTTTTGCTGCTTCAATACGGGCATTCGTATGGGTCAGAGACTGTGCAGTCGGAACAATCACGACATCAGCTGCTTTCATAGCTGCTGCAATCGCTTTTGGCGGTTCCTGCCCGCTTACTTCGCGTTCTTTCATCGCCATAAGCAGTTTTTCGCAACCAAGATTTCCTGCTGCTTCATAAATAGCTTCGCCAATCTCCTTACGGCTGTCATCTGTGATAATCAGTACTTCTTCTCCTGTTTTCACTGCAAGACAGGAAGTCAAAACATCTTCTGCAATTTTCACTAAATTCTCCATTGTTGATTTCCTCTTTTCATAAAAATAATTTCGGACATTTCGCCGGACTTATGAAGTACCCTGCGAAATGCCCGGTGAAATATTGCCTTTATATAAAAGCTGCTAATTCAGATATCTGTAAGTTCAGAAACAACTCTGGCAAGAAGGGTTCGTGGAAGAACAACCTTTTTACCTGTCTTTTCTGCAAACATCTTCTTCATTTCCTGTGTATATCCAATGCAGTCAAGAACGATCAGATCTGCTTCAGAATTCTTAATTTCTTCTGCTGCTTTTTCAAGAGCATCCCATTCACCATATGGTGAAGCGGAAACTGCTTTGACATGATCCACATATTTTTTCCATTTGTTTTCACACTGTTCAGTCTGAAGTGGTGATGGTGTCATACAGATAATATCGGATTTTTTGGTCATTAGCGGAACAAGACGGTTCAGTAGTTCACATGGATATATCATAGGGATTTTTCTGGTAGAAAGTGTTTCAGGGAAACTGCCTGTACAGAACATCATAATAAGACTGCATCCCTCATCTTCCATACGGTTAATTGCGTCTTGAAGTCTTGGCAGAATATGACGCTCTGCAAATGTCACAGAACTTCCGTCTGTTAATCTGGATACCAGAACATAATCATCCTTGCCTGGAGCAAATTCTGCAATCTGTTCTTTTGTGAGACCGTCGAGACCGCCGGCCTGAACAAGTTCCAGTGAATCATCAAAGATATGTAAGATATCAGCGGTCACATCTGTACGTGGTGCCTGTCCAATTGTAATTGCTCCTATTTTCATGTGAAATCCCCCTTATTATTCATTTCCGAGAGTCTGAAGATGTTTCATGCTTCCATACAATTTCTGAAGACGTGCATATTCATCTGCATCATAGAAGCTGCACTGCTTTCTTCCATATGCTTTGGCAACCTCCAACATAAATCTTGCAGCCTCTTCAACATCAGCAGCATGAGTTGCTCCTGTAGCACATCCAGGAACCATAGTTTCTGCTGTGATCGCAACACCTACAACCGGTGCATCTGTTGCAGTACATGGCTGCAGGATACTATTCAGATGATGAACATCATTTCCATATGGCGTGATATCCTGTGTTGCCAGAGGGAATACATATGGAAGGCGTCCTGTAGTGATCTGCATCAGATCAAGAAGATCTTCAGAAGTTCTTAATACATATCCTTCTTTTACTGTAGGAGAAATCGCAAATCCTCTTGTATTGATTACACGGTTTCCTTTTGTTGTGTCTACAACAAGCAGTGCATCCAGGTCAGGAGAAACTTCTTCTTTATTTACCTGTGCCATTTCAACTGGAGATCCCATGAATGGAACCGGATCATGAGGGGCTGTCGGAGCATGTGGGCAGATATGTGTTGAGATAAATACATCACCATCAAGATAATCTCCCTTGTTCTGCATATCAAGCAGCTTTGCTGCAAGAGCTACTGCACAGAGAGCACCGTCACCATCTGATACGAATCCGATACGTTCCGGACGTGCACCGATTCCACCAAGTCTTCCAAGAAGACCGATTGTTGGAGCATCTCCACCGTTTGTTTTACCATTTTTGCCAGGAATACGAACTTTAAGCATATCTGTGCTTCCCTTAGGTCCAACCAGTTCATAAACCTCAACGTTGGCATCCGCTTTAATTCCGAGAAGATATTCTTTTACTGCTTCTCCTGTTACGAATGAACTGTCAAGTACTTCGTAAGCATCAATGATCTGTTTCATTAACATGTTATTATTTCCTCCTGATTACTTATCCAAATAACTGATTAAGTCTTTTTTGATTACATCTTCTGTTGCTTTCAGCAATTCCGGCGCATACATGGTCGGCGAAAGTTTCAGATTCTTCTTGTCTGTGGTGATCACGTAGACATCAAGGTCCTCTTCCATCATGGCTGTTGTTACAGGTTCACCTGTTTTTGCGTTGATCGTCATGATAAGGTCAGGGAAAGTAGCAAGTCGTTCACCATCTTTTTCTACAGTTGCGTATTCATTCCAGAAAGTCATATCACAGCCGTCTACGGTTGCATAACCTACATCAAAACCTCCAGTTGTCTCAATTGAGAAATTCTGTACCGGACCTCTGGCAAGTATGCGTCCATTCAGGAAAGTACAGAGACTGTTTACACCCTCTTCTACGGAAGTTTCAAGTCCTTTTAAGAATGCTTTTCCTGTTTCAATTGCAAAGCTGACACCACCAATGGCACAATTTTGTCTGGCATAGGATACTTTGACCGGATTTCTTGCTACCGCAACCAGACCACCAGCTTCGATAGATGCAAGACGCACCATTTTAGAAGTATGATCGATATTTCCTTCAAAGAAACATTCAATATGATTTCCGGTATCCGGATTGCCGCCGACACATGCCTGAACGGTGGTATAATCAGGAATTTTGTGAAGATTCATACTTCCCATTACTCCTGTCGGATGTGCACGTCCGTTACACGGTGCGTCCACAACCGGAAGTCCTGTAACGGCAGCCTGAAGCCAGCCATTTACAGTAGCTTCTCCACCCTGCTCATTTGTGATGATGCCGCCAATATGAAAATCACAGTTTTTCTGAAGAATTTCAACTGTTTTAGCGATATCCTTTGGTGTCATATACTGATTCGCTGCATTCGGGGCACCGACCAGAGAGGCGGTTAACAGTACATCATCTTCATCCAGATCATCGATTGTGATCAGACGAAGGTCTGTATAATCAACTGCAATCTCTGCATATTTTCTGCCTTTTTTCGGATCACCGCCGCCACCGCCGCCGAGGATTGTACCCCCGGCAAGTGCAGCATCAAGGACATCTTTTGTAAGACGAATTCCTTTAGTTTTCATTTTAATACTCATCTCCTGCAATAAATATATTAAAATACCATTCTTAAAATATTATTTCTTTTTGCCAAGTGATAGTGTAGCTGTAAAGAAACTGTACAGAGCAGCTCCGGCAAGGGAACCAGCACCCAGAATATTGAGTGTCTGCTCGTTTTCTTTGTTCTTCTTAACAAGAATATAACGAATAAGTAAAGCGATCAGGATTGTCAGACCGTTGATAGTGGATCCAACAAGAAGACCAGTTGCAAAAAGGATACCAACCTGTCTGGAACCGCCAAGGAACTGGATAATAGCACCCGGAATAGCCCAAATAAGCAGCCATTTGGCAACATCTCCGCCGGCACCTGCTTCAATCGTAGCTGCAAAAGTAGCATCAACTGGGGCAAAAAGGCCCTGGGAGAAGTACTGTTTTGCCATAATAGCTACGAGTATAAATGCTACTATAAAGCCAATAATCTCGCTGATATACTGCTGTTTTCTTCCTTCAAGCTCAAGTTCCTGATCTTTTCCGCATCCGCGAAGGATGTAACCGCATTTGAGGTCATATGCCATATCAGAGAAAGCAGGACCTGTTGCGGAAGTATAAGCAACAAGAATTCCAAGTGGAAGTGACGGGAATCCGATCAACATACCTACGATAAGGAAAATAAGTGCTGTTGCAAATCCCGGGAACCATCCTGAATACATTGCAGAAATACCCACAATAAGTTCGGAAGCAATTGCTGCAAAAGCTGAGAAGATCACCCAGATGACCAGCTGAACAACTCCCATTTCTGACCAGATACCTGTGATCACTGCCAGAAGGACTGCTACTACCAGGTATGCAACATATCCACCGCCTAAGGCTTTTTTCATGTTTGCCATACTGGATGTAAATTTACCAGCTGCACTGTCTCCGTCACTCTTCTTGAAAAGCATACGGCCACACTGGATAAGGGATACAAGGCCGGCACCAATCATAATACCGTGAGGCATGTATTTGAACATGTTTGAAGCCATTAAGTCTACACCTTCGCCGAAGATATTTGTAATGACCGGGAAGCTGTGTCCGAAGATATCAATGATAAATCCATTTGTCTTAATGATACCGATTACAATTGATCCTACGCCAAGAGCTGTCATAGCTGCGAAATCGCCGAACCATGATACGCCGAGAAGGTCTGTAGGAATACCGATCATCTTACCACCGACACCAATAACTACACCTACAATAAGAAGAAGGGCTTTCTTTCCTTTTTCTACAACTGCGAGAATAGATTCTGCAGATGCAACTCCAGGAGGCCACGCTCCTTCTGCCGGAAACATTTCGCTGTCAAATGTTTTATAAAGAATTGTTGCATCAATGATGGTTGCAAGAAATACACCAACAAGCATAGGATACATAAGATCCATTCTACCCATGATTACCGGAACACCGATTGGAAGCAGGAAGCAGTTTGCTGCTGAAAATGTTGCTCCTGAGATAGATGTCTGAATCATGTTCTGACAGTGGATACTCTGGTATTTCTTTAAAAATGCGATAGGTAAACGTGAAATGATAATTGCAAATAACGCTCCTACGATAGATGTGTTTGGTGCGACACCGGTACGTACGATCAGTTCAAGTCCGATAATTGCACCGAGTATGCTCATCACGATATTCAAAATAAGAATATGTGGTGCATACGCTTTTGGATGATCAGATGCTTTAATATGCATCTGTGTGTAATCCTTGTTTGTGTTACTAGCCATATTATCTCCTCCATTCGTAAAAAGTTCATGTGCTCATATTCCGGATAACAGCGGGCCAGAATACAAAATCAGCCGATGTAGGAATGCCCACATCGGCTTCACATTCGTGATTTAAGATAATATCACTTTACATTGATAAAATCATCGGCTTGAAATCACTTTTTTTTAGCAAAATATTGTGCACGATGCACATTTGTTTTTAATGTGCATACATTTTCATTTTTATAGCAAATTCCAGCTGTTCCATTATTTCTGTATCATCCAGGCTGCAATGCAACACTTCTTCGATCTTGTTGATACGATGTACCATAGTATTTCTATGCAAAAAAAGGGATTCCGCAGCAAGTTTGCGGGAATTATGATTCTGAATGAGTGCTTCAAGTGTCTCGAGCAGCTGCGTATCATGAGCACGGTCATATTCCACTAATGGGCCAAGCTTACACCTGATAAATTGGTGTACTTCCGTGTCTTCAGATATATGCAGCATAATACGATCATATTGAAGTTCATCCAAGAAAATATACTGCCACTGCTGCTTTCGGATCATGCGAATATGAAAACCTTCTTTGAGTTTTTGATAAGTATCCGCCAGTTTAAGATAATCTGACAGAGGGTTGCTGATAATTGCAGAACATGCGCAATTATTAATTTCGACAGTTTTTTGAATCATATCATTTACAATTGTATCAAGGAGTGTATCATTTATGGATATTCCCATGAGCGCAAAGCACATTTCTTTGCTACATATTACAGCATTTCGTATATGATTTTTTTCAAGAATTCTGGAAATTGCTTTTGTCTGTTGTTCTTTTTTCATTTCAAGAAGAAAAGAATTTTTCTCAGTTTCCAGAGACAGCGCAATCATACGCACTGGTTCTGATGGCCATTGTAAAGAGGCTGTACGATATTCTGCCTCCTCTGGCTGTGTAATTTTACGGTTGATAAGATCAAAGAATAGTCTGTTATCAAGTTCTGATTTGTTTTCTTTTCCAATCTGATAACGAGTATCCAGTTCAATGCTGCTTCTGGATTCTACGATTGCTGTCATGACAGGAAAAACAAGTTCCACAAAGCCAGCATTATTATCGAGAAAAAATAACGGAAACTTCAGTTCATCCGCCAGTTGAAGTGCTTCTTTGGGAAAATCCTCAAAAAAACGGGTTTTGATGGCAAGCGCAGATGCATTCACCTCATTCATATCGCGGATCAGGTTCAGCAGAGCTTCTTTGTCATTTCGAATCACATATCCGGTAGTGATCAGGAGCAGGTGTTCCCTGAGCCATGGTTTGATATTAGGCTGTTCCATCATATCAAATACCTCTATCCTGCGCATGAGTCCTTCCTGACCTGCTACCAGGGAAGCAGCACCATTATTCCATATTTTTACAATATCTTTAACACGTAATTTCATTTATATATTCTCACTATTCTCCTGAAGAAACGTTATTTTAAAGTGAAATCAGACCAAAAAGTAATGGAATGATGAACATACAAAATAAAGTTGTTGTTACTACTGCCGTGGAAGCATATTCCTCATCCAGATGATACTGTTCCGCAATCATACTGGAAGTTGTCATGGATGGAGCTGCACTGATCAACATAAGAATCATACTTTCAACATTTGTGAGAAAATGATGGGAAATAAAATAAACAATCAATGGAATCACGAGTAACTTTGTAAACACAAGTACAAGGATAGATCTGTATTTAGAAATATTTGTGAGCTTCATAAATCCAAGACTGCATCCCAGATAAATCAGTCCCCAGCTGTAACAGGTGTTTCCAACAGAATCTATGGTGTTCATGATCATATCAGGAACTGGAATGTGAAAACTGGTCAGACATAATCCAAGTATGATAGAAATGAAAATCGGATTCATGATGATTTTTTTCCACGGGTTTTCTTTCTGTCCTACTCCATTCGTAAATAATGTAAATCCAAGAGTCCAGACCAAAGTAGTATCAATGACCGAACAAATCGGGATATAAACATTACCGCCCTGATTGCCGAACAGAGTCATGATCAGAGGAATCACAAGAAATCCATAATTACCGCCAACAGAACAACCACGGTGTACATTAGATGTTGTTCCGCTTAAGTGGCAGATTCTGCTTCCAAGGATACCTCCTGCTGCCATGATGAAGTACATGAGAATCTGTGCAATGACCATTCTGCCATAACGGGCCATTGTATAAAAGGTAGTCTGATTTTCCCAGATCAGCGAAATTGTCAATGCCGGCAACACAATCTTCAAAAGGAAACCGGAAATAGATGGCATGGCCTCTTTTTTGATCACACCAATGCGTGATGCGGTAAAGCCGATAAGTACAAGTAAAAGAAATCCTGCCATTTTGGGAAGGATTGCTATCATATAATTCATAATAATCTCCTCGAGTCATCCCTTCAGCCCTGTGTCAGGATGTTTCTGTGAACTTTGCGTCTGACAAAATAGAAACAGATTATCTGCATAAGGATTGTCAGAATCCAGGACACAGGATATGAAATGAAAAGGAAAGAAAGGGATCTATTATGAGGAAACAATCCAAAGATCCATACGATTCGTGTTCCAACGGTACCTATGATAGACAAAATCATTGGTACGCCAGAATGTCCCATTCCACGAAGTGCACCGGGAATCAGATCCATGATTCCGCAACAGAAATACGGTACGGTTGTATAGGCAAGAATTTCAATCCCACACTGGATAACGTCCGGATCACTGGTATACAGACGCAACAATTCATTACCAAAAAAATAAGCTCCACATCCCAATGTAAAGGAAAATGTAAAGGATAGGATAATACAGTCAAGAAGCACTTTGTCCATACGTTTTGTTTTCCGTACTCCATAATTCTGACTGGTAAAGCTCATACAGGATTGTGTAACAGAGTTTACAGATACATACAGAAATCCAAAAATATTATTTGCTGCAGTATATCCTGCCATTGCAATCGAACCAAAAGAGTTCACAGAAGATTGCAACAAAGCATTTGACAGGTTGATGACGGTACTCTGAATACCAGCCGGAATGCCCACTTGAAAAATTTGTTTCAGATAAAAGCTTTTTATCGTGAGTTTTGAGAATCTGAGCTGATAGCTTCCTTCTGAACGGTAAAGACATCGTAATACCAGAATACAGGAGATGCACTGAGAAACAATTGTTCCGATAGCAACTCCGGCTACACCCATGTTAAAAACAACGACAAGGAGCATATTCAGACCTGCATTCGCAAGACCAGATATGATCAAAAAGATCAACGGACGTTTCGTATCTCCTACTGCTCTCAGAATAGCTGCACCATAGTTATAAAGCATAAAAAATGGCATTCCCAGAAAATAAATTCGCATATAGAGTGTGGACTGGTCAATAAC
>OCHC01001511.1_pt1 | contig 17132 bp, 15 predicted proteins | sample 1538641 | NCBI WGS metagenome assembly OCHC01 (sample SAMN04571714, study PRJEB22368) | human gut metagenome | biome: human gut; material: stool | host: Homo sapiens | place: Luxembourg | collected 2012-08-17
ATCATCGCTCCATGGACGGCCATGATCCAAAGTGCGTAACTTTTCGGGCACTACCACATTTGCTGGTAAATATGTGTTTCTTACTGCATCCTGTTGTCAAAAGTGAAAAGCAGGAGAACAATCCCTTTTTATCTGCTGAGGATGCGAGAAGGTTATTTGAAAAACTATCAGCCGATTGGTTGATTGTGTCTTGTTCTACAGCAAGTCGAATCAGTGTCTACGTCGCCAGCCGATGGTGGCGGCGAACAGTGCTTGGCGGATGAAGTCGAGCAGGGTGCAGGCCGCGTAGATCGCCAGTAAGATGCTGAGTATCCGTAGAATTGCGAATGGTTGTTGGTAGAGGTTCTTCAAGTTGAAGAGTTGGCTCTAGGGCAACTCCTTGGAGGTGGCGTAGTCGGTGATGGAGTATACGGCGAATGCGGATTGCGCGATCCGGTTGATGATACGGCTGTTGAAGGTGACGCGGTCGAACAGTAAGAACATGCCGAAACCGATCATCACTGCGGGGAGCTTCCAATCTCCGGTGATGAAGATATCCGTATTGTGCCCGAATGAACGCGTTGCAGATGAATAAAACTAGAGATGACATTGTTCTTGCAACATTGTTAATGTCATTGTTAGGCAGATGATAATTTTTTAATTTTTGATATATCTGTTTAATCTTGTCTTGATTTGCCGACTATCTATGGTGACGTTCGGCAGTTTGTGTATTTTTACATTTTGATTTTGAGACAAGACGGTATAGCTCATGTCTTGCATTTTAAAATTCGAATTTTGAACACCGGAACCCAGCATGAACCCATGAAGGGCAAACATTTTGTTAGTTTTCCAAGATCTCGCGATTCTCAATATTCCCATGTGTTTCCATCGTGTGGTGTCTCCAGTAATTATCGTCTAGTTATCGTTATACCCATGCTTGCGGGTATCTAGAGCCTCCTTCCAATAGGATTCTCTGGCAAGAACAACGTCTTTGGGCACGGTGAAGTCGTAATGTTCCAGAAGCGTGTAGCGGAAATGCGTCTGTACATACTCCAACCCGTACTGTTCCACAATGGCAATCAGCCTCGTATCGTTTCCGTGGCCATCGCGGATGTAATCCTGCCAACGCTGGTATATGCCGTTCCTTCCGGTGGCGCTTCCCACATACAGATTCCCCGTCGCGGTATCGGTGATCACATACACGCCCTGCTGTCGTGACAACGTGCTCTTCCAGCTTGACTTGTCCTTGTCCCATATCGTCTTAAGTTGCGCATAGGAAAGGCTTACGCAGTCATAGCCTGGAAATTCATCGCCGGCATAGGTATCGGAAAGAACCTTTACAACGTGGATCTTGTCCAGCAGCCCTTCCGCCCATCGTATTGACCCCTGTTGCCCTTTGCCTTTGTGATAGCGAACGATGACCCTCCCGTAGAATTTGCGATATTCGGCCAATTCCTCGCCCTCATAGCCAACGTAATAGTCGGTGCCGTTATCCTCTCTCGGTCGATCAAGAGGACCGCTGATGTGCTTAATGCACGTGAACAGCCAAAGATCCTTGTCGTCGGGGAGGCGCACCAGGCCGATTACGTTCTCTCCCTTGTGCAGATGCTCCGCGTCCTTCCCGCTGTTGCTCTTCTTGCGGGACAGCAGCCACTCGGTGTTGAGCTCGTCAGGGTTGTTCATGAACACATAGATGGGATCGGACTTCGAGAAATGCATGATGAAACGGATTTTCGTACTGCCGATCTCCTCGTCCGTGAGGTGAAGCAGATCATTGAACATGATATCGTCGCTCATACCCCCAATTATAGGTTGCGAGCAATCACCGAACTGCGTTCCGGTTCCGCCGATTTCAGCTTGGAGTCATATAGGGCTCCGGTATCGAAGCAAGCATCGCCAAAATCCGTAGAAACGAATGTCACCTTGCGTTCTGCGGTCAGAGACAATGAAATAATCTTTTCCGAAATCAGGTCTCATATACTTGGGTGCGGGAGTTTCCGTGGCAAAAAGGAGGAGTCATGAAATCGATACAGGTGGCGAATGCTTTCATTCTTCGCCATGGCTCTGATATCGACATTACGAATCTTGTGCTGAACAAACTTGTTTATTTCGCACAGGTCGAATCCCTGCGCGAAACCGGAAAGCCGCTGTTCGAAGACAAGATCGAGGCTTGGTCCTACGGCCCAGTCGAGAAGGACGTTTATTACACTTTCCGAAAGTATGGGCGCAACAGGATTTCAAAGTCCGAGGGCGAAGCCGCAAAAGACGAACAGACTTTATCCATTATCGACAGGACGGCAAGGAAATACGGTTTTCTGACAGCATTCGATCTTGTGGGATTTTCCCACCGAAAGAACTCCGCTTGGAAAAACGTTTACAAGGAGGGGGAAAGCGTCGAAATCACCAACGATGACATTCTCGCTTCCGAGGATGGCTTGACTCTTCCCCAAAACACTCTTGCATCCAGCTTGGATGAAGTAAATGCAAAGTGGCAGAACACCTTCAGGATTCTGCGCAATGCCTGAGCAATACACTAACGAGTGGTGGCATATCCAAGCGCCGCCACTCGTCTTTCAGTCCAATGACCTCGCTGAGGCAATGGCACAGGCAATCGTTCAGGTACACAGGAAACAACTTGCCGACATCGGCGGATTTACCGTGGAAAGAGCCAATGACGCCGGTTCCGTAAGTGGCGTTGTAGATTCGACATTTCTGCCGGTATTCGGTCAATCGCCGAAAGAACGATTCGAAGATTTGTTTCGACAAATGGCGTATTTTACCTTTCATCTAGCCAAAAATCATTATTTCGCTGATGGCAACAAGCGCACTGCAATGGCCATATCTTTGGCCATCCTGAAAATGGAAAGAATCGATCTGGATATCGATGATGATCCAGAGCCAGAACGAAATACTCTATATAAACTCATTTCCAGACTGGTGACGGAAGAAATCACGGAAGAACAATTTGCCGCAAGCCTGAGGAGAAGCGGACGTTTAACTGATGAATGATGACGGGCTGCCACCTGTCTGCTCTATCTGCCATGTCCTTTTCAATGCCGGTCTGTTCTGCGGGCTAGTTGCCCGCTCGCCATCCGCTCTTCAACAAATAACAATGAACCATTTCTCTCGTGCTTGATTGCCATCAAACTAGTGTCGTTTTTAGCGCTCGCCGTTACTCATTGCTTTACATGGATCTTTGATGGTGGTCTCCACAGTGTCTCCGCAGCCCCTATCTAGAAATATGAAAGGTAAGTAAGAAAAAAACCAGATTCCTGTATCAATGGGAACTCATCGGGTACTGGCTGAATCGTCCAGCGGGGGATTCAGCCTACTGCGCTTCAATTTGGAAACCCTATCCCACAGCAGCTCAAACCAGCGTCCACGCCGCTTATCGATGGTGACGGCGAACAGTGCCTGGCGGATGAAATCGAGCAGGGTGCAGGCCGCGTAGATCGCCAGCAGGATGCCGAGGATCCGCAGAATCGCCCACGGCTGCTGGTAGAGGTTCTGCAGGTTAAACAATCGTACCCAAAGCAGTTTCTCGGAGGCGGCGTAGTCGGTGATGAGGTATACGGAGAACGCGGATTGCGCGATCCGGTTGACGGCGCGGCTGTGGAAGGTGACGCGGTCGAACAGCAGGAACATGCCGAAGCCGACCATGACGACGGGCAATCTCCACGATCCGGTGATGAAGATGCCCATATCATGTCCCATCAGAGACAGCGTTGCGGATGCGACGGTGTAGAGAAGGAAGAATCCGAATCCGATGCCGGTCAGCAGCCATATCTGTTTGGTGGTGAACGGCTTCATATACCACTTGTACGCGGAGATGAGGATGAACACGTAGATGAAGCCGAAAACGTTGTCGGATAGCGACTGCGCTCCAGGAATGAAACTCAACAGTCCCCAGATTGTCAGTACTGTTGCAGCAAGCGCCAAGTGATATTCGCGTCCGAGCGCCTTCAGTCCCCTGGAGAGGAAGGGGAGCAGCGCCAGGAAGATGGCGTATGCGGTGGCGTACCACCACAGTCCCATGCTCAATGGCGCGATGCTCTTCACCATGAGTTTCATGCCGAGGTTGGTCCGGTCGAACACGAGGTAGAACGCCACGAGGATGAGGCTCCAGAACAGGAGTTCGCGTTCCATGATCCACACGCGTTTGAGGTTGGATTTGATGGTTTGCTCTTTGTCGAGAAAGAACCAAGCGGAGATGGAGAAGAAGATGACGACGCCGACTTTGCCGCCGCCCTGCATCACGAGCTGGAAGAAGATGCGTTCCGGTCCCAGGGGGAGTTTCAGCACGTCATAGCCGTTGTGGACGATGAAGTGGTGCATGAGGATCATGAACATCGCGATGATGCGTAATAGTTCGATGCTGGAATTCCTGCACCCCCCCATTTGAATTTCTGGAGTGTGCCGGTGCGGCGTGTCTGATGTGTGCGCCACTGCCGTTCGCTCTTTGGATGCTCTCGTCCATGATTCTCTCCTCTGACTTTGTTCTCTCGTGTGAAATTGTACGGGGCCGGAATGACTGCTGCGGGGAAGAGATACCCGCCACGCAGAAGAAATGCAGAAGGAATATTTGCTCGTTGCAAGGTTGCCGTTATTGCCTACCAAAGGTCACCGACTGCTGGCTTCTTTCGTCACGCGAGACATATGAAGCGATGGAGCTGTGTATTTATATAGCTTCAGGCTGAATTCTGCTAATAAAGTCTAAAAAGAGCCTTGAAGATTGAGATTTGCTGTTTTTCATGTATCATATCGTTGCAGTAGAGAAAAATCAGAAAACCAAGGGGCGGAATGAATGCTGCTCAATTTCACTGTTGAAAATTGTCTGAGTTTTAAGAGCGAGCAGGAATTTACCATGCTCCGCAAAGGTCAACATAGTGCACAAGATGAGCAAGGGGCATGGAACCGGATTTCCCCGGTTGCTGTCATTTATGGTGATAATGCTGCCGGCAAGTCGAATCTGCTCAAATGCATGAATTTTTTCTCTAACTTTGTGCGTAACAGTTTCGCACCTCGCGAAGGCATCAATACACAGCCTTTTTTGCTGGATAACGAAAGCGCAAAACAGCCATCGACGTTCTATATCGAATTCATCGCCAAAGACGAAAACCGCTACCAATACTGGTTCAGTATCGATGCCCACAAGGTGCGGGAGGAAGTGCTGTGGATGTTCCGTTCCGAAACTAATCGGCGCACCGTGATATTCGAACGTGAAGACGGAAAGAAGACCAAGATCGGCGCTCAATTCCACAACATAGGAAAGATTGCCCACCTTGTTCGGGAGAACGCGCTTCTCCTTTCGGCCGCGGCAGCACTGAACATTACAAGTGTGATGCCTGCATATGACACTATCGCAAATGGCATCCAGTGCTATCCCGCCGTAGATTTTGATAATTCCTTCGGAGTTTTCGTGCATCGAATCCGCAAGAATCCAAGACGGGCATTGTTGCTGTCGAAACTGATCAGAGTGGCCGATCTCGGTATAACCGATGTCGATTTCGAAGAAAAAGACGTTCCGGAAGAATTGCTGGAAGAACTGCGAAAACTGGCGGAAAGCGGAATATCGGGCAGTTCGGCCCCAGCAGGCGATGAGCCACTGGGCGATTCCTCTAGCTCATCACCTTCCTCCGAGTATTTTATGCCTCGCGTACTGTTCAGCCATCAGGGGAGGGGCGTGATCCGTCAGCTTTCGGAACAGTGGGAATCGCAAGGTACCAAAAACGTGATGTTGCTGTTCGACTGGGTGCTTGATTCGCTGGAGCGATCTTCGATCACATTACTTGATGAGCCGGATGTCAGCATCAGTACGAGTCTGTTCTCTGAAATCATCAAATTGTATAAGGATCCGGCAACGAATCCTAACAACTCGCAGCTGATCTTTACTACGCATAACGAGACGTTGATCAGTGCGTCGGGTACCGACGACCGGGTATTGGACCGAGATCAGATATGGATCGTGAAGAAAGACCCCAATACAGGCGAATCCACGCTGAATTGGCTGATGGACTGGAGTCCGAACTCCAAGGAGAATTTTGGGAAGAACTACCGTCATGGCGTATATGGAGGTCTTGCACAACCGAATCTGTATGCGACCGTGAAAGAGCATTTCGACAATGCTAAAAACGCCGGAAAAGAATCCCAACGCTGATATGTAGGCATAGTGCAATAGATAGTTGCGCGTTGGCAACGGGATGAATGAATAACGTCTGAAGGGAGGAATAGTGGTACACAAGCCAAATGCTGGGCACCGGGGGAAATTAAAGCCGAGAAACAAACGGTTCCTCATCTACAGTGGAGGCATTGTCACAGAAGTGGAATACTTCCAATATGTCAGACGGCATTTGTTCGGAGACTATGTAAAGAACCTTCGAATTAAAAGCGGCGAAGTGGATGATCCGGTTCGTGTGGAAGCAGACGGAGTTGATCCCAAAACTCTTGTAGAGGGCGCGGCAAGGCTGTTGCACGAAGACAAGAAAGATGCGAAGAAAGAGTCATATGATCCGTTCGCAGTAGTGTGGGCGGTGACGGATGTGGACGATTTCGGCAAAAACGGTGATAAACTGCGTGCTGCTGTAGACAAAGGACGTCAAAGCGGTGTCGAAGTAATCATCTCCAATCCGTGCTTTGACGTGTGGCTGATTGATCACAAGCAGCCATGCCCCCTGTCATACACTCAGACTTCGGAATGCGAGAAGCTCGCTAAACGACTTGGGCTGATTGACATGAGCCGAAATCGAAATAATCCCAAGCGCATTCGCCAGGAAGCGATAGCCGAGCAGTATGCCGCGGCGGCTAAAAATGCACAAAAGCATATGAGTGAGCAACATCGTCGAATACGAGACAGCAGACCCTCTAGCGGGGATTATGCGCCATGGACAGACATTCCGAAAATTGTGGATACGCTGATTGAAGAGTATAAAACATTGATTAATAAGGGTGAAGAAGAAACATTATAGATTCGAGGTAGTGCGCTGCTTGCCTTGCGTTTATTGTTGCAAGGTCTGCCGATTGCGATTGTGGAGGAGATCGCCTTCGAGAACGGTTGGATCACGCGCGACCAGCTCATGGAGTCCGCGGAGCGTTACGGCAAGAGCCCGTACGGCCAACACCTCAAGGGTATAGCCGACGGCGAGATCATGCTCGTCCCCAACCAAAAGAGCTGACGCAGGGTCTGTTTCCGGGTGTTCCGGCTTTCCATCTTTCAATGTCTCTGCAACAGTTTGCATACCGGAAATCCATTAGTGTGAGATGCACTGCGGTTTCTCCAGAACGGAAATCCTGTTGAGACACGCTGAATTGACATTGCTGATATTCATGAGTAAATTTATCAGATGCGATAAAGCTAGGCGTTGTCTAGTTCGCGAAAACCGTTCCCTAGATAGGGAACGGTTTTCGTGCATTAGGGAGGCGTTATGTATAGACCATTTATGGCAGTAGAAAGCCAAGTGCAGCAGCTTAACAGGCGTGGTCTGCAGACTGACATGCGCACTCCGTGGATTTTGGAACGTGAAGGCTATTATTCGGTTGTTAACGGGTACAAGGATCCTTTTCTCGATAAAGAAGCCGGAAAAAGAACACATGAAGACCGATATCTTACCGGCACGTCGTTCAATGACTTGTATGCTCTTTTCGTTTTTGATAGGAACTTGCGATTCTTGTTGTTTCGTATGGCTACGTTGTCAGAAGCTATTCTGAAGACAATATGCTCATACGAATTCACCAAAGAGAATGCAGATGAGAAAAATCCTTATCTGAATATCGCAAATTATGCGGAAACAGGCAAAGCACACGACAAAGCTGTATTACTTATTCCAAAGTTAGAGAAAATCATCTCTTTAAACAGAAATCCTAGATTCCCTGATAGGAAAGAATATCTTCGGCATTGTCTCGAGGAATATGAGGGGGAAGTGCCGCTTTGGGTATTGTGTAATGATCTCACTATTGGTCAGATTTATTGGTTTTTCCAGGCGCAGGGTAGCGTTGTCCGTGGAAATATTGCGCGTAGCTTTACTGCTTTATATAAGGATTCTCACCGTCATGGGGAAGAGATTACTTCTATACAGCTTGACAAGATATACCGGAGAATAAAGGATTTTCGAAATATATGTGCTCATGATGAGCGATTGTATTGTGCACATCCTCATGATAGGAACATCACTGTATTCCAGCTTGTTAAGGATTTGAGGCTGGTCACGGACAAGAAACGGTATTTGGAATTCCTACAGCAGCTTGAATCTTTACTCGTAAATTTGGAAAAGGATATCCCTGATTATATTGGTTATGTATGCTGCGAGATGGGCTTGCAAAATGTAGATGTGTTGCAGACTTGGATACAGACAAGCCGAAAGCTGTAAACATTGGAGAACTTTCCGGGAGCTTCGTAGTTCCGAGAATCTCTGGCCATTACTATGCCTTTCGTGAAACCTTATAGCGAAGATTGTTAATCCCCCTATATCTCATGGTATCCGGATGTTACGTATGTTCTGCTTTATGACAAAGCATACGTTGCTAGGCCTTGGGTGCGTTTTCTTGCCATGGACGCATGCTTCCGGCCGCTTCGGCACGTTCTGTGTCCCTAAATGTTGCACGATTCGAAATTTGCCCCGAAAATCGGAATCGTGCAACAAAATTCGTCGTTTCCTTCCGTGGGTCCTCATCTCTTGGCAGGTTCTTGCGGCATGGTGTCCGCTGCAAGTTTGGTGTTTGGACGGTGAGGCGAGAGGCTCAGTGGCGGGCGCAGGGCCTGCCGATCGCGATCGTGGAGGAGATCGCGTTCGAGAACGGTTGGATCACGCGCGGCCAGCTCATGGAGTCCGCGGATCGTTACGGCAAGAGCCCCTATGGCCAGCATCTCAAGGGCATTGCCGACGGCGAGATCATGCTCGTCCCCAACCAAAAGAGCTGATTCCTCGAGACTGATGGTGTATTAGGGGTGCTGCCTCATTGAGGCAGCACCCTGATGGCACTTTGACTGACGGTGCTTCTTATGGATTGCGTCGATGAGCGGCACTTCGACGAGGAGTGTTTTGACTGGAGACGTTCCAATGGGCGGCGCTTCGACTGGCGGTGAAGAGGGTCATCTGCCTTATGAGTGGCGGATTTGGGCGGCGTGAAAATGTCATTTCGCTTATCTGTGGCAGGTAATCGGCAGAGATATACCCTTTAACTGTGGAAAATGTACCCCCAAAGTGGCTTTTGCCCGTTATGACCTGCCATATATAGGCGAAATGGGAGTTTCCATCTCTCGGAATCTGCCGCGTATAAGCGAAATGGGAGTTTCCATCTCTTGAAATCTGCCACATATAAGCGAAATGGGGAGCTGGGCACATACATTCCGTCACTTTCAGGGCGTGGCGGAATGATGATGAAAGCCTGTACCGGTCACTACCAATGATTTGAGGAAATTCTTGGGGTATCTATATCTGGCAAGGCCTAATTATCGTTGTATCCGTGTTTGCGGGTGTCCAGTGCCTGCTTCCAATAGGCTTCTCGGGCGAGGACGACGTTTTTGGGCACGGTGGAATCGTAATGTTCCAAAAGCGTGTAACGGAAATGCGTCTCTACGTACGCTTCTCCTGCTGCTCCACAAGTTTGCTTAGTTCTGTATTGCCGCCGTGGCCATTATCTATGTAGTTTTTCCAACGCTGATATATGCCGTTCCTTCCGGTGGCGCTTCCCACATACAGTTTCCCATTATCGGTATTGGTTATTATGTACACGCCTTGCTGGCGGGACAGCGTATTCTTCCAGCTTGCCTTGTCGTTCTCCCAAATCGCCTTAAGTTGGGCGTAGGAAAGGCTAACAGCAGGTGTTGGCGGCCTTGTTCACTTGGCACGGTCGGCCGGTGGTACTTTTTCTTGTCGCCAGAAATAGGCCGCCAAAATCGGCCACAGAATATTGCCGATAAGTCTCGTACGCGCACGATATCGACAGGGAATGTTCCTTATTTCACAGCCCATCTGTTTGAGTTCCCAAAAAATGTGTTCAATGTATGAAGGGATGAGGAATAGTTCGAGGGGGGAAAATTATTCTTGGAAAAGATATTGTCAACGTGAGATGGGGAAGTTCAGTGACTTCTGTAGAGAACGCTAATGTGCAGCAGCCTACCGCACCGCAAGGGGTAGTTGAGGAAGCGGATGACGGCATCACTCTGATGGATCTGCTCAAAATCATTCGTAAGCATCTGGTCACCGCGATTATCGCATTCGTGGTGGTAGTGGCAGGCGTGAGCGCTTATACCTTCCTCGCTCCGGCGAAGTATACGGCTACGGCTCAGACCATGGCTACTTACAATGCTTCTCAAAATGGTGTCGACATTAACCAGCAGTCCGCTGGCGGCAGCTACATTTCCAACCAAATCACCTCATACCCAACGCTTGCCACCACTTCAAAGGTGCTCAAGCCGGTCATTGATGATCTTGGCTTGGATGAAACCGTGACGGATCTTGCCGGCCAGGTCACCGTCACCAATCCGACCAACACCGCATTCGTGAACATTGCCGTGGTGGATGGAGATCCGAAGCAGGCCGCGGACATCGCCAATTCCGTTGCCGAATCGCTGAAGAACGTCATTGAAAGCGACCTGTACTCCGGAGATAAGTCCCCGGTGAAGCTTTCCATCGTGCAGAAGGCACAGGTCCCGACGTCTAAGTCTTCGCCGAAGACTGCCCTGTATTTGGCTGTCGGTGTGGTGCTCGGCATCATCATCGGCGTGTTCGCCGCACTCATCAAGGACCTCCTCAACACTAAGGTTGAAGAGACTTCCGATGTGCGTAGCATCGTTCGAGCATCTTCTCTTGGCTCCGTTCCGATGGACGCTTCGCTTGATGATAAGCGTCCGGTGCTGGTGAGCCAGCCTAACGGCGCTATTGCCGAGGAATTCCGCCGTATCCATACGAATATCGACTTCCTGCAGACCGACCGCACCGAAGGTGTGGGCCAGCTGCTTGTCATCACGTCTGCGCAGCCGTCCGAAGGCAAGACCACCATGGCTATCAACACTGCGGTGGCCCTTGCTGAAAATGGTGCGAAAGTACTGCTTATCGACGCTGATCTCCGCCACCCGTCTGTCGCCCATCATTTGGGTATTGAAGGTGCCGCCGGTCTGGCGCACGTGCTGTCTGGGCAGATGGGTCCGAAGGACGTGGTGCAGAGCTACTGGAAGCCGAACCTGCACATTCTGCCTGGCGGCAAGAGGCCGGCGAACGCTGGCGTGCTGCTGAGCTCCGAAACCATGAAGCTCATGGTGGAGCAGGCGCTCACCCAATACGATTACGTGATTATTGATACCTCCCCGTTGACGGTGTCCAACGATGGAGCGGTATTCGGCCGTTGGGCCAAGGGCCTTCTGCTGGTGGTCAGCCGCAACGTGTGCGAGAAGAAGTCCCTGCAGGAGGCGTCCGACACGCTTGCCACCGCGCAGGTGCCGGTGCTTGGCTTCATCTTCAACCGTGCAGATCTGAAGAAGGTCAACTCCCACTCCAACTATTACTACTACTATGAAGATGGTGCTCCGCGTAGCAGCCATCGTGCAAACGGCAAGAAGAAGAGGATCTGACGTTTTCCTTCTTCACGGAATGAGGGGTGTATGGCAACTGAGAACGATGATTCCCAGTCTATGAACGGTATTTTGTCCAATATATCTCGGGATGTGGTGGACACCAGCTGGGATATTCCTCCGCTGACCTTCCCCAAATTGCAGCCTACCGATTCGGAAGAAGCCGATGGTGCGGATGAGACTTCGCTTGCTGAGCCTCGTACCATCGCTTCCTCCGTGCCTGCACAAATGGAACAGCCGGTTTCGGCTGCGCCAACAATCGCGGATATACCCAGTATGCCGCTCGACACCATCGATTTCGATGAAGCGGTTGCACCAGCCGATGCCGAGGAAACCGCCACTCTACCACCCCTCGTCTCTTCGACAGATGAACAGGACGCCGAAGCGACTCAGGCCTTTGATACATCAGATGGCATAACCGACCTAGAGGAGCTGGCCGCGGAAGATCCGGAACACGATCCGCTGAAAACCATTCCGGTCGCACCGAAAGAGCCATCTGCGGACAAGCGAAAGATTATTGCCATTGTCGCTGCGATTGCGGCAGTGGCGGTTGCTATCGCCGGCGTCATCGTGGTACGCAATCGTATCAATTCGAAAGAACAGCGTGCGGCAGTGGTGGTATGTGAGAAGGCGAAATCCAAATACTCCAAAGCCAACGAAAAACTGCAAAACGCCATCGAACGGGCAACCAGTTTGCAGGGCACTGCGGCAAACCAGGTGGCGGATGCCGCCACAATCGACCAACTCACTCAGGCCGTGACCAAGGCGCAGAACCTCAAGACGGTCGGCGGATGTTCGGTGTTGCTGTCTGAAACCACACTGCGTGCGCACGCCCGTAGTATGAGCAAGCAGATCAGCAATATCAAAGAACAGACCAAGGCCGTTACCGCAGCAGCCACAGCTGTGGCCGCCAGCAAGCGAGCTTTGGAAGTAATAAGACGACTGCCGCGTTGCAGAAGGCCATTGCCGACGCAAAGACGTTGCTTGACGGTTCTGCAGGCCAGGTTGCGGATGAGTCGACACGTGACGCGCTTGCCAAGGCGATTGACGCTGCCCAGAAACTCCTTGATGGCAAAAGCACTGATGTTACGGCCATGCAGAACGCTTCGAAGGTGATTTCCTCGACTTCTGACGGCGTGAACAAGTCTGTGGCGGAGCAAACTGCGGCTAATGCCCAGTCGAATACCAATTCGAATACCAATAACGGCACTACGAACCGACGCTACACGTATACGTGGCAATTTGGTCTGGGCTCTGGAAACGGTGTGAACGGTGGCGGTTCGAGCGGCGGTAACGGTGGTTCGAACGGCGGCAATAACAATGGCGGTTCAACCGGTGGTAATGGCGGTTCGAACGGCAACGGCAACGGTGGTTCGAACGGCGGCAATAACAATGGCGGTTCAACCGGTGGTAATGGCGGTTCGAACGGCAACGGCAACGGTGGTTCGAACGGCGGCAATAACAATGGCGGTTCAACCGGTGGTAATGGCGGTTCGAACGGCAACGGCAACGGTGGTTCGAACGGCGGCGGTAACGGCGGTTCAGATACAGGTACTGCTGGCGAATAAGCCATACCGGAGAAGGATTTGGATATAGCGAATGGTACCCCCATAGGTCCCTCTTATTTTCTGGGGGGGGGGCTTGTGGTAGATTGTTTGCCGTATGCGGTTGAAGGGGAGAGAGATACATGCAAGGCGTGAATACCGGTGAATCCGGCGCACCAAACGGCGAGCAAGGTATGAGGACTCAAGAGATTCATATCGTCTCGTCCAATGCGCATCGACAGGCATACGCGTCCATGCAGAATCAGCGTCTGCAAAAGCAGTTCGAGCCGATGACTTTTTCCAATACCCCGTTTCCTGCGGAAAAGGAAGGACATAGGCGTGGCAAGGCTGAATCGACTCCCCGGTGGCGTTCCGCCTTCGTCGCCAGCCTGATCGCCATCGATTTGGCAGTGATGCTGCTTTCGTTGACCGTCAGCCTTGTCATCAACGGTGCTGCTTTCGATGCCATCGGCGATGTGATGCCGTTTTGGCTTTTCCTCATTCTGTTCAGCCTGATTTGGTTGCTGTGCTTGGCATTCGCGGGCACATACCACCGCCATGTTATGGCGGACGGCTATGAACTGTATGCCAAAATCATCAATGCGTCGTTGCTGACCATCATCTCATACTGCAGCCTTGCATTTATTTTCAAACTTGCATTGCCCCGTACTGCGTTGATTATCGCGCCAGTCATCGCCTTCTTCTTGGATATCATCGCACGTTGGCGGATGCGTCAAGCGTTGCATCGTCACCGCAGCAAAGGCTCTTGCAAGTACAGAACGGTGGTCATTGGATCTTCCGATGGCATCAACAAAGCCTTGCAGACCATGCGCAACTGCATGAATTGGGGGTACGAACCAGTTGCTGTATGCCCAATTGAAGCGGATCCAGCTTCAAAAGACGCTTATGTGGTTACCTCATACACACCGGATGCCAATATCGAAGGCTCCAGCAAACTCAAGGTGATTCCTTTCAACTCGGCATTCCCACGTATTTGCGAAAGCCTCGGTGTACAGGAAGTCTATGTGGCTGACGTGCTTTCGCGTGATTCCGAAATGCTGCATGGTCTTTCTCTTGCGGTGGAGTCGCTGGGTATGGAACTTGCATTGGCGGTCTCCCTGGCGGATGTGAGCGGCCACCGTTTGTATCTGCGAAACACCACGGAGCAGCCGGTTCTGTTGGCTTCCCTGCCGCAGTACACGGGAGCTGCGAACGTAATCAAGCGTTTGCTGGACATCATCGGCTCACTGTGCGCGCTGATTATTTCCTCTCCGATTCTTCTCGGCGTCGCCATCGCCATCAAGCTTGATGATGGCGGTCCGGTGTTCTTCTCTCAGACCCGTATCGGGCTGCACGGCAAGCCGTTCAAAATGTATAAATTCCGTTCCATGGTCACCAATGCTGAGGAGCTGAAGAAGAAACTCGCTGAGGAAACTGGGCAGGAAGACCGGTTCATCTTCAAAATGAAAGATGATCCGCGTATCACCAAGGTAGGTCACTTCATCCGTAAGACTTCTTTGGATGAGTTCCCGCAGTTCTACAACGTGCTCAAGGGCGATATGTCTCTGGTCGGTCCTCGTCCGGCATTGCCGGAAGAAGTGGCCCGCTATGGTTCCCTGTATTCCGCCCGACTGCTGGTCAAGCCGGGCATCACCGGTCCGTGGCAGGTGTCCGGCCGGTCGGATCTTTCACAGGAGCAAAGCGAATATTTGGACGTCTCCTACATTGAGAATTGGTCCATCGCTGGAGATCTTGCGATTCTTGCCAAAACCGTGATGGTAATCTTCACTGGCCGTGGATCGTACTGAGCCAATAAGTGGGTTTTCTGTGATTTTCCCTCTGTTCTTGTGATGGAACAGAGGGAAATTTCATTTGGCGGCCGAAAAAAGGGGTGCCATGTGGCACAATAATGCGCTGGAATAGTCAAATTGAGTGCTTAATGATTTGAGGAGCAAAGCATGGGGCAACATGCTCAAGCAATACGGGAAAAACATACGGCACGGAATGTGACGCTTATTGTACTTGCGGTGCTGATCGTGCTACTTGCCATTGCTGCAGCGTTCGGTATGCAACTGTATAAGCAGGCAAAAAGCGTCAAGGCGCACGAATCGCAAGCCATATCCTTACTATCCGCAATCAATGACCCTGCAAAGCTCAAGGATGCCGCCGCGTCGCAGGCGTCCATCGCGCAGGCTCAGCAGCAGACGGCGCAGGCCAAGCAGATTGCGCACGGTTCGCTATGGAACGTGGCTGCGAAAATGCCGTTCGTCGGCAGTGACATCGCCACTGTGCAAGGCATGACGGAAGTCGTGGACAATCTTGCACAGCAGACACTGCCATCGTTGACCACTGCGGTGCAGCAGCTTGCCGGCGCCAATCTTTCCGGTGCGGAAGGGCAACTCAACCTGCAGCCAATCACCGATGCGCAAGGCAACTTCGACAAGCTCAACCAGCAGGTGCAGCAGCAGAACAAGCAGTATAACAGTCTTGCCGAGCCGAAAATCGGCATGGTGAAGAAAGCCTATCAGCAGGGCAAGGACCAGCTTGACAACATCGCCGATCTGGTCGGGCAGGTCAGCAACGCCACTCACATGCTGCCTTCCTTCCTTGGCCAGAACGGTGCCCGCACATACTTGCTGGCGGCACAGACCACATCCGAAACACGTTCCGGCGGCGGCTTGGTTGGCTCTCTCGGCACCATGACTGCGGATCATGGCAAAATCGCGGTGGGGGACTTCCATCCGAATGCTGAATTCGTCAATGGCAACAATGGCACCGCTGAGGAACATGCGGTATTCAACAGGCCGTTGGGTTTCTCCTTCGACGTGCGAGACACCTTCGCGGTGCCGGATGTTTCCCGCAACGCGGAAATGCTCAACGCTTCATGGCAGCGTTCGCAATATGCCTGCAACATCGACGGTTTGATTTCCGTGGATCCGGTGTTCATCCAGAAGATGGTGGAGATCAACGGACCTGTCACTTTGTCCAACGGCACTGTGCTTACCGGCGAGAACACCGCCGAATACATGCTCAACACCATCTACAAGGACGTTCCTGTGGCACAGCAGGACGAATACTTCGAGTACATTGCCAAAACGGTGATGGATGGCGCTTTTGGCAACATGACTGTGGACAAGATGATGAAGGTGGCGCAAAGCATCGGTGATTTGGCCGAGAACCGCCACTTCTACGCCTACACGTTCCACGAAGACGAAGCGAAGTACTTCCAAGGTGCTGGACTCGCCAAGAATGCGCCTGAGAGCGAGACCAATCCGGAAACGGGCATTTACATCAGCGAGCAGAATCCTTCGAAGATGGGTTGGTATATCGACCGTAGCAGCGAAGTGACCAAGACAGGTGACAAGACCTACCACGTGAAGTACACGCTGACCAACCGTATGACTTCCACGGAAATGGCTGCCTGCACGAGTTACATTCTCGGTGGTGAGCAGAAGGGCGTTGGTGGCGTGCCCGTGGCGCCGAGTGGCACATCCGCGCAGCGTGTGCTGATTTACGCGCCTGCAGGTGGTTCGATTGGATCAATCGCCGTGACCGGTGATGTGCGTGACCGTAGCAATGCCACCATGGACGGCAAGCCGTTGAACTCCAGTATGGCGTACATCGCACCTGGCAAGAGCGTGACGTACGAGTTCGACGTGACCGTGTCTGACAAGGCCACGGCTGATATGAAGCTCGATCAGACGCCGTGTGGCAAAATGACCAATGATGTGAAATACAACTATTGAAATATGGCGCGGTAATTCTCGACATTATTGGTGCATGATTTCCTTGAATTCATCTCAATGAAAACTTGTTCAATGAAGTCTATGAATTATTGCTATATTCTTGGAAATACAGGGGGTATTTCTGCTGGAAAGCGGAGATACCCCCTATTTTATTAGTGAAAAAAGGGTGTATTTATGCGAATTGTTGTATTATATTGCATGTAATTAATATCCTATATTTTCAAGGGGTTGGCATGTCTGTTGATAACGCCCGAATTCTTGCGCACTTTCGGATTCCGGCCCTGACGTAAGAGGGCA
>OCHC01001524.1_pt1 | contig 17008 bp, 15 predicted proteins | sample 1538641 | NCBI WGS metagenome assembly OCHC01 (sample SAMN04571714, study PRJEB22368) | human gut metagenome | biome: human gut; material: stool | host: Homo sapiens | place: Luxembourg | collected 2012-08-17
AGAATACTACCCGCAACTCCAATGGCAACATGCGCAAGAAGCAGTCTGAGTACGCATCTCAGCTGAAGGAGAAGCAGAAGGTCAAGTTTATCTACGGCGTTCTGGAGAAGCAGTTCCACAATGCTTACCTGCGTGCTGAGGCTCGCCCCGGCAAGACCGGTGAGAACCTGCTCCAGATCATGGAGTGCCGTCTGGACAACGTCGTGTTCCGCCTGGGCTTTGCTCAGACCCGCCGCGACGCTCGTCAGCTGGTGAGCCACGCTCACTTCACCGTCAATGGCAAGAAGGTCAACATTCCTTCCTACCAGGTCAAGGCCGGTGACGTGATCGAGGTCCGTGAGTCCAGCCGTTCTTCTGCTAAGTTCGCAAAGCTCGTTGGCCCCGAGGCTCCCGTTGTGGCTCTGCCTTCCTGGCTGAACCGTGAGGCCGGCACCCTGAAGGGTGTTGTGACCAAGCTCCCCGAGCGCAGCGACATCGACTACGAAGTTGCAGAGCACCTCATCGTCGAGCTGTACTCCAAGTAATCCATTAAGAAGGGTAAGCCTTCCTTCTGGATGGCGACCTTTCGCATTCTTTTTAAAAGAATTTAATAATGGGCCGATGGCAACATCGGTTTGACAAGGAGGGCATAGATATGATGGAGATTGAACGTCCCAAAATCGAAACGGCAAGCCTGTCCCCGGACGGCCGCTACGGTAAATTCGTGGCAGAACCGCTGGAGCGTGGCTTTGGCATCACACTGGGCAATAGCCTGCGTCGTGTGCTTCTTTCCTCTCTGCCCGGTGTCGCCGTGACCAGCGTCAAGATTGATGGCGTGGTTCACGAGTTCTCCACCATTGAGGGCGTCAAGGAAGACGTTACCGAAATTGTCCTGAACCTGAAGGGTATTGCTGCAAAGCTGTACACCGACGGGCCGAAGACAGTGCGTGTTGAGGCAGTCGGCCCTTGTGAGGTTACTGCGGACAACATCAAGCAGGGCGACGATATTGAGATCCTGAACCCTGAATGGCACATTGCAACCCTGGGCGAGGGCGGCAAGCTCGTCATGGAGCTCACCTTCGATAAGGGCCGCGGTTATGTGCCTGCAGAGCGCAACAAGCAGGCCATCGTCGAGAAGAACGATATCAACACTCTTCCCGTCGATAGCATTTACACCCCCGTGCTCAAGGTGAATTATAACGTTGAGAGCACCCGCGTTGGACAGGCCATCGATTACGACAAGCTGACCATCGAGGTTTGGACGGATGGCACGATCAATGCACAGGAAGCCGTTTCTCTGGCTGCCCGTGTGCTGACCGAGCACCTGAACCTCTTCGTCAACCTGTCCGATGAGGCTGCCGGTACGGAGATCATGGTGGAGAAGACCAACGACGATAAGGAAAAGGCTCTGGAGATGACCATCGAAGAGCTGGATCTGAGCGTCCGTTCCTTCAACTGCCTCAAGCGCGCCGGCATCAACACGGTGGAGGATCTGGTCAGCAAGAGCGAGGACGAAATGATGAAGGTTCGCAACCTCGGCCGCAAGAGCCTGGAAGAAGTCATGGCAAAGCTGGACTCCCTGGGCTTCAAGCTGAATACGGATGATGACAACTAAAAATAATTAAGGAGTGAAACGGGATGCCCGGTACCAGAAAGCTCGGTAGAACCAGCGACAGCCGCAACGCTATGATGCGCGCTATGGTTACCTACCTGTTAGAGAATGGCAAGATTGAGACCACTGTCACTCGCGCTAAGGACGTTCGTTCCATGGCCGAGAAGATGATCAGCCTTGGCAAGGCAAGCGACCTGCACACCAAGCGTCAGGTTTATGCCTACATCACCAAGGAAGATGTTGCAAAGAAGCTGTTTGATGAGATCAGCCCCAAGTACGCTGACCGCAACGGCGGCTACACCCGCATCATCAAGATCGGCGCTCGCCGCGGCGACGCTGCTGAGATGGCAGTTCTGGAGCTCGTCTGATCGACTCTGACTGTTCAAACAGTGTAACAAAGGCTCTTTCCCTTCGGGGAAAGGGCCTTTTTTGCATCGTGTGGGCCGGGCAGCGGGGTGTTCCCAAAGCAAGTGTCCGCTGGGGTGGGACCCTGCTGCCGCAGGCAGTAGGGCGGGCGATGGAATGGCCCGTTTCACTTGCGTGGGAATGCCGCGCTGCCCGGTTGGACGTTAGCAGCTGGGGCTTGTGATGGCGGGGCAAGAATGCTATAATTATACTGTATTTCTGCACGACTTTGCGAATTTTCCACAGAAGGGAGGGGCGGCGGTTGAAAAGACGATGGTTTCTGGTGCTGAGTGCAGGCTGCATGATGGGCCTGCTTTCGGCGTGCGGCCTTCCGATGTCGGAAAATGTGCAGGTGGAGGAGCTGCTGCGTGCCCCGCGCCTTCCGGGCGACTACGGTGCACTGCAGAATGCCCTGAACGAATGGCTGGGGGAGAGCGCCCAGCTGAAATACCCGATGCAGGGGGAGCTGCTCTCGCCGTTCCTTTTGCAGGATCTGGATGGTGACGGTCAGCAGGATGCCGCTGTTCTCTACACCACGGCCCAGAGCTCCAACGTCTGCATTGCATTTTTGCAGAAGGATGCCGCAGGCGTGTGGCAGGTCCGCCAGAGCATCGAGGGTCTGGCGGATACAGTGGACAATGTCCGGCTGGCACAGCTGCAGGATGGTGCCGCAACCCAGCTGGTGGTGGGGTACCTCGCCGCGCAGGGGGACAGCTATCTGGCGGTGTACTCCTACGAGAACGGCACGGTCAATGCCATTCTGGAACAGTCCTATGAGCAGTATCTGGTGGAGGATATCACCGGCGGCGGCAACGAGGATCTGATCCTGATGTCCACGCTGGAGGACGGCGGGGTGCAGATCGAGCTGCTGACCGTTGATCGGGACGGGATGTTCCAGCAGGTGGCTGTCATGGGCCTTTCGGCAGATAAGTTCTCGGGCTGCGCCGCTGTGGCGGCGGGCCTGGGAGCGGACGGCAAGCGCTATCTGGTGCTGGACGGCTGGACCGGCCTCTCAGGCAACAATCTGGCCACGGTGCTGCTCTACTTCGATGAGGAAAGCCAGCAGATGCTGCCCGCGGAGCAGATCAGCACCAGTGAGCTGTACAATGCGTCCCTGCGCAATGTCTCCACGCTGGTCAGCCGGGATCTGGACGGCGACGGCATCGTGGAGATCCCCACCCAGCCTGACGAAGCTGGCCTGCTGAACCTGAGCCAGAGCCGACGAATGGATTTTATCGTCTGGATGGACTACACCAGCCCGGAGCCGGAAAAGAGCTTCGGCCTGTTGGACGAGGAGAGCAGCTGCTACATTGAGCTGCCTGCCGAGTGGGAGGGCAACCTGATGCTCACCGACAGCGCTGAGGGGGAGGAGGCCGTGGAGCTGCACACTGTGGACGAGGGCAAGCTGGTGCTGACCATGCGCCTGGTCCCTTCCAGCGAGAGCGCGGCGGGCTGGACCCGCCTGGGCGTGGTGGCATCCCGCCAGATGCAGGCCAGGTTCGGGCCGGACGTGGTGCTGAAGGATCAGAGCTATCGACTGTCCCGGTCGTTGTACCGGTTGAATTGAGGATACCGCTCAGTTTTGCAGAAGTTTACCGGATGCAGGCTGGGTGTTCTGAGGTGAAATGCTTCTCCGTGTGCTCTTGGGCGGAGGGAGAAGGCAGAAAAATATGGAGGTCTTAGATGGTCAAGGTACTTGTGGTAGAGGATGAAGCCAGCATCCGCGAGATGATCGCGCTGAACCTGCGGCTGGCGGGGATGGAGGCGGTGGAGGCCGACAGCGCCGAAGCCGCCCTGCCTCTGCTGGAGCAGAAGCCCGGCTGTGATGCTGCCATTCTGGATGTGATGCTGCCCGGCATGAATGGGTTCTCGCTCTGCGAGACCATCCGCCGCACCGACCAGAAGATCGGCATCATCATCCTGAGTGCCAAGGGGCAGGAGCAGGACAAGATCCGCGGCCTGTCCATCGGCGCGGATGACTATATGACCAAGCCTTTCAGCGTCAGTGAGCTGCTGGCCCGTGTGGAGGCCCTCTGCCGCCGGGTGGGCCGCTCGGGCGGCGGCTCCGTTGCAGACGAAAATGCCCCCACCACGCTGGTCAGCGGGGAATTTGTGCTGGATGAGAACCGCCGTGTTCTCCTCAAGGCCGGGCGGCAGATCGAGCTGACCCAGGTGGAGTTCCAGATCATGGAGCTGTTCTTCCACAACCCCGGCATCGCGCTGGTGCGGGAAAAGATCCTGAAGGGCGTGTGGGGTGAGAACTACTTCGGCGATGTGAAGATTGTGGATGTGAACATCCGCCGTCTGCGGATGAAGGTAGAAGATGAGCCCAGCCACCCCACCCACATTATGACAGTGTGGGGCTACGGCTACCGGTGGGAGGAGTAAAGAAAAACCTCTCAGTTGCGCTGTACTCGACTGCTCTCCCAATAGGAGAGCCAGGATTACTGACAGAAAGGAGGAAAAGCAATGCGCAGTGGTATTACCAACCGCTGGCTGCGGGGAAGCCTGTTCCTGACCGTGCTGCTGGTGCTGCTGGTGGAGAGCATGTTCGTGTACAACTTCGGCCGCAGCTATTACAACAGCGTCCAGCAGACCATGATGCGGCGTTTTTCCTCCATCAACGGTCAGCTGAAAATGTACACCGGCGACACGGCCCAGAAGACCGCGGCCAACCGCAGTGTGGCCCTGCGCCGGATGGTGGAGCAGTTTGCGGATAAAGACAAATATGAGTTCATGCTGCTGGACGGTTACGGCAGCGTGATTGCCTCCTCCAGCGGCACAGGTGCGGACGGCATCGTGGTGCAGGACGATTTTAACAAGGCGCAGGATGCACCGGACGGCGTGGGTGTGGCCATCTACCGCACCGCCAGCGGGGAAACGGTCATGGCCGTATGCAGTCTGGTGCCCTATGCGGCCGAGGACGTGGCTGCCATGCGCCTTGTCACCAGTCTGACGCTGGTGCAGGCGCATCTGAAAAGCGTTTTCATCGTCAGCCTGATCGTGGTGGCGGCCATTCTGGGCTTTACAGTGGCCTCCGGCCTGTACTTTGTGCGGGGCATCGTGGTGCCGCTGGGGCAGGTGGAGCGGATCGCCGCCAGCATCGCCCGGGGAGAACTGGATGTCCGCCTGCCTGTGACCGGTGACGAGCGGGACGAGGTGGACCGCCTGCGCGGCACCATCAATCAGATGGCCGAGGGGCTGGAAGAGACGGAGAAGATGAAGAACGAATTCATCAGCTCGGTCTCCCATGAACTGCGCACGCCGCTCACCTCCATCCGGGGCTGGGTGGAGACCCTGCGCACCCTGGATGACCCCACTGATGAGAACTACCGCAAGGGGCTGGAGATCATCAACAACGAGACCGCCCGCCTGTACAACATGGTGGAGGAGCTGCTGGATTTCAGCCGCCTGCAGAATGGCCGCCTGAAAATGGAGTGCCGCCCCCTGGACCTTGTGGCCGAGCTGACGGACGCTGTCCTTTTCTGTGAAGCGCGCATCCAGCGGGAGGGGCTTCTGCTGGCCTATGCGGAGCCGGAGGAGATGATCCCGGTCTACGCCGACCCCGACCGCCTGCGGCAGGTGTTCATCAACATTCTGGACAATGCCATCAAGTATTCGGCCCCCGGCGGACGCATCACGGTCAAGATCTGGCAGGGCGAGTACAAAGCCTTCATCGAGATCATCGATCAGGGCCGCGGCATCCCGCCGGAGGATCTGGAAAACGTCAAGACCAAGTTTTACAAGGGCAGCAACTCGGTGCGGGGCAGCGGCATCGGCCTTGCGCTGGTGGATTCCATTATGACCGCACTGGACGGCACCATGGACCTCAAGAGTACGCTGGGCCGGGGCACAGTGGTCACCCTGGGCCTGCCGATCTATAAACGATAAGAGATTGTCCATATTTATCTGGTAAGATAGAGGGGCAGTTTTTACGATAGAGAGGGGCCGCAGCGCCCCATAGGAGAGCCAATGAATCAACCGAACAAGGAACGCTTCAAGACGAGTGTGGGCGGGCAGGCCCTGATGGAGGGCATTATGATGCGGGGCCCGAAAAACATCTGCTGTGCCGTCCGCAAGCCCGATGGAACCATTGAGACCAAGGTCGAGCCCACCCCCACCCACGGCGTGTGGACAAAGATCCCGCTGGTGCGAGGAGCCATCTCGATGATCGAGAGCCTGATCATGGGATACAAGTACATGATGTACTCGGCACAGGTGAGCATGGGGGATGACTACGACCCCGCCGAAGAGGAGACCGCCTTTGAAAAATGGGTGGGCGACCATCTGGGCAAAAAGGCCGAAGATATCATGCTGGCGGCGGCTGCCGTGATCGGCGGGCTGTTTGCCATCCTGCTCTTCACCGTTCTGCCCACGGTGCTGGTGGGGGGCCTGAACCATCTGGTGCCGCTGAACCGCTGGGCCAAGGTGGTGCTGGAAGCGGTGCTCAAGGTCGCCATCTTCCTGACCTACATGGCCGCCATCTCCCGGATGAAGGAGATCCACCGGGTGTTCGAGTACCACGGAGCAGAGCACAAGACCATTGCCTGCTACGAGGCCGGAGACCCCCTCACGGTGGAGAATGTCCGCAAATATACCCGTTTCCACCCCCGGTGCGGCACCAGCTTTTTGATTCTGGTGGTCATCGTCAGCGTGTTCCTGTACAGCGTGCTGCCCTGGTCCAGCACCAGCCTGCGGGTGGTGTTCAAGCTGCTGCTCCTGCCGCTGGTCATGGGCATCAGCTACGAGCTGCTCAAGTGGTGCGGCCGGTCGGACAACATCGCCACCCGCATCATTCGTCAGCCCGGCATCTGGGTGCAGCATCTGACCGTGTTTGAGCCGGACGACAGCATGATCGAGGTGGCCATTGCCGCCGTCACGCCGGTCCTGCCCGAGGACCCGGAGGACGGCAGATGGTAACCGCAGGGATGCTGCCCCGGGCAGCAGTCCGGGAGGTGGAGGCACGCCTGCGCGCCGCAGGCTGCCCCGATGCAGATTTTGACGCGGCCGAGCTCTTCCGGCTGGCAGCGGGCGGGGATGCCCGCCTTGCTGATGCTCCGCTGGGTGCAGAGCAGGCAGAGCGGATGGAATCCCTGACGGCCCGCCGCGCGGCCCGGGAGCCTTTGCAGTACCTCTGCGGCAGCTGGCCCTTCCTCGACTTTGAGCTGGCTGTCGGCCCCGGCGTGCTCTGCCCCCGGGCCGATACTGAGGTGGTGGCCGAAGCCGCCGCCGGAATGCTGGCTGGGGTGGAGGCACCCCAGGTGCTCGACCTCTGCGCCGGCACGGGCTGTTTGGGGCTGGGCGTGAAGCGCTTCTGCCCGGCGGCACAGGTCACCAGTCTGGAGAAGAGCCCGGCGGCATACCGCTATCTGGAGCAGAACGCCCATCTCTCCCCAGTACTGACCATCACCCCGGTGCGGGGGGATCTGTTCACCTACTGGCAGACCCTGCCGGAGGGGCAGCTCGACCTCATTGTGTCGAACCCGCCTTACCTGACCGCCGCCGAGATGGGCGCGCTGCAGCCCGAGGTGGCGCAGGAGCCTGCCATGGCGCTGGAAGCGGGGGAGGATGGGCTGGTATTTTACCGCGCCATTGCGGAACACTACCAGAAAGCTCTGCGCCCCGGCGGTGCCCTTGCCCTGGAAATCGGCTGGCAGCAGCGGGAAGCTGTAACGGCCCTGCTTGCTGCCAACGGGTGGACGGAGATCGCGTGCAGAAAAGACTTTGGCGGCAATGACCGCTGTGTGATGGCGAGAAAACAATAAAAATATCTACAACTTCCTGTTGTAATATCTGTAAAATGTGTTATACTAGTACCGAAAGAATTGGAATGCCCGCGCCTGCGTTTGGCCGCACCGCGCCGGGAACAGATGACAAAGGAGCATGACACTATGGCAAAAAATCAGAACAACAACGTTGCCCCGGCGACCCAGAAGACCGATCCCGGTGCCAAGAAGGATGCGCTGGCCACGGCACTGGCCCAGATCGAGAAGCAGTTTGGCAAGGGCGCTGTGATGAAGCTGGGCGACAACGCCGCCATGCAGGTGGATGCCATCTCGACCGGCAGCATCGGCCTGGATCTGGCACTGGGCGTGGGCGGCGTGCCCCGGGGCCGCATCATTGAGGTGTACGGCCCTGAATCCAGTGGTAAGACCACGCTGGCCCTGCATGTTCTGGCCGAAGCCCAGAAGAAGGGCGGCGATGTTGCCTTCATCGACGTGGAGCACGCGTTGGACCCTGTGTATGCCGAGGCGCTGGGTGTGGACATCAACAACCTGCTGGTCAGCCAGCCCGATACCGGTGAGCAGGCCATGGAGATCTGCGAGGCGCTGGTGCGCTCCGGTGCCATTGATGCCATCGTTGTGGACTCTGTTGCCGCTATGGTGCCCCGCGCCGAGATCGAGGGCGAGATGGGCGACAGCCATGTGGGCCTGCAGGCCCGCCTGATGAGCCAGGCTATGCGCAAGCTGACCAGCGTCATCGGCAAGACCAACACCGTCTGCATCTTCATCAACCAGCTGCGTGAAAAGGTCGGCGTGGTCTATGGCAACCCCGAGGTCACCACCGGCGGCCGCGCCCTGAAGTATTATTCCTCTGTCCGCATCGATATCCGCCGCGTGGAGGGCTTGAAGGATTCTTCCGGCCAGTTCATCGGCAACCACACCCGCGCTAAGATCGTCAAGAACAAGGTGGCTCCTCCGTTCCGTGAGGCGGAGTTCGATATCATGTTCGGCGAGGGCATCTCCAAGATGAGTGAGCTCATCGATCTGGGTGTCAAGCTGGGCATCGTTCAGAAGAGCGGTGCATGGTTCAACTACGGCGATATCCGCCTGGGTCAGGGCCGCGACAATGCCAAGCAGTTCCTGCGCGATAACCCCGAGATCGCCAACGATATCGAGGGTCAGGTGCGCGCCAATGCCGATAAGCTCTATGCCACCCGCCGCCCGGGGGGCAAGGCTGCCGCTGCCCCTGCAGAGGGGGAACCGGCAGCTCCTGCCACAGCAAAGGAGCCGGTGGTCAAGGCTCCCGCCCGCAGCAGCGAGAGTGAGCTGGATATCATGGTGGAAGAGTAAATGGCCTTTTACAGCCGTGGCCGCCGCCCGCTGGCCGAAGAGGAAAAATCTACCGATGCCGCCAAGGCCCGCACCCGGGCCATGGAGCTGCTGGCCGGGCAGGAGCTTTCCTCGGGCCAGCTGTATGAGCGGCTGAACCGCCGCTATACCCAGCAGACCAGTGCCGCCGTGGTGGCAGAGATGGTGCAGCGGGAGTATATCAACGATGCCCGCTATGCCGAGACCCGTGCCCACGCCCTGCTGGCGGCAAAAAAGAGCCGCCGCGCCGCTGCCCAGAATCTGCGGCAGAAGGGGCTGGCCGCAGGCGAGATCCAGCAGGCGCTGGATGCTGTTTACACCCCCGATGTTTCCGGCGAGGACCCGGAGCTGGAAGCCGCCGCCGCTCTGGTGGAAGGGCATTACCGCAAAAAGCTGGAAGCGGGCCGCAGGGATCTGGTCATTGCGGCCCTGCAGCGGCGGGGATTTTCGTATTCCGTCATTAAGGAAGCCATTCGCAGGGTGGAGGAGGGGGAATAACCCTCTCAGTCAAAGCCTGCGGCTTTGCCAGCTCCCCCGAAGGGGGAGCTTTTCCGGAGCAAACCGTAAAAAATCAAAAGCATCCCTCAAAAGAGAAAGAGAGTATCATCCCTTATGAAAATTGCATGTATTTCCCTTGGCTGCCCCAAGAACCAGGTCGATCTGGACGTGATGGTGCACATCCTGCTTTCGGCCGGTCACGAGACGGTGGCCGACCTGGGTGAAGCCGATGTTATTCTGGTCAACACCTGCGGCTTTATCGAGAGCGCCAAGACCGAGGCCATTGAGAACATTCTGGAGGCCTGCGCCTACAAGCAGCAGAACCCGGAGCTGAAGGTCATCGTCACCGGCTGCCTGGCCGAGCGTTACCGCAGCCAGATCGAGGAGGAGATCCCCGAGGTGGATGCTGTGGTGGGCTGTGCCTCCAACAAGGCCATTGATACCATCGTGGCCCGCCTGTTCCACGGTGAGAACCATCTGGAAAGCTATGGTGCCAAAAAGGACTTCCCGCTGGGCGGCAAGCGCGTCATCGGCACGCCTGCCCACTATGCGTACTTAAAGATCGCAGAGGGCTGCAACAACCGCTGCCACTACTGCGCCATCCCCGGCATCCGCGGCCCGCTGCACAGCCGCGATCTGGCCGACTGCGTGGCCGAGGCCCGCTGGCTGGCCGGTGAGGGCGTGAAGGAGCTGATCGTGGTGGCCCAGGACCCCACCGCCTATGGCGAGGACTGGGGCAAGCCCGGCAGCATCTGTGAGCTGCTGGACAAGCTGAACAAGGTGCCGGGCCTTGAGTGGATCCGCATCATGTACGCCTACCCCGAGCGCATCACCGATGACTTTATTGCCGCCATGAAGCGGAACGAGAAGGTGGTGCCTTACCTCGACCTGCCCATCCAGCACTGCAACGATACCATCCTCAAGAACATGAACCGCCGCTCCAACCGCGCAGAGCTGCTGGAGGTCATCGGCAAGCTGCGCCGGGAGATCCCCGGCATCACCCTGCGCACCACCCTGATCGCGGGCTTCCCCGGCGAGACCGAGGAGCAGTTTGAGGACCTGTGCAACTTTGTCAAGGAGGTCAGATTTGACCGTCTGGGCTGCTTTGCCTATTCTGCCGAGGAGAACACCGTGGCCGCAAAGATGGACGGCCAGATTGATCAGGAGACCAAGGACCGGCGCGCTGAGCTGGTGATGCAGATCCAGACCGGCATCATGGCCCAGAAACAGGCCGAGAAGGTGGGCCAGACCGTCCGTGTGCTCTGTGACGGCATTGACGAGGAGAGCGGCCTGTACCTCTGCCGCACCACCGGCGATGCCCCCGAGGTGGACGGCAATGTCTGCGTTTCCAGCGAGGAGCCGCTCTACCCCGGCCAGTTCTATGATGTGCTGGTGGAGGACAGTGACCTTTACGATCTGTACGGCACGGTTGCAAAATAACAAATTGGAGGAATCTATATGAATCTGCCCAATAAGCTCACCCTGACCCGCATCATTCTGGTGCCGGTGTTCATGGTCTTCGTTTCCCTGACCCAGATCGGCACGGAAGATTTCAACCCCACCTGGTATCTGGTGGCGGGCATCATCTTTGCCGCGGCCAGCTTTACCGATTTTCTGGACGGCCATCTGGCCCGCAAGTGGAACATGGTCACCGATTTTGGCAAGTTTGCCGACCCGCTGGCCGACAAGCTGCTGACCACCGTGGCCTTCATTTACATGCTGCGGGACGGCGTGTGCAGCCCGGTGGTGCTCTGCATCATCCTGGCCCGTGAGTTTGCCGTGTCCGGTTTGCGCATGGTGGCCGCCGGTGCCAAGGACGGCAAGGTCATCGCCGCCAACATGTGGGGCAAGGTCAAGACCGTGCTGCAGATGCTGACCATCATCTTCTACTACTTCGGCACCGCATTGACCTGGGGCAATTCCGTTATGATGGGCGCTGACTGCGTGTTCCTCGCTTATTGGCTGTGCTGGCTGGTGGCCATTGCCACTGCCATCTCCGGCATCAAGTACCTGTGGGACAACCGCAGCTTCATCAATACCGCAAAATGATCAAGAAGATCGCCATTCTCTGCTCCATTTTCCTGAACCTCTGCATCGTGCGGTGGGAGCCGGTGGCCATCCGGATGACCTGGGAAGCGGTGGGCAGCCAGACCTTCACCTTTTACACCGAGAACTCCAATGTCTTTGCGTTCTTCGTCTGCCTGCTGGTGGCGGTGTGTCAGGTGATCTGCCTGTTCACGGGGCGGCAGCTGCCCCGCTGGGTCAAGACGCTCAAGTACATTGCCACCTGCTGCCTGACCATGACCTTCCTGACCGTGGTGTTCGTGCTGGGGCCCTACTGTGCCGACCAGGGCGGCGTGGTGTTTCTGCTGACCGAGAGCTCCATGCTCTACCACCACCTGCTCAACCCGCTGTGTGCCTTTGTCTCCTTTGTCCTGCTGGAACGGGAGCCAAAGCTGCCTGCGCGGTGCGTTCCGCTGGCGTTGGTCCCCACGATGCTCTATGGCTCTGTGGCCCTCTGGGCCAATTACCAGCGGCTCATCACCGGGCCTTACCCGTTCCTACTGGTCTATCAGCAGACCACCCGGCAGACGGTGCTGTGGTGCGCGGCCATCCTGGCCATGAACCTGCTCTATGCCTGGCTTGTCTGGCGGCTGGGCGGGAATCGCCGCAAAAAGAGAAATGTGGGCTTGCTTTTCAGAAGCTGAGATGCAAAAAGGCTCTCTGCCGGTTTTGGCAGAGAGCCTTTTCTCGTGTTTTGCTTACAGCAGGGGAATCCCGGCCTTTGCGCAGGCCGCGCGGGTGGCTTCGTCCCAGACGCTTGCCTGTACTTCGCCGATGTGGGCGCTGCCCAGCAGCAGCATGCACAGACGGCTCTGGCCGATGCCGCCGCCGATGGTGTAGGGCAGCTCACCGTTCAGCACTGCCTTGTGGAAAGGCAGGGTGCGGCGGTCGTCACAGCCGGCCATGGTCAGCTGCCGGTCCATGCTCTCGGGGCTGACGCGGATACCCATGCTGCTCAGCTCGTAGCTGCACTGCAGGGGCTCGTTCCAGAACAGCAGGTCACCGTTCAGGTCCCAGTCGTCGTAGTCGGGGGCGCGGCCGTCGTGGGGCTTGCCGCTCTTCAGGGGAGCACCGATCTTCATCAGGAAGGTGGTGCCGTTCTCCTTTACAAAGGCGTTCTCGCGCTCCTTCGGGGTCAGGTCAGGGTACTTGTCCTCCAGCTCCTGGGTGGTGATAAAGGTCACGTTGGGGGTGTGCAGGGGCAGATCCTGCAGCTGGGGGAACATGGCGTGCAGGTTCATCTCGGTGGCGCAGACGGCCGACACGATGGAGCGCACCACGTTCTTCAGGTAGGCTTCGCTGCGGTCCTCCTTGCGGATGACCTTCTCCCAGTCCCACTGGTCCACATAAACGGAGTGGAGGTTGTCCAGCTCCTCGTCCCGGCGGATGGCGTTCATGTCGCAGTACAGGCCCTTGCCCACGCGGAAGCCGTAGTCCTTCAGGGCCTTGCGCTTCCACTTTGCCAGCGACTGCACCACCTGTGCCTCGATGCCGCTGTCCCGGATGTCAAAGGTGACCTTGCGTTCCACGCCGTTCAGGTCGTCGTTCAGGCCGGTGGAAGCTTCCAGAAACAGCGGAGCCGACACGCGGTAGAGGTTCAGCGTGGCACACAGGGTGTCGGCGAACAGCCGCTTCACGGTGCCGATGGCACGCTGGGTGTCGTACAGGTTCAGCGCGGGTGTGTAGTTCTGCGGGATCATCGTTTTGCTCATAACAGTTTACCCCTCTCTTTCCGTTCTCCGCCGCCGAGTTGCGGCACCGGAACGGCTTTCCCTTTAATACAGTAAATTATGGCACAATTTCAGAGCGTTGTAAAGGGGAGAACGCAAAGCCGGTGCAATTCGGGAGCTTACGCCTCTGCCACGGCCTCGATCTCGCACAGGACACCCTTGGGCAGATCCTTGACGGCAACGCAGCTGCGGGCGGGCTTGGAGGTAAAATACTTTGCGTAGACCTCGTTGAAGGCGGCAAAGTCGGCGATATCGGCCAGGAAGCAGGTGGTCTTGATGACCTTGTCGTAGCCGGAACCGGCGGCTTCCAGGATCGCACCCACATTCTTGCAGCTCTGCTCGGTCTGGGCGGCGATGCCCTCGGGCACAGTGCCGTCCGCGGGGTTCACAGGGATCTGGCCGGAGGTGTAGACGAAACCGCCTGCGATGAAGCCCTGGGAGTAGGGGCCGATCGCGCCGGGAGCTTTTTCAGTAGCGATGACTTTCATGGAAAATACCTTCTTTCTGTGTGTTTGATGGAGCTTTTCTCTTCGGGGAGAAAAATTCTGCTGCTTGAAGTCTACACCATGCGGCGGGATGTGTCAATCCGGGAGGGACTTTTTGCCCGCGCGGCCTTTACAAGCAGGCAAAAAGGCGGTATCCTTAATCTATTGATACACCACCCTTCAGGAGGAACCCATGGATATCCGCCAGCTGCACTATTTTCTGGTTTTGTGCGAAGAAATGAACTACACCCGCGCGTCACAGCGGCTGTTTCTGTCGCGGCAGGCCCTGCGGCAGAGCATCACGGCGCTGGAAGCCGAGCTCTGCGGACCGCTGTTCGTCAGCGCCCACCACAAACTCTCGCTCACCGAGCGGGGGCTGAGCTTGCAGCGCCATGCGGCCCCGGTGGTGGAGCAGTTCCAGCAGATGCAGGCGGCCCTCCATGCGGAGATCCAGTCGGCCCAGCCGGTGCGCATCGGCATCAGTGTCTCGCTGGTGCCGGACTACCTGCCCGGGCTGGAGACCCAGCTGGACAAGTTCCGCCAGCAGTACCCCCACATTGAGATGCGGTTCCGCCTGCTGGAAAACGATGCCGTGGCCGATGGTGTGGAGCAGGGCGAGCTGGACGCGGGCCTTGTGATGGACCTGGGCACGGCGGCTCCGGTGTTGGCCCGCACCACCCTGCGGGCAGACCCAGCCTGCCTGCTGGTGCCGCGCGGCCATCCCCTCTGGGAGAAGGAGCGGGTGCCGCTTTCGGCCCTGCGGGGCCAGCGGGTGCTGCTGCCCAGCCTGCGGCAGGATCTGTTCAGCCCCCTGTGGGATGCCTGCGCCAGGGAGGGCTTTGCGCCCAACGCGGAGATCGGCCCCAGCTTCTATCAGGCGTACTATCTGGTCCAGGAGCAGCTCTGCACCTGCCTGACCCGCTACGAGCCGGGAGCACGGCGGGAGCTGGACCGGGTGCGGGACGTGCTGCTGGAAGATCTGCCGCCCCTCTGCGTCTCGATGGTGCAGCGGCGCGACCACAACTCGGCCTATCTTGACCTGCTGCGGGGCTACCTGATGGAGGTCATCGGGGGCGCGGCATCCCTGCCGCCCCGGCGGGGCCGCCCGGCAAAGCCCTTCTACAACTTCCCGGTGCTGTCCAGCGCCGCCCCCAAGGCGGCACCGCAGCACCCGGCTCCGGGCACCCAGCTGCCCTTTGCGGGCGGAAACAACTTCCGGGAGCTGGGCGGCTACGAGGCCGACGAGGGCAAGCATGTCAAGTGGGGGCAGATCTACCGCGGCATTCCCACCGGGTTGCTGACCGGGGCGGCTGACCGCAAGCTGCTGGACAGCCTGGGCCTGCGGCTCATCCTTGACCTGCGCAGCGAGTCCGAGGCAGCGGAGCAGCCTGACTATGTGCCCGATGGCGCGCGGCTGGTGCGCATCTGCGGGCTTTGCCACCCGGACGGAAGCGAGATCTCCTTTTCTCCCGGGGACATTGAAAAGCTGCTCAAGGGCAAGAAGGATGAGGAGCATAACCTCGCCGATGCCATGTATGAGCAGATGCTCTTCCGCAATAAGGCCTACAAGGAGCTGTTCCGGGCGCTGGAGGCGGGCGAAACGCCGATCCTGTTCCACTGCTCCGGCGGGAAAGACCGCACCGGCGTGGCGGCCATGCTCATCCTGCTGGCGCTGGGCGCTTCCGATGAAACGATCTGTCAGGATTTTGTCCGGACCAATGTCTGCCGCCGCCCGGAGCTGGAAAAGATCTGGGCCGCCCATGCCGAGGAGATCGAGGCGCATCCCGAACAGAAGCAGTTCTATCAGGGCATTGCCGGTGTCCACCCGGAGTCTGCCCCCTTTGTGTTGGACACCATCCGCAAAGAGTACGGCACCACCGATGCCTATCTCGAGGCGGAATACGGCCTGACCCCCGCCCGCCTGATGCGGCTGCGGCGGATGTATCTGGAATAATGGCTGTTTTTTTAGAAAATTCCTTTCACTTTACTTGACATTGTACCAAATGTTTCGTAATATAAGAAGTAGTATGGAATCCATGACGCTGCGTGCAGGGATCTTCCGCAACCAAAGTTCAATGGGGCTTCATCTGCCCGTTTTTATATGAAAACCTTGTAGATAAAAAAGCTGCATCAGGCCGCAGGGGCAAACATGCCCTTTTTGTGCGGTGCTGTTGTCTGTTTTGTTGTTGAGAGCTTGATTTTGTATTGTTGACCCACGCCTTGCGCGGCAGCGTCTCCAGATTTTAGTTGTTTTTGAACTTTAATTGTAAGGAGAGTGAACACGATGTCCCCGATCATTCTGTTGATCGTGGTCGTGGTTGCTGCTGTTGCTGCCGGCGCGGGTTATTTTATTGGTTACAACAACCGTAAAAAGACTGCCGAGGCACAGATCGGCAGCGCAGAAGCCGAGGCTACCCGCCTGGTGAACGAAGCAATCAAGACCGCTGACCAAAAACGAAAAGAAGCTGTTCTGGAAGCCAAGGACGAGGCTTTCCGCCTGAAAGCCGAGGTCGATGCCCAGAAGGCTGAGGCCGACAAGGAGATCAAGCAGCGCCGTGCTGAGATCAGCCGCCAGGAGAACCGCATTGACCAGAAGGAAAATGCGCTGGACCGCAAGACCGAAGCCCTGGAAAAGAAGGAAGAAGAGCTCAAGAAAAAGCACGAGGAGGCCGACAGCCGCTTGGCTGAGGTGGATGCCATCCGTGCCAAGGAGATGGAGCGCCTGGAGACCCTGGCGGGCCTGAGCCAGGAGGATGCCCGCGAAGTGCTGCTGCACAAGGTGGACGAGGAGCTCACCCACGAGAAGGCTGTCCGTGTGGCTGCCTACGAGACCGATCTGAAAGAAAACTGCGATAACATCGCCCGCAACATGATCGGTCAGGCCATCAGCCGCTGCGCCGCTGACCACTGCAGCGAGACCACCGTCAGCGTGGTGCCCCTGCCCAGCGACGAGATGAAGGGCCGTATCATCGGCCGTGAGGGCCGCAACATCCGCGCGCTGGAAACTGCCACCGGCGTGGATCTTATCATCGACGATACCCCGGAGGCCATCACCCTGTCCTCCTTTGACCAGACCCGCCGCGAGGTTGCCCGCATGACGCTGGAGCGCCTGATCGGTGATGGCCGCATCCACCCCGCCCGCAT
>OCHC01001531.1_pt1 | contig 16915 bp, 15 predicted proteins | sample 1538641 | NCBI WGS metagenome assembly OCHC01 (sample SAMN04571714, study PRJEB22368) | human gut metagenome | biome: human gut; material: stool | host: Homo sapiens | place: Luxembourg | collected 2012-08-17
CAACAGATCCGCTATATCTTGCTCGTCATCTATAATCAATATCTTTTCAGACATACTTCCAACTCCTTTTTGCTCGTATTCGATTAAGTATAACAAATACAGTGTTCAAGTTCTCAATGGATTGCATGAGAAATTATTAAGATTTTCCTTATGGCTTCTTTCGCCGCCCATCAACAGGCTTTTCAGCGTCCTTTGGTATCAACCACATACGGCTGAATTTTGCCACACCCGGTATGCGTTTTTCTTCGCACAGCTTTTGAACCCGCCGCTCGGAAATGCCCCACTTTCTTGCCGCTTCTGGAGCAGAGATATATTCAAGCATTTTGCTATCCTCCCATAAAAATTTCTTTGTCATTATTATATACGGTCAGCCGAATGATAGCAATACCAAGAAATGAAATATAAAATGTAGATAGAATGGATATAGCATCATTCCATGTGCAGACTATGAAATATAGAATGTATGTGGGTGATGTTGAATGGCAAAAGTTGAAGACTGCCCTGGCTTTGAAACCTTCGGTGCAGATGTAAAAGAAGCACGGAAGGCGAAGAACCTTGCACGAAAAGATTTAGCCGAAAAGGTGAATATTGATACCAGGTATCTTGCCAACATTGAAAACGAGGGCACGATTCCCAGCCTGCCGGTCATCATACAGCTTGTAAAAATCTGCGGCCTGCCGATGGAGAGATATTTCAATCCAGAGGTCATGCGAGAGGAAAGCGAGCTGCGCCAGCGGGTCGGACAGAAGTTAAAGCTCTGCCCGGAACAGTATTTGCCTATCGTGGAGGGTGCCATTGACGGGGCCTTAAAAATTGAAAAGCCGAATGAAGAAACGGAGGGTGTCTGAACATCCTCTGTTTTTCTTATTTTGCGGGCATTTTGAGGTTTCCGAAACGCTTTATAAGTAGGGATAAGATACGGTAGCAAGCACAGCAAGCGAGTACCCGCTTGCGAATTTTGAGATTTTCAGGTCCCTTGCCCGAAAATTCAAAATTGCTTGTTGGGATAGTCCCAAACCCTTATGAAGAACGGAGGCGGCGCATGGCAAACCGAAAGCGGAATATCCAAATGAAATTCTATGTTACGGAGGACGAAAAGCGGCTCATAGACGAAAAAATGAGCCAGTTACCCACACGCAGATATGGCGCCTACCTCCGAAAGATGGCGATTGACGGGTATATCATCTATACGGACACCGCAGATATCAAGGCATTTACCAAAGAGCTTTCTGCCATCGGCCGGAACATCAATCAAATTGCCAAGCGAATCAACGCCGGAGGCCCTGCATATCAGGCCGACATGGACGAGATACGGGAAAGGCTGAACGAGATATGGCAGTTACAAAGACACATCCTATCAAGTCAACGCTGAAAGCGGCCATTGACTATATCTGCAACCCAGAAAAGACGGATGGAAAGCTGCTTGTATCCTCCTATGGCTGTGCCGCCGAAACGGCGGATATTGAATTTGCCTGGACCCGCCGCCATGCCATCGACAAGGGAACGAACCTGGGTCGCCATCTGATCCAAGCCTTTCAGCCTGGGGAGGTTACGCCGGAACAGGCTCATGAGATCGGCATGGAACTTGCAAAAGAAATCCTGGGCGGCAAGTATGAGTTTGTACTTACCACTCATATAGACAAAGATCATGTTCATAATCACCTGATTTTCAATGCGGTCAGCTTTGCGGATCATAAACACTATCATTCCAACAAGCGAAGCTATCACGATATCCGCCGTACCTCCGACCGGCTTTGCAAGGAACACGGTCTGTCTGTCATCATCCCAGGACAGGACAAGGGCAAGAGCTATATTGAACATCAGGCTACGCAGAACGGCACCAGCTATAAGGCAAAGCTGAAAGCGGCAATCGACCGACTCCTGCCAGCCTGTTCCGATTTAGAAGAACTGCTTCGTCGCCTGCAGAGAGAAGGCTATGAGATCAAGCGGGGCAAATATATCTCCGCCAGAGCGCCGGATCAGGAACGATTCACCCGTCTGAAAACCCTGGGTGTGGACTACACCGAAGAAGCCCTTGACGCCCGGATTGCCGGACGTTCCAGACCTTCCCACCAGCCGAAACCGCAGAACGGAAAGATCAGCCTGCTCATTGATATCCAGAATAACATCAAGGCACAGCAGAGCGCAGGCTTCACCCATTGGGCGAAGCTGAACAATCTGAAACAGGTCGCCAAGACCATGAATTTCCTGACCGAACACGGGATAAGCAGTTATGGAGAACTGGAAAGCAAATTGACCGTAGTATCCACACGCAGAGATACCGCTCATGCAGAAATCAAGCGGATAGAAAGCAGAAGTGCCGAGCTTGCCCTTGTGATGAAGCACGCCGGAACTTACCGTCAGCTAAAGCCGCTTTATGACCGATACCGTAAATCGAATGATAAAGAAAAGTTCCTGCGGGGGCATGAGGGCGAGATCGTCCTTTTTGAAGCGGCCGCCAGAGAACTGAAACGGCTGGGGGCTGTGCCGCTGCCGACAACGGAAAGTATGAAAACGGAGCTTGCCAATCTCAACGCAGAAAAGGAACGGCTCCTTACGGAGTACAAAACCGCAAGAACCGAAGCCCAGGAATACGATATCGTCAAGCAGAATGTGGATGCGCTTCTGGCCGTTCCAAAGGAACAGGAACAACAGCGGCGGCATGAACTAGAGTAGAAGCAAGAATGCGAGTTCATTTGCTTTTATTGCCATATATACATATAGTGGATGATATCTGATTTTTATGATATACTTTACATAGAAATCAGGCGTAAATAGTCGAGGATAATAAGCGAAAAAGATAAACCGTAAAGAGAGGTTAAATTATGAAAAGGGAGAAAAGAATTGAAATAAACGCAGCAATTTTCCCATATATTATGAGAATTGCTTTGAGCAAACCACTCACAAAAGATTCAGATGCAGAAGCTGTTGATACCCCTTCATCCTCACCGGAAATTCCAGACATTATGATTGACTTACCGCGAGGTGCATACCTTCTATATTTGAAAAATCTTGCCAAAGAACATAATACTTTAGAACTTCGGCTATTGGAAAACTATGCTTATGGCGTTGCTTTTTCGGATAATGATTATGAAGAATTATTAAAGTTGATAATGGTTCCTGTTGACCGTAATTGGAGCAAGAACATACAAGGAGACTTACTTACTCCGTTTGGTGTTAAGATTACAACAGATAGCAACGGAAAGCAAAAATTTGCATTGCTCGAAGATGCAATTCCAACAATTAAAGTTGAAACTTGGGAATGTATTATTATTGACCATCTCAAGCAAGCCGCATTTGATATTATTTCTTGCTTTGATTTTGCTTCATCATTTACAAGAAAAGGTTCTAATAACAGTAATTCAGATGAATTGAGGTATGACTTAGGAGCGTGGAAATTCTCTGGAGACATTTCCGAGCAAAGTTTAAGCAATGCACTTCGGTCAGCATTTATGTTTACGTTAGTAAGTTATTACTATGGAGATACTAAAAATCAATATCATAATTTCTCCGAATTTTTTGATGCCGAATATTATAAAAGAGTATCATTAGTATACGGAATATGGAGTAATAGAGGTTCCAAAGAAACCATTGAATATATACCTTTATATGATAGTTTTCACAATCTTACTGGCATACAAAAATCTGATCTTATCAAAGTCCTTCGGGCCATATTAGATGACCCGGATATTGCCCTTGATGAAAAGCAGGAATTGAAAAATCGCTTAATAGAAGGAGCTGGGGTATTTCATCATGATATTGATACTTCGGATCAAGCATTAGAGCAAAGCCTTATTAAACCTGCTGTGAATTTTATTCTTCTTCGTGAAAAAGCAAAAGAAACACTGGCTTCAGCAGAAATATTATGTTCTGAAGGAAAATATAGTGATTGTGCAAATAGATGCTATTATGCAATGATGTTCTCGCTAAAAACATTATTGGAAAATAAGGGACTACTTGCAGCCTGGAAAGAAAATGAACTTAAAGAAGCTGAAACCCATAACTCACTTGAAAGTGGTTTCTCCAATCTTGTAAATCAGGGCATATTAGATGCCAATGACCAATCAGCATTTGATTATGTGAAAGATCAGCGATGGAAATGCGATTATTCCTTATATAAGTTTGAAAAAGCTGATGCAGAAAATTGTGTCAAGAAGGCCGAGAATTTTTATACAAAAGTCGAGGCAATAACTGCATAAAAAACGGGAGTGCAGCCAATCGGACAAACCGAAAAGCTATACTCCCGTTTTGTGTGACAGAAAGTGTTTGAAATTGAGCTTTTTCTCTATGTGCCAGCAAGCAGACCAACACATGAAAAATCATAAAGGCTCCCTTTGAAAATACGGATACAGGGGATTATTCTGCGTTTTTCGCCCCCTTATCCTCACAGATTTTAGACCGTTTGGAACTGTAATGCGGGCAAGCGACCAGACACGCCCGGAAACTCTGCTTGCAATCGTGAACACATTTTTTGCAGATATGGTTATACTGCCGCCTGCCGTTCTCACCCAGGAAGAACGCCCATTCCAGCCGCCATTTCTTGCTTCGACTCATAGGCAGTTATGCTCCGGCGCATCACGGCCGGACTTCTTGCCCTCCGGGGGCTTATGCTCAGCACATTCCCGTTTGGCATCCTCCAACCGCTCACGGATGGAAGGCTTCTCCGGCGTTGTCCGCTCTGCATACTCCTGGGCTTTTTCCAATTCCTCGCCGCGTCTGCCGTTGTTGATAACGCCGTCGATCATGCCGTAGTCATCCTCCAGCGTCATTTCAGCGGTGCGGAGAGGATTGTCCTTTCCCGGCTGTTCCGCTGCCACGGCAAAGGCCCGTGTGCCATTTCCCATGATAAGATACTTTCCATCATCGGAAATATGGTGGACACCGTAACCGGCCGCCTCCATCTGTTCCCGGCTCATAGCCGTCACCTGAAAGCTGCCCCTCGGTGTCTGCACACGCTCGCCAGTTTCAAAACGGTCTGGCAGATAAGCGAGGTCTTGCTTCTCTGCTGGGACAGGAAGAACAACGATATTGCCATTGATCTGCATAAATCGTTCCGGCGTTTTGAACTGTTCCGTGTATTTCTGAATCAGTTCCGGGGACAGGGAGGCAAAATCTTCCTCACCAAGTCCAACCACCAAAAAAGTCCCTGCTACGATATCATAAATTTCTCCATTTTCATCCCGCAGCCCACGGTTCAGATCAAGCCCGATGAGCTTTCCTTCATCATTGCAGACCAGCGCCACCGGGTCAGAATAGGGATAGGTTGCCCCAATATCACCGCCAACCTCTGCCTGCAGGGAATGAAGGTCGGGGTCGATCTCCTTCACATAGGGTTCCTTCATAGGTTCCACTACAAGCACAGTCATCTTTTCCGAGGCAACCTTCTCCGCAGCGGACAGCATTTCATCCGCATGGGACTTCTCCGGATCATCCAAAGCGGCCTTGACCTCCGCCGGATCAAAATCAAGAAATTCCTCATAGCCCGTGGCATCCTTGAATTTTTCGATCTCCGAAGGAAGATAGTCCTCCTGCGTCTGCCCTAACGCCGCCAGCTTTTCATCCAAAGCAGAAATGCGCCCAGCCATCAGGCTTTCGTAAAGTTCCTCCTTTGCGGCGTGCGCCTCCGGGTGCTCCGCCGCATACTGCGGATCGTTCTGACGGAAAAACTCATCCATGTCAAAGGCGATATCCATAGCCCACTCGGATTTTTCTTCTTCGTGAAGATCGTCCTGAAAGGTCATCACCCGGTACTCGTCGGGGATACTGCCGCGCTCACCGTCGTAATACTCATGGAAACTGTCACCCGTATCACGCACATAGCCCTGATCCGTGAAGGTGCCGTTTTCCTCCAACGCAACGTCCCGGCCGTAGGCCTCATAGTCGATGTAATTCTGCAAATGCTCTGGCACCTGCATAACGTCCAGTTCTTCGATGTAATAGCGGCCCAGATCGTCATAGTCATGGATATCGGGGTAAACCTCATAGCAATCCAGATTCTCGGTGAGGTTGATGATCTCCTGCAGGCTGCCGCAATGGTCGCCCATTTCCATACCGGCCTGAAACTGTGCGTATTCGCTTTCGCTCATTTCATCCAGCTTCGATGCCAGATAATTCAGCTCGTCCAGATTTTCATATTCACCCAGCTTACTGTAAAGACCGTCCACATAGCAGTCATAGTCCGTGATGAACCATTCCTCATAGGGCTGGCCGAAGTCATCCTTCTGGCCGATCCCAATCCGCTTAAACACTTCCTTCAATTCCTCGGCGGTGGTGGGAAACTTCACCCACTCGCCCACAAGTTCGCCCTCATTGTACTTCCCAAGATTGGTGATAAAGGCGGCAAAGGGATAATCCTTGTCGTGATCGTAATATGGCATATCAGCACCTCCTTACAGCTCCGGCGCAGACTTTTCCTTATGGGGCTGCGCCTTGTTTTTCTCCGCACATTCTTTCTTGCCCTGTTCCAGCCGTTCCCGGATGGAGGGCTTTTTCTCCGGCTCCGCAGGGTGTTCATGGTTCCACTCGTCGCCGGAGAGAGAAATGTATCCGTGTTCCGTAAAATGCCCCTGTTCCTCCTGCATGGCGTACTTGCCAAACGGAACAGGGTCGATTGCCTTCAGAAGTTCTGGGGGCAGCAGCATATCCATGTGCTGTGCCAGATACCGCCACCCCAGATCGTTCAGATCGTGGATATTGGGCTCAAATACGAAATAGTCGATGTTGGCCGCAAACTCCTTGAACTGCTCCGGCGCTGTCAGCTTGAAAGGCGATGCCTGCACTGCCGCCAGCAGTTTCCGGTCCTCCGGGGAGAGGGCAGCCACCGCCGCCCTCACTTCGGGTAAATGTTCCAAAGTCTTATTTTCTGCCATCAGCACCAACCTTTCTTTTTGGAAATTCCAGCTTGAAATTGATGTACTTGCCGCCCGTGTCGTTCAGGATCACCGCAGCGTCATAAGTGGTCTGTTTCTTTTCAGACCACATTCCCTTGACATTGGTACGACCCTTTTTCAGAAGGTCCGTTGCCATCTTCTTTGTCAGTTCCTTCTTGCGGCTCGTCCAGAAGTGGTCATTTTTCCAGAGGACGAAACCGCAGGACCGATCCGAACACGCAAAGTTCTTCTTGCCCTCATAGACCGGCTGACCGCAGCGGGGGCAGGTGCCGATTACTTCCTTCTCCGGGGCAAACAGCTTTTTGCCGTCCTCGGAAATACAGGAATAGGTGGACACGATCTCCTGGATCATCGTGTAGATACCGTCCATGAAGGTATCCGGGTCAGCGCCGCCCTTTGCAATCTCCGTCAATTTCTGTTCCCATTCCGCTGTCAGCATGGGAGAGGTCAGCGGCTCCGGCAGAATCGTGACAAGGTTGATACCGGCTTTTGTGGGGATCAGGCTCTTGCCCTTGCGTTCCACAAATCCGGCTGCCACCAGCTTTTCGATGATAGCCGCCCTGGTCGCAGGCGTGCCAAGCCCTTTCCGCTCCGCCTCATCGGGAATATCATCCTTGCCTGCGTTCTCCATAGCGGACAGGAGGGTATCTTCTGTGTAGGGCTTCGGCGGCTGGGTGAAATGCTCGGTGACAGCAACCTCTGCGCCGTCAAAAGTCTGCCCTTCGGTGAAGTCCGGGAGCGTATCGCCGTCCCCATCCGCAGGCTTTTCCTTCAAGAAAGCACGGAAAATACGGTCGATTTCCCGCCAGCCTTCGGAGATGACGCGCTTGCCCTTTGCGGTGAAGGAATGTCCGCAGCAGTCAAATGTGGCCGTGACCGTCTCATACACATACGGCTCCGCCGATGCACACAGCAGCTTGCAGCAGACAAGGAGGAACAAATTGCGCTCGCCCAAAGGCAACGCTTTGACGTCTGCTTTCTCAACCTCCATCGTGGGGATAATGGCGTGGTGGTCGGATACGTCCTTGTCGGAAACCATGGCCTCCACCAGCGGATAGAAATTGCTGATTTTATCAAAGGGCGGCAGCTTCGCCGCCAGGTGGATCACACAGGAGGCTGTTTCCGCCATGTCGGAGGTCAGATAACGGCTGTCCGTGCGAGGATAGGTCAGCAGCTTCTTTTCATAGAGGGTCTGGGCGTAGTCAAGGGTCTGCTTCGCCGTGTATCCAAACAGGCGGTTTGCCTCCCGCTGCAAGGTGGTAAGGTCATAGAGCTTCGGAGGCTGCTCCTTCTTCTGCTCCTTCGTGACAGAGGTACAGGTGACGGCCGCACCCTTGCACATGGCCGCTGCCTGTTCCGCCTCTGCCGGATTGGTGAATTTCTCCGACACCGCCTCGATCCCGTCCAGCACCAGGCACAGCAGATGATATTTTTCCTTGTGAAACAGCGTGATCTTTGCGTCACGCTCCGCCAGCATTGCCAGCGTAGGTGTCTGCACACGGCCTACATTCAAGGTGCGGTGATAGAGGACGGAGAAAAGGCGTGTGGCATTGATCCCCACCAGCCAATCCGCTTTCTGGCGGCAGAGGGCAGATTGATACAGGGCTTCATAATCAGCGCCGGGGCGCAGATCAGAAAAGCCCTCCCGGATAGCGCTGTCCTCCATCGAGGAAATCCAGAGACGAAGGACCGGCTTGCGGCAACCAGTCATTTCATACATCAGACGGAAGATCAGCTCCCCTTCACGCCCGGCATCACAGGCATTGACAATGGTATCCACGTCGGGTCGGTCCATCAGGACGCGGAGATTTTCAAAAGCGTCCTCCTTGCCTGGTGCCAGCACATAGCGGAACGGCTCCGGCAGAATGGGAAGATCGTCATAGCGCCATTTCTTGAAATTCTCGTCATAGCCGCCCGCATTCATCGGGGATACCAGGTGCCCTACACACCAGGATACGAGAAGGCCGCTGCCCTCATAAAAGCCATCGGCCCTGGATGAAGCACCCAGGGCCGATGCGATAGATTTTGCCACACTCGGTTTTTCTGCGATAATCAGTTTACTCATTCTTTTCCTCCGTTTCCTCGTCCTCGGTCAGATATTCTTCTTCATCCTCCAGGTCGAAATCATCCAGATCAGCGGGAACTTTCTTTCCCTGCTTCGGTTTCAGCACCAGGAAATAGACCGCCGCGCCGCCTCCGGCTGCAAGGATCAGCAGCACCGCCAGGATCGCCCCGGCATTACTTTTCTTTTCAGGCTCCGGATTCTCCGGCTCTGTGGGCTCCGCAACTTTCTGTTCTGTGCCAACACATTCACTGAGGTTCTTTACGCAGACCGGGCAAGCGGTATTGACCGCTCCGGCCTGGCACTTCTCCGTACAGGTGCAGACAATAGGCGTTTCCGCCTTTTCTCCATCCTCCGTAAGCGCCATGAGGTCGGCTTCATCCACCTGGTTCAGAAAATGCACGGTTTCCTCGCCCTCGTCGTCACGGTCGATAATGAGATAGAACATATTGCCGTTCTTCGTTTCCACTGTAATAAACTGCTTGCCGCTGGCAGTCGGGCTGCCAATATCGTCGATCAGCGAAAGGTTCCCGTCCGGCGTCAAAGCGGCACCGCCATTCAAACCGCCACCCAGCATACCCAGCAGATTTTCCAGCGTTTCCGGGTCCAGAGAGAAAAAACCTTCCCCGGAACCAGTCTCGCCGTTACTTACTGTCATGTAGCCGGAATAGACATAGCCGACTTTCTCCGGCAGGATGACCTTCAGCCAGTCGCCGTCCGTGCCGATTACCTTCACGGTCGTTCCGTTGGGAAGCTGAGTGAAGGCGGTGTAGTCCATTCCCGCACCCGTGCGGACATTCAGATTGCCGCCGCCCGTGGTGACGGTGCCGGTCTGCCCGGAGTCATTTTCGCCGGAACTGAACTGGATACCATCCTCGGTGACGGATACCGTGACCCGGCTGCCGGCCAGAGCGGAAAGCAGATCAGAAACATCACCGGCCGTTTCCTGTTCAGTCACGGGCTCTGTGGTTTCCTCGCCGCCGCTGGCAAAGGCTGTGACGGAAAAAGCGGCAGTGCTGAGCACTACCGCCAAAAGAGCCGATACCATTTTTGTCATAAAGTTATGCTTCATCCTCGTATCCCTCCGTTTCCTCATTCTCGGTGTTGCCCTCCTGCAGCATACCTTCCGGCAGGGAGATCATACCGCTGGCATAGGCTTTCAGGAAAGCGGTCAGCTCCTTATTGTCCATCTTCACGGCTTTTACCATGCGGACGATTTCCAGATTTTCTTCCTCCGCAAGCTGGGCCTCCAGCGCACGGAGGCGTTTCTGCTGCTCCGCGATCTTTTCTTTGGTTTTCGCAATGTCATTGCGGATCTTCTGTGTCGTTGCCATAAATCAAATTACCTCCATATCGTTTTTTAGTTGTAGGGCGGTCGCCCGAAAGCGTAAAAGTGGGATTGCCAGTAGCTTGTGTTGATATCTGCATACTGGATGGGGTCGCCGCAATGCAGCATTTTTCCACCGCCCACATAGATACCCACATGGGAAACGCCCGGTGTATCGTAAGTGCCGACGAAAAAGATCAGGTCGCCGGGTCTTGCGTTGGCAGAGGATACCGGGGTGGAAATGTTATAGAGTCCCTGGGCTCCCAGCCTGCCCGTATTGCAGACGCCGCTTTGCGTCAGCGCCCAGGACACGAAGCCGGAGCAATCAAAAGAAGTGTTCGGATTGCTGCCGCCCCAGACATAGGGATAGCCGATGTACTTCTCCGCCTCGGTAATGAGCGCTGCAAAGGTTTCATCTTCCATTGCGGAAGGCGGAATATCATAGGTGGTGGGCGGTTTGGTGTACTTGTCCACATAGCCGGAGCCGGGGAACAAATCTTCCCGGTTTCCCAGCGTTGCCATATAGACCGCATACAAGGAAAGAGTTTCTTCGTCCATGATGTAGACCGGCACATGGGAAAGGTCGAAGTTTTCCAGCTTCACCTTGCAGATATAGTAGTTATACGGCACTTCCACGTCATAGTCATTTCCCTCGCTGTCTGTCCGTGTCTCCGTTCGATAGCGTACCTCCACTTCCACTGTCTGCGTCAGGATGTACTGCTTTTCAAAGAGCATTTGCAGTTCCTCCTGAACCTCGCCGATGGTAAACACCCCTTCATGGAACGCCGTGAGAATGGAGATCAGCACATAAGGGTCATGCTTGATCTCGTCCAGATCAAAACGGTATTCGTCATATCCGGGGTGCAGAGCTTCATAGTGATCCAGTTCATATTGAAGTTCCTGCTCCAGTTCACAGTAGGCCGCCTCCGCAGCCAGCATATCCGCATCCTCGGAGAGATAAGAGGAAGTAAATACACCGCCCACGCCGGAGCCTGCCATCATGGAACAGGAAGATACCCCGCCAAACAGCAGAGCAACACAGGTACCAATGCCGATCACCAGCAGCACCGCCCGGCTATGGTGCTTGATGTAGAGGAATGTTTCCTTGAATGCGTCCTTTGCTTTCTGCGCCGCACTTTTCGCCGTGGCCGCTGTGTTCTTTGCGGTTTTCTCTGCCTGCCGCAGCTCCTTTGCGTAGTTTCGCTTGATCCGCTGTTTCTGCAGAAAGCGAGATACCGGGTTAGAAGCTGCCAATGCAGGATCATCATGCAGTGCCTTTTGGTAAAGGTACTCGGCGTTTGCCTTGACCGAAGCCTGCTCTGCCTTCGCCGCGTCACGCCAAGGCTTTGTGCGGTGATGGTGGACGGCGGCACGGATTTTACCTTTTCCGTAGGCAATCCCACGCTCCGTCAGCACCTCGCCCTTGTGTCCGGCCTCAACACCCACATTTTCCTGTTCCACCTCATGTACCTTCGCATGGGCGGCGTGGGCGATCTCATGGACCGGCCGGGAAAGCGGATTGTGCCGCAGACGTCCATTGGGGCGTTTCTCCACTTCTTCAAAGTGAAGCTGCGTTTTGCCTTTTCCGGCTGTCTCGTCAAAAACACGCTCGGTACGGAGGACTTTCTTTGTGGGGATGGCTGCTTTTGCCGCATCCAATTTGTCCGCCGCACGGTCGGAACGGTCAATGTACTTTCCAAGTATGGGATCGGCACGTTCTTCCTCGGTAAATTGCAGGCGGGAGGACGGGCGCTGCCTTGCGGCAGAACCATCCCGCACCGCCTGGGTGTCAGCCTTTTCCGCCTTTCGTGCGCTTTTCTTCTCATGGTGTTCCGCCGCACGAAGGGCGAGGTCAGCCGCAGCGCCAGCGGATTCTTCCGAAGAAGCGGACAGCTCCGTTTCCGGCTCCCGGCTGCTGATATGTTCCACCTCGCCAGTGGCAAGGTTTTCCGATACCGCACCGTCACGGGTCATTTTCTGCGTGATCTTATCGGTTGCTTTCAGTTCCCTCATAGGCAGTCACCTTCCTTTCCATAGGGGCAGAAGTCACCGCAGGTGCCATTCTCGATCATGGCGATATAGCGGAAAATGGGATAGGCCTGGGGTGGGCAGACCGCATTTCCCAATGTTTTCAGCCGCAGCGCCCGGTCATCCATGCGCTCGGTCATGCGGGGGATTCCTTCCGGTTCGGCGGCCCAGAGGATACGTCCGTCCATCCTTTCGGGAAGCCCATGAGCCATTCCACCCAATCCGGATTCAGCGCCGCCGTTTCGGACACCGGCCGCTCCTGGGAGATGATCTGCGCCGACAGGTTCCCGTCCTTCTTCGCCGGATCGAAGGCCGACGGCTTCAAGGTCGAGCGGAAACCGTCCGACGCCACCGGGGTCAGATAGAATACCGCCGCCGACAGGCTGAGGCTCCAGATCGCCCCGTTTCGGTTCCTCTTGCGGAATATCCCATTGTCCGACAGGAACACATCCAGACTTGCCGCGTCCCTGGCGGTGTTGTTGTCGGAGGCAAGGGGTGTGGGAAACATCAGCCGCGACGATAAAAGTTCGCTGGCGCTCATGCCATGCGCCGACACCGCAAGCCGGAAATACGAATGGGAGAACAGCGTATCCCGCTTTTGCCAGGTCAAAGATCGTTTTGTCGAGCCCCATATTGATGAAGCCAGCAACATTTTCCCCAAGCACCCAACGGGGCCGCAGCTCGGTAATAACGCGGCACATTTCCGGCCACAGGTAGCGTTCATCCGCAAAGCCCTTCCGTTTTCCGGCGGTGGAGAAGGGCTGACAGGGAAAGCCGCCTGAGATAACGGTAACTGTTTCAAGTCCTGTTTTTTCAAAAAACGCCTCCTTCGTAAAAGTAGTGATATCCCGGAACCTGGGAACATCCGGCCATCGTGTGGAGAGGACGGAGTGCGGAAAATCCGCCCACTCACACTGGCAGACGGTTTCAAACCCGGCAGCCTCCGCCGCCAGGTCCAGACCGCCAATGCCGGAAAATAGGCTCACATGGGTCAGTTTATTCATGGCCCTTCGGCGCACGGAACGGTTCGATCTCACTTTCCAGCTCCGCAAGGACCGCCTCCATATCCGCCGTGACCGCCTTGCTTCTGGCAATCAGACGGTTCATCACATCAAAGAAGGTTTTGCCCTCCTGTTTTTCTTCCGTATGCAAATAATGGGGATCATTCATGTTCGTTTTCTCCTTTCCCGGTTTCACCAAGTTTTGTCGTCATAATACTGTAAAGTTCATTGTCCTTCGGGAAGTCATCCACAAAAGGCAGGATCACATTGCCGAAGAAGATCAGCCCCTCGCCGGGGCCTGCGTTGCTGATATGCGCCGCCTGCTGGTTGGAGATATTCAGACGCTCACAGAGGATTTTTCTGTCTCCGCTGGCCTGGTTCAGAAGGTACACAAAATCGCTGTTTTCAAAGATGTTCTCGATCTCCGGGGAGGAAAGCAGGTCCTTAATGTTCTGCGTGATTCCCGTGGGGATACCGCCCCATTTGCGAAAGCGTTTCCAAATCTCCACACTCCAGGAACCAACCTCGCCCCGCAGCAGAAGGTGGAACTCGTCCACGAAGTACCAGGTGGATTTACCCTGATCCCGGTTTTGGGAAACACGGTTCCATACCTGGTCCTGGATCACCAGCATACCCAAGCTTTTGAGCTGCTTTCCCAGCTCCTTGATATCGAAGCAGACAATGCGGTTGTTGATATCCACGTTGGTACGGTGGTTAAAAACATTCAGGCTGCCATGCACATACAGTTCCAGTGCCGCCGCGATCCGCTGTGCCTCCGGCTCCGGCTGCCGTTTGATCTCGTCATACAAATCTTCCAGCAGCGGCATATTCTCCGGGCGGGGGTCTGCAATATAGGGGCGGTACACGATCCGCACAGCACGGTCAATGACCGTTTTCTCCACCGGCTCCAGACCGTTCCGTCCGCCTGCCGCCAGTTCGCAGAATGACAGGATAAAGTCGGATTTCAGCGCCAGCGGGTTATCGTCCTCGCTATAATTGAGGTTGATATCCATAGGGTTCACATACTGCGTACTGGTAGGTGAGATTTTGATGACCTGGCCTTCCAGACGGTTCACCAGCGGAAAATATTCCGCCTCCGGGTCGCAGATCAGGATATCGTCCTTTGTGTTCAGGAACACACCCACGATGGAACGCTTTGCGGAAAAACTCTTGCCGCTGCCGGGTGTGCCTAAGATCATGCCGTTGGGTGTTTTCAGCTTTTTGCGGTCAGCAAGGATCATATTGCCGGAAGTGGCATTGAGCCCGTAGTAGAGAGCTTCGCCGCCGTGGAAAATCTCCTGTGTGGTGAAGGGAACGAACACCGCCACCGCCGAAGTGGTAAGTCCGCGCTGTATCTTAATGCGGTTGACACCCAGGGGCAGAGCCGACACGAAGCCGTCCTCCTGCTGAAAGTCCAGCCGCACCAGGGAGCAGTTATATTTCTGCGCCACGCTTGCCGCACGGAGAAGGTCATTCTCCAGCTTTTGCTTGCTGTCCGCAAAATTCACCACCAGAAAGGTCATCAAAAACATTCGCTCATTTCTGCTTTGCAGATCACGGAGGATATTCTTTGCCTCGCCTGCGTAGGTGGCAAGGTCAGTGGGGATGATATCCATATCGAAACCTTCCCGCACTGCCTTTTTCTGTGCGTCGATCTTCATACTGTCAATGTCGGTGATCTTCCGCTTGACCGTTTTGATTGCCTCGTTCTGATCCATACTGCGGATATGGAGGCTGACAAGCAGCCCGCTGTCCGTATCCAGCAGTTCGGTGAGCATACGGTCATCCATTTCCGGTGCGCTGATCTGCAGAAAGGACACGGCACAGAATTTATCCGCCATCGTGAACTTCCGTGCTTCACCGAAGCGGAAAGAAGAAGGTGCGATAAAATCCTGAACCGACAGGCCGGAAGGGGCAAGCCAGCTCCATTCAAAGGCAAACCGTTCCCCGTCCGGGTGCAGGATGCCGTGGAGCATTTCCAGCCACTCCTTGCCGCCAAGCTCCTTTGCCAGAGCACCCATGACCTTGAAATGGTTGAGGGCGTCCATGACGATCCGGGAAAATCGTGCCCGTGCGGTTTTACTGTCCCGTGCCTCGATGGTGAGGGTCAGATACTTTGTTTTGATAAGACCGTTGTTGCCCCGTTCAAGCTGCTTGCGGAGCATTTGCGTGTAAAGCTCACGGATATGGTCGAAGTGATCTCCCTGCGCCGCGATCTCGATACGCTTCACAAAATCCTCCCGGTTCATGCGGCGGCTCACAAGAGATAGCTGCATTCCGATAGAAGCGTCATGGGCGTTATACATATCGCAGAGGGCTTCAAAGATCGCCGTCTGGTCGTCAGGCTTTGCAAGCTGATAATTCACATCCTCGAACTCGATACACTTTGACCAGGTGTGGACGTCCAGCTTGCACAGACCGTCCGGGTACATCTGGCGGAACGGTAAGGTGTCCTGTGCGGAATGTACCTTGCCGTCGCCTCTGGCGGTTTCCAGGATACGGCTGATCTCACGCTTTTCTGCGGCGGTCAGCTTTACCGTGGGTTTTGCCGCCTGCCGTGCCTGCGGCTCTGGCTTTCGCTTTCTGAACAATGGCTTTCACCTCCTTTTCCGCCTGGGCCTGCCGCTCCAGGGCTGCGTAGAAATTGTTTGTCTGGTAAGGCCGTTCCTTCGTCCGCAGGAACATACAGCGGATGACCTGTCCGGCCACCACCTCCAGGGGTTGACCATGCCGCTCATACATGGCGAGTAGAAAGAACGGGAGCATGACGATAATCATGCAGAACGCGGCGGCGCTGTTGCTGGCCGTGCGTCTGAGCAAAAAGAAAAGCGGTACTCCGATGAGTGCCGCCGCTCCGAAACATATAAGCTGCCGTTTGGTAAGCCCAAACAGCACTTTGGATTTTACTTTCGTCAAATCCTTTGGAATGGTTACATACGCCAATTTATCAAGCCTCCTTAATGCGCTCCGAACAGGCTCTTAGAGAGGCTGCCGGTCTTGAACAGGGCGAAGCACAGCAGGACCGTGTAGCCCATGCAGGCCCATATCGCACCTGAGATATTTCCGTCCGTGGCGATACTCTGTACCAAAACAGAGTAGATTCCCACGCACACCATGATTAGAAATGCCTGGAACGCCAATGCAAACAGGGATTTCAAGTAGTTCTGTCCTGTATGGCTCCAATCCCGGTTTGTCATAGTGGCAAGCGGAATCGGTCCAACGGAAGTTGTCAAATACACCTCGATCATGCGGCCGTAGATGACAAGCATGATACAGATGGAAAGGGCGTTCATGGTAAGTCCCACAAAAAGGGACTGAAACCACAGCCCGAACAGTTCTCCCGTGCCCAGGGCTTCAAGCTGCGCCTCCATATCCGTGATGACGCTGCTGATATCAATGGAGGTATTTCCGATGATGACACCCGCGCTGCTGTTCACAACACTTTGCCCCACATCGAAGATACCCATGACGATATTCCATGTGTTTGTCACAATGAGGACGGCACAGAAGGTCTTGAAAATCCACTTGAAGAACATCCAGGTATCTACATCATGCAGATTGTTTTTCTCTGTCACAAGCTGGATCAGCTCATAACACATTACGAATG
>OCHC01001579.1_pt1 | contig 16444 bp, 10 predicted proteins | sample 1538641 | NCBI WGS metagenome assembly OCHC01 (sample SAMN04571714, study PRJEB22368) | human gut metagenome | biome: human gut; material: stool | host: Homo sapiens | place: Luxembourg | collected 2012-08-17
GGCGCAGGCTCTTGATGGCAAAGGCCACGCCGGAGATCAGGCCGCCGCCGCCCACCGGCACAACGACCGCATCCACATCCGGCAGCTGATCCAGAATTTCCAGACCGATGGTCCCCTGCCCCGCGATGACCTGCTCATCGTCATAGGGGTGGATAAAGGTCATGCCGGTCTCTTCCTGCAGCTCCACGGCCTTGTCGTGGGCGTCGTCGTAGGTGCCGGGCACCAGACACACCTCTGCGCCCAAGTTCTTGGTGTTCTCCACCTTCATGATGGGCGCACCGTCCGGCATGCAGACGATGCTTTTGATGCCGCGGCGGGTGGCAGCCAGTGCCACGCCCTGCGCATGGTTGCCCGCAGAGCAGGCGATCACGCCCTTGGCGCTCTCCTCGGCGGAGAGCTGGCTGATCTTATAGTAAGCGCCGCGCACCTTGAAGCTGCCGGTGGCCTGCAGATTCTCGGTCTTCAGGTACAGATGGCAGTCCTTGGAAAGCTTGGATGCCTCAATGAGGTCGGTCTTGCGGGCAACGTCCTTGAGCACAAAGGCGGCGTGGTAGATCTTATCCAGAGTCAGCATGGTGATTCTCCCTCTATATGACACATTTTACTATAATTGCATGGTTTTCAGTATAGATTAGCAAAGTTGTTTTGTCAAATGAATTTCCTTCATGATAAAAGGGGCAGAAAAGAGAGTGGCAATGTTTTCCATCAAGACCGGCACGGCAGCTGTCGCTTGCCGCCCCGACCCCATCCGTGAAAAAGGGGTTCTGAAAAGCCCGCGGGCTTTTCAGAACCCCAAAATCTCAAATAATTCTTCCGCTGAAGCTACCCAAAGCAACGCGGAGGGCATTTTGCCGCGCAGCGGCGTTACCGTCCGCGTCCACCACCGCCGCCGTGGCTGCCGCCGCCGCCCATTCCACCGAAGGAGCCGCCGCCGAAGCTGCCGCCCCCAAAGGAGCCGCCGCCGCGGGAGCCACCGAAGGAACCGCCGCCAAAGCCGCCGCCCATGGGCGGACGGGGCGGACGCCGGTTGTTGTTCCGGGGCGGGCGGGGCCGGTCATTGCGGGGGCCGGGGCCATAGCCCGGGCCGTATCCGGGACCGAAGCCGGGGCCCGGAGGGGGCGGCGGCGGGCCGGGACGATAACGCCGACGGGCCGAGCCTGCCATGTAGCCCCATGCGAAGGGGCCCCAGTTCCAGCCCACTGCATGGCCGATGGGTGCAATGAACACCCGGAACACGAACAGCACGATGATCAGCATCACCAGCAGGAACATGAACAGGATCACGATGCCCAGAACGACATCCTCAAAGGTGGTGGGGCCGTCGTCCGGCTCCGCGTAGCCGCCATCGTTGTAGCTGCCACCGTCGTAGCTGCCATTGTTCAGATTTACCCCATAAACACTTGCAATGGTGTCGGCCACATTGTTGGCACAGGTGATTACTGCATCGCTGTAATCGCGGTTAACAAAATCACCTTCCATGGTCTGGGCGATGGCGCTGGCCTGACTTTCCAGCGTGGTGTTGCGGAAGCCGTCGCCGTAGGTTACGTAGTAATCGCCATCCTCGTAGATGGGCGACTCCATCACCAGCAGGATCAGCACGCCGTTATTATTCGTAGCATCGCCGATGCCCCATGCGTTGAAGGCCTGTGTTGCATAATCCTCAGTGGAATAATTGCCCGTATAATCTACAGTCAGTACGCCGATCTGTGCCCCGCTGCAGCTTTGTTCCAGCTGGGCATTCAGGTCGATGATGGCCTGGGTGGTGCTGTCGCTCAGAACGTTGGCATCATCCACCACACACTGATCTCTGGGCAGATCCGGCAGGCTGGCGGCGGCAAATGCCGCCGGGCACAGGGCCGCTGCGCCCACTACAAGGGCCAGCACCAGAGCGCTCACGCGCTTTGCAAAATTTTTCATGCGAAGGGTTCAACCTCCTTTACCCCGGCAATGCTTCCCAGCACGCTGGCCGGAAAGCCGCCGGTCTCTTTCTGGTAGTCGTAAACGGCATCGTTGTACTGCAGGGTGCCGATGATGGTAGCCGCACTGTTGAACTGGCCGTACTGCCCCTGCACTGCGCCCATCTTCATGGGGTCTGCAGCCTGCTCCTGCAGCTTTGCGTAAAGCTGATCGATCCGCGACCCCAGCACCTCGTTGGCCTGATACAGTGCATGCATCGTGCTGCCCTGATAATAGGGCAGCGAGGTGAGGGCCTGCGCTTTGCCGCCGTTCTGCACCGCTTCCAGACAGGCCGAGAAGTCGTTCAGTGCGGTCTGTGCAGCCTGCACCTCGGCACTGTCGGCCCCCAGCGTGTTTCCGGCGGTGGTGATGATGTTCGCCGCCGTGTTCATGCGGGTGGTCAGCTCCTCGCTGAGGTTATAGCCATTGTCTGCCGCCACACCCACCGTGTACCATTTGCGGGCTTCGTTGTACCGGCTGCGCAGCTTGGCGCTGCCAAAGCCCAAAAAGGCCGCCAGCATCACCACCACGCTCAGGGCCAGCGCCGCCGCCCGGGTGGAAAGGGTGGCAGGCAGCTTTGCTTCCACGCCCGCCAGCTTCAGCTGCAAAGGGGTCAGGCGCACCGTTTCTTCCGGCCGGGCCTTTTCGCGGTAGCTGCCCGCGTCAAAACCGCCGGGAGTGCTGTTCTGTTTTTGCGAAAAATCTGCGTTTGCCATCTCAGCTCCGGATCTCCATCATTTTTGCTTTCAGTTCGTCCTCGATGCGGTTCAGCTCCTGCTCGGCGGCGGCACGCTTTGCGCGGCCCTCGCTCTGGATCTTGTTCAGCTCGTCCAGCGTCTCAATCAGGCTCTTGTTGGTCTGCTGCAGGGTCTCGATGTCCACCACACCACGCTGGGACTCCTTGGCGGTCTCGATGGTACCCATCTTCAGGGCCTCGGCGTTCTTCTTGAGCAGGTCGTTGGTCATATCGGTAACGGCACGCTCGGCCTGCATGGCCTGCTGGCTGTGGGCCAGACCCAATGCCAGCACCATCTGGTTCTTCCACAGCGGGATGGTGTTGACGATGGTGGACTGGATCTTTTCCGCCATCATGGTGTTGTTGTTCTGCAAAAGGCGGATCTGGGGGCCCATCTGCAGGCTGATGTTGCGGGTGAGCTCCAGATCGTAGAGCTTTTTCTCAAACCGCTCGCACTGATCGGCCAGATCGCGGGCAGCCTGTGCGTCCTCCGGCAGGCCGGAAACCTTGGCCTTGTCCATGGCCTGCTGCAGCTCGTTTGCCCGCACATCGGCCAGCTTCTTTTTGCCGGCAAGAATATACATGCTCAGCTCCTTGAAGTAGGCCATGTTCAGATCGTACATCTTATCCAGCATGGCGATGTCCTTGAGCAGCTGCACCTGATGGCCCTCCAGCATGGACTGGATCTTTTCCACGTTGGTCTCGGCCTTGTTGTACTTCATCTTCATGGCATCCAGCTGGTCGCCCTTCTTCTTGAAAAAGCCCAGAATGCCTTTTTTCTCCTCCTCACCGGCATCAAAGCTCTTCAGCTCACCGATCAGGCTGGTGATCATGTCGCCCACCTCGCCCAGATCCTTGGTGGACACCTTGGAGAGCGCAGCCTCGGAGAAATCGCCGATCTTTTTCTGGCAGGCAGAGCCGTACTGCAGCACCTGCTGGCTGTTGGTAATGTCGATCTTCTCGGCGAACTGGTCCACCATGGCCTGCTCCTCCGGGGTCAGGTTCACCTGTGCCTCCGGAGCGGGGGCTTCCTGCTGGACGGGCGCAGCCTTTTCCTCCGCTGCCGGGGCGGGGTCCAGCGTCAGGGTGGGCACAGCGGGTGCATCCAGATCAAAGTTGAATGTATTGTCTGCCATAAGAGATTCCTTCCTTTCCAAATACCGGTTACCTTTTTCTTCAGCTCAGTCCCTGCCCCTTGAGCATGTTCTGCAGCACCGTGATGTCTGCAGAAAGGTCCATGCTCTCGGCGGCGTACAGGGCATCCAGCTGGTTTTCAAACGCCGTGGCAATGGAAGCAGCATTGTGCTCCACCTCGGTACGGATGGCTGCGGCATTCTCACCGCGCACGCCCTGCTTTGCCAGCTTTGCATACTGCTGCAGCACGTTCACCGCATCCGGCAGGTAGTAGTTTGCGAACCTGCGCACCTGCTTTGCCTTTTCCGGATTTGCTTCCACCGCCTCCACAATGGAGCGGCCCGCTTTTTCCATGCGGGTCATGGCGGCAGAGAGCTGCGGGTCCGGCAGCTGCTCGTTGAGGGTGTGCAGGGTATCCAGTTTCTGCTGGATGTCGGTCAGCATCGCGTCCACATCCTCCACGCCGGTGTGGAAGGGCACTTCGTGCTCCACCACCCGGGGCGGGCAGACCTTCTGCGCCGCGCCAAAGGCGATCAGAGCACCGCCCAGCGCTGCCAGCAGCGCCCACAGCTTATACACCGGCAGTACCGCGCACAATCCCAAAAAGACCAGCGCCATTGCATAAAACGGCAGAACGCTGGGCTTCTGAGTGCGGATGATCTTACTCATGAACCTTCTCCTTCTTTGGGGTAGCTTCCCCTTATGTTACCCATGATACCGCACCCGGCGAAAAACGCAAGGGTTTCACGGATAATTTACAACCTTGCAATCATTTGGAAATCCACGGGCCCAGCGCTTCGCCCCAGACCGCGCGCAGCGTTTCCGGGCGGCAGGCGGCGTTTGCCGGGCTGGTGCTGGGCAGCTTGACGGCCGCGATGCCAGACACCGGCTGCAGATACTTTGTATAGATGCGGTAAGCCGCCGCACCGTTGCAGAACACCGCCTCGATGGGTGCCTTTGCCAGCAGTGCGGCGATATCATTCGGCACCGCATCCCGGATGGAAGCGTCCGACGCCCCGGTAATGGTGCAGCGTTCCAGCGTGTCCCAGAGGGCCAGACCATGGCGCAGGATGATCTGCTTTTTGGCTTCGATGTCCTCCCGCGCGGGCGTCTGCTCCCCGGTCAGCGCGGCCAGCATGGGCCAGAAGCGGTTCTGCGGGTGGCCGTAGTAAAAGGCCATCTCGCGGCTTTTGGGGCTGGGCCATGTGCCCAGGATCAGCGCCCGGCTGTGTTCGTTATACACCGGGTCAAAGCTCATTGTCCGCCTGCACTTTCAATTTTATCCCAAGGCGAGCCAAGGTCGCGGCCGGACGGCACCGCTGTGGGGCCGTCGAACCACAGCTCCTCGATCAGTGCCGCCACGCCGTCCTCCCGCACATCGCCAATGATGCGGTCGGCGGCAGTCTTTGCGTCCGGCGTGCCGTTTGCCATGCAGCAGCCAAGGCCCGCTGCCTTCAGCATGCCCACATCGTTGGCAGAATCGCCCGCCGCCACGGCATCGGCCAGCGTCAGACCCATTTTTTCACACAGGTCGGCAAGGCCAACCCCCTTGTCCATTCCACCGCGCACGATGTCGTAGTAGCACAGGCCGTCGGCATTCTGCGCACCCACCTGCATCCAGTGCAGGCCCAGATGGCCGTACTTTGCCGCAAAATCTGCTACGTGCTCCGGCGGCACTGCCGCAAAGGCCGCGTGGGGCATATCGATCAGGTGGCGGTCCTGATCTTCGCCATCCATGCAGTCCAGCCCGATGCTGTTCATCTGCTGGTAGCCCCTGTGCAGATATTCATACTCGCAGTAGGCGTAGCAGGCATCCCTGAAATTGAACTGCAGCGGATAGTTATAATCCTCGCAGAAATCCACCAGCGCATACATTTCCTCGGCAGTGAGCGGGTGCTCTGCCACGATGCGGCCCTCGCGGTCCACCACGCAGGCACCGTTGCAGGTGATGGCGTAGTCGAACCGGATGCCGCCCAGCTGCCCCTTGAGGCTGACGCACGGATAAGCACGGCCGGTGCTGAGCACGAATCTGCCGCCTGCGGCCTGCAGCTTCTTCACCGCCTTGACCACCTTCTGGCGGGGCTTGCTCTCGCCAAAGGGCACCAGTGTATTGTCATAATCGCTTGCCAGAATCTTATATTGCATTCTTTTCTCCCCTATGGAACCAGTTTTGTACCAGTATACCATACTTTTTAAATTTTGGGGTGCATTTGTGCATAAAAATAAGGCTGTCGCACAGGATCTCATGCAATAGCCTCATACGCCGTTCTTCTCAGATCGTCCAGTTCCGGCTTACCGACCGGGTACATTTTCGAGAAGGCGGGCCAGAGCGAGGACGAGATCATCCCGAACATGAGCAAACTTTATAAGAATGTGGTCGTTCTGGACTCCGGCGCGGGTTTCTTTGCCCTTCTGGTCGCGGCGCGGACACCCGAAGTTCCCGGTGCAGCACAGTTCCAGCTGATGGAACTTCTGCAAAGCCTTGCGCAGCAGGGCCGGACGGTCGTGATGGTTTTGCATGACCTTGCCCACGCGATGCAGTACAGCGATGCCGTGGGTGTATTCGCAGACGGAAAACTTGCCGCCTTTGCGGAACCCTCCCAACTGTATGAGCAGAAGATCTGGGAGGAAGTGTTTCAGGTAAAACTCTGTAAGGCACTGGATGGAACATATTATATCAAGCCGCTGGAAAGAAACGTACTGTTTCATGCTGTTGCCCCCCCTTGTTTCAAAAACGGGGCTGTTGCAAAATAAAAATGCGACAGCAGCTTGCACAAAGAGATAGTGTAAAAAATAAAAGCCCGGAACCCTTTTTGAGCCGTTTTGGCTCTGAAAAGATTCCGGGTTTTGTGCATATTTTTTCAAAGAGCTATTTTGCAACAGCCTCTTTATAAATCATCCATTTCTCCCGAATGAACGACAGTCCTCCCGGTAGACATTCCTACAGGTTGGGAACCGCAGCGGAATCTGGTGGTCAGGGCCTTACGGGTTGCGTTTGCTGATTTTTCTGCAGCCCCTTGGCAGGGCTTTGAAAAATCAGAACGCGGCCCCAACAACTCCTCCCTGTTTCAGCCGCTGGCTGCGGTCGTCGTCGTTGCTGTTCAAGTCCTCTTCCGCACCGAAAAAGAAAAACCAGCACACAATGTGTACTGGTTTTTCTTGGTGCAGGAATGCAATCCAAATCCGAACCATTTCCCTCGGATGCAACTTCCGTCGCTTCTCCAAAAGTCACGGTCTGTGTCCCTTCTTTATAGTTGAAGGTTATCAAAACCTTATCATCGTACAGGTAAATCGAATTGATGAACGTGTCCACCAGTGCCTGCCGCTGGTCTTTCTGATTCATGTTGAGTTTACGGAACCGCAGCAGCCAAAAGCGAATGAACTCCTCCGTGACCTTGGGCTTTGCCAGCTTTTCTTCTGCAATGCGGGCTTCAAGCTCACGCTTGGTTTCTTCCAGTTGCTCCAACCGCTCCTTGGTGGAACTGGTCAGGATTCCAGCCTGAATCGCATTCAGCATATTCTGGATACCCGATTCCGCATCCCGGAGCTGCTTTTCATAAAGAGGAATGTTGGTGTTTTCCTTGTTTTGCAGTTCCATCACCTTGGCGATGATGGACTCCATAGCGGCATCGTCTTTTACAAGCTGCATGGTCTGGTTGACCACAAGATCTTCCAGCCACTGTTTACGGACAGTTTTCTTCTTGCAGCCTTTATGCTTTTTGGCAGTGGCACATTTATAATAGCGGTGGACTTCGCCCGTCCGGCTCGTACCGCTTTCGCCAAACATCAACGCCCCGCAGTAGCCGCAGAACAGCTTGGTGGTGAGCAGATAGTCATCCTCTGCCTTTCTACGGGCAGGGGCTTTCTTGTTTTTCAACATCTTCTCCTGTACATCGTTGAAAAGCTCTACGGACACGATAGGTGGAATCGCATCGAGAATCAGGACGTCCCGGTACTTCAACTCGCCGATATATCGGCGGTTGCTCAGCATGTGCTGGATGACATTGAAAGTCATTGGCCCACCGCGCTTATTCTTGATGCTCTTTTCATTGAGCCAATCCCGAATCTCCCGCATCGTCTGTCCGTCATTGTACCGCTGGAAAGCTTCAGCTACAAAGGGAGCTGTGAGTGGGTCGATTTCAAAGCGGCGGTCTGCGTTGATGGTATAGCCGAAAGGGATAGCACCGCCAGAAAATTTTCCTTTCAGGGCGTTTTCCGTCATGCCGCGAATGACCTTTTCGGACAGATCAGCGGAGTAATACTCGGCATAACCTTCCAGAACCGATTCCAGAATGATACCTTCCGGGCCATCCGAAATGATCTCGGTGGCAGACATAAGCTTGACACCATTCTTTTTCAGCTGGGTCTTATACCGGGCACTGTCGTAGCGGTTTCGGGCAAAGCGGTCCAGTTTCCAGACCAGCACGATATCAAACAGCTTTTTGTCGCTGTCTTTTATCATCTGCTGAAACTCCGGGCGGTTGTCTGTCTTGGCAGAGATGGCACGGTCAATGTAGTGCTTGACGATGGTGATGCCGTTCTTTTCCGCATAGGCCGTGCACTCCCGGATCTGGCCTTCGATGGATTCTTCACGCTGGTTGTCACTGGAATAGCGGGCGTAGATCACAGCGGTCATGGCAGGCACCTCACTTTACACATCATTGAACGGTGGAGTGTTCTTTTAAAGCAATGTTTCGTATAATGGATATACCACATTTTACAGATGATTGCAAGCTTTTTATACGCTTTTCACGAGATTCAGTAAAAAAAAACATGAACTCCTATGAAAGCAAAATATTCACATTCCATGGTTCTATGAAGGTGTCCGGAGCAATTGTGTCATTTTGACACAATTCCTTATTTCTCCATAAACCATAAAAATTCAACTTTTTAATGCAGCAGCTACAACGTTGGATTGCATATCGCAAATATACTATTTGAATATTGCGCTGATTTTTGTCTTGTTACGGTTTCGCAATAAGACCAAAGTGGTGGGTATCACGATGATACCCACCACTTTAGCCAAGTAAATTTTTATTTTTGAATCGTAAAACGGAACGAGGTTCCCTTCTCCACCGCAAAGCAGGCGTCTGCATGGGGCTTTGCGCCCCAGCTGTTGTCGCCGCCCACGCCGCGCTGGAAAGCAGCGCAGCGGACGACCGTCTTATTGTCGTCCCGGGGCAGCTCGTAAAGGTGGCGGGCGTTTTCCAGTTCATGGGGCGTGTAGGGCAGCGCCGAGAAGGTCATGCCGTCCCCTGCAAAGGCGATGCCTATATTCAATCCGCTGCCGGTGAGTGCTGCGCTGTACACGCCGGTACGGCTGCCGCATTCCTGCGGGTAGACCGGGCTGTTCTGGGCAAAATCCTGCCGGACATTGTAGCTCCAAGCGCCCATCTTGCCGCCTGCGGTGCGGTCGGCGGTGGTCTCCCGGGGGCCAAGACCCAGATAGGATACCTTGGTCAGCTCCCGGCGCATCGGGAAGAGCAGCCCGAACTCCGGCAGCTCAGTCTTTTCGCCCTGCCATGTCATGGTGATATCGCAGCGGCCTGCGCCGTCGATGGCAAAATCAATGGGCAGCGTCTGCCCATCTGGCAGGGTGTAGTTTGCGCGGACGATGACGAACTCATCCTTTGCTTCGGCAGTCAGGTTATCGCACCGGGCGTAGAGACCGGCGGTTTTCCAGAAGGCAAATGCAAACGGCTCTGCGCAGCCCTCGTCGTTGTTGGTGGGCGCACGCCAGAAGTTGGGGCGCACGGTATCGTCCAACAGCTGCACACCGTTGTAGCGGATGGACACCAGCCCCTTGCCGCGACCAAAGATGTACTCGAAGCCATCGCCCTTTACGCCGATGTTGCAGTCCATCTCCACCAATTCCGGCGCGGCAACGGTCAGCCGGGCGGCGGCGTAGTTGTGCCATACCTGCCCAAAGGCAGCTTCATAGCCCGTCGGGATGCCGGGCTTTGCAGCCCGCTGCACTGCGGTAACGGTCATGCAGGCAAGCCCTGTCTCCGGCAGAGGGAACGGGAACGCGATGTGCGCAGTCTTGCCGGGTGCGCAGTCTGCCCGCAGCACCGCGCGGCGTTCCGGCTTGCCGTTGACCGAAGATGCAAACACAAGGTCGTAGGCGCTCAGGTCGGTAAAGAGGTTCCGGTTTTCAATCACGACTTCGGTGTCGGTCAGGGTGATTTTCAGCGGTGCGTAGGCCGCCTTGACTGCATCCATCTTGGGAGTATTGCGGCGGTCGGGCAGCACAAGGCCGTCCACGCAGAATTCCCGGTCGGTGGGGCGGTCGCCAAAGTCGCCGCCGTAGGCAAAGCCGGGCTTTCCGTCCGGGCTTATCACTGCAATGCCGTGGTCCATGTACTCCCAGATAAACCCGCCCTGATACAGCGGCTCTTCGTAGGCATACTCGGTATAATCTGCGATGCCGCCGCAGCTGTTGCCCATAGCGTGGCTGTATTCGCACATGATGAAAGGCTTTTCCGGGTGCTCTGCCAAAAACTTTTTAATGTCTGCCACCGGGGTGTACATCTGGCTTTCCATATCGGAGGTGGCGGGGTATTCCCGGTTCCAGAAAATGCCCTCGTAATGCACAAGGCGGCTGGGGTCGGTGCGGCGGAAATACTCGCTCATCTCCCACAGGGTCTTGCCGCCGTGGCTCTCGTTTCCGCAAGACCAAATGAGGATGGCCGGGTGGTTTTTGTCCCGTTCCAGCATGGCTTCGGCGCGGGCAAGCACATTCTCCCGCCACTCCGGGCGGGCACCGGGCAGCGTCCACTCGTCCGAGCCGTCCGCACCCAGCTTCTGCCATGTGCCGTGGGTCTCCAGATTGGTCTCCCCGATGACATACAGACCGTATTCATCGCAGAGCTGCAGAAAATAGGGGTCGTCCGGGTAGTGGCTAGTGCGCACGGCGTTGACGTTGTGGGCCTTCAGGTTCTTTACATCCCACAGCATCTCTTCCCGGCTGACGGTGCGGCCGGTCCGGCAGCTCCACTCGTGGCGGTTGACACCCTTGAACACGATGCGCTGGCCGTTCAAAAGCATCTGGCGGTCTTTCAGTTCAAATTTGCGCAGACCGACTTTCAACCCGGTGCGCTCCACGAGAGCGCCCTCGCGCAGCAGAGCAATCTCGGCCTCGTACAGGTTCGGCTGCTCGGCGCTCCACAGGGCGGGATGCTCCACCGTAAAAGTGAAGGAAACGTCCTGTACGTCCTCCTCCACATCCGGGTCGGACTCGCCTTTGCCAAACACCACGCCGCTGTCGTATTCGGCAGGCTCCCCCACCTCAGCGGACTGCTCCTCGCCGTCAAACACCACCGACACCGTTCCCGCGCCGCTGACCTTGCAATCAAAGGTGACGGTGGCACTGGAAAAGTCCGGGGCAAAATCCTGCTTCACAAAGACATCCTCGAGGTGAATTTCCGGCTTTGTGAACAGCTCCACGGAGCGGAATAAGCCGCTCATGCGCCAGAAATCCTGATCCTCCAGCCAGCTGCCGGAGGAGAAACGGTACACCTGTACCGTCAGGGTATTTTCGCCGGGGTGGACGGCAGCAGTCATGTCAAATTCAGCGGGAGTGAAGGTATCCTCGGTGTAGCCGATGTAAACGCCGTTGCACCAGACGGCGGCGGCACTGTCGGCACCGTTCAGGCGCAAGTAACAGCTTGCCCAGCTTTCCGGCAGGGTGAAACTGCGCTGGTATTCCCCGATGGGGTTATAGTCCTGCGGAATCTGACCGGGGTGCAGCTTTTCGTGGCCATCCCACGGGTACTGGGTGTTGACATAATGGGGCGCGCCGTAGGGCTGGCCGGGCTTTTGCAGGCTCTGCATCTGGATGAAGCCCGGCACGGTCAGGGTGTCCCAGTCCGTAAAGGGTGCAGTCAGGTTTTCCGCATAGCAGAAGTTCCACTCGCCGTCCAAGCTGACGGTCAGGGGCAGTTCCAGGCTGGTCTGGTCGGTAAAATGGGCATGGAAGGGCAGACGGTTCTGCTGGAAAATTTCCGGGTCGGCCAGAAGCGCCGAGGTAATGGGATGATTTAACGGCATAAATGTCACCTCGCAGCATTTTCTGCTTTTATTATAGCACAGGATATAAGAAAAACAGCCGCACAAAACGACTGTTTTTCTGGAAAGAAGCGGCATCAGTCCGCTTCGTCAAAGACCTCGGTGTCCAGTCCTGTGTGCCCCTTGGGGATGTGGTACTTCACGGCGGGCAGATGGACGTTAGTGAAGTACAGGCTGGTGTTGGGGTCGCAGCCGATGACCACTGCTTCTCCCCTGCCGCGCACGGTGCAGCGCAGGGTGTCGCAATGGGCTTCGGCGGTGTCATTTTCCACGCTTTCGGCATAGCCCGGTGCAAAATTGGGCACGGCAAAACCGCAGTCGTAGGCTTCGCAGTCGAAACTGCTGTCAATCTCGTGATGGCGGCAGTGGCCGGTGGCCGTGGGGGTGATGGTAGTGGTCACCTCAATGCCGGGGAAGGGCGACCACTGCGCAGTCACAGCCCCGGCTTCAATTTCCCACGTTTTGCTCACCTTGCGCACAAACACGTTATCGTCGATGACAAAGGCCAGCATACTGTCGGGAGCCGCCTGATTGAGCACCTCCCGGCTGCGGGAGGCACAGAAGCCAAAGCGGGTATCGTAGGCAAATTTTGCGTACTTTTCCGGGAACTGTCCGTGGCCGTGCCCCTCGTTGACACCGGCGGCATAGGCTGTTACCCGCCCCGCCCGGCGCTGCACCAGCATATTGGCGTATGGCATGGGCTTGAGCCGCTCCAATGCGGGCATGGGCGCGGCTTCGGCAGACCAGAAGGGGTGGTCATCCGGCAAAGCAAGCAGCAAAAAGCTCTTCATGCCCCAGTAGGGGCTGCCGGGGGCGTTGTACCGCTCGGCCATGTACATCTGCGGGTAGCAGTAGCCGATGGTCAGGATACCGTCCCGGTCGAACATTTTCTGCCCCAGCCACCAGTTGAAGTTGCGGACGATAAGGCCCTTCATTACCGGCAGGGGCAGCGGCTCCAGCCCTGCCCAGATGCAGGCCGCCCAGAAGCTGTTCTGGGCAAAGCGGTAGGTCAGGCTGCGGCCAAAGGGCAGGGCTGCGCCGTTGGCATCGAACCAATAGACGAACTGCTGCGCGAACAGCTGGGCGCGCTGGCGGTAGAGTGCAGCACGCCGGGGGTCGGTGTCGGCGGCAAATTTAGAGTAGAGCAGTCCGTAATACTGGATGGCCCACGGGATGTAGTAATCCTTTTGCACGGAGGCGCCATCGGTGGACCAGCCGTCGCCGCTGTAATAGCTGTCAATTTTGCAAAGGCCATCCTCCAGCAGTTCCGGGCTGTAAGGCATCCCCACGCTTTTCAGGGCAAGGTTTACAAGGATGCGGAAAAACTGCCAGTTGCAGTCCGGGATGGTGTGGGCGTTGATCTGCCCCAGCCATGCGGCAAGGTTCTGTTTTTCGGTATCAGAAAGCGGGGTCCACAGCTTTTCCGGTGCGGTGAGGATGCCGCAGGCAATAGCCGCCATCTCCACATAACACTGGTCGTATTCCCCGGTGGTGCCCCAGTATTCGGGGTTTTCCGGGTCGGTGCCGGCGGCAAGACCCTTGCGGTAGATTTTTTCAAACTCCGGGTCAGAGCCGCCGCCCACCCAGAAGGGCACCAGCGCCCACAGCGGGCGGCTGAAGGCTTCCAGCTCAATGGCATTTTGGTTGTAGGTCACACCCGTCTCGCCCAGATGCAGCCGGGCGCAGCCTGCGGAATAACAGGGCTTGAGGGGGTCGAGAAATTTGTGCATCAGTGCGGTAAAATCCGCTTTGGTCTGCAAGTTCATCACCAGTACATCTCCCAGTCTTTGGTCAGGCGGGTCAGCGCCTCCATGTAAAAATAATCGCCCCAGCTCGTACATTCATCCACGCCCTCCGGGGTGCAGGTGTTGTAGGGGCTCTTTTTGCTGTAAGTGCCGTGCAGCAGCTGGCCGGAGCCGAGGGTACCAGGCTTTACCGCATAATTTGCGGCAAGGCTGGCCAGCATCTGCCGTGCCAGTGTGCGCCACTGGGCAGCTTCTGTTTCGTCCACATACTTTGCCGCTTCCAGCAATCCACAGGCCACGATGGCAGCGGAGGAGGAATCCCGGGGTTCGCCGCTTTCCGGGGCAAAGAGCATATCCCAGCAGGGGATCATATCCTCCGGCAGGCGGGAAAGGTAAAATTCCAGCGCCTTGCGGAACACATCCAAAAACTTTTCGTCGTGGGTGTAGGTGTAGCCAATGGCGCTGCCGTACACGCCCCACGCCTGTCCCCGTGCCCAGAAGCTGTCGTCCTTATAGCCCTGACAGGTGCGTCCGCCCTTGGGGGTGCCGTCCGGGTTCATAAAGAAGGTGTGGTAGGTGCTGCCGTCCGGCCGGAAGGAGTTTGCCAGCGTGGTGGCGGTGTGGGCAGCGGCGATCTCGCGGTAGTGGTCGCTACCGGTCACCTGCGCTGCCCAGTACAGCAGCGGCACATTGAGCATGCAGTCAATGATATAGCGGTAGTTGCCGGGGTCGTCCATAGTGCCCCATGCCTGCAAGAAGCGGCCGCTGGGTTGGTAGCGGGTCAGCAGCTGGTCGGCGGCGGCAATGGCGGCGTTTTTGCCGGTTTCGCTGCCCACCAGCTTCCACGCTGCCACGCAGGTGGGGCTGTACAAAAAGCCCATATCGTGGTGGTCCACCTCCACCTTGCGGGCAATGCGGTCCGCAAAGCTGTCCACCTGAATGAGGGCGGCTGTCTTGAATTTTTCGTCCCCGGTGGCCTCGTAGGCCAGCCAGATCTCACCGGGCCAAAAGCCGCAGGTCCACTGGTTATTGGCGCAGCCGGGGTAGATATCGTTCACACTGGAATGGTTCTGGCACTGGTAGGTGTACAGGGGCAGATTGGTCTCCACCTGTTTGCAGGCATCGGCCAGTGCCTGCCGTGCCTCGGCGTCGGTCATAGCGTGGTTCTGGTAGGTTTTCATCATGATTACTCCTTAAATCCAAACGTAGGTATCTCTGCCCACCGCTGGCGCAGAAAGTGCATGCCCAGCTTGGGGCGGCGATCCCGGGTGAACAGACCTTTTTTGTTGCCATCCACCCGCATGGGGCCCTGCACAGTGTCGTAGTCTGCAAAGTTCCAGACAAATTCTCCCACAAACCACGGGCGCTTGTCAAACTCTGCATCCAGACGGCGGTAGAACTCCACCTGAAACTCCTCACTGAACATCTCGGCTCCGGCGGTGTGCAGCCCTGCCACGGTGTCCGCACCGTACTCGCTCATCATCACGGGCTTGTGCTGCTCTGCCCAGAAATCCAGCTCCTGATTCAGGCCGTAGCAAGCGGCGTCCATGTCACCGGAAAGGTTGTACCAGCCGTAGTAGCGGTTGATGCAGACGATATCCATGGTGCGGGTGGTGATATCCTTGGTGTAGTCGTTCTGGCAGCAGACGAGGGTGACCGGGCGGTCCTGCGGGTCCAGCTGGTGCGCCAGCTCATACAGCGGGTGCCAGTAGTCGTAGGCATCCTGCGGGAAGTGCTCCAGATCCGGCTCGTTGCCAAGGCTCCACAGCACCACGCAGGGGTGGTTTTTGTCCCGATGGATCATCTCGGCAAGCACCTGCCGGTGATGCTCCGCAAGGGGGTATTCCTTATAGGGGTTCACCGCTGCCCCGCCGCCGATGCCCACCGCCGGGGTCTCGTCCATGACCAGAATGCCCTCCCGGTCGCACAGGTCGTAGAACTCCTCGGCGTAGGGATAGTGGCTGGTGCGCACGGCATTGGCGTTTGCCCAGTGGATCAGGTTCACATCCTTCACGTTCAGCACCGGGTCAAAGCCTCGGCCATGGGCGGTAAAGTCCTCGTGCTTGCAAAAGCCCTTGAAATAGAGCGGCTTGCCGTTCAAAAGCACCTGTGTGCCCCGCACCTCAATGCTGCGCACACCAAAGGTCTGGTCGTAGACATCTGCCCCGCAGGTGGCATGCAGGGTGTACAGGTAGGGCGTGCCGGGTCTGGGCTCCCAGAGATGCACTTCCGGGATGGTGATCGTGCCTTCTGCACTCTCGGCGCTTGCAACGGCGTTGCCGTCAGCATCCAGCACCGTGACACGGACAGGCGCGCTGCCGGTGGTTTTTACCGCGTACTGCACCGTGCCGTCCACGGCGGGCACTATGGTCACATCCTCGATGTACTCTTTAGGGGTGGTGTAGAGCACCACCGGGCGATGGATGCCCGCATAGTTGAAAAAGTCAAAGTTGGGGCGGTTCTGGGGTGCGGCGGCACGCTTGGCAGCCTCCACACTGGGGATACCCGCGTTGTCCGAGCCAAAGAAGGCCAGTTGTCCGTCCTCGTTGCCCACAGGCAGGGTGCTGTGGTTTACCCGGTTGTCGCAGGCGACAGTCAGCAGCACCGTCTCGCCGGGGCACAGCAGGGCGGTGACGTCTGCTTCAAAGGGGGTAAAGCCGCCCTTGTGCTGCGCAATGAGCTTGCCGTTCAGCCAGACCTTGGCCGTGTGGGTCACCGAGCCGAACCGTAGTACCACCCGCTGCCCGGCGCAGAAAGTGGGCAGGGTGACTTTGCGCTGATACCATGCCCAGCCGTAGTGGCGGCG
>OCHC01001582.1_pt1 | contig 16439 bp, 10 predicted proteins | sample 1538641 | NCBI WGS metagenome assembly OCHC01 (sample SAMN04571714, study PRJEB22368) | human gut metagenome | biome: human gut; material: stool | host: Homo sapiens | place: Luxembourg | collected 2012-08-17
CCCGCCGTGATGGCGAGCTTTGTCTCGCTGTTCCTGCGCACCGAAGCCGTGCGGCAGTTCGGCCTGCCGATTGCCGAGTTCTTCATCTGGTCCGACGACTGGGAGTACACCCGCCGTATTTCCCGCGCAAAGCCCTGCTATGTCATCCCGGCCAGCCGGGTCGTGCACGCCATGCAGAACCCCGGCGTCGTGAACATTGCCAGGGATGTGCCCGCCCGCTGGGCACGCTACCGCTATTTTTACCGCAACGATGTGGTGCTCTACCGCCGGGAGGGACTGTCCGGCTGGCTGTGGCTGCTGGCCAAAGACAGCTGGCACACCGTACAGGTCCTGCGCGACAGGCAGGACTGCCGCGCCGAGCGCATAAAAATCATCTGGAAGGGCTTTGCCGCCGGGGTGCGGTTCCGCCCGCAGATACCGTACCTGCCATGAACCTGACAAAACAAATTTGCCATAAAGCTGCGCACTTTGACGCCGTCGCCTTTGACGTGTTTGACACGCTTATAAAGCGCGATGTTGCTGTGCCGACAGGACTTTTCCGCCTGATGGGCGACGATTTTTACGCTGCCCGCATCCGGGCCGAGCGTGAGGCCCGCGCCGTCCAAAGCGGGGAAGTAACGCTGGCTGAAATCTACGCCCGCCCCTGCCTTGCCCGCTATGACGCAGCGGCGGAGTGTGCTGCAGAGCTGGCCGCCTGTGCGGCGAACAAACCCGTGCTGGATGCGGTGCAAACGCTTAAAAAGCAGGGGAAAAAGCTCTACTATATCTCCGATATGTACCTGCCGCAGACGCAGATCGACGCGATGCTGCGCCGCTGCGGCTATCCCTGCTTTGACGGCGGCTTTGTCTCCTGCACTTACGGCGTGCAGAAGCGCAGCGGCAGACTGTTCAAGCGCTTTTTGCAGGAAACCGGCCTCACGGCGAAGCAGCTGCTTTTCATCGGTGACAGCTGGCGCGCCGATGTGGCCGGGGCCGCGCTGGCGGGCATCACCGCCTGGCATCTGCCGACGCCGTCCGCACCTGCGGATGACGCTGCGGCTTTTGTGGAGAACCGTCTGCCGCAGCAGCGATCTGACGGTGAGGCTCTCGGCTTTTCCGTGCTGGGACCGCTGGCAGCGGCATTCTGCCAATGGCTGCACGCGCGCCGTGCCGCCCGCCCGGAGGCCCGGCTGTATTTTCTCGCCCGCGATATGTACCTGATGCGGGACATCTATCACACGCTCTACCCGCAGGAGGAGACTGGCTATTTACAAGTCTCCCGCCGCAGCCTGGCTCCGGCGTTTCTGGCGGCGGGGGACTGGGCCACAGTGCTGGCCGCCCTGCCGCGGCAGACTTTGACCGGTGCGCAGATCGCCGAATACTGCGGCACGACCTGCCCGCCGGAGCTGGCGGACAGGCAGTTTGATTTGAAGCAGCCGGACAGGGAATCGCTGCACACCTTTTTGCGGCAGCTGCCCCGCCCGGACGCCGCCGACGCGGTCACAGCCTATCTGTCTGCGCAGGGCATCCGCTCCGGCGATTTCCTTGTTGACATCGGCAGCGGCGGTACAACGCAGCTGCTGTTAGAGCGACTGCTGCAATTTCCGCTGCACGGGCTGCAGCTCTCGGCGGATGACCGGCTGCGCACCCGCTTTGCGCCCGACCAAACGGAAGTATTCCTGTTTGACGGCAAGCCCGCGCCGCGCCTGTATTGGGCGGGTCAGCCGATGCTCGAACGCCTGCTCTCACAGGATGTCGGGGCCACGCTGGGCTACTGCGCGGAGAAGGGGGGCATCGTCCGTGTGCGCACGGCCAGGCAGCCCGCAGAGCCACGCATTGCACAGATCCAATCCGGCGTGCGCCGCTTTGCCGCCGCCTGGCGGGACAGCGTGCTGAACGGCCAGCCCATTCCGCCGCAGCGGGCCATTGCCCCGTTTTTGCGGCTGGTGGAAAGCCCGACAGCTTTACAGCTGGATCTGCTCGGTGACCTGACGGTTGAGGACGGCGGCACCTATCCGCTGGCCGCGCCGCAGCACACAGCGCACTACCTGACCCACCCGCGGCAGGCAAGGCGTGACTTTGCAGAGGCACGCTGGAAGATCGGCTTTTTGCAGCGTGCCGTACCGCTGCCGCTGCCTTACGGAAAATTATATCTGAAACTGAAAAAATAATGCGAGGAGGTACCCCCATGGCCAAGATCAGCGTGATCGTCCCGGCGTACAATGCCGAGACGACCCTGCGCACCGCCGTGGAATCCATCCTTTCCCAGCAGGTGCCGGAGTTCGAGATCATCATCGTCAACGACGGCTCGACGGACGGCACGGACCGCCTTTGCCACGCGCTGGCGAGCGAGTACCCCTGCATCCACGTCATCACCCAGAAGAATGCCGGTATCTGCGCGGCCCGCAACCGCGGCATGGAGGCCGCGAGCGGGGAGTACATCACCTTCTGTGACGATGACGACCTGTTCTGGCAGGGAGCGCTGCACCTGCTTTTGCAGACGGCAGAGGACACCCGCGCCGACCTTGTGCGCGGCGGCTATGAGCTGCTGCGCCAGCGCCCGGACGGTACCTTTGCCGAGCAGCCGCACCCTGCCGGAAGTCCCTGCACGATAGCGCTGGGCCGCGGCGGCAGCTACGGTGCTTTTTTGGAGAACAGCGGCCCGCAGTTTGTATGGAACGCCCTCTACCGCCGCACGGCGCTGCTGGGGCTGCGCTTCAATGAGCGGTGCAGCTACGGGCTGGAGGACTTTGTCTTTAACGCCGCAGCCTACCGGCGCGTCGGCAAGGCGGTCTACATCCCGCAGGTCGTCTACCGCCATTTTGAGAGTGCGCAGAGCACCTCCTGCGCGCACACGGCGCAGGCACTTTTGGGCCGCATCCGGGCGCTGGAGCCATGGATGGAGGCTGAATTCCACGCCGCCCAGCGCTGGTGCGGCCCGGAGGAGCTGCAGGCCGTCTGGAAGGACCGCCGCGCACAGGCCGTCACCTTTTTGATGCACCAGCTGCGCGACGCACACGCCCCGGGCGTGCTGCGCCGCAAGGCCTGGCGCACGCTGCGGGCTGCCCTGGCCCCGTACCCGGGCAGCCTGCTGGACACCCTGCACGACGCAGGGCACAATAAAAAACAAACAATGGCACTGCTTTTATACCAGATGCGGCTGCAGAAGCTCTACGATCTGCTGCCGGTCAGAGAGGAACAGTTATGAAAACGATTCTTGTTACCGGTGCAGCGGGCTACATTGGCCGCCATGTCGTAAAAAATGCGCTGGACCGCGGCTACCGCGTCATTGCGGCGGATTTTAACTTCAAGGGCGTCGACGAGCGCGCTGAGTTCTGCGATGTGCCGCTGTTCGGCGGTGACGCCGACCTGTACCGCAAGCTGGGCAGCCCGGACGTCTGCATCCATCTGGCTTGGCGCGACGGCTTCCGCCATAATTCCGCCGCCCACATGAAGGATCTGTCCAGCCATGTGACGTTTTTGAACACGCTGATCGACGGCGGCCTGAAGGACCTGAGCGTCATGGGCACGATGCACGAGGTCGGCTACTGGGAGGGTGCTATCAATGAGGGCACGCCCTGCAAGCCGCAGAGCCAGTACGGCATTGCCAAGAACGCCCTGCGCCAGAGCATGATGCTGACGCTGGCGGATTCCCCCTGCAAGCTGCACTGGCTGCGCGCATACTATATCACCGGTGACGAGGTGCACGGCAGCTCGATCTTTGCCAAGATCACCCAGGCCGAGCAGGACGGCAAAAAGACTTTCCCGTTCACGAGCGGCAGCAACCTCTATGACTTCATCGACGTGGACGAGCTGGCCAACATGATCGTGGCCGCCAGTGTGCAGGAGGAGATCAACGGCATCATCAATGTCTGCACCGGCAAGCCGATGAGTCTGGCGGACCGCGTAGAGCAGTTCCTGCGCGACAAGAACTACAAGATCAAGCTCGACTACGGCGCGTTCCCGGACCGTCCGTATGACAGCCCGGGCACCTGGGGCGACCCGACAAAAATCAACCGCATTCTGGCAAACGATACCTGCAAGCGTGCATAACATACAAAAAGGAAAAACGCAATGAAACGATTGGGCATCTTTTTCTTCTACGAAAAAAACGGCGACGTGGATGATTTTATCACCTACTACCTTGCCGACCTGAATAAGAACCTGACCGAGCTGGTCGTTGTCTGCAACGGCAAATTGAGCGAGCAGGGCCGCGCGGCCTTCTCGCAGTTTACCGACAACATCATCGTGCGCGAGAACAAGGGTCTTGACGTCTGGGCGTACAAGACCGCGCTGGATTCCTACGGCTGGGCGAAGCTCTCGGAATTTGACGAGATCGTCATGACGAACTCCACCCTGATGGGTCCTGTGCGCCCGCTGAAAGAGATGTTCGACGCCATGTGGGAGAACCAGGACCTCGATTTCTGGGGCCTGTCCATCCACCACGGTGCCAAGTCGAACCCCTTCAAGGGCAAGCACCTGTATAACTATCTGCCCGTACACATCCAGTCTCACTTCATCGTTTACCGTCAGCGCTTTGTGCAGAACCCGGAGCTGCAGGCCTACTGGGACAACATGCCGATGATCGAGAGCTACACCGACTCGGTGCAGCGATACGAGGCTGTGTTCACCAAGCAGTTTGAGGATAAGGGCTTCAAGTGGGATGTCTATGTGAAAACCGACGACCTGAAGGACTTCACAGACTATCCGCTGCTCGTCTGCCCGACGCTTTTATTGCGGGAGAAAAAATGCCCGCTGTTCAAGCGCCGCAGCTTTATGCACGAGCTGGAGGCCTATCTCAACGACACGGCAGGTGAGCCGGTGCAGGAGCTGTACGACTATCTGCGGGACGAGACGGACTATCCGATGGACCTCATCTGGAAGAACATGATCCGCACGATGCACCCGCACGATTTTACCCGCAATCTCGCGCTGACCCGCATCATCGAGCCGACGGTGTTGGACGAGGCAACGGCAAAGAGCATCCGCCAAAACCGCCGCATTGCGCTGGCCATGCACCTGTATTTCATGGATATGCTGGATTCCAGCAAGGCGTTTGCGGCAAAGTTCCCGCCAGAGACGGATATTTTCATCTCGACGAGCAGTGCTGATAAAAAACCGCAGATCGAGTCCGCCTTTGCGGACCTGAACGTCCGCAGCGTCACCGTGACCGTGGTGGAGAACCAGGGCCGCGACGTCGGTGCCTTCCTCTGTGACCTGGCCCCACAGATGCGGGACTATGACTACGCCTGCTTCATGCACGACAAAAAAGCCATCCAGACCCGCCCTGGCAGCGTCGGCGCGAGCTTTGGCTATGTCTGCAATGAGAATGTCTGCAAAAACGCTGCTCATGTGCTGAATGTGCTGTGCGAGTTTGAGAAGGACCCGTACCTCGGTATTCTCTGCCCGCCGTACCCGACGCACGGACTTTACTTCATGAATATGTGCTCCGGCGGCTGGGGCCCGAACTTTGAGAACACGAAAAAGCTGATGAAAGACCTTGGCATCGATGCGCCTGTTTCCGGTGAAAAATCGCCCATTGCGCCCTACGGCAGTGTGTTCTGGTTCCGCCCCAAGGCACTGGCACCGCTGTTTGACCACGGGTGGCAGCACTCGGACTTCCCGCCCGAGCCGCTGCCCCAGGACGGCACGATCAGCCATGCCATTGAGCGCATCTATCCGTTTGTGGCCCAGAGTGCGGGCTATTACCCGGCAGTGGTCATGAGCAAGAACTACGCCGTGACCCACAACGATACGATGCAGGCCTACGCGGGTGGCGTGATCCGCCCGCTGGCCCGCGTGTTTGACTGTACGACCTTCTATGGTGCGGTCAGCTCGGCCACCGGCTTTGCCTACAAAAAGCACCACCTATTCAGCCACTACGGCCCGTACTCCGACAGCCGCCGCCGTCACGTGCGCAATTGGCTGCGGGACAAGCTGCCCGCAGGCTCCTACAAGGTCATCATCAACACCAAGCGCGCTATCTTTGGCCCACACGAAGGCCCCTATGAGGACTGACAACGCATGAAACGACTGGTCATCTACTTTCACTATGACCCGGCAGGCTGCATCGATACGGCCTGCCGCATTGCCGTACAGGCTGTGCAGAAATACGGCAGGGTCGTATTCGTCACCCCGGCGGACCGCGTCTGGGTGAGCCAGTCCGGTGCGGGCCGCATCGAACGGGAAAACGTCGGTTTCGACGTCGGCGCATACAGGGAGGCTCTGCTGACTCTGGGCCGGGAGAAGCTGGCCGAGTATGAGGAGATCGTCCTGATGAACTACACGCTGGCCGGGCCGGTCTGCTCACTGGCGGCGATGTTCACCGCGATGGACGCCCGTCCGGAGCTGGACTTCTGGGGGCTGACCCGCCACTACGCCATGCAGAGCCGCCGCTTTGGCGGCGCAGTGCCCGAGCATCTGCAATCCCATTTTATTGCGGTGCGCCCGCGGCTGTTCAACAGTGATGATTTCTGGAGCTACTGGCAGGAAATGGCACTGCCGACCAGCTACGAGCAGTCTATCATCCGCCACGAAACGCGGTTCACGCCGTATTTTGCCGCCAGGGGCTATGCCTGGGATACCTACGTGCAGACGGACGACCTGAAACCGGTTTTTGTAAACCCCATTATGGCCTGCCCGCGGGAGCTGCTGGCAAACCGCGGCTGCCCGTTTTTCAAACGGCGCAGCCTGTTCACGCCCTATGCGGATGAACTGCGCCGCACGGACGGCCTCGCCGCGCGGGAGCTATGCGACTATGTGACGGCCTATACGGATTTTCCGCTGGAGCTGCTGCTGGTCTCGCTGTTAAAAACACAGCCGCTTTCAGCCCTTGCCCAAAACCTGCATTGGTGCTATCCTGTCGGCGCACCGACAGGGGAAACGCCCGACCTGAACGAGCCGGGCCTGCGGCTGCTTCATTATGAACAGCCCGCCGCGGACCCCGTGACCGACTGGTATAACCGGCAGGCAGCCGCCAACGCGGACACACTGCTGGCAGAAGCTGCTGCTTTGTTTGAAAAAAATCCGATGCTTGGCGTGTTAAGCCCCTCTCTGCCGCTGTGGCAGGGCTGCACCGCCGCCCGCCGTACCGCATGGCTGCGGGAGAAGGACGCACTGGCACAGGAGGTATCCGTGCCCGTCGGCAGTGACCCGCCGCCCGCGCCCAACTGCGGCTGGGTGCTTGTGCGGGAGTCTGCCTTCCCGGACGGCATCCCAGCCTGCACAAGCCAGCGTGACGCCTGGAAGCTGGCCCTGACCGCCCAGAAAAACGGTGCCTATGCCGCCGCCTTTGAGCCGCTGACCCGGTCTGCGGCGCGGGCGGATATCTTAAATGAGTATGAGACCGCCGCCGCTCAGCCTGCCGCTGTAGCCAAGCAGCTGGGGCGGCTCGTCAAACACAGACTGCAAAAATAAAAGGGGAGACCACCCATCAAAAAGCAACGCCTGTTTTATCTTGATCTTGTCCGTGCCGCAGCGCTGATCTGCATTTTGATCGTGCATTTCAACGCGACGGTCACGGGGTATTTTACACTGCCGCACAAGCTCTTTACCAGCACGCTGCCGCTGGGCATTTATCTGGGAGATTTCGGCTCCTCGCTGTTTTTCATTGTGTCCGGCGCATCGCTGGCGCTGACCGTCCCGGCGGAGCAGAACCCTGCGCAGTTTTACAAAAGGCGCGCGAGGGCTGTCTACCCGCTGTTCTGGCTCGCGTGGTTCGTCGTGTTCAGCTATCGGTTTGTGGCGCACCCCGGCAGCTTCGGCGGGGCCAGGACCGTCACGCTGGTGCTGACGCTTCTGGGTCTCGACAACTTTGCCGTTGCCGCGGGCTGGGTCGGAACAGACTTTGCCTGTGTGGGCGAGTGGTTCCTCGGCAGCATCCTGTTTTTATACCTGCTGTTCCCGCTTTTGCAGCGAGGGCTGCGCAAAAGGCCGTGGCTGACCTGGGCGCTGACGCTGGCGGTCTGCATCCCGGTGCACTTGCTGGGCTGGGACGCGCGGCTTGTGGCCGTGCATATCCCGGAATTTCTGTTCGGCATGACGTTTTTAACGCTCGCCGGACGCACACGATATATTCTGGCTCCGCTGCTGCTGGCGGGGGCCGTGCTGGCACAGCCCTGGGACGGTAAGATCACCTGCGCACTGGCCGGTGCCGGGGTGTTCATCCTGCTGGCGCTGGCGGCCCCGCTGCTGGACCGCCCGTGGCCCCGCGCGGTGGGCGCACAGCTTGCCAAAATATCCTACGCGGTGTTCCTTGTGCATCACGTTCTGATCCAGGAGCTGGCCGCGCACTTTGATCTGGCGGTGCTGTCCCGCCGGGACACGGCGTTTTTGTTTGTCGTCTATCTGGCCGCAACATTTGCCGCAGCGCACGCGCTGCTCTGGCTGCAAAGAACGCTGCGCACCGGCCTTGCCGCCTTGCGCCCCCAAATATAAAACTCTGCCCGCTGTTTCCACAAAAACAGCGGGTATTTTTTTAACATTGTGTGCCCGCGCCCTCTGTACAAAAACGGGCGGGTACGGTATAATAAAAAATAATGTTTGAAACTAGGAAAGGGGCGTTCCACTGTGTCCGAATTCTCTGTTTCCCTTGCAAAATTGGCCGAGGAAGCCAACCTGACGATTGCCTACACCCCCTGTGAGCTGGATAAAATTCAGGTCACAGCCACCGAGGTCTACCGTCCGGGCATCCTGCTGGCCGGTTACTACGAAAACTTTGACAGCAAACGCATCCAGATCATCGGCCTGACCGAGATGTCCTATCTGGATGAGCTGTCCACCTCACTGCGCAACACCCATCTGGAAAAGCTGTTCTCCTTCCAGCCGCCGGCCATCGTGCTGACCCGCGGCATGCAGCCGCTTTCCGAAATGATGCAGTTTGCCAAGCAGTACGGTGTACCGATCCTGATGTCCACCGAGATGACGTCCGCCCTGATGGGGCAGCTCATCACGACCCTGAACACCGAGCTGGCCCCCCGCATCACCCGCCACGGCGTGCTTGTCGAGGTCTACGGCGAGGGCATCCTGATTCTGGGCGATTCCGGTGTCGGCAAGAGCGAGACGGCCATTGAGCTCGTCAAGCGCGGCCACCGCCTGATCGCTGATGATGCGGTTGAGCTGCGCCGGGTATCCTACCGCAAAATTTTGGGCACTGCGCCTGCCAACATCCGCCACTTTATTGAGCTGCGCGGCATCGGCATTATCAACGTGGCGCGAGTGTTCGGCATCGGCTCGGTCCGCTCGAGCGTCGAGGTCGAGATGGTCGTCCAGCTCGAGCCCTGGGACCGCACTAAGAACTATGATCGCACGGGCCTGGAGACGGAGTATTACGACATTCTCGGTGTCAAGGTGCCCAGCATGCTCATTCCCGTTATGCCGGGCCGTAACCTGGCCGTCATTCTGGAAACGGCTGCCATCAACAACCGCCAGAAGGAGATGGGCTACAACGCCGCCAAGGAGCTGCTGACCCAGCTGGGCCTGGCAGACGACATTACAAAATAAAAGAGGTTTTTCCGTTCCATGCAGATGATCGCAGACCTGCACACGCATACCCTGTGCGCAACGCACGCATACAATACTTTTACGGAAATGGCCGCAGCCGCTAAGGAGATCGGCTACTGCGCGCTGGCTGTGACCGACCATGCGCCCGCCATGCCGGATTCGCCCCACGCCTGGCACTTCCAGAACTGGAGCGCGATGCCCCGGGAAATCGGCGGTGTCGTCATGCTCTACGGAGCGGAGGCCAACGTCATGGACACCAAAGGCGGGCTGGACCTTTCGGAAAGCCAGCTCAAAGCGCAGGATTGGGTCGTCGCATCCATCCATAGCTCCTGCGTGCCGGGTCTGCTGACCCGCAGGGAGGCTAACCGCCTCTGGCTGGCTGTGGCCGAGAACCCCTATGTCGACATCATCGGTCACTCCGAGCAGGAAAACTACCGCTATGACTACGACCTTGTCACGAAGGCCTTTGCCCGAAATCACAAGGTCGTGGAGCTGAACGGCAACTCGTTCAACGTCCGCAGGGACGGCATCCCCAATATGCGCGCCCTGCTGCGGGCCTGCCTTGCCAACGGCTGTCATATTTCAGTGGACAGTGATGCCCACAGCACCCACCAGCTGCAGCACGGCCTGACGGCCCTCTACGCCATGCTGGAGGAAATGCAGTTCCCGCAGGAGCTGATCGTGAACGCGACGCGGGAAAATCTGGTACAGGAATTACAACTGCACGGCAAGCCCTGTGCAGAAGAAGTAGGAGGAATTTTGTTATGAGCAAATACACGATTGGTATCGACCTGGGCGGCACCACAATGACCGCCGGTATTGTCAACGAAAATTATGAGATTGTCGGCAAGCTGACCTGGGCCACCCGTCTGCCGCGCCCGGCGGAGGATCTGGAAAAGGCACTGGCCGACCTGTGCCGCACCGTGGCCCGGGATAATAAAGTCGATTTTGCCGACATCAAATATGTCGGCATCGGCACGCCCGGCAGCGTGAACTTTACCACCGGCTTCGTCGGCTTCAACACGAACTTCGGCTATTACGACTGGAACCTCGGCCCTGACCTCGAGGCCCTGCTCGGCTGCAAGGTCTATGTCGAGAACGACGCCAACGCCGCCGCCTACGGCGAGTATATTGCGGGTGGTGCAAAGGGGTACAACGATGCGGTCGTCATTACTTTAGGCACCGGCATCGGCAGCGGCATTATCCTGGGCGGCAAGATTTTGCGCGGCTTCAACTTCGCCGCCGGTGAAATGGGTCACAACGTCATTGTCAAGGACGGCATCCAGTGCACCTGCGGACGCAGGGGCTGCTGGGAGCGCTACGCCTCCGCCAGCGCGCTGACCCGCGAGACGAAGGCCGCCATGCAGGCCGACAAGAACACCATTATGTGGAAGATGACCCAGGACATCGACCACGTCAACGCCAAGCTGGCCTTTGATGCCGCTGCCAAGGGTGACGAGACCGCCCGGAAGGTCATCGACAGCTGGATCGAGTATGTCGGCGTCGGCATCGCCAACGTCATCAACACGTTCGAGCCGGAGGTCATCTGCATCGGCGGCGGTGTGTCCAACCAGGGCGAGGTCCTGCTGGCCCCCGTTCGCGCCTATGCGGAGAACGAGACCCGGAACATCACCACCGGCAAGTTCCCGGTCATCTGCGCCTGCCAGCTGCACAACGATGCAGGTGTGATCGGCGCTGCCGCACTGGGCAGTTCTATTTGATAAAACGCTGATACTACGGAGGTTTCCATGCAGGAACAGACGATCACGGCTCTGTGCGCGGCGCTGACGGCACAGCAGCTGCCCTTTGCGCAGGGAGAGCCGCTGGCCCCCCACACGACGTTTAAGATCGGCGGCCCGGCAGCCTTCTGGTGTACGCCCCGGGATGCAGAGCAGTTGCGCCGCACCCTGCAGCTCTGCCGGAAAAACGGTGTCCGCGTCTACCTGCTCGGCAACGGCTCCAACACACTGTTTGACGATGCCGGGTTTGACGGCGCGGTCATTGACATGCGCGGCCTGTCCGGGATGGAAAACTCCGGCCTTGATACGGACGCGGTGCGCATCACTGCCGGGGCAGGGCAGACGCTGGGGCGACTGTGCAGCAAGGCGCAGACGCTGGGCCTGACGGGTCTGGAATTTGCCTGCGGCATCCCCGGTACGGTGGGCGGTGCGGTCTATATGAACGCCGGTGCCTACGGCAGTGAGCTGAAGGACGTGCTGGAGAGCGTGACCTTCCTTGACAGTGATTTGCAGCTGCGCACACTGCCTGCGGCAGACCTGGCCATGGGCTACCGCACGAGCATTTTTGAGCAGAACCCCGACTGGTGCATCCTGTCGGCCACGGTGGTGCTGCACCGCGGTGACGGAGCCGCCGTGCTGGCCCGTATGCAGGAGCTGCTGGGCAAGCGCAGGGAAAAGCAGCCCCTTGAATGGCCGAGCGCCGGCAGCACCTTCAAGCGGCCCCAAGGCGCGTTTGCGGGTAAGCTGATCGAGGACTGCGGCCTGCGGGGCTTTACCGTGGGCGGTGCACAGATCAGTGAAAAGCACTGCGGCTTTGTCATCAACCGCGGCGGCGCGACCTGCGCCGACGTGGTCGCACTGACCGAGCAGGTCCGGCAAATTGTTGAGGCCAGGACCGGCTTTGTGCTGGAACGCGAAATTCGCGTGGTAAAATAAGAGAGCGGTGGGAAAGATGAATTTTCTGATCGTGACCGGCCTTTCCGGCGCGGGCAAGTCAATGGCTGTCAACGCGCTGGAGGACATCGGCTTTTTCTGCATTGACAATATCCCGGTGGCGCTGCTGCCGCGTATCGTGGACTTCGCCCTGCAGGGCGAAAACCAGCTGAACCGCGTCGCCGTCGTCATGGACGTGCGCGGCGTGCGCAGCATTGAAAAGCTGCAGGAAGCGCTGGCCGACCTTGATGAAAAGAAGATCGACTACGATATTCTTTTCCTGGATGCCAACGATGCGGCCATTCAGCGCCGCTACAAGGAGACGCGCCGCCAGCACCCGCTGGCCGCCGCCGAGAAAATTCCCATCACCGAAGCCATCGCGCGGGAACGCCGCCTTCTGCAGCCGCTGCGCGATAAGGCAAAATATGTCATTGACACGTCGCTGCTCTCGGCGGCGCAGAACCGGGAGCGAGTGTGCAGCCTGTTCCTGGACAAGGGCGAAAGCCCGATGGAGCTGATGGTCGTATCCTTCGGCTTCAAGTACGGGCTGCCGCAGGAGGCAGATCTCGTGCTCGATGTGCGCTGCCTGCCAAACCCCTTCTATGTGCCGGAACTCAAGCACAAGACCGGTCTGGATCAGGAGGTCGTTGACTACGTCATGGCCTCCGAGGAGTCGCAAGAGCTGCTGCACCGCTATGAGTATATGCTCGAATACGCGCTGCCGCTCTACGTGAAGGAGGGCAAGAGCCAGCTGATGATCGCGGTGGGCTGCACCGGCGGCAAGCACCGCTCCATCACCTTTGCGCGTAAGATCGGTGAATTTTGCGAGAAGCTCGGCTACGCACCCAGCGTACAGCACCGCGACGTGAACCGAAGTCTATAATAAGGGAGAACACCGCCTTGAGCTTTTCTCAAGAAGTGAAAAACGAAATACTGCGCCGCAAAATTTCAAAGCCCTGCTGCAACATGGCCGCCGCGTATGCGGTGGCCTGTTTTGGCAAATACTTTGATGACCGCGGCGTCGTTCTGCAAACTGAAAATGAGGGCGTGGCCCATTTTGCCCAAAAGCTCTACCGCCGCTGCGGCGTGCAGGGGACGGTCATCAGCAAGGAGCGCCCCACCGGCCCCGTGTATGAGTTCAGCGTGAAGGACCCTGACGAGGTCGCCAAAATGCTGGCGCTCTTTGGCCACACCGGCAAGGAGCCGACCCTGCGCATCCGCCCGGAAAACTTCAAATGCCAAAACTGTATGCAGGCGTTCATCGCCACAGCGTTTCTGTGCTGCGGCACGATGACAGACCCCGAAAAGAGCTATAATCTGGAGTTCCTCTCCACGCGGCATTACCTTTCCCAACAGCTGGAGGCCATGCTGGCGGAGCATAACTTCCACCCGCACCGCGCACTGCGCAAGGGCGCGAACACGATCTACATCAAGGCGGCGGATCATATCGAGGACCTGCTGACCTTTATGGGCGCGGGCGGCGCGGCCATGCGCATCATGGACCAGCGCATGTATAATGAAATGCGCAACAAGACGAACCGCCTTTCCAACTGCGAGACGGCCAACATCAGCAAAAGCGTGAATGCCGCCGTGCAGGTGCAGCTGGCGATTGAAAAGCTGCAGGCGGCGGGGGCGCTGAACACCCTGCCCGAGACCCTGCGCCACACCGCCAGGCTGCGGATGCAGTACCCAGACCTGCCGCTGGCCAAGCTGGCGCAGAAGTTTGACCCGCCGGTCAGCAAGGCCGGGCTTTCCCACCGCATGAAGAAGATCCAGGAGGCCGCCGCCCGTCTGGATGCTGCCCCGGAGCCTACCGAAAAGGAAGCAACGAATGCCTGAAACGACCCAAAGACAATTTACCCACCTGCATGTGCATACCGAGTACAGCCTGCTGGACGGTGCCTGCCGCATTGACCGGATGTTTGACCGACTGAAGGCGATGGGGCAGACGGCGTGTGCCATCACGGATCACGGCGTCATGTACGGCTGCGTGGCGTTTTTTGACGCCGCCAAGGCCGCAGGCATCAAGCCGATCATCGGCTGTGAGGTCTATGTGGCGACCCGCACCCGGTTTGACAAGGTCAACCGCATCGACGGCAACAACCACCTGATTTTGCTGTGCAAAAATGAGACAGGCTACAAGAACCTTATCAAGATGGTCTCCGCCGGCTTTACCGAGGGCTTTTACTCAAAGCCCCGCATCGACAAGCAGCTGCTGGAAAAATACCACGACGGCCTGATCTGCCTGTCTGCTTGCCTCGCGGGCGAGATCCCCAAGGCACTGCTGGCGGGGGACTACGACCGCGCCAGGCAGACGGCCCTGTGGTACCGTGACCTGTTTGGTGCGGAAAACTACTATATCGAATTGCAGGACCACGGCCTTGAGGAGGACCAGGCCGTGCTGCCGCAGCTCATCCGCTTAGCGCGAGAGACCGGCATCCCGATGGTCGCAACGAACGACGCCCACTACATCACGAAAGAGGACGCCAAGATGCAGAGCATTCTGCTGTGCATCCAGACCGGCAAGACCATCAACGATGTGGACCGCATGGAGTTCCAGACCGACGAGTTCTACCTGAAATCCACCGACGAGATGTACGACCTGTTCTCGATGGTGCCGGAGGCCTGCGAGAACACGAACAAAATTGCCGAGCAGTGCAATTTCGAGTTCACCTTTGGCGAGACAAAGTTGCCGTACTTCAAGGCCCCGGACGGCATGGAGAACCAGGAATACTTTGAAAAGCTCTGCTGGGACGGCCTCGAGCGCCGCTATCCCGGCAAGGTAACGGACGCTTTGAAGGAGCGCCTGACCTATGAGATCAATGTCGTCAAGACGATGGGCTACACGAACTACTACCTTATCGTCTACGACTTTATCAACTACGCCAAAAGCCACGACATCCCCGTCGGACCGGGCCGTGGCTCCGGCGCGGGCAGTCTGGCGGCCTACTGCGTGGGCATCACCGACATAGATCCCATCCGGTACAATCTGATTTTTGAACGCTTCCTGAACCCCGAGCGCGTCTCAATGCCCGACTTTGACGTTGACTTCTGCTACGAGCGCCGGCAGGAGGTCATTGACTACGTCAACGAGAAGTATGGCCGCGACCATGTGGCCCAGATCGTGACGTTCGGTACGATGGCCGCCCGCGCCGCCGTGCGCGATGTGGGCCGCGTTATGGGCATGAGCTATCAGGACGTGGACCGTGTGGCAAAGCTCATCCCCACAGACCTGAAAATGACGCTGAAAAAGGCGCTGGAGGTCAGCCCCGACTTAAAGGCGCTGTACGACGCCGACAATCAGGTACATGAGCTGATCGACACCTCGCTGAAGGTCGAGGGCATGCCGCGCCACGCCTCCACCCACGCGGCGGGCGTCGTCATCACCCGTGACCCCGCTACCGAGTATGTGCCGCTGTCCACCAACGACGGCCTGCCCGTGACCCAGTTCAACATGGTGGAGATCGAGCGTCTGGGTCTTTTGAAAATGGATTTTCTGGGTCTGCGCACGCTGACGGTCATCCATGATACCGAGCTGGCCGTGCGCCGCAAGGACCCGGATTTCCGCATTGCGAACCTCGACTATGACGATCCCGACACCTACGCGATGCTGGCAAAGGGCGAGACCGAGGGTATCTTCCAGCTTGAATCCACGGGCATGACGCAGGTGCTTGTCGGCATGCGCCCGAAAAACCTCGAGGACATTATAGCACTGATCTCGCTCTACCGCCCCGGCCCGATGGACTCCATTCCGACCTATCTGCGCAACCGCAAGGACCCGTCCCATGTGACCTATAAGACGCCGCAGATGGCGCACATCGTCGATGTCACAAACGGCGTTGTCATCTATCAGGAGCAGGTCATGCAGATCTGCCGCGAGCTGGCCGGCTTCAGCTTCGGCCAGGCTGATAACGTCCGCCGCGCCATGAGTAAAAAAAAGCTCAAGGTCATGGAGGCGGAGCGTGAGCACTTTGTCCACGGCTGCAAGGAGCCGGGCAAGGAGTGCGCAGGCTGTGTTGCCAACGGCGTGCCGGAAAATATCGCCAACGAAATTTACGACGATATGATCAGCTTTGCGTCGTATGCGTTCAACAAATCCCACGCCGCCTGCTACGCCTACGTGGCGTTCCAGACTGCGTATTTGAAATGCCACTACCCGCATGAGTTCATGGCGGCGCTGCTGACGAGCGTGCTCGACAACACATCCAAGGTCATTGAGTACACGACGGAGTGCCAGCGCTTGGGGATAAAAGTCCAGCAGCCTGACATCAACGTGTCACGCGGCGG
>OCHC01001588.1_pt1 | contig 16375 bp, 9 predicted proteins | sample 1538641 | NCBI WGS metagenome assembly OCHC01 (sample SAMN04571714, study PRJEB22368) | human gut metagenome | biome: human gut; material: stool | host: Homo sapiens | place: Luxembourg | collected 2012-08-17
GTGCCGGCCAGCTTCGCGGTGAAGCCGGACAGGAAGTAGTACTGGGTCTGCTCGGGGGTCAGGATGCTGACCGGGGGCAGAACGCCGAACGCATCAGCAGACAGGAAGATGACGTTCTTGGCAGCAGGTGCGGAGGAAATCGGGCGAACGATGTTCTGGATGTGGTTGATGGGGTAAGAAACGCGGGTGTTCTCGGTGACGGACTTGTCAGCGAAGTCGATCTTGCCCTCGGCGTCGACGGTAACGTTCTCCAGCAGAGCGTTGCGCTTGATGGCGTTGTAGATGTCGGGCTCGGAGTCCTTATCCAGGTTGATGACCTTGGCGTAGCAGCCGCCCTCGAAGTTAAAGACGCCGTTGTCGTCCCAGCCGTGCTCGTCGTCGCCGATCAGCAGGCGCTTCGGGTCGGTGGACAGAGTGGTCTTGCCGGTGCCGGACAGACCGAAGAAGATGGCAGTGTTCTTGCCTTCCTTATCGGTGTTGGCAGAGCAGTGCATGGAGGCCATGCCCTTCAGCGGCAGGAAGTAGTTCATCATGGAGAACATGCCCTTCTTCATCTCGCCGCCGTACCAGGTGTTGATGATGACCTGCTCCTTGCTGGTGATGTTGAAGGCAACGCAGGTCTCGCTGTTCAGGCCCAGCTCCTTGTAGTTCTCAACCTTAGCCTTGGAGGCGTTGTAAACAACGAAGTCAGGCTCAAAATTAGCCAGCTCCTCAGCGGTGGGCTTGATAAACATGTTGGTGACAAAGTGTGCCTGCCAGGCCACCTCCACGATGAAGCGGATAGCCATGCGGGTGTCCTTGTTGGCACCGCAGAAGGCATCGACAACGAACAGGCGCTTGTTGCACAGCTCCTTCTTGGCGATGTCCTTCACGGCAGACCAGGTCTGCTCAGTCATGGGGTGGTTGTCGTTCTTGTACTCGTCGCTGGTCCACCAAACGGTGTCCTTGGAGTTCTCGTCCACGACGATGTACTTGTCCTTGGGGGAACGGCCGGTGTAAACGCCGGTCATGACATTGACAGCGCCCAGCTCGGTGACCTGGCCCTTCTCATAGCCGGTCAGCTCGGGTTTGGTCTCCTCCTCGAACAGCATCTCATAAGAGGGGTTATGCACGATCTCGGTCGCGCCGGTAATGCCATACTTAGTCAAATCCAGATTTGCCATGTTTACATATACCTCTTTCTCTATACTTTTGGCTGAATGGGGGGGGACAAGGGGACTAAGTCAGCCTCCTAGTGCCCCATCCTGACATTTATTATACAAAGGTTTCGGCATAAAAGCAAGTTCAAATTCTTTCAAAGATTGTGACATTATTGTAAAATAGTTTGAATTTTACATATTGTATCCCGGTAGGGGCGGATTCTATATCCGCCCCTACCGTTCCGCATACCGCGCGGCCTGCGGGCGCATATAGAATGCGTCCCTGCGTTGCAGGTGTACCAGCAAAAAAGGACGCACCCTCCGGCACGTCCCTTCTCAATATCATTTACGCATCCGAGCGCGAATACGCATTCTTCATGCCGCTGCTCAGCTCAAACAGAACCTTATTCAGGGCGTCCGTCGTCTCGGCCCTGACCATAGCGGCCAACTCCTCGTTGGCCTTGGTGCGCAGGGCGGCACGGGCGGCGGGGTCGGCCTCGCCGCGCTGGGCATCGTCATAGGTGTTGATGATGCCGTTGGCTTTGCTGCCGACGCTCAGCGTGTAGCGCTCGATGTGGAACACCGATTTTGCGTAGGACGCATCGGCCATGGCGGCCAGCAGACGGCTGGCCCAGTAGAAGTTGTCGGTGGAGACATCGCCCGTCGTGTTGGACAGGTACTCCGGCGTCGTGTCCACGTTGGCGTAGAAGGGCACCATCGTGTTGAAGGCGTTGGACGCAAAGGCCAGCCACTCCACAGCGCGGAAGTCCTCCGGTACGTCGGGGCGCATTTGCAGCAGTGCCATAAAGTCGTTGCGGTTCACGCCGATGGGACGGTAGATGCCCCTCTCGGAAGCCGTGGCCGCATAGGGGTCATACGGCGTGCCCTGATAATGGCTCGACAGCACGTACTTTACGTCCTCGGGCGTGATCTTTTTCTCGGGCACCATGCACCAGGGCAGGTCGTCGGAGCGCGGCGTAAAGTCAGCGTCCGGGCCGTCCCAGGCGAACGTATTGGGGTTGAAATAGCGCAGCATGTACCAGCCGCGGGGCGTGTTGTAGACATGGTCGGCATCGTCGTGGCTGCCGAAGGCGTCGCGCGGATTCAGCGCACCGTCCAGGGACAGGTCAAGATGGTACTTGTCGATAAAGCCGCGCAGGTCGGCGGAGCACATGAACTCCTTCTGCTCGCCCAGCGCGTCGTCCAGGTCGAGCGTGTCAAGGCCGAGCTGGTTCGGCATGACCACATAGACGTCATCAGGCACGCGGCGGGCCATCCAGTGGTGGCCGCCGATGGTCTCGAGCCACCAGACCTCGTCCACATCCTGGAACGCGATGCCGTTCATCTCGTAGGTGCCGTACTGCTCCAGCAGACTGCCAAGGCGCCGGACGCCCTCGCGCGCGGAGCGGACATAGGGCAGGACCAGATAGACAATGTCCTCCTCGCCGATGCCGCCCTTGACGAGCGGGTCAGCGCCCAGCACGCGCGGGTTGGAGGTAATAGTCTCGGTAGCCGTCATGCCGACGTTGGCCGCGTTGACGCCGCTGGCCGCCCACAGGCCTTTGCCTTCAACAGCGTTGGGTACCGCGGTGATGCGCAGGCCGCCGCCGGGCAGGGGGATCTCGACGCCCGAAATGACGGATTTATAGACCGCGGGGTAGTCCTGCGGCTGAAAAACGGTAAACTTTTTGGCAGTGAAATGGCCGGAGCCGGAATCGTCGTTGCGGGCGATCATCGTGGACCCGTCGTAGGACGCATTTTTGCCGACCAAAATGGTGGTGCAAGCCATGGTTAAACATCTCCTTATCTCTCTTGGCCCTCTCTGCGAGGGGGCTCCGCCCGCAGGCGGTGGGGGAGAGAACCTTGCCATTGTCCGAAATATTCCGGATAACCGCAAGGTTCTCTCCCTCCGGCCCTGCGGGGCCACCTCCCTCGCAGAGGGAGGCAAGTATGGCATCGTTTACATTATAAACTCATTTTTTCAAATTTCAACCGTCACATTTCCTGCGCCACGCCCTGCGCGATCACACCGCTCTGGTAGGCTTCGACCAGGGCTGTCAAGTCACGGATCAGTGCCTGCTTGCGCCCGCCCTCGTCGGTGTCGCGCACCAGAATGCGCTGGGGCGCAGTATAGATATACTCGCTCTTGCTGGCAATGTCCTCGTCCTCGTGGATGGCCTTGTCCACGCTCTCAAACGGCTGGTGGGTACGCAAGATCAACCCGCGGGAGTTATAGACCAGTGTGTAGCCGGCTATGCCGGTGCGCCGGTGGTAGGCACGGCAGAAGCCGCCGTCAATAATGATGAGCCGTCCACCGCCCTTGATGGGGCTTTCCCCCTCGATGGCGCGGACAGGGACATGGCCGTTCACGATGTGGCTGCCCTCGCCGGACAGGCCAAATTCGCGCAAAATATGCTCGGCGGTGCGCGGGTCGGCAATGTGCCTGTAGTAGGGGTCCTTGATCTCCACCTGGGCCGCCGGGTCGGCAATATAGAGCCGCTCAAACGTCGTCATGGCGCTGCGGCCAAACAGCGGCGATTTTGCCCCGCACCACAGGTACCACAAAAAGTCCTGTCCGGCCAGCCGGGCCGGGCTGCCCGCGGGCGCGCTGTAGCCCTGGCGGGCGCGGCGGTCACAGTAGTCGAACAGCTGCTTGCCGCTGCGGGCGGTGCCCTCAAACCGAATGGCCGCAAACGCGCCGTCCTCGGTCATCGGCACTGCGCCGTGGTAGAGCAGATTGCCGTTGCACATTTTATAAAACGCGCCGTGGGCGTACAAAAATTGCACATGGCGCTGCAGGCGCTCGCTCTCGGCAAAGCTGCGCACCAGCTCGGCGGCGATCTTTTCCTCGTCGGCAGTCAGCGCGGCGGGGTTGGCCGGGTCAACGGTGGGAAAGTCGCAGTCCAGCAGGGGATAGGTCGTGCCGAAATAGTCCACCGTGCCCGCGGCAAAGTCAATGTGGTTCAAAAAGTCGCGGCCCTGCAAATCAAAATCCGGGTTGCGGGCAATGACCTGCGCCTCCAGCTTGAGCATCATAACGGTCACGGCCTTGTGCATCCGCGCGGCGGCGGTCAGGTCGCCTGCCGCTGTGCGCTGGTCGGCGTGGGGCAGCCAGCGCGAAACATCGGAATCCGCGTAAGTATGCTGGGCAAAGCGCTCCAAGCGGCGCAGGCTGATGCCGTAGCCGCCCTCCAGCGTGTCCAGATTGTTGTAAGCCAGCGTTGTTTTCAGCACGGTCATAATGCAGAGCGGGCTGCCCGCTGCCGCGCCCATCCAGACCACGTCGTGGTTGCCCCACTGGATGTCCACCTGATGATGCGCCATGAGACTGTCCAGAATGCGGTCCGGGCGCGGGCCGCGGTCAAACAGATCGCCCACAATGTGCAGACGGTCCACAGCCAGCCGCTTGATGACCTCGCAGAAGCGGATAATATAGGCGTCGGCGCGGTCATAGCGGATGATGCTCTCAATGATCTCGCCGTAATACTGGTCCTTGTCGTGGTCCTCAAAGTGGGCGTGAAGCAGCTCGTCGAGGATGTAGCCGCAGTTCTGCGGCAGACAGCGGCGCACATGGTCGCGGGTATGCTTGCTGGACACGAACCGGCACAGGTCGATGAGCCGCAGCAGCGTCATGCGATACCAGGCGTGCAGGTCTTTCTGGCGGGCTTTCAGCTCGGGCAGCTTCTGATTGGGATAATAGACGAGCGTCGCCAGCTCGGCACGCTCCTCGGCGGGGACACCGGTGCCAAGCACCGTGTCGATTTTTTCACGGATGACGCCCGATGCGCTGTTTAATATATGTACGAACGCTTCGTGCTCGCCGTGCAGGTCACTCATGAAGTGCTCGGTGCCCTTGGGCAGACGGAGCAGGGCCTCAATGCGGATGATCTCGCTGGCCGCGGCGGCCACGGTCTGGTATTTCTGAGACAGCAGGCGCAGATAGCGCAGATGCTCATCGGAATATTGCACGGGCAGGACCTCCCTGTACTTTTCTTTCATCTATATGGAAGTATAGCACACCTTGCGGCAAAACAAAAGGCCGCAGCCCGGAATTTTGGGCTGCGGCCTGATGATTTTTAGGGCAGGGACTCTGTAGGGGCGGATTCTATATCCGCCCGTGGACGTTTACCCTGCGTTCATCTTTTTTCACAACGGGATGCTGCCAAGCGGGCGCATATAGAATGCGCCCCTACGGTGCAGCATGGCTGCACATTTTTTTGCAATCACTCGATCTCGATCAGCGTCTGCTTCGGCTCGAGCTTCTTGGCCTCGGCCTTGGGCAGATGCAAGGTCAGGATGCCGTTCTCAAACTTAGCACTGATGTCCTTGGGCTCCAGCACCTTGCCGACATAGAAGCTGCGTGCGCAGCTGCCGGTAGCACGCTCCTGGCGGATATAGCGGCCCTCGTTGTCCTTGTCATCCAGCTCCTCATTGCGCTGGGCGCTGATGGTCAGATAGCCGTTGTCCAAATCGAGCTTAACGTCCTCTTTCTTGAAGCCGGGCAGATCAACGAACACGTCGTAGCTGTCCTTGTTCTCGCGGACATCGGTTTTCATCACATTGGCGGCACGTTTGCCAAACATACTGCGGGGCGCAGCGGCCTTCATGGCGCGGTCAAAATCGTGCTCCCAATCGTTGCTGAACAGATCATCCATCAAAGCCTCATTGAACATATACGGAACCATCATCATAAGTCATTCCTCCAATTTTCATCGGCCGCCCGTTTTGTTTGTGAGCGGTTGACTTTTGATACACATTGTTGCGTTCCCTTTGGGGATTCGGTTCTTCCGTTCCTCTTTCCCTTGGAACGCCTCTATAATAGCACCGAGCATCAGCACTGTCAAGAGGCGAGTGCTAATGTTTACATGTTATGTAATGTTTGTTCACAAAATATGTAATAAGTTTTGTTGAATTACGATGATACGTCTGTTTCGCTAGCCCGTAGGGAGGGGTCTTGACCCCTCCGGGACGTTTGCGGCAGCCGCAGACCACCCCGGGACGCATGTATGCTGCCTAGGAAAGTGCATCACTGCCACAAACCTCCTGCGGAGGGGTCAAGACCCCTCCCTACGACTTACCCGCAAGTGCCCGCTAATGGGAAGCCTGCGCTCCGGTCATGCCCGGGGCAGCCTTTGCTTTCTAAAGCCCGCTCACGGGGGAGAAGGCTTCTCATCTTTACATTATGTCGTATTCAATCGGCGTCTCAAACAGCCGTGCCGCCTTCTCCCGATCCTCGGTCTGGCCCAGCGCCCACATCAGCTTGACAGCGACAGCCTCGGGGGTCATGTCGCGGGCCTCCAGGACGCCGGGCAGCTCACCGACGGCGCGGCCCACCTCGTAGACGGCAAGGTCGCAGCCCTCATGCGGGACCTGCGTGGTAAACACCGCCAGCCGCCCGCTCTCACACCAGCGGCGCAGGGCGGCGAACATCTCGCCGTGCTCCCCGCCCGGCAGACCGCCGACGCCGAAGCTCTCCAGCACCAGTGCGCGGTAGTGCGGGACCAGCAGCGGGATGATGTCCGCCCGCATGCCCGGCACAAGCCGCAGCACAAAAACGGCGGGCTCAAGCCTTTCATAGAACCGCACGGGCGGCTGGTCCGCGGGGCGGCGCAGAAACGTCACCAGCCGCGTATCGCGGAACACCGCGGTCTCGGGGTAGTCGATGCTGGAAAACGCATTGAAGCTGCGCGTCCGCGTCTTGCGTGCGCGTGTGCCCAGAATGACCTTGTTGTCAAACACCAGCTGCACGCCCCATGCGCCGTCGCTGACCGCGTAGACGAACGCGCGGTAGAGGTTGTTGCGCGCGTCGGTATCGCGGTTGTAGATGGACTTCTGGCTGCCGGTCAGCACAACGGGCTTCGCGCTGTTCTGCACCATGTAGCTGAGTGCCGCGGCGGTGTAGGCCATCGTGTCTGTGCCGTGGGCGATGACAAAGCCGTCGCAGGCATCATAATTTTCTTTGATGCAGCGCACAATGCTCTGCCACTGCGCAGGGCCGACGTTCGTCGAATCCAGGTTGAACACCTGCACAGCGCTGACCTCGCACAGGTCAGCCAGCTCGGGCACGCAGGCCAGCAGCTCCTCTGACGTGATGGCCGGGGCCAGCCCGCCCGCCGCCGTAGGGCGGCTTGCAATCGTCCCGCCTGTGGCGAGAAGCAGAATTTTTTTCATCAAAATACCTCTTTGGCTTCCCCCTCGGGGGAAGCTGTCCGCAAAGCGGACTGATGAGGGCAGAGTCCGCCTTATAGCCTATTAACGGGTAATATCCGGTGACTTTCCCCTCATCCGCCCTCGGTCGGGGCCTCGGGCACCTTCCCCCTCGGGGGAAGGCTCCTCTCATTTCACTCCGCCCACATCAGATGCCGTTCCGCGACGACCTGGGCGTCCAGTGTGCGCGGACCTGCCGTAAAGCGCACGGTCACGCGGCGGCCCGCAACGCTTTCCACGGTGCCGGGGCCAAAGACGGCATGCCGCACATGGGCGCCGACGGCGGTGATGCTGTCCACATCCACAGGCGGCAGCGGGGCGCGTGCCGCGGGCGGGGGTGTGCGGCGGCCCGCGGGCTCGGCGTCGTGGCGTGTACGGTAGCCGGGCAGACCGGACAGCACCTCATCCACAAAGGCCGAGCGCTCCGCCGCGCAGTCAAACAGCACCAGCTGCTGCCGCGCGCGGGTCATGGCCACGTAAAACAGCCGCCGGTCCTCCTCATACTGCTGTGTCTCACCGGGCGTGCGGCAGCACAGCTCCGGCTTAGCGGGCAGAATTCCGTCCAGCACATCCAACAAAATGACCCGGTCATATTCCAGCCCCTTGGCCGAGTGGATCGTCGAAAGCAAAAACCTGCACCCGGGCGGATTTTCATGGTTTTGTATGATGCTGCGCAGCTTTTCCAGCCGCCGCAGCAGGTGCCGCGGCGTCGGCTCCTGTGCGCCGAGCATTTCCAGCACGGCCAGCTTCGTGCGGTCCATGCCGTTTTTGTCCAGATATTTTCCGTAGCCCAGCTGGTCGGCCAGGAACCGCACCGCATCGTCCGCGGCCATTTTGGGCAGACGCGCCAGACCGTCCGCCACGTCAGCCATGGCGGCGCGGGTGCGCGGACGGATGCTGTCCTCATTCAGCAGGGCCGTCCAGCAGCCCTGCCCGTACTGCCGCGCCTGATTGCAGGCAAACAGCGCCTGTGCGCGGGTGACGGGCACGCCGAATTTGTAGTAGCAGCGCAGAAAAGTTTCCCCATCCGCGGGGTGTGCGGCCAGCGTGAAAATGTCGGTCACATCGCGGACGATCTTGTTGGTAAAAAAGGTCTGGTCCACCGCCTTGCAGGCGTAGGGGATGCCCCGCCGCTCGCACAGGTCGATGATGGGCAGTGCGCTCTCGTGGTTGCGGAACAGCACCGCCGTCCCGGTATCGCAGTGCTGCGCCGTCTCAAACAAGAATGGCAGCTGGTCGGCGCGGCGCGGCACGGTGACGATCTGCAGCGGTGCGCCGGGGCCCAGCGTCGGTGCGATGGTCTTGGGGCGGCGATAGCGGTTGCGCGCCACAAAGCGGTTGGCAGCCTCCAGAAGCGGCTCTGTGGAGCGATAGTTCTGCTCCATCAGCAAAATCTGTGCGCCGGGATAGGTCTTTTCAAAGTCCATCAGCGCCTGGGGGTAGGCGGCGCGGAAGCCGTAAATGCTCTGGTCCTCGTCGCCGACCATAAAGATATTGCCGCTTTCCTGCGCCAGCACGCGGATAATTTCATGCTGTACCTTGGACGTATCCTGCGACTCATCGACGCAGAAATACTTGTACCGTTTGCGGAACGCCGCCGCAACCGCGGGCGCACCGCGCAGGATTTGCAGCGCAAAGCAGAGCTGGTCGTCGTAGTCCATTTTGTGCGCGGCCTTCAGCGCCTTCTGGTAGCCGCGGTACAGGTCGGGCAGATTCTCAATGTCGGTTTCCAGCTCGTCCAATTCCGCATCGGTCAGGCACATATTTTTAATGTAGGTGATGGCCGTGCGCAGATCCTTGACCGTGCTCTCGGCGGGGTACTCGTGGTTTGTGTCCTGCCATAGCCGCATGAGCAGCGGCGTGGTCTCGCTCTCATTGCGGATGAGCTCCGGCGGGGTACGGCCATACATGCGGCTGTACAGCGCGATGATGCGCGCCGCCACACCGTTGATGGTGCGGAACTCCAGCCGTGCGGCCAATTCGCCGCCGAACCGCGCCGCGAACCGGGCGCGCATCTCCTGCGTGGCGGCGACGGTGTAGGTCATTGTCAGGATGGCTTCCGGCGCAATGCCGCAGACCTCGGTCATATAGCCCAGCCGGGTGATGAGTACGGTGGTTTTGCCGCTGCCCGGCACCGCCAGCAGCAGCACCGGGCCGTTGACCGCCTCCACCGCCGCGCGCTGCTGGTCGTTCAGGGCCGCCAGATGGGCCGTTTCAAATATAGCCTTGTCCATGGCAGCTCCTTTCGTGCAGTATAAATTGCCGCGCAGTAGGGGCCGCACATGTGCGGCCCACAGCTTCACGGGGGACGCCCGCTTATGGGCAGGCTGCGGGCCGGGCATGCCCGGCCCCTACAGTGTTTCCCTATTGTACCATACATCCCGCACAAAAGCAAAGCAGCCGGTCCATGCCCTCCTTGCCGAGCAGTAATTGCGCGCGTGAAAACTGGTTTAACATGTATCGTTTCTCTCTCGCCCGTAAACGAGTTCTATGGGCAAAGCCGCGGGCCGGGCATGCCCGGCCCCTACTTCTCTATATCCCCACTATGCAGATGTGATTATAAATGTCAACCTTGCAAAGTGTAAAAACCTGCAGCGTTTCAGCCCGCGTATTTTGTCACCCTCAAGTCTTGGATAAACGCGCACACTGTGGTACAATATGTAAGAAAGAGCAAACTCCCCATAACCAAAGGACGTCACCATGAAACAAGGCAATTTGAATATACGCTGCACCGAAGATTACGCGGTGCTGTACTGGGATAAACCCGCCGCCGCGCCCAGCGGGGCGGAATACACGGTCTCCCTGAACGGCGAGGCCATTGGCCGCACAGACCGCACCCATTTTACGATAGAGGGGCTGAGCTACGGCAGTTCCTTCCGGGTGGACGTGGTCAGCGGCAGCTACTGCATCGGCTCGGCCACGCTGCAGTTCGGCAGGGAAAAACGCCGCATCGACATTACCGCCGCGCCCTACTTCTGCAAGGGCGACGGCCATATCCTGAACACCGACAATTTACAGCGGGCCATCAACGACTGCGGCGCGGACGATATTCTGTACGTGCCGGCGGGCGATTTCCTGACCGGCGCACTGCGGCTGCACAGCGATCTGGAAATTTATCTGGCCAAGGGCGCGGTCCTGCAGGGCACAACGAACATTCACGACTATTCGCCCCGCATCCCCAGCCGGTTTGAGGGCACCGAGATGCGCTGCTACTCAAGCCTTTTGAACGCGGGCGACATGAACCACAAGACCGGCCCGAACTGCCGCAATATCATCATCCGCGGCAGGGGCACGATCTGCGGCGGCGGGCAGGAGCTGGCCCGCAAGATCATTGAGGACGAGCGTGCCCGCATCAAGAGCTTTCTGGACGACAACCGGGAGCTCGTCGAAAGCTGCGAGAACAGCGACACGATCCCGGGCCGCGTCCGCCCGCGGCTTATCAATTTAAGCAACTGCGAGAACGTCTGGATCAGCGGTATCACGCTGAAAAACGGCCCGTCCTGGAACGTCCACATGATTTACTGCGACGACATCCAGACCGACCACTGCACCTTTGTGTCCGAGGGCGTCTGGAACGGCGACGGCTGGGACCCGGATTCCTCGACGAACTGCACCTTATTTGCGTCGGAGTTCTCCACGGGGGACGACGCTGTCGCCATCAAGAGCGGCAAAAACCCCGAGGGCAACGAAATCAACCGTCCCTGCGCGCATATCCGGGTGTTTGACTGCCGCAGCGACTGCGGCCACGGCATCTGCATCGGCAGCGAGATGAGCGGCGGCGTGGAGGACGTGCAGATCTGGGACTGTGATCTGGCAAACTCGCTGTCCGGCATCGAGATCAAGGCCACGCCCAAGCGCGGCGGCTATGTGCGCGGCGTGACCGTGCGGGACTGCATCACGCCCCGCGTCATGCTGCACAGCGTACCGTACAATGACGACGGTGTGCCCGCCGGTGCCCCGCCGAAGCTCGAGCACTGCTTCTTTGAGCGGCTGACCCTGACCGCCGAGGTGCTGGACCATGACCGCAGCCGACACGATGCCGCCCCGATTGAGATTGCGGGCTTTGACAAGCCGGGCTATGAGGTCGAGGACATTGTCTTTAAGGATATTACCATCACCAAGCCGTCCGTCGCCCTGCCACTGGGGCTGTGCAAGGGTGTGACGCTGAGCAATCTTGCGTGTGTGAAGGAATAAGCCTAAAGCCTCCCTTTGACAAGGGAGGCCATTCTCCCCACTTTATGAACAAATCTTAAAACTTCCTTACACCCTCTTGCACTGCGGTGCAGGAGGGTGTATTATTATCATGCTTTAATAATTAACACAAGCTAACTATTAACAGGAGGTGTTCATCAATGGGCACTGAACCCCCTTATCTGAGCGGGGTGTTCCGCTTTGTGGCGCGGCTGCACACACTGTCCAAGCGCGGGATGCGCATGGCACTGGCCGGGCAGCCCAAATGCCGCTATGGCATGCTGCAAAGTCTGTACAATCTCATTGAGCAGCACGGCTGCGACGGCGCGATCTATGTCTCGGACATTGCGCGGCAGATGCACCAGCCTATGCCGGCGATTTCCCGCGGGCTGCGTCAGATGGAGCAGGACGGCCACATCGTCCGCGAGACAGACCCCAAGGACCGCCGCAAGACGCTGGTGCGCATCACCCCGGCAGGGGAGCGCGCCCGCAAAGCCAATGAGCAGGCCATGAACGACTACTTTGCCCGCATCATGGCACGGCTGACCCCGGAGCAGCTGGCGCAGGCCAACGCCGTAAAGGACGCTCTGCTCGCCGCCATTGAGGCCGAGAACGCCGCTATGAAAACCGATTTGAAAGGAGAACCCCCGCATGACGAAAATTTTTAAGCAGCTGGGGCGGCACTGGGCGGCCTGCCTGGCCGTCGTTGCGCTGCTCATCGTGCAGGCATACTGCGATTTAAGCCTGCCCGACTACACAAGCAAAATTGTGGACACCGGCATCCAGCAGGGCGGCATTGAAAGCCCCGTGCCCGACACCGTCCGCAGCACAACGCTGCAGGCGCTCGAGCTGCTCATGTCCGAGAACGACGCCGCACTGGCGGACGAAGCCTACACCGACCCCGACGCGGACGGTGTGCGCACACTGAAGCCGGATGCGGACACCGCCGCGCTGGAAAATGCGTTCACAACGCCGGACGTTGTGCTGTACATGGCCGCGGCAAAGAATGCCGCCACTGCCGCCGGTACCACCGACACCGTGGCCCCCACGGCCTATGACCTCGACGCCGTCGCCACGCAGCTGGCCGCCGCGTCCCAGGCCCCCGGCGCACGGGAAATGCTGCAGAGCCAGCTGACGGACGGTCTCGCCCAGCTGGACGAGACCGTCGCCGACAGCCTGTCCAGCCAAGCCATGCTGCTCGTCGCGCTGGAATATGACGCTCAGGGCATTGCCCATGACGTGCAAATGTCCTATCTGCTGCGCACGGGCGGCCAGATGCTGGCTTTAACGCTGCTCATGGTTGCCGTGGCCGTCGCCGTAGGCTTTATCGCGTCCCGCGTCTCCGCCGCCATTGGCCGTGACCTGCGCCGCGACGTGTTCAGGACCGTCGTCGGCTACTCCAACGCCGAAATCGAAAAATTTTCCACTGCTTCGCTGATTACCCGCACCACGAACGACATCCAGCAGGTGCAGTTCGTCTGCGTGATCCTGCTGCGCATGGTAGCCTACGCGCCCATTTTGGGCATTGGCGGCATCATGCACGTTGCCAGCGGCAACACGGGGCTGGAATGGATCATCTTTGTGGCCGTGGCCGCGCTGCTGGCGCTCATCGCCGTTTTGATGAACGTAGCCATGCCGAAATTCAAGCAGATGCAAGTCCTGGTGGACCGGCTGAACCTTGTCAGCCGCGAAATCCTGACCGGCATTATGCCCATCCGCGCGTTCAGCCGCGAGGAATTTGAGGAAAAGCGCTTTGACAGGGCCAACACCGACCTGATGAAGACCCAGCTGTTCACCAACCGCACGATGGTCGCCATGATGCCGTTTATGACGCTCATCATGAACGGCACGAGCCTGCTCATCGTCTGGTTCGGCGGCAAGGCGATGGATCTGGGCAACATGCAGGTGGGTGAGATGATCGCGTTCATCACCTACACGATGCAGATCGTCATGTCTTTCCTCATGCTCTCGATGGTCGCCGTCATGCTGCCCCGCGCCGGTGTGGCTGCGGACCGCATTGACGAGGTCATCAAGACCCCCTCGACCATCCATGACCCCGCTGCGCCCAAGGCACTGCCCGCGGACGGCACCCACGGCGTTGTGGCGTTCCATGACGTCAGCTTCCGCTATCCCGGCTCCGACGAGGACGCGCTCGAGCACATCAGCTTCACGGCCAGACCCGGCGAGACAACGGCCATCATAGGCTCCACGGGCTGCGGCAAATCTACGCTGCTCAACCTGATCCCGCGCTTCTACGATGTGACCGAGGGCAGCGTGACGATTGACGGCGTTGACGTGCGCGACATGACCCAGGCACAGCTGCACGACGAGCTGGGCTATGTACCGCAGAAGGGCGTGCTGTTCAGCGGCACGATCACATCCAACCTGAAGTTCGGCGGCGACCACATCACCGACACCGACGCAGAGCAGGCCGCCGAGATCGCCCAGGCCACGGAGTTCATCTCCGCCAAGCCCGAGGGCTTCGACAGCCCGATTGCCCAGGGCGGCAGCAACGTCTCCGGCGGGCAGAAGCAGCGCCTTTCGATTGCCCGCGCCATTGCCAAGCACCCGCAGATCTATCTGTTTGACGACAGCTTCTCGGCGCTGGACTACAAGACCGACGTGGCGCTGCGCCGTGCGCTGAAGGCTAAAACCGACAACGCCACGGTCATTATTGTGGCGCAGCGCATCTCCACCGTGCTGCACGCGAACCAGATCCTGGTGCTGGATGAGGGCCGCATCGTCGGCAAGGGTACCCATGCCCAGCTGATGGAAAGCTGCCCCGCGTATCAGGAAATTGCGCGCAGCCAGCTGAGCCAGAAGGAACTGAATTTGCAGAAGGAGGGTGAGTGATATGCCAAGACCCGGACGCATGACGACGGAGCGCGCCAAGGACTTCAAGGGCACGCTGCGCCAGCTGCTGGCCGCTATGAGCAAGTATAAGCTGTCGCTGGTCGTCGTCATTGTTTTTGCTGTTCTGTCAACCATTTTCAACATTGCAGGGCCGAAGATCCTGGCTAAGGCCACCACGGCGCTGGCCACCGGCTGGATCGCCAAGCTGCGCGGCGTGGGCGGCATCGACTTTGCCTACATCGGCAAGGTGCTGCTGTTCCTGCTGGGCATGTACCTGCTGTCCGCGGCGTTCAGCTTCATTCAGGGCTGGCTCATGTCCGGCCTGTCGCAGAAGGTCTGCTACGACTTCCGCGACCAGATCAGCAAAAAGATCAACCGCCTGCCGCTGGCCTACTTTGAAAAGCGCACCGTCGGCGAGGTGCTGTCCCGTATCACAAACGACGTGGATACGCTGGGCCAGAGCCTGAACCAGAGCGTGACCCAGCTGATCACCAGCGTTGCGACGATGGTCGGCGTGCTCATCATGATGCTGTCCATCAGCCCTAAAATGACGCTGATTGCCCTGCTGATCCTGCCGGTCTCGCTGGCGCTGGTGCTGGTGGTCGTCAAGTTCAGCCAGAAGTATTTCAAGGCGCAGCAGGCGACACTGGGCGTTGTCAACGGCCAGGTCGAGGAGGTCTACTCCGGCCACAACGTCATCAAGGCGTTCAACCGCGAGGCCGCCGTGCTGGACGACTTCAACGCCGCGAACGATAAGCTGTACGAATCCGCGTGGAAATCGCAGTTTTTGTCCGGTCTGATGCAGCCCATCATGAACTTTGTGGGCAACCTGGGCTATGTGGCCGTTGCCATCGTCGGCAGCATTTTTGCCGCAGCGGGCGCCATCACCATCGGCGATATTCAGGCGTTCATCCAGTACGTCAAGAACTTCACCCAGCCCATCCAGCAGCTGGCGCAGGTGTCCAACATGCTGCAAAGCATGACCGCCGCCGCCGAGCGCGTCTTTGAATTTTTGAACGAGCCCGAGGAGGACCAGCTGGCAGACCCCGCCCGCCGCGCCGACCCCGCCTGCATCGACGGTCAGGTCACGTTTGACCATGTAAAGTTCGGCTACACGCCGGAAAAGACCGTCATCCACAATTTCAGCTGCAATGTCAAGCCCGGCCAGAAGGTCGCCATCGTCGGCCCCACCGGCGCGGGCAAGACCACAATGGTCAAGCTGCTCATGCGGTTCTACGATGTGGATTCCGGCGAAATTTTGCTGAACGGCCACAACGTCAGGGACTTTGACCGCAGCGACCTGCGCGAGGGCTTCGGCATGGTGCTGCAGGATACCTGGCTGTTCAAGGGCACGATCATGGAGAACATCCGCTATGGCCGTCTGGATGCCACGGACGAGGAGGTCATTGCCGCCGCGAAGGCTGCAAACGCCGACCACTTTATCCGCACGCTGCCCGGCGGCTATCAGATGGAGCTGAACGAGGACGCCTCCAACGTCAGCCAAGGCCAGAAGCAGCTTTTGACGATTGCCCGCACGATTTTGGCGGACAACCGCATCCTGATTCTCGATGAGGCGACATCGAGTGTTGACACCCGCACCGAGCAGCGCATCCAGACGGCTATGGACCGCCTGATGCAGGGCCGCACGAGCTTCGTCATCGCGCACCGCCTGTCCACCATCCGCGATGCCGATTTGATCCTGGTCATGCGCGAGGGCGACATTGTCGAGCAGGGCACCCACGACGAGCTGATCGAAGCCGGCGGGTTCTATGCCGATTTGTACAACAGTCAGTTTGAGGATGTGACGGCTTGACAAATTGACGCAGGTTGGTCCTATCGCAAGTCAAGAAATTAGCGCAACATTCAAACAGCATATTTGCGATATGCAATTCAACGTTGTTGCTGTTGCATTAAAAAGTTGAATTGCTATGGCAATACCGCATAATTCTAAGTGCCGATACGGCGAGCGAGGTGCGGCAGCTGCT
>OCHC01001589.1_pt1 | contig 16356 bp, 10 predicted proteins | sample 1538641 | NCBI WGS metagenome assembly OCHC01 (sample SAMN04571714, study PRJEB22368) | human gut metagenome | biome: human gut; material: stool | host: Homo sapiens | place: Luxembourg | collected 2012-08-17
ACTGATCTATAAACAGGAGAGGGTTGGACTTCATAACCAGACTTTTCGGATGTATAAGTTCCGTTCCATGGAAGTACAGCCGGAATCGGAAGAGAAGAAGGCATGGACAGTAAAGAATGACCCAAGAGTAACACCCATCGGAAAGTTTATGCGTCACACCAGTATTGATGAACTGCCACAGCTTTTCAACATACTGAAGGGTAACATGAGCCTTGTGGGACCACGACCGGAGCGGCCGTTTTTTGTAGAGAAATTCAGAGAAGAAATCCCGAGATATATGGTGAAACATCAGGTTCGCCCGGGACTTACCGGCTGGGCTCAGGTGAATGGTTACCGCGGAGACACATCCATAAGAAAAAGAATCGAATATGACCTTTATTACATTGAAAACTGGAGCATAGGGCTGGATATCAAGATTATATTCCTTACATTTTTCAAGGGATTTATAAACAAAAATGCATATTAAGATAAGGGGAAAAAGGCATGGCTAAACCAGGAAAAAAGAAAAAAGTACTGTTTGTGCTTGAAATCATTGTACTGCTGCTGTTTATTGGCGGGCTGTATGTGTATGGACAGATTTCTTCCAGGCTGGATAAGATTGAGCAGCCGGAACTGAAAAAGGAAAAAATAGTCGTAAACCAGGAAGCACCAAAGATGACAGGATACAAGACCTATGTGCTGTTTGGTATTGATACCAGAGGGGAAGGCTCCCAGTATTCTGCACAGAACAGTGATACCATGATCATTGTGAGTGTAAACAACGATACAAAAGAAGTGCGTATGGTTTCCGTATACAGAGATACACTTCTCAATGTTGGAGATGATACCTATACGAAGGCAAATGCAGCCTATGCGCTGGGTGGTCCGGAACAGGCGATCACCATGTTAAATACAAACCTGGATCTGGATATTTCCGATTATGCGACGGCCGATTTTTCTGCACTTGTAGAAGTGGTAGATGATCTTGGCGGTCTTGATATTCCGTTATCTTATGCGGAAATTGAACATATGAATAACTATTGCGTGGAAACATCCAAGCTGACAGGGAAAGATTACACTCCAATCGAGAAACCGGAGCCAAAGCCGGAAGATGAGGAAGCCATTGTAGGAACTTATCATCTGAACGGTGTACAGGCGACATCCTATTGCCGTATCCGTTATACTGCAAGTCTGGATATGGGACGTACAGAGCGTCAGAGACGAGTACTTGGAATGCTCTTTGATAAGGCGAAGATAGCAGGTCTTTCTTCTATCTTTAAGATTATGGATGATGTATTCCCGATGGTTACAACATCTCTTTCAAAACAGGATATTCTGGGACTTATTCCGACTCTGATCGGATATAAATTTACAGACAGCACGGGATTCCCGCAGAAGTTTAAATTCTCTAATATCAAGGGAAGTATTATTGTTCCTACTGATCTTGAGAACAATGTAGTTGAACTTCACAAGTTCCTGTATGATGATCAGGATTATACTCCGTCTTCTGAGGTAGTGGCCCGCAGTAATAAGATACTTGAGATCGTCGGCGGAGAAGGTAAGCTGGATGATGCAGCCAAGACTACGACACAGGACACTGATACCACAAATGCAAATGACACTTTTGTATGGTCCGGCGATAATACCTCCGGCAGTACGGATAACAGCGGCGATTATGATTATGACAATGATTATGATAACGGTGGTTATGATGGCGGTTATGATAATGGCGGCGATGACACCGGCAGTGACACTGGTGGTGGAGACTACGACGGCGGCGATGACACCGGTGGTGGAGACTACGACGGCGGCGATGACACCGGTGGAGATGAGACCGGCGGCGATGACACCGGTGGAGATGAGACCGGCGGCGACGATGGATTCAGCGATGATTCAGCAGCAGATTCCGGAGCAAGTTCTGAAGAACAGTAACAGGGAACTGCTATAAAAATATAAATAATAGAAAAGAGGACCATCTGTTGGAAAGGATGGTCCTCTTTTCAGATAAGGAGTGTTGAGGATGACGCATAAGGAAAAATATAATGACACTGCGACAGTTGATGTAATCATTCCTGCCTATCGTCCCGGCAGAGAATTTGGAGAACTGCTGCACAGTCTGGAAGAACAGGAATACCGTCCCCGCAGGATTCTGGTTATGAATACGGGAGAGCAGTACTGGAACAGAGAATGGGAGAAATGTCCGATCCTTGAGGTTCATCACCTGGAACAGAAGGATTTTGATCATGGCGGAACCAGAAGAAGGGCAGCAGAACTTTCGAATGCAGATATTATGATCTTTATGACACAGGATGCTCTCCCTGCTGACAGAAAAGTAATTGGAAATCTTGTCTGTGCTGTCAGTGAAAATCCGGGTGCAGGAGCAGCCTATGCAAGACAATTACCCAGGGCAGACTGTCGCTTTCTGGAACGTTATACCCGTTCTTTTAATTATCCGGAGCAGTCCTCGGTAAAGTCGCTGGCTGATATTGATAAGTACGGGATCAAGACCTATTTCTGTTCTAATGTGTGTGCGGCCTATGATAAAGGGATTTATCAGAAAACAGGCGGTTTTACAGAGCGGGCGATTTTCAATGAAGATATGATCTGTGCCGGAACAATGATTCAGAAAGGCTATTCAGTTGTCTATGCAGCAGATGCGAGAGTGTATCATTCCCATAATTATTCCGGAAGGCAGCAGTTTCACAGAAACTTCGATCTGGGAGTATCCCAGGCAGAGCATCCGGAAATTTTTGAAGGAGTACCTTCTGAGGGAGAGGGAATCCGTCTGGTAAAAAGAAGCCTGGGCTATCTGATAAGAACGGGACACTTCTGGCTGATTCCTCAGCTGATCTGGCAGAGCGGAATGAAATATGCAGGATATTTTCTGGGGAAAAGATACAGAAAACTTCCCCGGAAAGTTGTTCTTGCATGTACCATGAGTCCATATTACTGGAACAGAAAATAAAGGTAAGAGGATGACCTTAAGACACGCCAATTTACGATAATTGTCACATTTTGAACACAATTAATTGATATACTGATTCCAGAGTTCAGGAGAAGAATTGCTGTAACTGTGCAGAAATAAAACAGTTACAGATCATTGTTTATTTCGGGGAGTGTTCCGATAAACAGTAATACAGGAACAGAAGGGAGCAGATTACATGAATGATGAAAGAAACCTGGGTGAAAAAACAGATGATTCCGGTCAGCAGCCCAGATATGAACATTATCAGTTCCATGAAGAACAGAGAACTGTTTTGAAACCATCCGGTCCCTCTGGACACAGAAGAAATCAGAATTCTTTTCAGAAAAAAGCAGGGGCGACAATCGCACTGGCTGTGATCTTTGGCCTGGTGGCGGCAGTTGTATTTCAGGCGGCAAATTTTGCAGCAGACAGATTCCTGAATACAGGTAAGTCTTCGGTGCAGATTAAAACTACAGACAGTGTGGATCTTCAGGAAACGGCATCAGATGACAGCACTGCCGATAAGGTGCTGTCTGACTCTGAGAATGGAACAGTAGCAGCAGTGGCTCAGGCTTCCATGCCTTCTGTAGTTGCGATCACTACGGTCAGTGTTCAGGAAATACCAAGCTTTTTCGGATATAGTTCCCACCAATATAAGAGTGCGTCAACAGGTTCAGGGATTATCGTTGGAGATAATGATGATGAGCTTCTGATCGCAACGAATAATCACGTGGTGGATGGAGCTACAACTCTGAGTGTCTGCTTTATAGGGGATGATGTGGCAAATGCAGAGACAGAGACTGTGAATGCGGGAGATAATGGAGATCTGAATGTAGAGGATGCGGTCAGTGCCAAGATTAAGGGTACAGATGCTGATAATGATCTGGCAGTAGTTGCGGTGAAGAAATCGGATATCCCTGAGGACACTTTAAATCAGATCAAGATTGCTCAGATAGGAAGTTCGGATGATCTGGCAGTAGGGCAGCAGGTAGTTGCGATCGGTAATGCGCTTGGATATGGTCAGTCTGTAACATCAGGCTGGATAAGTGCATTGAACCGGACGATTTCTACAGATGATGGAACGAACAGTACAGGACTGATCCAGACGGATGCGGCGATCAATCCGGGTAACAGTGGTGGTGCACTTTTGAATATGAAAGGCGAGCTGATCGGCATCAATTCTGCAAAATACGCAGACAGTGCTGTAGAAGGTATGGGATATGCCATTCCTATTTCCAAGGCAAAGCCTATTCTGGAAGAACTGATGAATCGTGAGACCAGGGAGAAAGTAGACAGCAGCAAAAAAGGATATCTGGGAGTAAGTCTTGCCAATCTGACCACAGAGGCAATTGAGATGTATAATATGCCCACAGGCGCCTTTGTAAGAAGTGTGGAGGATGATTCTCCGGCACAGGAGGCAGGTATCTGTAAAGGCGACATCATCGTAAAATTCGACGGACAGAAAGTCAGTGATGGTGATGATCTGCTGGATAAGCTGCAGTATTATAAATCGGGAGAGAAGATTGAGGCAGTTATTGCAAGAGCCACTAATGGGGAATATGAAGAAAATACTATAGAACTGACTCTCGGCACCAGACCGGACAATGAATAAAACAAAAGACATCGCCCATGCGGCGGTGTCTTTTATATATTATCAGTGAACAGTAACCCGGGCAAGATTCTTTTTGTGTTTATAAAACTTTCATTTTGTTATAAGGGAATTGTATGATATAATTCAGTTAAATAAGCGTAATGATCCAGCAGCCTGCTATCCTGCAGGAGCACTGTACTGTTACGAATAAGAGGATATAGAAAGGAGTCATTATGAGCGAGAACTATAATGATGATGAAATAATAGACAGCAGCGAAGATACAGAGAAAAAGAGAAACAAATCCGAAAAATTCTGTTTTCTCTGCCGCAGACCTGAGAGCAAGGCCGGTCCGATGATCGAACTTCCAAATAACATACATGTCTGCACAGATTGTATGCAGAAGAGCTTTAATTCTATGAATCAGCAGTTTAATGAGGGTAAGTTCAATTATTCTGACCTGTTGAATATGCCGAATGTGAGTATGATCGATCTGGGCAGCTTCCAGAATCCGGTGCAGCAGCCAAAGAAAGAAAAAAAGAAAAAGAAACAGGAAAAACCGGTTCTGGATCTGAAAAATATTCCTGCTCCCCATAAGATCAAAGAAACCCTTGACCAGTATGTGATCGGTCAGGAGAAAGCCAAGAAAGTAATGTCTGTAGCGGTTTACAATCACTATAAACGTGTGGCAACAGATACAATGGATGAGATTGAAATTGAGAAATCTAATATGCTGATGATCGGACCAACCGGATGCGGTAAAACCTATCTGGTTAAAACCCTGGCGAAACTTCTGGATGTGCCGCTTGCAATTGCAGATGCCACTTCTCTTACAGAAGCCGGTTATATTGGCGATGATATAGAGAGCGTTGTTTCCAAACTTCTGGCGGCGGCAGATAATGATGTGGAGCGTGCCGAGCATGGTATTATTTTCATTGATGAGATTGATAAGATTGCCAAGAAGAAGAACACCAACCAGAGAGATGTCAGTGGTGAGGCAGTGCAGCAGGGAATGCTGAAGCTTCTTGAGGGAAGTGAGGTGGAAGTTCCTGTAGGTGCAAACAGCAAAAACGCAATGGTACCGCTTGTAACTGTTAATACACGTAATATTCTGTTTATCTGTGGCGGTGCTTTTCCTGATCTGGAGAATATCATTAAAGAAAGGCTGAACAAGCAGGCATCTATCGGTTTTTATGCAGACCTGAAGGATAAATATGATAATGATCCTCATCTGCTTCAGAAAGTAACAGTGGAGGATATCCGCAGTTTTGGAATGATTCCGGAATTTATCGGACGACTTCCGATTATCTTTACTCTGGACGGATTGAATGAGGATATGCTTGTGAAGATCCTGCAGGAGCCGAAGAATGCGATTCTTAAACAGTATCAGAAACTTCTTGCACTGGATGAAGTGAAACTGGAATTTGAAGACGGGGCACTTCATGCAATTGCTGCAAAAGCACTGGAGAGAGATACAGGTGCCAGGGCACTTCGTGCGATACTGGAAGAGTATATGCTGGATATCATGTATGAGATTCCGAAAGATGACAGCATAGGAGAGGTTGTGATCACAAGAGAATACATAGAAGGAAACGGTGGTCCGAGGATTCTTCTTCGCGGACAGGAGCCGATCCTGCTGGAGGGTAGTCATTAATTAAAATAGTTTTGTTCTTGCATTATGAGGACAATAATGGAAGGGAGTAAATATTATGGGAACAGATTTTTTTGATGGATTAGTTAAGACATTTTCAAAAACAACAAAGGAACTGGGAAAGACTACAAGAGAATTAGGTGCCCGCGCAGAGCAGACGATCGAGGCGCAGAAGATAAGAAGTAAAATCACAGGGGAAGAGCGCATTATTGAGAAAATCAAAGTTGATATCGGTGATATTGTTTACAGACGACATTCTCAGGGTGATGGAATTGATAGTGAGTTAAGTGCTTTATGTCAGGAGATTGATCAGCATTATCTGAAAATCAGGGAGTATAAGGATAATGCGGCGAACCTGAAAGGAGAGAAAATCTGTCCGTCCTGCGAGCGGGAGGTAGATATTAATGTAAGTTTCTGTCCGTATTGCGGAACGCCATGCCCGACTCCGGAACCGGCGAAGAATGTGGAAAATGATATTGTATCTTCAGATGAAGATGAAGATGGGAGTAATGGACCGGAAGAAACACCGGCAGAAGAATTACAGCCGGAAGAACAAGAGACAGAGAAAGCAGCAGAAACAGAACCAGAACCAGCACAGGAACAGCCGGTGGAAGAAAGACCAGTGGAAAAAGAAGCAATGGAAGAGAAGTAAGTAACTGCAGGGTAAATTATTTTTACAGATTTACCAGATAATTACAGTATAATTAAAAATATGTTGCAAATTGATATGGAATATGATAATTTTATATCGTATCAAAAGGTATGAAAATTACGAACAGGAGAGGGAAAGATGAAAAACAGAAAATTAAATCAGTTATTAGTCGCAGGAATGATCAGTGCAGCTATGATGACTTCCGGTATCAGTGTTCAGGCTGCTGATTTTAGTGATGATACATCAACAGTAGAAGAACAGTCTGTTGGCTCAGCAGAAGAGGAAGCTCCGGAGGTAGAGGACGGATCTGAATTTCAGTCTGATGCTGCTGAAGCATCATCAGCAGTAGCAGTCAGTTCAGCGAACTTCCCGGATGCAAAGTTCCGCCAGTATGTTTTAGACAATATTGATACAGACAAGGATAAGAAACTTTCAGCGGCAGAGATCAAAGCAGCCAAGACGATTGATGTTTCAGGACTTGGAATTTCCAACCTGAAAGGTATTGAACGTTTTACTTATGCGACAGATCTGTTTGCGGCAAATAACAAACTTACTTCTGTAAATATTACAAAGAATACAAAAGTTGCATATCTGAATCTGAGTAATAACAGTCTTGCAGGAACTCTGGATCTCAGCAAATGCACAAATCTTCGTGTAGTGAAGTATGGAAGCAATAAACTGACAAAGGTAGTAATGCCTTCCAAGAAATATCTGAAGAACTTGGATTTCGTAGATGCAAGCTCCAATAAATTTACCACACAGGCAAATGCAGGACTGAACATCGGAAATACTGATTATGTAAAGAGTCTTTCAGAAGTCAATGCCTCCAATAATGCCATCACTTCATTTAACTGTGCCGGATTTCAGGGAATCCTTGATCTTAGAAATAATAAGATCACAAATCTGAAACTGGAAAACAGCAAGGAAGGATCTCAGGTAGTTTCCTTATACCTTGACGGAAACTCACTGAGTAAAACACCTTCTATTGACTTTACACCGGAATGGATTGCCGTACCTCAGCAGTTCAGCTGTGATGCAGGAGTTTCATCCAAGGTCAAAATGCTGAAGGCAACTGCATCCATCACATCTGCAACATGGGATCAGATCGTGGTAAACGTTGGTTCCAGTACAGATGATGCTTCTTACAAACTGGAGAAGAAAACAGGCAACGGTGCATATGAAACTGTTAAAACATGGGATAATGGTGATCTGGCTGACGCAGAGTTCGGAGAAGATTACACAGATAATGTGATTTCTACAGGAACAGCCTACACATACAGAGTTACAGCAACTGTACAGGTAAAAGATGCCAATAAGAACCTCAGATCCTGGTCAAATTCCGCAGAAGTGAAAGCTACAGCAACAGGTACAAAGCCGGCAATCTCTGTGAAGTCCACCCAAAAAGGTGTGGCAACCGTAAGCTGGAAGGCTGTTGCAGGTGCAGACGGATATGATGTTTACTGTGGATCATCCAAGAAATCCCAGAAGGGTACGGTTGTAAAAGGAACTACAAAGCTGACCGCAAATAGGACAAAACTGACAAGTGGTAAAACTTATTATTTCAGAGCACGCGCATATAAGATGGTAGGATCTGCCAAGGTATATACAGGTTACAGTGCAGTGAAGAGCGTGAAAGTCAAATAATACAAAAATAATTGAGAACAGTATAAAATCAAGCCGGCGATGTGAGAGCAGATATCTTTTACAGAGCCGGCTCTTTGATTATGGCAATTCCGTAAAATACTGTGGACAGTCCGGTATTGCTATAGATGAATTGTTATAGATGGGAGGAATGTCATGTGAAATATATCAGAAAGAGTTTCTCTTTATTTTGGTTGATAGCGGTAATGCTGTTTGGAACAGTATCGGCATCCGCAGCATCTGCAAAACCGGAAACACCGGTATTGTCCGGAACAGCAGCCGGAAACAGAGTGACTCTGAACTGGAATAAAGTAAAGAAGGCCTCCGGCTATCAGATTTTTCTGTATTATAAAGCCTACGGGAAATACAAATGCGTGGGAAGGATCAAGAACAGGAACATTACCAGTTTTACACTGACAGGTTCTGAAGATAAGCTCTACACTTATAAGATACGTTCTTATCTGAAACAGGGAAACAAAACTCTGTACAGCCCATCATCGAAAGCACTGGAGATAAAAACAGCTCCCGGAAAACCTGTGATCACCCGGATAAGAGTGAGAGAAGAAAGCGGAACCCTGATCAAATGGAAAAAAATCAAAACTGCAGAAGGATATCAGATATTCCGGTCAGAATCCGAGGACAGAGGATATAAAAGAATCAATATAGTTTCCGGCAATACAACATTCAGTTATACAGATACAGGTACTGTTTCAGGAAAGACTTATTATTACAGAATACGGGCATATGTACGAAATCAGGGAAATGTTGTATATTCTGAACTGAGTGATCCGGCAGAGGCGGTAATGCGAAAGACTATTATGATCGGAGATTCCAGAACAGATATGATGAAAGATGTTGTGGAGAACGATAACATCACATGGATATGTGAGGTTGGAATGGGGTATAAATGGCTTAGAGATACTGCCCTGAAGACCTTGCAGGAGCAGATGAAAGGAAATGAAGATATTTTTGTCTGGCTTGGTGTTAATGATGTATACAATATTTCAAATTATATCAGTCTGCTGAATGAGGAGATTCCAAAATGGAAAGCGCAGGGAGCGGATGTCTATATTGTGGCAGTGGGACAGGTAACCAAAGATCCTTATGTAACAAATGAGGAAATCGAAGATTTCAATGCCAGAATGAAAAAAGAAGTTGCCGGTGCGAAATATGCAGATCTTTATTCTTATCTGAAAAAGCAGGGATATAAGACAACAGACGGAACTCATTACGATAATGAAACCACATGGAAGATTTATCGTTATCTGATGTCTTTTGTGTCATAAGAACAGAAAAAAGGAAACTGTATCAGTTTCCTTTTTTGAGTAAAAAAATAATGCAGAAGATGGGACTTGAACCCACACGATATTGCTACCACAGGCACCTGAAGCCTGCGCGTCTGCCAATTCCGCCACTTCTGCATTTTCTTATTTATCAATCGCTCTCTTGCGACTGCTCATTTATAATAACCGATGTATGGATAAAAGTCAATAGCTTTTTTGAAATTTTTTTAATTTTTTTTACAGTATCCTCAAAACGCACAATTTGTTACGTAGAAGTGTAAGCTTCTTCTGATAAACTGCGGAGCAGTTATCCGGTGTAGAGTTGCACAGAGAAGAGGATGATTTAAATTTTATAGAGGTATTTGGATGTGAGAAAGCAGTGAATGCATGTGATTGGATCTGCCTGAAATTACAAAAAAGTTTTTAATATCAACTTAATTATTTTTAGTACCTTATAAGGTTGAAAAAAGCACTTTGCTGTGATACAATCTTGAAGATTTAGGAAAAAATAAGTGATAGACACAATATAAAGATAAGAAAGGGAGATTGTATGAAAGCATTTCTGATATTAGAAGATGGCCATGTGTTCAAAGGTACAAGCATTGGTTCAACGAGAGACGTTATCAGCGAAATCGTCTTTAATACTTCCATGACCGGTTATCTGGAAGTAATGACCGACCCTTCCTATGCAGGACAGGCAGTATGTATGACTTATCCCCTCATTGGGAATTACGGAATCTGTTATGATGACCAGGAGTCATCAAAGCCATGGGTGGACGGCTTTATTGTCCGCGAATTATCCCGTGTCCCAAGTAATTTCAGAAGCGTGGACACGATTCAGCATTTCTTAACAAAGCATGATATTCCAGGTATTGCCGGAATTGATACCAGAGCCTTAACGAAAATCCTTCGTGAGAAAGGTACCATGAACGGTATGATCACCGTCAATGAAAATTATGATTTAGATACAATTATCCCCCAGTTAAAAGCATATACAACAGGTAAGGTAGTAGAGAAGGTAACATGCCGCGAGAAAGAGATTTTAAAAGGCGACGGTCCGAAAGTAGCACTTCTTGACCTGGGAGCAAAGAGAAACATTGCACGTTCCCTGAATGAAAGAGGATGTGAGGTTACAATTTATCCGGCACTGACACCTGCGGAAGAGATTCTGGAGGCAAATCCGGATGGCATTATGTTAAGTAACGGCCCTGGAGATCCAAAGGAATGTACTTCTATTATAAAGGAAATAAAAAAATTATATGATTCTGAAGTTCCGATCTTCGCAATCTGTCTTGGACATCAGCTTATGGCTCTTGCAACAGGTGGAGATACCCATAAGATGAAATACGGACACAGAGGCGGAAATCATCCGGTCAAAGACCTTGCAACAGGACGTGTTTACATTTCTTCCCAGAACCATGGCTATGTAGTAGATGCTGAGGGACTTGAAGAGAAAAACATTGCAAAACCTGCATTCGTTAACGTCAATGACGGCACAAACGAAGGTATGGCATACGAAGGAAAGAATATCTTTACTGTACAGTTCCATCCTGAAGCATGCCCGGGACCGCAGGATTCCAGTTACCTGTTTGACAGATTTATGGATATGATGGGAGGAAATAAATAATGCCAAGAAATAAAGACATTAAAAAAGTACTTGTAATTGGTTCCGGCCCGATTATCATCGGCCAGGCAGCAGAGTTTGACTATGCAGGAACACAGGCATGCCGTTCCCTGAAAGAAGAAGGCATTGAGGTTGTTCTTCTTAACTCCAACCCTGCAACCATCATGACAGATAAAGATATCGCTGACAGAGTTTATATCGAGCCTCTGACAGTAGAAGTAGTAGAACAGCTTATCCTGAAAGAGAAACCGGACAGCGTCCTTCCTACACTGGGCGGCCAGGCGGGATTAAACCTTGCCATGGAGCTGGATGAGAAAGGTTTCCTCAAAGAACACAATATAAGACTGATCGGTACAACTGCCCAGACAATCAAGAAAGCGGAGGACCGTCAGGAATTTAAAGATACCATGGAGAAGATCGGTGAGCCGATTGCAGCATCCAAGGTTGTTACAACAGTAGAAGATGGTCTTGCATTTACAAACATCATTGGTTATCCGGTAGTTCTCCGTCCTGCTTACACACTCGGTGGAAGCGGCGGCGGTATCGCTCATAATGAATATGAACTTCGTGAAATCCTAGAGAATGGTCTTCGTCTTTCACGTGTAGGTGAAGTTCTGGTAGAGCGCTGCATCGCAGGATGGAAAGAGATTGAATATGAAGTAATGCGTGACAGTGCAGGAAACTGTATCACAGTCTGCAACATGGAGAACATTGATCCGGTTGGTGTCCACACAGGTGACTCTATCGTAGTTGCTCCATCTCAGACACTGGGAGATAAAGAATATCAGATGCTCCGTACTTCAGCCCTGAACATCATCACAGAACTTGGAATCACAGGTGGATGTAACGTTCAGTACGCTCTGAAACCGGACAGCTTTGAATACTGTGTAATCGAGGTAAACCCGCGTGTAAGCCGTTCCTCTGCACTTGCAAGTAAGGCAACAGGTTACCCGATCGCAAAGGTTGCAGCAAAGATTGCCCTGGGTTACACACTGGATGAGATTCCGAATGCGATCACAGGAAAAACATATGCAAGTTTCGAGCCAATGCTTGACTACTGCGTAGTTAAGATTCCGAGACTTCCATTTGATAAATTTATTACTGCAAAGAGAACCCTTACTACTCAGATGAAGGCAACAGGTGAGGTTATGAGTATCTGCCATAACTTCGAAGGTGCCCTGATGAAAGCCATCCGTTCTCTTGAACAGCACGTAGACAGCCTGATGTCCTATGATTTCACACAGCTTACAGACGAGGAACTCCTTGCAGAGCTGGAAATCGTAGATGACCGCAGAATCTGGAAGATTGCAGAAGCAATCCGTCGTGGTATGCCACAGTCCATGCTTCACGACATCACAAAGATTGATATCTGGTTCATCGATAAGATTGCAATCCTTGTAGGCATGGAAAATGCTCTTAAGACCAGAAAGCTCACAAAAGAGCTTCTCCTTGAAGCAAAACGCATGGAATTCCCGGACTACATCGTTGCACGTCTAACAGGCAAGACAGAAGAAGAGATTAAAGCTCTTCGTGAAGAATATCAGATTAAAGCGGCATATAAGATGGTTGATACCTGTGCTGCAGAGTTTGCGGCAGCAACACCATATTACTATTCTGTATACGGCGATGAAGGCACAGAGAATGAAGCAGTAGCAACACCGGATAAAAAGAAAATCCTGGTACTTGGTTCCGGTCCGATCCGTATCGGTCAGGGTATTGAGTTCGACTTCTGTTCCGTACACTGTACATGGGCATTTGCAAAAGAAGGCTATGAGACCATTATCATCAACAACAACCCGGAAACAGTAAGTACAGACTTTGATATTGCAGATAAACTGTATTTCGAGCCTCTGACACCGGAAGATGTTGAGAATGTAGTAAATATCGAGAAACCGGACGGAGCAGTTGTACAGTTCGGTGGTCAGACAGCTATCAAATTAACAGAAGCACTGACAAAGATGGGCGTTAAGATTCTCGGAACATCTGCGGAGAACGTAGATGCAGCAGAGGACCGTGAGCTCTTTGATGAGATTCTTGAAAAATGCGAGATCCCGAGACCAAAGGGACAGACAGTATTTACTGCTGAGGAAGCTAAGAAAGCAGCAAATGAGCTGGGTTATCCTGTTCTGGTTCGTCCTTCCTATGTACTTGGTGGTCAGGGCATGAGAATCGCTGTAAGCGATGAGGACGTAGAAGAGTATATCGGTGTGATCAACCAGATTGCACAGGAGCACCCGATCCTTGTTGATAAATACCTGATGGGTAAGGAAATCGAAGTAGATGCTGTATGCGATGGCGAGGATATCCTGATTCCTGGTATTATGGAACATATCGAGCGTGCCGGAATCCACTCCGGTGACAGTATCTCCGTATACCCGGCTAAGACCATCAGCGAGAAAGCAAAAGAGACAATTGCAGAATACACCAGGCGTCTTGCAAGAGCACTGCATGTTATCGGTATGATCAACATCCAGTTCATTGTTCTTGGAGATGATGTATATGTGATCGAGGTTAATCCTCGTTCCAGCCGTACTGTACCGTACATCAGCAAGGTAACAGGAATTCCGATCGTTCCTCTTGCAACGAAGGTAATCCTTGGATACAAGCTGAAAGACATGGGCTATGAACCGGGACTTCAGCCGGAAGCAAAACACTATGCGATCAAGATGCCTGTATTCTCATTTGAGAAGATCCGCGGTGCTGATATCAGTCTTGGACCGGAAATGAAGTCAACAGGTGAGTGCCTTGGTATTGCTGAGACATTCAATGAAGCGCTTTACAAAGCATTTATCGGAGCAGGTATCCGTCTTCCGAAACATAAAAACATGATCATCACTGTTAAAGACGAAGACAAACAGGATATCATCCCGATCGCAAGAAGATTCGAAGCACTTGGATACAGAATCTATGCTACACTGGGAACTGCAAAAGTCCTCAAAGAAAACGGAATCAAAGTTATCCGTACAAATAAGCTGGAGCAGCCTGCACCGAACCTTATGGACCTTATCCTTGGTCATAAGATCGACGTTGTCATCGATACTCCGCCACAGGGTGTAGAGCATCAGAAAGATGGTTTCGTCATCAGACGTAACGCCATCGAGACAGGTGTCAATGTCCTTACTTCTCTGGATACAGCAGAAGCACTGGCAACCAGCCTTGAGAATACAGACCTGAACAATTTATCTCTTATTGATATTGCTACGATTGCAAGAAGATAAAGAACTGATAAATAATATGAAATGATGAAAAGCAGCCGTAATTTTCTCTGTCGGAGAAAAGGCGGCTGTTTTTATCTTATAGAATCAGCAGAAAAATACAGATTACAGTTGTATCAGTGGCATGGTGTGTAATATAATCATATGAGTATTTACAGTGAGTCAGATAGATATATGTGGGTCTTTTGCATTACTTATTATCTGGCAGAAACCTGTCTGATCCGGTTGAAAATCGTTGTAAATAAGAATAACAACAAAAAAGAAAACAGGAAGGGAAAGATTATGGATTTTATTGAACTGTTAAAGGTCATTTTCCTTGGGATTGTAGAGGGAATCACAGAATGGCTCCCGATCAGCAGTACCGGACATATGATCCTGGTGGATGAGTTCCTGAAACTGAATGTGACAGAGGATTTTAAGAATCTGTTTTTCGTAGTGATTCAGCTTGGCGCGATCCTCGCGGTTGTAGTTCTCTACTGGAACAAATTGTGGCCGTTTTATATCAGACCAATTTCAAAGAAACAGCAGGCAGTGCTTAACAGGCATGGTGCAGTATCCAGAGGAATTCTTACTTTTGTGGAGAAGTTCTGTGATAAAGAAAAATGGGTACTCTGGTTTAAAATTATAGTAGCCTGTATACCGACGATTGTTATCGCACTTCCGTTTAATGATGTCATTGAAGAGAAATTTAATAACTATGTAGTAGTTGCCATTGCACTGATTGTATATGGTATCCTCTTCATTGTCATTGAGAATTATAACAAGAGAAGAAGACCAACCTGTACAAATCTGGAAAATCTGTCATTTAAGACTGCACTCATCATCGGTCTGTTCCAGGTACTCTCCGTAGTTCCGGGTACATCCCGTTCAGGTTCCACCATTATCGGTGGTATCCTTGCAGGAACCTCCCGTACAGTAGCAGCAGAATTTACCTTTTTCCTGGGAATCCCGGTCATGTTCGGAGCCAGTCTTCTGAAAATCCTGAAATTCGGTTTCTCTTTCACAGGAACAGAGGTGATGATCCTGATCGTGGGAATGGTAGTGGCATTTGTAGTTTCCATTATCGCGATCAAGTTCCTGATGGGATACATAAAGAAACATGACTTTAAGGCATTCGGATGGTACAGAATCGCACTTGGTATTCTGGTGCTTGGATACTTTATCGGAAAAACACTTCTTGGTTGTAAATAATGTATAAGAAAAGCCCTGCTGTATAAGCGGCATGTACGTCATAAGCGTATATCCCGGACAGCAGGGCTTTTTATTATGTTACAGGTTTCTTATATGCAGATCATTTCGCCGGTATAAGAGGTATCATAACCTGTCAGATGATGAATCTCAGCTTTGAAATCTTCAGACTGTACAATTTCCACAAGAGCAGAGAACCCCGGCTTTCTCACAGATTCCGCAGGAATTGCCAGATACATCTGCATATCAGTCACAGGGACGAAATCAAGTCCCGGAAAGTAACGTGCGATCATTTCTTCTCCAAAAGCAACATTCGCTCTGTGCTCAAAAACAGCAGATGCAGATGACATATCAGAGACAGCTTCATTTCTGTATCCGCTGATTTTTTCAGAAGAGATTCCCCGTTCTTTTAACAGACGGTCCAGATAAACCCTGCGGGCACTTCCCTTTTCACGATTCATAAAAACAACTTTCGGATCCGTCAGGTCCTCCACAGAAGAAATCTTTTCAGGATTTCCGGCTGGTACATAGAAGCCGACAGAGTATTTATATAAAGAAAGAAGTATCAG
>OCHC01001613.1_pt1 | contig 16186 bp, 10 predicted proteins | sample 1538641 | NCBI WGS metagenome assembly OCHC01 (sample SAMN04571714, study PRJEB22368) | human gut metagenome | biome: human gut; material: stool | host: Homo sapiens | place: Luxembourg | collected 2012-08-17
GGGTCTCAACCGGGCAGATACGGATGAACGATGCGATAACTTAAAAACATACTGCTATGTATATTGACAACACTCTTCCCTATAAGGTTGCCGACATGTCGCTGGCCGAATGGGGCCGCAAGGAGATCGAGATTTCCGAGCATGAAATGCCCGGCCTGATGGCCGTGCGCCGCAAATACGGACCCGAAAAGCCGCTGAAAGGCGTACGCGTGATGGGTTCGCTGCACATGACCATCCAGACGGCCGTTCTGATCGAAACCCTCGTGGAGCTGGGCGCCGACGTGCGCTGGTGCTCGTGCAACATCTTCTCGACGCAGGACCATGCGGCCGCCGCGATTGCCGCCGCAGGCGTCCCGGTCTTCGCGTGGAAGGGCGAGACGCTGCCCGAATACTGGTGGTGCACCGCCATGGCCCTTTCGTTTCCCGGCGGCAAAGGCCCGCAGTTGATCGTCGACGACGGCGGCGACGCCACGCTGCTGATCCACAAGGGTTACAAGGCCGAGAACGACGCCTCGACGCTCGATTACGAACCTTCGTCCTACGAAGAGGAGGTGATCCTCGGCACGCTGAAAAGCATTTTGGCCGAGGACCCCGAAAAATGGCACCGCACGGTCGCCGAATGGAAGGGCGTGAGCGAGGAGACCACCACGGGCGTACACCGCCTCTACCAGATGCAGGAGGCCGGCGAACTCCTGGTTCCGGCCATCAACGTCAACGATTCGTGCACCAAGTCGAAGTTCGACAACCTCTACGGCTGCCGCGAGTCGCTGGCCGACGGCATCAAGCGCGCCACGGACGTGATGATCGCCGGCAAGGTGGTCGTCGTGTGCGGCTACGGCGACGTGGGCAAGGGCTGCGCCCGCTCGATGCGCTCCTACGGCGCCCGGGTGATCGTCACGGAAATCGACCCCATCTGCGCCTTGCAGGCCGCCATGGAGGGCTTCGAGGTGAAGACCGTCGAGAGTGCGCTCGCCGAGGGCAACATCTATGTCACCTGCACGGGCAACTGCGACATCATCACGCTGGAGCACATGGAGCGGATGCGCGACCAGGCCATCGTCTGCAACATCGGCCATTTCGACAACGAAATCCAGATGGCGCGCCTCGAAACGTCCGGGGCCGTGAAGTTGAACATCAAGCCGCAGGTCGACAAGTTCACTTTCCCCGACGGCCATTCGATCTTCATTCTGGCCGAAGGCCGTCTGGTGAACCTCGGCTGCGCCACGGGGCATCCTTCGTTCGTGATGTCGAACTCCTTCACCAATCAGTGCCTCGCGCAGATGGAGCTGTGGCAGAAGGAGCACGCGGTCGGCGTCTACCGCCTGCCGAAACACCTCGACGAGGAGGTGGCGCGCCTGCACCTGGACAACCTCGGCGTCGAACTGACCCGCCTGACCCGGCGTCAGGCCGACTACATCGGCGTTCCGGAGGACGGTCCCTACAAGGCCGAGCACTACCGTTATTGATTTCAGGGGCTTGCCTCTTTCGTTTGTCCGGCCCGGATGGAACATATGCTCCTCCGGGCCGGACTGCGTTCGCATTCTTCTCCCGAAACCCTGTCAGCAGGGCGGTTTTTCCGGATTGTTTCCCGTTATTCGCATAAAAACACCTCTCCGATTAAGAACTTTTGCGATTTTAGGGTACTTAATCAATAGAAAGCATGGACCCGACCGACATCCGTTACATCCTCGACGACCTGGCCTGCAATGCTTCCCAGGAGGCTTTGCAGGAACTTTATATGCTTTATTACAAGCGGATAGCCCGTTATATCGGATTGTATGTCCGCTATGACGGGGCTGTTATGGAACTGACTTCCGACGTGTTCTTCGCGGTCTGGGAGAACCGTCTTGAACTTCCCGAAATCCGGAATTTCAATGCTTATATCTACCGGATCGCCAAATTCAAGGCATTGAATTATCTCCGGAAACGCAACCTGCCCACCGTCAATCTGGACGAAATGCCGCTGGACCTTTTCGCCCGCACCAGCACGACTCCCGAGGACGACTGCATTTCCGCCGAGACCGTCCGCGAGATAAACCGTGCCATCGAGTCGCTGCCGCCCAAATGCAAGCTGGCCTTCAAACTGGTGCGCGAGGACCGGATGTCGCACCGCGAAGCGGCCGAGACGCTCTATATCTCCGTCAAAACCCTTGAAGTGCACCTGGGCCATGCCGTGCAGAAGATCCGCGAGGCTCTGCGCAAGAAAAATATTTGCTGATCCGTTAAGAACATTCCGCCGTTTCCGGTACTTAATCCATAAGACATGAAATCAAAAACAGACATACGCACCTTTTCGGAAAAGGAACTCAACGCCCGGCTTGTCCGTGATCTCACGGAGGTTTGCCCGGCCGGTGAACGCGAAGCCCTCGCCGCCTGGCGGGCCGCCGATCCCGCGCATGAAGAGGAATACGCTCGGATCAGGAGCTATTGGAACGCCCGCGTGACGACGACCCGCAGCATTGATCCGGAGCGGGAGTTCCGGAAATTGCAGCGGCGGATCGCTGCCGGCTCCGAATCGCGCAGGAGCGGCATGCTGCGCCTGCGCGCCACTCGTATGGGGCGTTATGCGTCGATGGCCGCCATGCTGGCCGTGGGACTGTTCTGCGGATGGGCGCTGTCCGGTCCCCGTGCTGCCGAAAGGTTCGCCTTCATCACGGGCAGCAGCATTTCGTCGTTCGAGCTGCCCGATGGCAGCCGCATTACCCTCGATAAGGAGAGCCGTCTGGAGTACGACGGTGATTTCGGCAGGGACGAGCGGAACGTGCGGCTTGTCGGCAAGGGCTTTTTCGAAGTCGAGAAGATGCCGGACAAACGATTCGTTGTCGAGATGGGCGATGTGCAGGTCTCCGTGCTGGGCACGACTTTCGATGCCAGCAACCGGACTGAAGAGGGCATTGTCAGCGCTTCGCTGGTCGAAGGGTCGGTCGCGTTCCGCGCCGGAAATCAGAATCTGCGGTTGACGCCTTCGCGCCGGGCCGTTTATCATGTCGGGAGCGGCGAAATCACCGTCAGCGAATTCGATCCCGAGATCACGACCGCCTGGAAGGACAATCTGTTCCGCTACAAATCGCTCACTCTGGAGGAGCTCCTCGAACAACTCTCCGCGCGTTACGACGTCCGCATCATCACCGATGCGGGAGACGTCGGCCGGACCCGCTTTTCAGGTGCGCTCGAAACACGGCTGTCCGTCGAGCAGGCGCTCGACATCGTGAGCCGCCAGACCGGCATGGAGTGGAGCAAACTCGACAATGTCTATTTCGTTACCAAACGCTGAAAATCCAACCCGATAATACCGAACTCCTAAATTTTCCGATGCCTATGAACTGACAAGATCCCTGTCTTCGCCTTTCCGATTTTTGCGGCTTCCGCCCGAACGGATGCCGTTCTGCTTCGGTCCGATGCCCCGATCGCGGCAACGTACCAATACCTTTAAACTTCCAACCCGGAAACAATGAAACCAAACTTTACCAACGCATTTTTTCAGAAGACACGCTGCTTGCGCACCGTCCTGCGCCGTGCGGTCGTGTGCATGCTGTTGCTGGGCACGACGGTCGTTCACGCCCAGGAACGGAAAATCACCGTGGATACCCGACAGGAGGTGTCGCTCGTGCAGTTTTTCCGTCAGGTAGAAGCCTCCAGCGACTATCTGTTCAATTACAAGGACCAGGATGTGGCGGACATCCGTGTTTCGGTGAAGGTCGCCGACGCCTCGATCCAGGAGGTGATGGATCTGGCATTGGCGCGCACTTCGCTGACCTATACCGTCAAGGGCCGCCATGTCATCATCGGACAGTCTGCAACGCGGTCTGCCGGAACCCCCCCCCGCACCGATTCCCGGCCGGTGGCCCTGACGGGGCGTGTTACCGATGAAAAGGGCATGCCGTTCGTCGGCGTCACGGTCATCCAGGAGGGAACCACCAACGGATGCGTCACCGATGCCGACGGCAACTACCGCATCAGCGTCCCGGTCGGGGCGTCCGTCTCGTTCAGTTATATCGGCTACAAGACCCAGCGGACGCATGTCGGCGTGCAGACCCGTGTGGACATCCGTCTCGAACCGTCGGACATCTCGCTGGAAACGGTCGTGGTCACGGCCCTCGGCATCAAGAAAGCCGAGAAGAGCCTGGGATATTCGCTCCAGCAGGTCAACTCCGACGCTTTCGACAAGGTGAAGACCGATAATCCGATCAACGCCCTGAACGGCAAGGTTGCCGGACTTACGGTCAACACCCGCGCCGGCATTCTGGAAGATCCTCCGATCAAGCTGCGCGGCGAGACCCCGATCTACGTCATCAACGGAACGCCCGTGACCTATTACCGCGGCGTGTCGTCGGACGACATCGAATCGATCACGGTCCTGAAAGGTCCGCAGGCCGCCGTGCTTTACGGTTCGCGCGGCGCCAACGGTGCGATCCTGATTACTACCAAGACAGGCGACGACATCGGCGAGAAGACCGAGATCACGCTCAACTCCTCGACGATGTTCACCGCCGGGTACCTCACCCTGCCCGAGCAGCAGAGCATCTACGGTACGGGCGATTTCGGCCAGTATTCCTACCTCGACGGCAAGGGCGGCGGCGTATACGACGGTCTGTGGACCTGGGGCCCGAAACTCGACCAGAAGGACCCCACCACGCCGAGCGGTTATTTCGAGACCGTACAGTACAACAGCCCGATCGACCCCAAGACGGGGAAGCGGATTCCGACGCCTTTCGTCTCCCACAAGGACAATTTCCGCAATTTTCTGCAACAGGGCCTCACCACGAGCAACAACGTCAGCATCTCCCATAAATTCAAGGAGGGGTCGTTTCGCATCAGTCTCAACCAGCTCTACCGCCGGGGGCAGACTCCCAACACCGATCTCAAGCGCTTCGGCGTCAATATGGCGGCCAACTACAACATCACCAGGAAGCTGCATATCAATGCCAGCATGATCTACAACTATACCTATTCCAAAAACCGTCCCTGGTCCGGTTACGGCAATTCGCATCCGTATTACAACATTCTGGTGTATATGGGCGCCAACAACGACATCCGCGATCTGCGCAATTACTGGGAGGAGGGGCAGGAAGGCTACGCCCAGCGTAACTGGAACCACGTGTGGTTCAACAATCCCTGGTTTGTGGCCGAGGAGTACACGCGTCCTTACAGCGAACCCGAGCTGATCGCTTCGGCGTCGCTGGACTACGACATCACCGACGACCTCAATTTCATGGTCAAGGCCGCCACCGACTCCAAACACCAGAACCAGGAGGAGTGCAAACCTTACGCCTGGGTGGGCAACGACCGCGGTCTCTATTCGGTCGGCAGCGACCGCCGCGTCGACGTCAACCTCGACGCCATGCTCTCGTACAAGAAACGGTTCGGGGAGTTCGACCTCGACGCCATGCTGGGTGTTTCGCTCTTCAACTACCAGCGCAATTACCTCTTTTCGACGACCGAGGGCGGACTCCAGCAGCCCGATCTCTACAACCTTTCCAACTCGCAGAACACCCCGTCGACCACTTCGAAGATCGAACGCCGCCGCATGGCCGGCGCTTACGGGTCCGTCACGCTGGGTTACCGCGATGCATTCTACCTTTCGTTCACCGGCCGCAACGACTGGTCGTCGACGCTCAACAAGAACAACCGCTCCTTTTTCTATCCGTCGGTGGCGTTCAGCGCACTGATCACCGAGGCGGTCAAGCTTCCGAAGGCTGTTTCCTTCTGGAAAGTCCGCGCCTCGTGGGCCAAGGTCGGGTTTGACCAGTCGACCGTCTACATGTTGCAGGACACCTATTCGTTCAATACCTACTGGGACGGCAATGCCGCGTTCACGCCTCCGACCACGATCATCGATCCCAATATCAAACCCTATTTCACGAGTTCGTTCGAGGTCGGCACGGACCTGCGCTTTTTCGGCAGCCGCCTGCGTTTCGACTTCAGCTATTACCGCACCTACGACGAGGGCCAGATCCAGAAGGTCGACATCAACCAGTCGAGCGGCTACGAGGAGATGCTCACCAACGGCAACGACTACCGCCGCGAAGGATACGAACTGATGGTCGGGGCCACGCCGATCAAAACCAAGGATTGGAAATGGGACATCAGCTTCAACTGGTTCCAGACCCGTAAGTACCTCGACAAGATTTACAACGGGGCCTATAACTACAACAACCTCAAGGTGGGCGACCGTGCCGATGCGCTCTACGAGAGTGTCTGGCAGCGTGATCCGCAGGGCAATTTCATCGTTTTCGAGAACAACGGGCGTCCCATCGAAGACCCCTTCAAGCGTGTGATCGGCTATGCCGGCGCCGATTGGGAGTTCGGCATCTCGTCGACGCTGCGTTACCGCAACTGGAGCCTGTCGTTCGACATCGCGGGCCGTGTCGGCGGTGTCATCCGTTCAGACCTCAACGCCCGTATGATCGAAGCCGGAACCCACAAGCTCACGGCCGCTCCCGAGCGGGAGCTGGACTGGACGAAAACTCCGTCGTACATCCCTTCGAACGCCGTGGTGGTGGTCGACGGCGACATCGAGTATGACGATCACGGCAACGTGCTCTACGATACGCGCGGCTACGCCCCTTCGACTACGCCCGTCTATTTCAAAAGCTGGATCGGCTACATGGGTAAGCTCAACGGTCCCTACACGATGGGTTACAACCTTTTCAAGGGCGATTTCATCAAACTCCGCACGATGTCCGTCGGCTACGATTTTTCGGATTTGCTCTCCGGCAGCCGGATTTTCAAGGGGCTTGAACTCTCCGTTATCGGCACCAACCTGCTCATCTGGAAGAAGCTCGACAACGAAGACCCCGATGCGGCTTACAAGAATTTCTCCTATCCGACCGAACGCATGATCGGCTTCAATCTTACCCTCAAACTCTAATACGGATATGAATATGAAACGCTTTCTCTCGATATTTTTCGTCCTGCCGTTGGTGTTCGTTTCCTGCGACCTGACCATGGACGAGGTGAGCCAGGACGTGAACAAGCCGACGCAGGTGCATCCGAAAACCATCCTCACACAGCTCTGCATCACGACTTTCGGCATCGAATACTACGGTGTGCAGCCCTACCGGCTGGCCTGGCAGTGGGATCAGCGCGGTGGCGGCGGCCATTTCAACTTCCAGCGCCGCAATTTCATCAGCGAATACCGCCGTGTGACCTGGTGCTACGACATGATCCGCGAAGCCGAACGCCTCAACGATCCCCGTTACATCCACCTTGCGGCATACTTCCGTGCCAGCTGGATTTTCGACACCACCCGACTGTTCGGCGACGTGCCTTACACCGAGGCTGCGCAGGGACGCTTCGACGATCCGAACTTTTCTCCCAAATACGATCCCCAGGAGGAGATCGTGGCCGGGCTGCTGCGGGAGCTTGCAGCGGCCAACGAGGCCCTGGGGGACTACGACAATACCAAAATCGACGGCGATGTGATCTTCGGCGGCGACATTCGCAAGTGGCGTCAGCTGATCAATCTTTACCGCCTGCGCATCCTGATCAACTGCTCGATGAAGCAGACCATCGCCGGGGAGCGTGTCGGCGAACTGTTCGCCGGCATCGTCGGCGATCCGGAGGGCAACCCGATCATGGGGGCGTTGTCCGACAGCGCCATCCGCGACGAAAAGGGCAATATGGAGAATTACAAGTATTACAACGACAACAATTTCGTTTCGTCGTACCGGATCTCCAAGTTCGTCGTCGACTGGATGCGGGAGCGCGGGGACATGCGCCTGCCGAAACTGGCCGAAATGATGATCAAGCTGGACGGCAAGAATGCCGATCCCACGGACCTTGCGAATTACAAGGGCGTCATTCCCAATCCCGGCGCTACGGGAGACAACAACAATACCGACATGGAAAACGGGTCGCAGTCGCGCTTGAAGTCGAAATGGTATCTGGAGCCGGTCGGTCCTTCGGCCATGAACATCGGCTATCCCGAGCAGGAATTCATCCTCGCCGAAGCCGCCCTGCGGGGCTGGACCGACGACGATCCGGAGACCCATTACCTGAACGGCATCCGCGCTGCGCATGAGTTCCTGGGGGTGAGTTCTGCCGACACCCGGGCCTACCTGGGGCACGAAAAGGTGCAGTTCAAGGGCAGCGACACCGAAAAACTGGGTAAGATCATCACGGAAAAATACCTCAATTTCTTCATGCAGGGCGGCAACGAGGCCTATTTCGAACTGCGCCGTACGGGCTATCCCGATTTCTCGGCCTACCTGACGCACAACACCGACCAGATTTACAACGACGGCTACCTGCCTCTGCGCTACCGCTATCCGCAGTCGGAGATCGACAACAACAATGCGCAGGTTTCCGAGGCGATCAAGCGTCTGGACAAGGGCGACGACCGCAATTCACGGATGTGGCTGTTGCAGGGTTCCGATCCGCTCTTCAACCCCGCTCCGTTCCCGTTCCGATATAAAAACTGATAAAAGCAAAACACCATGAATACTTTCCATATTACGAACCGACTTCTGAAATCGACCCTTTTTTGCGGACTTCTGCTGTTCAGCTCCTCGGCCCTCTCGTGCAGTTCGGACGACGACGGCGGCGGCAACGGCGGCACACAGCTGGAATGGCTCGAACCCATCCGCGTGGCGAGCTACAACATCCAGTACGACAACTCTTCCGATCAAGACAACAAATGGACGACCCGCAACGAGGAGGCCGGACGCTGGGAGAACCGCAAGGAGATCGTCTGCCGGCTGCTCGAAGCCGAGGATTTCGACATCTTCGGTGCGCAGGAACCCTACAAGTTCCAGATCGAGGATATGGCCGCCGCCCTTCCCGGATACACCTGGATCGGCACGAGCGTGACGGGCGAAGACAATGTGGAGCGCCGTCATTTCAATCCGATATTCTACAAGACCGACAAATTCGAAGTGCTCGAAAGCGGTTCGTTCTGGTATTCGGAGACGCCCAACGTTCCCAATACGAAATTCTCCGACTCCTATTCCCCGCGCATGTGCAATTGGGCGCATTTCCGCGTGAAGGCCACGGGCAAGGAGTTCTTCCACTTCAACTCGCATTTCGACCATATCGGAACCGTCGCCCGGGCCGAGAGCGCCAAGCTGCTGATCGAGAAGGTCGCGGAGATCGCCGGAAAGACCCCGGCCTTCTGCACCGGTGACTTCAACTCGAACCAGCAGACCAACGTCTACAACACGATCGTTACCTCCGGGACGCTGGTGGACAGCTATGCCCGTACGACCGATAAGGTCAACGCCGACTGGCCCTCCTACAACGGTTACAAGTATATCTCCACACCTCCGGCCAAGGCTTCGCGCATCGACCATATTTTTGTGACCAAGGGCCGGACGAAGGTGCAGTCATGGGCGATTGTCAACACCTCGTATTCGCAGAAGTACCCTTCGGACCATTTTCCGGTGGTCATCGAGTGGTCCTTTGCCAAATAACGTATATCCAAGCCTAAAAGAAACTGAACAATGAACACATACTTCATCAAGCGGTTTATCGCCCGTACGGCGGTCGTGTTGAGCGCCGCAGCGCTCTTCTGCGGCTGTTCGGACGACGACGAGACCTCCACGCTGCATTTCGACAAGCCCGAGGTCGTCATCGGCCCCGAGAGCAGCACCGCCTCTTTCATCCTGCGTTCGGACACGTCGTGGAAACTCCACAGCGACGCGGACTGGTTTACACTCAACCTGACGAAGGGCGCCAAAAGCGCCTCGGTGATCATCACCTACTCGGAGAATACCTCGATGACCGAGAAGCGTACGGCCGTCATTACGGCCACGACGCTCTCGGGCGACGCCAGCGACTCGTTCATCCTTTCGCAAATGCCCGTCGAGTCGTATATCCGTCTCGAAACCGAAGCCCTGCCGATTTCCGCCACGGCAGCACACCACGAAATCGCCGTTGAAACGTCCATCGATTCGGGCATCGACCTCTCGGTCAGCTACGGGGACGAGGAAGGCGGGGCATGGATCGAAAACCTGACCCTCGCCGACGGAAAACTCGCATTCGACGCCGGGGAGAACGACTCGTCTGAACGGCGCATCGCGGTGATTTCGCTCCTCTATCAGGATGAGTTCGGCCGCACGACCGAAGCGGCCGTACGTATCACCCAGTCTTTCAGCATGAATCCCTCTGCCGCCACGGAAAAGGACTTCGCCTTTGCGGCAGCCCTCGGGGCCGGCGACGTGGAGGAAAACGTCTACGTCACGGGACAGATCGTGCTCGACGGCCGTAATGCTAACTTCCCGAATCGGCGTTATTCGATTCAGGACGCCGAAGGCCGTGCGCTGCTCTTCGAGTCGACGATCGACCTGGGCGTCGCCCGCAACGACCGTGTCCGGCTTTGGCTGCTGGGCAGCACCGTGAAGGAGGTTGCCGAAGGGACGTTCACCTATAAAGTTTTCACGGGTATCGCCGCCGAACATATCATGCAGAAAGAGGCCGGTTCGCCCGTACAGCCCCGCGAGGTTTACATCCGCGATCTGACCGACGAGATGCTTTTCTCGCTGGTCCGGCTGCGCGACGTGGAGATCGCGATGCCTTACGGCGGTCTTGTCAACTACGACGAATACTATGTATCCGGCGGCGGCGTCAATGTCTACGGCAAGAATCTCACCAAGTACTACGGCACGTGCCTGCGCGATATCAACGGCGACCATCTGTACTTGTTGACCAATTTCGGCGTGGATTACCGCCGTCATTCGCTGCCGATGGGTTCGGGAACCGTCACGGGCATCCTGACCCGCGAGTACAACTCCAATTTCGGGGAGATGGGCGCTTTCCAGATCCGTCACCTCACCCAGGCGGAGATCGCCCTCGACCCTTCGCGCGAGAACAGCTTCAGCAAGGTGCTCGTCGAGTGGACCTGTGTCAAACCCGCCGGATTCAAGGAGGGCGTGACCCACGTCGCCCCGACGACCGGCCCGGCGTCCGCTTCGCTCTACAAGAGCAATGCCGACGGTTTTTACAACGCCTTCCTCGCCGGCAGCGGCCGCATTTATTTCGGCAACAAGCCGCGCGGCGACGTCGACTCGAACGGTCAGGGTACGGCCAATACGGTCAAGGGCGGCGGTATGTATTCGGCGCTGTGGGATACGGACACCTACTGGCTTATCAGCAACGTCTCGACCTCGGGAATCCGTTCGCAGCTGTCGTTGCAGATCGAGACCAATTCGCTGCTGGCTACCGGACCGCGCGATTTCGTAGTCGAATATTCGACCGACGGTACGTCGTGGACGGCCGTTCCGGGCGGCAGCTATACCGTCATCGGCCAATGCGACTCGAAAAATGCGCTGCCTCATTACATGCCCGGCTTCAAGGTCTTCGACTTCGCCCTGCCCGCCGCTTTGCAGGACAAGGCGTCGGTCAGCATTCGTCTGCGCTGCGCCAGCCTGACCGGAACCGACGGCAAGTCGTCGGTCGTGCCCAACGCCACGAACCGGCTGGGCCACGTATCTATCAAGTATAACAAGTAAATGACGATTCCATGAAATTCCAGAATATCCTGTTGCTGCTCACGGCCTGCCTGCTGGCAGGTTCGTGCAGCGACGACGACAACGACGGCGCCTGGTTCCTGCCGCGCACGCTTCAGGTGATGGACGCCAAGACCGACGCCCCGCGTGCCAACGAGCCGCTCACGCTCAACTTCATCGGCGACGACGGAGAACTCTACTCCCACCGGCACACCACCGACGAGAACGGCTGCATCCATTTCAAGGGAAGCACCCAGGGGGAGTACCGCGCTGCGTTCAGCTACTTCCCCGGTACGGCCAGCGACTGTTTCCATTCGTTCCGCCTGGATTCCGGCGATGAGGCGCCCATCATTATGACGGTCGAGCCTTTGGCCAAGGAGTTCCGCAGCGCCATCGTCATTACGGGTATGCTGGCCGACGCCAAGGGTAGCGACACGAACAACGAATACATTCAGTTCATGGCCCTCGAGGAGATCGACTTTGCGCAGACGCCCTACTGCGTTATCGCCTGCCGCAACAACAAGGTCAACGCCAAGGGCTGGGTGCAGGGCAGTTACGTTACCTACAAGTTCAACCTCACCTCGGGCCGTGCGGCCAAGGGCACATTTTTCTATGTCGGCGGTGTCAACAAGCGGCTCAACGGCAATTCGAGTGCGGACATCAGCGGAGCCAACTGGATTTGCAGTGTCGACTACAATACGCAGGCCGGGGCCGACGGCATCGGCGACAAGACCACCGGATTCCTTCACAACTACAACAGCAACGGCAATAAAAATATCGCCGACGGCATCGCTGTTTTCAAGGGTACGGAGGTCGACGAAAAGAGTGTCCCGTGCGACGCGGTCTTCTACGGCGCCACCATTACCACGGACGTCTACAACCCGGCCGGTTACGGCTACCGGATTCCCGACAACGATCTTTACAGCACGAAGAACCTCCTGTCGGGCGTCGGTCAGCCCTTCTTCGGGCAGGGAACCAATACGTTCCTCTTTCCCGACGGCGGCAACGATGCCGGGGAGTTCGTTTTCTTCGGCGGCAGTTTTACGCAGGGCGGTTACTATCGCGGCCGGCTGTCTGCCGGAAGCTGGCCGCCGATGCTTCGGGATCGCTCGCCGACATCGAAAGCGGGGACGGCGTTACGACTTATCTCTGATTCCGGAAGGGGAGCGCGCTGCGCCTCCTCTTTGTCCGGACTGCCTGAAAAAAGCCCTTTCCGAAAGGAAAGGGCTTTTTGAAACATCTTTTGCCGGTTTAATACCCGAATATCTCCTCCTGCGAGACGGTCCGGATCGGACCGAGCGTCTTGAGGTAGTTGAGGTCGAGATCCTGGATGTCGCCCAGGATGCCGTAGACGTATTTGCGGTTCTTGACCCACTTCTCCTGCGCGGCCTTCACGTCGGCGAGCGTCATCGCCTGCACCTTTTCGAAAATCTGCTTGTCGCGGTCCTCCTCAAGGCCCAGGTTGCGCAGTCCGATGAAACTCCACAGCACCTGTTCCTTCACCGTGCGGTCGGTGCGCAGGCGCGAGATCAGTCCCTCTTTGGCGATTTTGAACGCAGTCTCCGATTCGGGCATGTTGTTGATGATCTCGTCGAAAGCTTCGATCGCCATCTGCATCTTGTCGTTCTGCGTGGCGATGAAAGCTATGTAGCCGTATTTCGTGTCGGCGTAGTTCGGTTGCATGATGTATGCCGAAGCCGAGTAGGCCAGGCCGCGTGCCTCGCGCATCTCCTGGAAGACGACCGAATTCATGCCGCCGCCGAAATACTCGTTGTAGAGCGTGATTTCGGGGTCGGCCGCGACGTCGAACTGTTTGCCGAGGTTCGCATATTGCAGGTAGTAGAGCTGCTTGGCGTCGTATTGGGCCATCAGCACTTTGCTTTCGTCCGTGGGCAGTAGTTGCAGGTGCTTCTTGTCGAGCGGCTGAAGCTCCGCAGACGTTTTGTGGTGCATGGCCAGCGCCTCCGTCACCTCCTTCTCCGACTGCGGGCCGTAGTAGAGCACTTCGTGCTGTTTGCCCATCAGTTCGCCGATCTTCGCCAACAACATTTCGGAACTCATCGCTTCGAGCGCCGGGTTGGTGAGCGTCGTGCGGCGGATGAAGTCGGGACCGTAGAACACGTAGGTCCGCAGGGCGCCGAAGCAGCGGCTCTGGTTGAGTTTGGCGTCGGCGCGGCTCTTGATCATGTCGGCCTTGAGGTTGGCGAGAATCGCCTCGTCGGGCTTGGGCCTGTTCAGCAGTCCCTCGACGATTTCCATGGCTTCGGCCATATTCTCTCCCAGTCCCGTAATCGAGATGCGGCACGAGGTGGGGCCGGCCTGCATCGAGAACGAGCAGGCGATGCCGTACATCTTCGAGGCGATCTGCTCGGCCGTCAGCGACTCGGAACCGAGGTAGCCCAGGTAGTCGAACGCCAGATTGAGCGCCGGATCGTTCTCCGTGCCCGTGTCGAACACATAGGTCAGTGTGAAGATGTCGTTCGACTCGTTTTTCTTATAAAGTACGTCGATTCCCTTGCGGGCCTCGAACTGCGACATGTCCTTCTTGTAATCCACGAACGCCGGTTCGATGGGTTTCACCTCCGTGCTCTGGATTTCGGCCAGGAATGCGCTCTGCGCGTCGCGGTTGGTGGCGATGGGCGTGATTTTCGGGGCTGCGATCTTCTGCTCGCCGGGGTCCTTGCCTTCGCGTTTGTAGACGATGGCGTAACTTTCGGGACCGAGGTACTTGTTGGCCCAGTCCACCACATCCTGCTTGGTGATCTTTTCCATGCGTTCCAGTTGGCGGATGTCGTCGGCCCACTCCTTGCCGTAGATGAACGAGTAGACGTAGAACATGGTGCGCTGGTCGTATTTGTCGAACTCCTTCATCAGCTGCATCTTGTAGTTGTTGACCGAAGCCTCGATCAGCTCTTCGTCGAACTCTCCGGCGCGAATCTTCGCCGTTTCGGCCAGCAGCAGGTCGCGCACCTCGTCCAACGACTGCCCGGCTTTCGGATTGCCGGCCATGAGGAACGTTCCGTAGTCGGGCTGCGCAGAGGCGTAGGCATAGGCCGAGAGCACCTTCTGCTGCTGGTTCAGGTCGAGGTCGATCAGGCCTGCCTGCCCGTTGTAGAGGACCGAACCTACGATGTCCGCCACGTCGTTCGAGGGGTCCGTTGCGGCCGGCAGCCGCCATCCCAGCATGACGCGCGCGGCCTCGGGGCCATAGACCTCCTTCACCACGGGCGCGGTGATCGGCTCTTCGGGCTTGAATTCCAGTTTCGGCAGGTCGGGATTGGGCTGCATGCCGCCGAAGTACTTGTCGATCGTTGCGATCATCTGGTCGGGATCGAAGTCGCCCGAGACGCAGACGGCCATGTTGTTGGGCACGTAGTAGGTCTTGTGGTAGTTCTTGACGTTGGTGATCGACGGGTTCTTGAGGCTCTCCTGCGTTCCCAGCACGGTCTGCGTGCCGTAGGGATGGTTGGGGAAGAGCGCGGCGTCCATCGCCTCCCAGATTTTGCGGCCGTCCTGCGTCAGCGACATGTTTTTCTCTTCGTAGATGGTCTCCAGTTCGGTGTGGAAGCCGCGGATCACGGGATTAAGGAATCGGTCGGCCTGGATTTTAGCCCAGTTGTCGATCTGGTTCGAAGGGATGTCCTCGACGTAAACGGTCATGTCCTGCGACGTGAAGGCGTTGGTCCCGTTGGCGCCGATGGCGGCCATCAGTTTGTCGTATTCGTTGGGAATGGCGATCTTCGAAGCCTCGTAGCTGATCGAGTCGATGCGGTGGTAGATCGCCGCGCGCTCGGCTTCGTCCGTGGTCTTGCGGTAGACCTCGAAGAGCCGTTCGATCTCGTCGAGCATGGGTTTCTCGGCGGCGTAGTCGGACGTTCCGAACTTTTCGGTTCCCTTGAACATCAGGTGTTCGAAGTAGTGTGCCAGACCGGTCGTCTCGGCGGGGTCGTTCTTGCCGCCGACCCGCACGGCGATGGCCGTCTGGATGCGGGGCTGCTCCTTCATAACGCTCATATAGACTTTCAGTCCGTTGGGAAGCGTGTAAATCCGGGTTTTCAGCGGATCGCCCGACACCGTTTCGTACTTGTATTTGCTGCAAGACGAAGCGAGCATCGCGAGGATGACCGCCGTTAGTAGTAGAAACCTTTTCATATGCGATATGTTTTAGAAAGTGGTTGCGAACCAGTCCCGGAGAGCGGGGTAGGTGTCGGCCGCGACATGGATCAGCATGCCTGCCGAGGCGGCCAGCTTGACGCCCGTGCCGACGACGAATGCGAGGAACGACCCGAATCCCACGAGAAAAGCCTTCGGAACGTCGCTCCGGTCGTTGAGCAGTTCGCCCAGCACGGCGCCCGCGAACGGGCCGAGGATGATCCCCACGGGCGGAAAGAGGAAGAACCCGGCGAAGACGCCTGCCGTGGCCCCGATGGCTCCCGAGCGCGATCCGCCGAAACGCCGCGTCATCCATGCGGGCAGGAAATAGTCGGCGGCGCTCACGGCGACGGTCACGGCGAGCCACAGCCAGATCGCCCCGGAGGTCATCTGGGAGTAGGAGGTGAACCAGGCGCAGAGAAGTCCGGCGTAGCTCAACGCCACGCCCGGCAGGGCCGGTACGATGCAGCCGATGATGCCCAGTATCGAGAGCGCAAAGGCGGCTATGGAGAGGGTTATGTCCATCGAAGAGTGCTTGGCCCTGCGGCGGCGGAACTATCCGGTGAGCCGGGCGGATTCGTCCGGACCGG
>OCHC01001620.1_pt1 | contig 16123 bp, 12 predicted proteins | sample 1538641 | NCBI WGS metagenome assembly OCHC01 (sample SAMN04571714, study PRJEB22368) | human gut metagenome | biome: human gut; material: stool | host: Homo sapiens | place: Luxembourg | collected 2012-08-17
GTGATTGCGTACGTCGGATTGGCGATGGCGGTGGTCGTCTCGCCGTCCTGGCCGTGGTTGATCGTGTTCGTGATCGGGTTGGCCGGCGAGCAGTTCATCGCGGGACTCAGTATGCTCAATCTCAATTTCTGGTATTCCACGTACGTGGTCTACGGTAAGCAGGCCGGCCTGGCGAATGCCGCGAATCTGGGCATTATGGGTGCGGCGATCGGCATCGCCGTATATGCCCTGATGTTCGTGGGTCTGCTGGTGATTATCCGGAAGACCTCACCACTGAACGTACTGACCAAAAGCTGGGCAAGTTTCATTCTGTACTTCGTGATTGAAATCATCGCTCTGCTCGTGGTGTTGTTTGGCGGATTGCTCACCACTGTGTGAGCGCACGTGAGTTGCCGTACGTCGCTCAGTACTCACCACTCACTGCTCACCGCCGCGCAAACCGTGTGCCCGATGTCTATTTAGAGGTGCAACACCCCCTGTTGGTCCTGCAATTCTAGCAGTTCGTCGGCGAATGCCTCGGCGGGCGTCCGGTAGTCCAGCACGCGCATGGGACGGTTGTCGGCCTCGTCGACAATCTCCCGCAGTTCCCCGGCCATGTCCATCCGGATCTCGCTGCGTTTGGGCAGATACCGGCGGATCATGCCGTTCCGGTTCTCGTTGCTTCCCCGCCGCCGGCTGGAGTACGGGTCGGCGAAGCACGTGTCCATGCCCAGCCCGTCGCGCAGGCGCGTGTGGCGGGCGAACCCGGTGCCGTTGTCGTGCGTGACGCCGCCGCGCGCGCCGGCAGCGGCGAGAACATCGCCAGCCGCACCCCGACGCTTTCCCCGGCGGTCTTGCCGGGCACGATCCCGGCCATGAGGAACCTGGTCTTCCTCTCGACCTCGGTGTGCAGGTTGCATCCGGCGCCGATCACGCCGTCGGCCTCCCAATGGCCGAAACCGCTGCGGTCTCCGGCCTCCGGCGGACGCTCGGAGATGGGAACCCGTCCGGGAATCGGGAAACGCGACGTCCTCCCGCCGCCACGCCTGCGACGCCTCCCGTGGCCACGTGGAAGACGACGCGCCCAGCGTTCACGGCGACGGCGGTCGGCGTGGATCCAACGGCAGACGGTCTCCGGGCACACGCGCATGGCGGAGTCGTCGGGGAACAGGACGCGCAGCCTGCCGCTGACGGGCAGCAGCGACCAGCCGCGACCCAGCCATTCGGCCACCCGCGCCCACAGGCGTTCGCATGACAGGCGGTGGCGCCTGCGCGGTTCGGCGCGCCTGCGGCCGGCCTTGCGCTGCGCGGGGCCGGCGATGTAGTATCTGCCCGTCCACGGGCCCGTCTTCAGCCGTTTCGGCCGGTACGGCCGGTAGGACTCGTTCTCGTTGGACGGGAACCACGTGTCGCGTTTGATCTCCCTGCCGACCGTCGAGGCGTTGCGGCCGAGCATCAGAACGATCCCGCAGATGATGGTGCCGTTGCCGATCTCGATCCGGATGACCCGGCGTTCCTCTTCCGACAGGTGCGAATACACTTCTCCCATAGGTGCAACATCCCTTCGGACTGGTTATCCGGACAATCTCCAATCTAACGGGTGTTGCACTTTCAATTAGACAACGGGGCGGGCATGTCCGTACGAAAAACGTCTATCATGTGCACCATGGGGAACCCAAATGAAATTAGACTGGCGATAGTCGATAACGACGACTTCGTGCTGATGGGTTTGGCAGCGTTCTTGTCGCGTCATCTGCCGAATGTTCGGTTAGCTTGGAAGGCGAATACCGGAACCGATGCTCTGGAATATGCGACGGATCCCGCAAATGAAGCGGACATTCTGCTGGTTGACATGAGTCTGGAGGACATGCCCGGAGACATGGTGTGCCGGGAAATCAGAAGTCGTAACAGGATGTTGCCGTTGCTGGCGGTGACATCGTTCAGTTTAACTCGCTATGCGCGACGTGCTGCTGAGGGTGGTGCTCAAGGCATTGTGTCAAAAGCTGATTTTCCAGCACTGTGTAAAGCGGTCAAGCTCGTCAGCGATGGTCATACTCTCTGTGTTCGAGTAGGAGGGGAGACTATTGGATTCGAGGATGTAGATGCTGCATATCATCGTCTGGTTCGACTTCCCGTGAATAGAATCGAAAGATTGTCGGAACGGGAAAAATATGCCATGGAACTATATTCACAGTCGTATAAGCCCACTCAGATTGCCCGGATGATGGATGTTTCGGCAGGGACGGTGAAAACCTATCTTGACCGTGTTCAGAACAAACTCCATCTTACTTCCAGAGCCGAACTGATTGCCTATTGGTGGAGGCGGGAACGATGGTGAGACGATTGGCAATGAAAACGATACTTGTGGTTCGCAAGAAATGCTTGGGAGTATCGAAAAAAAATCTTGTTCTATCGATAGTGGCCATGACATGTCTTGCCGCATGTATCGCCGAATGGATTCTTGATTCTCCTGAGAGTTTGAATGATGGGTTTATTCGCATCGTGTACATGCTTGCTGTGAGTATGTTGCCGTTATATCCGGTACCGGCAACATGGGGGATTATCGTCATCGCATTCCTGAATGAATTGATGCCTTGCTTATCGCAATGCGATGAGTCATGGGGTGTTCTGGTATCTCTTGCGATTCAAGGCTATGCTGCTGTTTGGTGGAATGGTGTGACGGCAACGGTGCTGTTGTCTATTAGCGCTTTGCTGAATTATGCGATATATCGGGAGAATAGTGAATTTGGTTCGTTCGATGGTTCCATTAATTTGGTGGTGTTGCTTTGGTTTGTGTTTCTTTTAGGGGTTTGGCTACGGCAAAGGAACGGACTTGAAAAGAAAAAAGAGTTAGAAAAGAAAGCTGAAATTGTTCGATATAACTTACAGCTTGCTGAGGGGATGCATGATGCCATGTCTGGTGAGTTGACACGAATGTTGGTCATAGTGCAGGAAGGTATTGATGCATCGAAGGAAGAAGAGCTTAAGCGATGGAGAAAATTGCAGAACGGTATCAATAGGATATTCCAAGATCTGCATTCGGTTATGAATTATCTATCGGATGATGACCATAAACAAGATGATGTATTTCATGTAAGTCTTGCCGAACATATTCAAGCTACATTGAGTGAAAGTGACCGTCGGTTGCATGACAAAGGGTTTTGCGGTCATTCATCTCTTCGCGGTGTATCCAGCGCAATGTTGAACTCGTGGAATCAAATAATCGTTAACCTGTTGCGTGAAATTTACACGAATATTGAACGCTATGCTGACAAAAGTGAATATTCCGTCATTGTCACATTTTCAAATAATGCTGTTGATATTGTTCAGGTGAATAAATGTCGACAAAAGAGTCGGCGATGTGTGACTTTGGGAGCAAGAAAAGGGCTAAGTATATATTCCCGTTTGATATCTGGACAAGGAGGATTCATCAGATATGAAAAAGACGGCGAAGAATGGTCTTTCTATTGCATGTTACCGCTACTGACCTAATTTCTGATATGGCATAATGGAAACCATACAGGGCATAGTGAATATGTTGATATTTCTTCCTCCGTTGAACTGTTGCTTGGAGTGCTGGCTGACGCTCCGAATGTCAAACCAAGTACCGTAAGTATTAAAAGCGGTGTTCTCATGAGGGTTCCTTTGCGTCGGGGTGTGTCAATGATCATTGCACAACATGGATTCATATAAAAGTCCTTGTCCCCTAATGGCATACAAGTCATTGCGAAGCGGGAGAAAGCGCGTCATGCTTACAGTAGCTCTTCGCCTGAAGGGCAGGAATTAGGTAAGGAGGCCTATATGAGCATCAATGAGAAGTCCATTGTCGGTGAATCCTTCGAGGATCTGTCGGCGGCCGATATGGCGATGCTGACCGGTCGCAACGATGATGGCGTCGCGCCGGCGTCGCTGTCGTTCGCGGTTTCCGTTCTGAGCGTGTCTTTCTCGGCATGTTCGGCAACGGTCGTCACCCGACTTGCATCCTGTGGGAACTGCAAGTGAACGTTGCTTTACATGGGTCAGGTATGGATTGCGTAAAACATCCGACCCATACCTGACACTTGTTATCGTTAAGGGGAAGTGGCATGAAGGCGATTCTGTTTCGTGACTGCAAGGCATGTTTCCAGTCATTCAAGAACTGGGGTATGGTTCTTATCATTATGGTCACGGCAATATTCGTGGAGATGGTTGCCAGTGGCGCAGGCATTCTAGACCCATTTACTTGGGCTGTCTTTTTTGGACCGTTTTTCATCTATTCGTCATGCTCGGTGATGGTCTCCATCCTGTATCAGGATTTCCGAGATGGACTGTTTGAGCTCTATATACAGTCTGGTCGTTCCTATTGGAGCTACTGCTGGTGTAAATGCCTGTTTCCTGTTATCCTGACAGTGATTTCCGTGCTTTTGAATCTGGCTTTTATGCGTGTTTTGTCATCAGGCTTTCAGATAACCGCTGGAGCAGATGATGCAATTGGTGCTCTTATCGTATCAGTCTTAGGAACAATCGTCTGTTCTTTGGGCGCAATGCCGATGGTTTATGTCTCCCGGAACAGCGATCCGACAATGGCACAACTGGTTTTGGTGTTGATTGCGGTCCTGCTCCAATTGGCATATATGCTTGTGATCGTCAACGTGATGCCGCTGTGCCTGTTCTCGGTTGGTTATGTCGTATTGGTAGTGGTCGCCATCGGTATTTCAACCGGAGTATTCTCTCGATATTTTATCAACACCAATATCGAGCTGTGACATCTACTGGATTCGAAGCTTTTGGAAAGGTGGATTTCCATGACCAGCATGGTGGCCTATGTCGCTTCGCGTAATCCGCAGTCGCAGACGTTGCGGTCGGTTCGTCTGATACAGGATGCGGTCAGTGCGAACATTGACGCGGAATGGACGATTCTGACGCCGAATGACACGACGATCTTGCCGTCGGATGGTACTGCGAGCGAGTTTTCCACCGGTGTCGATCATATCGAGCTGAACGGACTGGACGATTCCGCCCGGGTCAAAAAAGCAATCGAACGATGCGATTATCTGATTCTCGGTTCGCCGACCTATGGCCATAACGTTTCCGGCGACATGAAGATTCTGATGGATCGACTCACCTATTGGGGGCATTTGTTCCATCTGGCGGGCAAACCGGGCATGGCAATGGTCAGCGCCACAACCAACGGGTTCCTTGAAGTCGGCGAACTGATGGAACGGTTCATGGAATCACTGGGCATCATCATTGATGAAACCGCATACCACACCACTTTTACGCCATTCGATGAGGCAATGGCCGATCAGACCGCCGCGGCTATCGTGCGGGCGCTGAACACACTGCGGGATGGCGTCGTGCCTGAAACCAGCGAAAGGCAGGAGCTGGCATTCCAATCCTACAAGCGTGACTACGCCCGACGAGACGGTAGCGATGCAGAATCGCGGTATTGGCGGGAACGCGGCATGTTCGACTGCGCGACGTTCCATGAATACGTCGAAACGCGGCGGAAGCTGCCGGAATCCGTCCACGCCGAACGGTAGGGGGACTTTCCATGAACGGTAACGTTGGAACGACCTGGGCGGCTTCTGCCACGACCCTTGAGGAACGGTGCATGGCGGCAACCGCTATGCCGGATGCTTTGCGACAGTATCGGGCATCGCACGCGGAAGACATGCTTTCGGCAACGGTGGAATGGAAAAACCGACGGAACCCACTGCGGGACGAGGACTATCAAGGCATCGCCGACGCGCTCGGCGATGACGCATCCGTGGTCGAAACCGTCATCGCGGATCGGGAACGGAAACTGAGCGGCCATGTCGAGCCGGCATGGTCCGTTGAACTGCAGACGATTCTGAACCGTTACGACAGCGAGGAAGAGCGAGTCGAACGCACGGGGTATGCCACCGCCTTCGCACCGTTCGTCGCGTACGTGAAAGCGGAACTGCAAGCGTATATGTCGGCCTGTTCATTGCCGATGAATGACGAGCGCCTTATCGAACAGTGCCTGAGCGCATACGTCGAGCGTCTGTTGGGCATCGGATTGAAAACCGTCATATGGGAATTGCATGTCGCACGTCAGGCCGGTTCGTTGGGCGACGGCGATGCGAAGCGACAATTGCGGCGATATTTCGAACTGCTGGCCACCGACGAATACCGTGGCCATATGTATGCGAAATATCCGGTACTGCTTCGTTTTGTCACGCAGACGACAGTCCATTACATCGATTTCGTCAAGGAAATGCTCGACCGCGTATCCATGGATCGCGACGAGCTCGCCTCCTTCGCAGGCGTCGGCGATGATTTCAGATTGGAAGATATGTCCATCGACCGTGGCGACGCGCACGACGGTGGAAGAGCCGTGGCCATGCTCACCATCGGCGGACGGAAAATCGTATACAAGCCGCGTGACCTGCATATCCATGAGCTTTTCGCCGGATTGGTGAGGCGATGCGAACGGACGAAGGGTTTCCTTCCGATGCGAGTGTCGGACGTGCTGACGAAATCCGGCTACGCCTATGAGGAATTCGTGGAACACGGCACCTGCGAGGATGCACGTCAGGTGGAGCGCTATTACACCAGATACGGTCAGCTGCTCGGATTGGTATGGCTCCTGCACGGCGACGACATGCACCACGAGAACATCATCGCCAGCGGGGAATATCCGATGGTCGTCGATTTCGAGACGATCGCCACGAACCATGTGACCATGGACATGCCCGACGGCACCGATGCCGACATCCGCGTATCCACGATATTGCGGGATTCACTGGCATCCTCCTGTCTGTTGCCGGCGAAAACGGCGATGTCGGCCGACGGTACATCCGTCGACATCAGCGCCTTCGAAACCGGTGAGCAGACGATGCCCGGCATCGTCGCGTCCCCGGTGGGATTGGACTCCGCCGATGCCCATTACGAGAGGAACGCCGTGACGTTCAGCAAGGACGGCTGCGCGGTGACATTGGATGACGCCGTTGTGGATCCGTATCATTACAAGCGACAGATTCTCCAAGGATTCCGCAATACGGTCGCCGCGGCGATGACCATCGACGCGGATGAATGGGATGCGATGCTGTCCGGCGAGGATACGACCGTGCGTGTGCTGGTGCGCAACACCAGCGCTTACGCCCGATTTGCGGATTTCATCCATCATCCGTCGGCGTTGAAGGACATGCTGGACGTCGAAGCCATACTGGAGAACCTGTATGTCTACCCATTCCGTGACAAGCGCATCTTCGCAAGCGAATACCGGCAGATGCTCGCCGGGGACATCCCCATGTTCACCGCACAGCTGACGGGACATGATCTGCACGCTCCCGATGGAACGACCATTGACGGCGTCTGCGAACGTTCGGTACGCGAACGGGTGCTTGACACCATCGGGCATCTTGACGAACAGGCCGCATTGCAATCGCGCATTATCCGCAACGCCTTGCGCATGGAACCCGGCATGGAGGACGCGCATCCGACGGCTTCGGTGTCGTCGGACACGGATGCGGAGCATTACCCAATCGAACTCGGCACGAGGATAGCCGACACGGCCATCCTCCAGGAAACCGATGGCACCGTATCATGGCTTACAGCGAACCGATCCGACACCATGGCCGCGGACAAGACCGTGGATGAACGGTACGAACCGGGGGCGCCGACTTCGGGACTCTACGACGGCATGGCCGGGACGGGCATGTTCGCCGCCGAACTGTATCGGCGGACACACGATGAGCGCTGGCGTGACCTGTGCACGCGTATGATGCGGAGTCTGATGCGCCGCAAGGACAGAGGCATTACGTATTCCGGCTTCACTTCCGGCCTGTCGCGAAGCTATTGCGCGTTACGCATGGCCAATGCCGGCATCACGTCGCCCGAAGCTCGCCGTTGCATGACGCAGACGGTTCGTATGCTGCCGGCATACATCGACGATATGCTGCCGAAGCTCCTGCAGCGCGACAATCCTCAACCGTCATTCCATCTGGATTACCTGACCGGGGCGGGCAGTTCGATCATGCTGTATCTGCGGCTGTACGACGTATTCCATGACATGCGCATAGTGGAACAAACCAGCCGGCTGGGGAGAACCGTCATCCGTGCGTTTCCCGAAACCCAGCGGAACGCCGACGAATCCGATGACATGCCGTATCCAACCGGTGCCGCGCACGGACTGGAAGGCATGGCCGTGGCGTTCTGGAAGCTCTACGCGGCGACGGGGAATCGCGAATTCGCCGAATTCGCCCGAATGCTTTGGCGGAAATCGGACGCTCGAAGAAGCGGTGCGAAACAGGAGGACGCCGGCAAATGGTGCCGTGGGAAGGTCGGCGTGCTCTGGGCACGCAATGAGCTGGCGGCCACTGCCGGCGCGGACGGCGAACGTTTCTTCGAGGATGAAAACGGACGGGCGTTCCCAGACAAGGCAGATATCACGGCGTTGCTTGGGAACGCGGATTGGGACGACGACGGCGTGTGCCATGGACGATGCGGCATGATCGACACCCTGATATCCATCGGCAATGCCAACGGTGACGAATGGTATCGCATGCAGGCACAGCGTCTGATGGACGACATGATCGCGCAGGCCCGTTCGTCGGGACGTTTCCGGCTGAGGCAATCCCGTGAATTCGTGGATCTGTCGTACTTCCAAGGGCCGGTCGGCGTCGCCTACACGATGCTTCGTCTGAACGACCCGTCCACGCCCTCCATACTCGCACTGGAAACGCGATGACGGACATGACGGATACGAACACAACCGAATCGACGACAAGGAAAGACAATATGACCGCCGACCACATCAACCACGCCGACCGCACCGACAACGGCGAACATGCCATCATCGCCGTCGAACACGTCACCTTCGGCTACAAGAAGAAACAGACCGTGTTGGAGGACATCGACTTCACCGTGCCGCAAGGCCAGTCGCTGGCGATCCTCGGATACAACGGCGTCGGCAAGACCACGCTGTTCAGACTCATCGTCGGACTGCTGCGCCCCCGTGAAGGGCGATGCGTGATCGATAGGCGTCGGGTGCCGTCGATGCGCGACGTGTTCCAGATGACCGAGAACGGCAATCTCGTCGGCACGATGACCGTGCGTGACAACATCCACTTCCGGCAACTGCTGTTCCGGTCCGGCAAGGGAATCGCGGACGGCGGCCATACCGTCGACTCGAAACGGCTGGAGGATGAGCCGCTCGTCCGTGCCTTCGAATTGGAGGGGCATCTCGACAAGAAGGTGGCGGAACTCTCGACCGGTCTGCGCAAACGGGTCGGCATCGTCGCCGGCATGCTGTTCGACCCGCATGTCATCATGCTCGACGAGCCAAGCAACGCCATTGATCCGATCACCCGCTCGCTGCTCGTCGATTACGTCAACCAGCTTCGCGCCGACGAGCGCACTTTGCTCACCGTCACCCATGACCTCGAATACTGTTGGAATGTGGCCGACCGGATCATCATCCTTGACGACAAACACCTCGTCAAGGATATGATGCTCGCCGAATTCGACGACTATGAGGCGTTCACCAAGGCGTCCACGCTCGGGCGTGACCGCACGCACGTCGACTTCGGCCTTCCCGCGCGCGGACGGCAAGCATGAGATCATGGCGTCGTCACCGTGTCCCGTTTATCGAACAAGGCGAGCACAGCGAATGCGGGCTGGCCGCCGCAGCGATGATCCTCGCCGCATTCGGGCATCCCGTGACCATGGACGAGCTGCGCCGCCGGTACGGCGCTCCACGCGGCGGACTGAGCCTCGCGAACATCGTAACGGTGCTGTCCGACTCCGGCATCCGCGTACGCGCGGTCACGACCCCCAGCGCCGAAGCGTTGAAAACCGTCATGACGCCATGCATCCTGCATTGGGACGACAACCATTTCGTCGTGCTCGACCATTACGCATACGGCCGATTCCGCATCGCTGACCCGGCGAACGGGCGCCATGCCTATACGCCCGGCGAACTCGCGGCCCACTGTTCTGGCGCGGTGCTGATTCCGCAACCGACAAACGACGGCTGCGCAACCATTCCCATACGGCCTCGCAGCGGAACCGTCTCCATCCTGACCGGGTTCCTCCGCCGGAACATGCCCGCCATCGGTCTGAGCCTGCTGTTCTCGCTCGTCGTCCAGGGACTGACATTGATCGTGCCCGCAGGCACCGGCTATATGGTCGACCATGGGTCGCTCGCCGCCCAAAGCGGTTTCCCGCCGTTGGTCGCGACGATGCTGCTTGCCTCGCTGCTGGTCTACTATGCGGTCGGCGCGTTGAACACCGTGATGCTCACCCGCGTGCAGGTGCGATTCGGACGATACCTGTCCCGCCGATACATGACCGGCGTGCTCGATCGGGAGTTCCCGTTCTTCGTGAACCGTTCCAGTGGTGACCTGATCTACCGCGCGAACCTGGTCATGGTCGTCGAACAGATCGTGACCGGCAGTCTGCCGTCGACGGTCGTGTCGATGGTGTTCCTCGTGGTCTACCTGATCATGATGATCGCCTATTCAGCGCCATTGACGATGCTGACCCTGACGGTGTGCGCGGCGGTGCTCGTCGTATCCGTCATTTATTCCCTGCGCAACAGGACGCTGGTCGAGCGTGCGACCGTCGCGCAGGCTGACGTGCAACGCGCCTTCATCGAAACCTTCTCCGGCATCGAAACTGTCAAAAGCCTCAATTTGGAAAGCCACTGCTACGACCGCTGGTCAGCGCGTCTGGGAGCGCAGCTCGACTACCAGACTCGGCAAGGGCGGCTTTCGGCATTGCTGTCAAGCCTGTCCTCGGCGCTGGTGTTCGTGTTGCCGCTATGCGTGGTCGCCTTCGGCATGACCTTCGTGGGACGCGGCACGCTCGCACTGGGTGCCGTCGTCGGATTCATGTCATTGGCGTCCGCATTCGTCACGCCATTCTCCGGCATCGTCGGCGTCATCAGCCAGATCATGGCGTTCGCCACCTATATGCGCAAGATTTGCGAGATGATTCCCGCCGGTGAAGGCGGCGGTGCGTCGCTTGAATGCGACGAACCGGGTGGCGAACCGGGTGACGTCGGACTGGGTGACGGCGGACGGTCCGCATGTGGTGGGCCGAGTGGTGACGAATCGGGTGATGGCATACTCGAACGGTTGCATGCCACCGGCGTGGGATACTCGTACACGGCGTTCGACGCTCCCGTTCTCTCCGATGTCGATTGCGACATCCGCAAAGGCGACAAGATCGCCATCGTCGGCCCCACTGGCTCGGGCAAAAGCACGCTGCTGAAACTGCTCGCCGGACTCATCGAACCCGTCTGTGGCACGGTGACCATCAACGGCGGCGGATGCCGGATTTACGACGCGGACAGCCGATGGAAGGCCGGCAGGCTGGCGTATGTGCATCAGGAATCCACGGTGTTCAACGAAACCTTGCGCGACAATATCACGCTGCACCGTCCGTGGCTGACGGATGACGACATCGTCAGGGCGTGCGAGGTTGCCGGCATCAACGAGGGGATGATGGATCCGGTCGTCGGCTTGGACGCCATGGTCAGTGAACGCGGCATGAACCTGTCCGGCGGCCAACGGCAGAAGGTCGCCATCGCGCGTGCGGTCGTCGGAAGACCGGACTTCCTACTTATGGACGAACCCACCAGTGCTCTGGACAACGATACCGAGCGACATGTCATGACGGCGTTGCTCGACTCCGACAATGCGTGCATCGTCGTGGCGCACAGACTCGCATCGATTCGGGATTTCGACCGCATCCATGTCATGGATCATGGGCAGATCGTCGAATCCGGTACGCATGACGAACTGCTGCAGGCCGGCGGATTGTATTCGCGGCTGTACCGGCAGGAGTGAGTGTTCCCTTACACCCTTACGCCTTTAAACCCTTACCCTTTACACCTTATCCCTTACACCCTCGGCTCATGAGGCCCCAGTCCGGCCCCTGCCGTATAGTTTTCATTTGGCGTAATTTCGCCCGCGGATAGAGAGCGTTTCGAGCGAACCTGCACGAAACACCGCGCAACGACACAATAAGGAGGACGCCGTGGCACTGACGGCTGACGAGAAGACCCAGATTATCAACGAGTACGCGACGCACGAAGGTGACACCGGTTCCCCCGAGGTCCAGGTGGCTCTGCTGTCCAAGCGTATCGCCGACCTGACCGAGCACCTCAAGGAGCACAAGCACGACCACCACTCCCGTCGTGGTATGCAGCTGATGATCGGTGACCGTCGTCGCCTGCTTGACTACCTCAAGCGCGTTGACATCAACCGTTACCGTTCCCTCATCGAGCGTCTGGGTCTGCGTCGATAATTGAAGACTTCCGCCCGAGTACCTAGGATGGTGCTCGGGCGTTTTACATATCGCCAGCCAACGGCAACAACGGCAAGAGGGTTAGAGGATAGGCCAGCAGGTAAGGCCGACAAGAGAACCCGAATGAAGGGGTTGACACGAGGAACGACGGCCAAGGGGTCAGTCGAAACAAGGTATGTGACGTCCGCTGAAGAGGACAGTTGCGGTTCAAGCGAGTCGTCGAACCGCAGCACAGTATGTAGGAATAATTAGAAAATTAAAGAAGGAGGAACCCTATGGAGGGTCCCGAAATCAAGGCCGTTGAGGCCGTAATCGACAATGGATCGTTTGGCAAGCGCACGCTGCGCTTTGAGACGGGTCGTCTCGCCCAGCAGGCCGATGGCGCTGTGGCCGCCTACCTCGACGACGATTCCATGATTCTGTCCACCACCACCGCCGGTTCCAGCCCGAAGGAGAACTACGACTTCTTCCCGCTGACCGTGGACGTGGAAGAGAAGATGTACGCAGCCGGCAAGATCCCGGGCTCGTTCTTCCGCCGCGAAGGCCGTCCGAGCTCCGAAGCCATCCTGGCCTGCCGCATCATCGACCGTCCGTTGCGTCCGCTGTTCCCGCACACCCTGCGCAACGAAGTGCAGGTCGTCGAAACCGTGCTCGCCGTCAACCCGGATGACGCATACGACGTCGTCGCACTGAACGCCGCCTCCGCCTCCACCATGATCTCCGGCCTGCCGTTCGAAGGCCCGGTCTCCGGCGTGCGTCTGGCCCTGATCGACGGCCAGTGGGTCGCCTTCCCGCGCTGGAGCGAGCGCGAACGCGCCGTGTTCGAAATCGTGGTCGCCGGCCGCGTTGTCGAGAACGGCGACGTCGCCATCGCCATGATCGAAGCCGGTGCCGGCAAGAACGCATGGCACCTCATCTACGACGAAGGCCAGACCAAGCCGGACGAGGAAGTCGTCGCCGGCGGTCTTGAAGCCGCCAAGCCGTTCATCAAGGTGATCTGCGAGGCCCAGGCCGAGCTCAAGAAGATCGCCGCGAAGGAAACCAAGGAATTCCAGCTCTTCCCGGAGTACACCGAGGATCTGTACAACCGCATCGACGAGATCGCCCACGCCGACCTCGACGAAGCCCTGTCCATCGCCGAAAAGCTGCCGCGCCAGGACCGCATCCACGAGATCAAGGAAGGCGTCAAGGCCACCCTCGCCGGCGAGTTCACCGACATGGAAGACGCCGAGAAGGACAAGGAAATCGGCAACGCGTTCAAGGAGCTGCAGCGCCAGATCGTGCGCCGCCGCATCCTGACCCAGGACTACCGCATCGACGGCCGTGGCCTGCGTGACATCCGCACCCTGTCCGCCGAAGTGGACATCGTGCCGCGCGTGCACGGCTCCGCACTGTTCCAGCGTGGCGAAACCCAGATCCTGGGCGTCACCACCCTGAACATGCTCAAGATGGAGCAGCAGATCGACGCGCTGTCCGGTCCGCAGTCCAAGCGCTACATGCACAACTACGAGATGCCGCCGTACTCCACTGGCGAGACCGGCCGCGTCGGCTCCCCGAAGCGTCGTGAGATCGGCCACGGCGCCCTCGCTGAGAAGGCTCTCGTGCCGGTGCTGCCGAGCCGTGAAGAGTTCCCCTACGCCATCCGCCAGGTCTCCGAGGCCATCGGTTCCAACGGTTCCACTTCGATGGGTTCCGTGTGCGCCTCCACGCTGAGCCTTTTGGCTGCCGGCGTGCCGCTGAAGGCCCCGGTTGCCGGCATCGCCATGGGCCTCGTGTCCGGCGACGTTGATGGCAAGCACATCTTCAAGACCCTCACCGATATCCTGGGTGCCGAGGATGCCTTCGGCGACATGGACTTCAAGGTGGCCGGTACTTCCGAGTTCATCACTGCCCTGCAGCTCGACACCAAGCTCGACGGCATCCCCGCCGACATCCTGGCCGCCGCTTTGCAGCAGGCCAAGGAAGCCCGCGCCACGATTCTCGAGGTCATTAACGAGTGCATCGACGGCCCGGCTGAGATGAGCGAGTTCGCTCCGCGCATCATCACCACCACCGTTCCGGTCGAGAAGATCGGCGAGGTCATCGGCCCGAAGGGCAAGATGATCAACCAGATTCAGGAAGATACCGGCGCTGAAATTGCCATCGAGGATGACGGTACCGTCTTCATCTCCTCCGAGGGTGGCGAGGCCGCTAAGAAGGCCAAGTCCATCATCGATTCCATCGCCAACCCGCACGTGCCCGAGGCCGGCGAAACCTACAACGGCAAGGTCGTCAAGACCACGTCGTTCGGCGCTTTCGTGAACCTCACCCCCGGCACTGACGGCCTGCTGCACATCTCCCAGATCCGCAACCTGGCCAACGGCGAGCGTATTGACGCCGTCGAAGACGTGCTCAAGGAAGGCGACACCGTTGAGGTGATCGTTCAGGGTGTCGATGATCGCGGCAAGATCTCCCTGGCCATCCCTGGTTTCGAGGATCAGGAGAACAACGCCCGCCCGAGCCGTGGCGATCGCGATGACCGCCGTGGCGGCCGTGGCCGTGGTGACCGTGACGATCGCCGTGGCAGCCGTGGCCGTCGCTCCGATCGCGATGACCGTGACTTCGACGATCGTGACGACCGTCCGCGTCGCCGTCGCTCCGATGACTTCGAGGATGATTACGACGACCGTCCGCGTCGCCGTCGCTCCGATGACCGTGACTTCGATCGCGATGATCGCGATGATGATCGTCCGCGTCGCCGTCGTTCTGCCGACCGTGACTTCGACGATCGCGATGACCGTGATGCTCGCGACTCCCGTGACGATGATCGTCCGCGTCGCCGTCGCTCTTCCGATCGCGATGACCGTGGCGATCGTGATGACCGCCGTGGCGGTTCCCGTGGCCGTGGCCGTGGCTCGGACCGTAACCCGCGCTACGCCACCGACGACAACTACGACGACTACCGCGCCGACCGCGAAGAGCGTACTGAGCGCCCGCGTCGCCGCGTCCGTCGCGACTTTGATCCGTTCGAGGACTAAATCCCTCTCACGGATCGGTCGCGGCATAGCCGCTCCTCTCACCTACGGGAAGCCCGTAGGGCTTCCCGCTTAACGGTTCGGCATTCGAGGACTGATCGTTCTCTAGCTTCTCTCGGGTGAGAAGGGCTTGATCGCAAACCAAAAGGCTTCTATACCGTTTCATTCGGTATAGAAGCCTTTTTGGTTTTTCGGCTTCTTCGCGCTGCATATTTCGATGTTGAATAAGGCACTCGTGCTGCCGCCATGTACGTTTAGTTGTCGGTTGACAACTATTCCCATGCATCAAGAATGGCGGATGATCATCGAAGGTACTCATGGGCGTTGATCACTGTGGCAACAACAAAGGCCGGGCCCTTGTGAGGGCCCGGCCTTTATGCCGTATGGCGGCGGATTAATCCTTAAAGGTTAATCCGTTGTCAATCAGCGTTACAGAATCGCCATGCACACGAAGTCCAGAATGAACAGCGCGGCCACAGTCCAGATGATCGGGTGAACCTCCTTGGCCTTGCCCTTGCAGGTCTTCACGATGCAGTACATGATGAAGCCTCCGGCGATGCCGTAGGAGATGGAGTAGGAGAAGGCCATGAACACGGCGGCGAAGAACGCCGGAATGGCTTCGGCGATGTCGTCCCACTTGACTTCCTTCAGGGAAGCGGCCATCATGCAGCCGACGATCACCAGCACGCCGGCGGTTGCGGCGGACGGCACGGCGGAGACGACCGGGGCCAGGAACGCGGACAAGGCGAAGCAGATCGCCACAACCACGGAGGTCAGGCCGGTTCGGCCGCCTGCGGCGATGCCGGCGGAAGACTCGACGTAGGTGGTGGTGTTCGAGGTGCCGCAGATGGCGCCGATGGAGGTGGCGATGG
>OCHC01001629.1_pt1 | contig 16015 bp, 15 predicted proteins | sample 1538641 | NCBI WGS metagenome assembly OCHC01 (sample SAMN04571714, study PRJEB22368) | human gut metagenome | biome: human gut; material: stool | host: Homo sapiens | place: Luxembourg | collected 2012-08-17
AAATGCCTCAGCGTGGCGAAAAGACTTTTTCGCCACGCTGAAGGAAGGCCGGAGCGTATGCTCCGGCCCTCCCTGAATCTGTCAAAAGAGCGGGACACTTTCGTCAACGGGGCGGAAGGGTGTGTGCGGGAAACCCGGGAAGGGTGTCCTGCACGATGATGATCACCATTTTTCAGAGCTTTTTGAAGCTCTGAAAAATGCCTCAGCGTGGCGAAAAGACTTTTTCGCCACGCTGAAGGAAGGCCGGAGCATACGCTCCGGCCTTCTCTGTTTACTTGCGGAAAAGCACACCTATCATCTCATTCAGTGTTCTCGGCGTATAGTCCATATCATAGAGCATCTGCTTCTGCATCTTTTCTTTCTCGGTCATCATGGCGTCCCATGTCTCTGTACTGAGTTGATCTCATCGCTCTGTGTATTCCGTCCTGTCAAAGCGGCATCGGCGTCCGGGCGATCAGAATGACCGCCAGAATCGCACCCACAAATGCCGCTGCGCCGATAGCTGCCAACACCTTTTTGCTGAGTTTCTTCTTCGCTGCCTTGCAGATCAGTGCGGCGCAAGCTATGCAGACAGCCGCAGCCGCAAGCGCAATGCCCAGCGTTTCCCACAACCAAGATAATTCAGATAGGATTCTCATACGATCATCTCCTAACTAACTGTTTTGATATTTCTCAATGATTCACCTTGGAAAACGGACAGCGCTTTCCGATGCACTGGTTGTTTTGTGCGGAGTAATGGCATACGATCTCCGGCTTTTCCATCTCAACGCCGAAATGCTCCCTTACAAAGTCAATGGCAGCAAGGATGGAGAGGAAGGAATCCCGCTTGCAGCAGCGTGGACCTCCGATCTCACTGATCGCTTGAAGCGATTTTGCCGTCATTTTGTGGGACAGTGCAAACGGCTCATTGGTTAGCGGCGTAGACTGCGAAATGATGGACACAAACATCCCCGTGCTGATTCCCGCACCGCAAGCACCCCAAAAGCCGCAAGCGCCGCCGGGAACGCTCCGTCCTCGATTCATCATCTCCGTCAATGCGCTGCGAAGATCAATGTCTCCGCCTGCGTTGTGGTATGCAGTCAGCAATGCCGCTCCTACCATCACGTGATGCTCCGGACCGTGCATATGACAGGTGGGCAGCGCCATCATCTGTTCAATGATGGCGATAGGATCTCTCGATGCGCTTGTCATGCACAACGCAATTATGCGATCAAGCCCTTTGGTATGGCATTCGTTGCATACATAGTGTCCGTTCACGCAGCGCGTCTTGCTGTTTTCTTTCTTATGGCAAATCTCACATTCCATCAGAATATCGGCTTCGAGATAGGTAAGTGGGGCTTTGCAGATCAAGCATTCTTCGTTCATAATTTCCTCCGCACGATCCCGATTTTTCTCTTCGACAAGCTGGAATTGTTCAAGCTTTTCAAAGCAGCTCATTGAATCTCCATGGTCGTACAATGAAAGCAGTTCAAAAATATGACCAACGCACATTTTTCTCGGCATCCGTGGTGCACCCTTGGTGTAAATTGGTGTACGGATTGGTGTACGAGAGGCTTTTTTAGCCCGATCAGGGGCCAATCAATAGAGCTTTGCGCCGGCGGGGATGTGGGGATCAACCATCAGCAAATGGAGCTTTTCTTCGCCGTTTTCGTGATGCACGGCGGAGATGAGCATACCGCAGGAGTCGATACCCATCATCGGGCGAGGCGGGAGGTTCGTGATGGCGATGCAGGTCTTTCCAACCAGCTCCTCCGGCTCATAATACTCGTGAATTCCGCTCAAAATGACCCTATCTACGCCGGTTCCGTCGTCCAAAACGAACTTTAAGAGCTTTTTGGACTTCTTCACAGCTTCGCATTCCTTGACCTTTACGGCACGGAAATCACTCTTGGAGAAGGTGTCAAAATCGACCTGATCCTCAAACAAAGGCTCAATCTGAACATTGGAAAAATCAATTTTTTCTTCCACAACGGGAGCAGTCTGAGTAGCCTCCGCAGGAGCCGAAACTTCCTTGGAACCCTTCTTGTCAGCGTCCAGCGGCTTCATTGTTGGGAACAGGATCACGTCCCGGATAGAGTCGGTGCCGCAGAGCATCATGGCGCAGCGGTCGATGCCGAAGCCCAGACCGCCGGTGGGGGGCATACCGTACTCCAGCGCCAGCACGAAGTCCTCGTCCATCATGTCGGCCTCCTCGTCGCCGTGGGCCCGCTTCTCCGCCTGAGCCTTGAAGCGCTGGTACTGGTCGATGGGGTCGTTGAGCTCGGAGAAGGCATTGCCCATCTCGCAGCCGCAGACGAACATCTCGTACCGCTCCGTCAGATGGGGGTCCTCCGGGCTGCGCTTGGCCAGCGGGCTCACCTCCACCGGGTACATGGTGATGAAGGTGGGCTGAATGAGCGTCTCCTCCACCTTCTGGTCGAAGGTCTCGTACAGGGCGTTGCCCCACGTCCGGGCTACCCCCTCCATGTCCACGCCTACGCTCTTGGCCAGCTCCACGGCGGCGTCATCATCGCCCTCAATGGCCATGAAGTCGGCGCCGGTGACATTCTGCACGGCATCGGCCATGGTGATGCGCTTCCAGCTGGGGGTCAGATCCACGTCGTGGCCCAGCCACTGGATATGGTAGGTGCCCAGGATCTCCTTGGCGGCTCCGGTGAGGATGCCCTCCAGAATATCCATCATGCCGTCCAGATTGGTGTAGGCCTGATACAGCTCACAGGTGGTGAACTCCGGGTTGTGCTTGGTGTCCATGCCCTCGTTGCGGAAGATGCGGCCCACCTCATACACTCGCTCCAGACCGCCCACGATAAGCCGCTTCAGGTGCAGCTCCGTGGCGATCCGCATATACATATCGATGTCCTGAGCGTTGTGGTGGGTGATGAAGGGCCGGGCGTTGGCGCCGCCGGCAATGGGGCTGAGCACGGGGGTCTCCACCTCCATGAAGCCCATATTATCCAGATACCGGCGCAGATACGCCACGAACTCGCTGCGGATCTCAAAGTTCCGCTGGGATTCGGGATTCATAATGAGATCCACATACCGCTGGCGGTAGCGCAGCTCCTTGTCCGTCAGACCGTGGAACTTCTCCGGCAGGGGCTGGAGGGACTTCGACAGCAGGGTGATCTCATGGGCCCGGATGCTCATCTCGCCCTTCTGGGTGCGGAACACGTCGCCCTTGACGCCTACGATATCACCGATGTCGTATTTCCTGAAGCGGTCATAGGCCTCCTCGTCCATCTCGTCCTTCCGGGCGTAGATCTGGATGCGGCCGGACTTATCCTTCAGATCGCAGAAGGACACCTTGCCCATGCCCCGCTTGCTCATAAGACGGCCCGCCAGAGAGACGGTCTGCCCCTCCAGCTGGTCGAACTGGTCCTTGACCTCCTGTGCGTGATGGGTCACGTCATAGCGGGTGATCTCGAAGGGGTTCATACCCGCCTCCTGCAGGGCTGCCAGCTTATCCCGGCGGATCTGGAGAATTTCCCGCAGGTCCTGTTGATTCTGATTCTGCTGTGCCATAGATATGGTCTCCTTATCGTTCGATCTTGTCCACCCGGTAGCGGATGACGCCCTTGGGGGCCTCCACGGTGATCTCACTGCCGGCCTTGCTGCCCATCAGGGCCTTGCCGAAGGGGGAATCCTCCGACACCTTCCGCTCCATGACGTTGGCCTCCTGAGAGCCCACGATGGTGTACTCCGGCAGCGTCTTGCCGTTATCCAGATTGGTCACGGTGACACGGCAGCCGATGGATACCTTGTCGGAATCCATGTCCGTCTCGTCCACGATGACGGCGTGGAGCAGGATGTTCTCCAGCTCGGCAATGCGGGAGTAGAGCTTGCCCTGCTCATTTTTGGCCTCGTCGTACTCGCTGTTTTCCGACAGGTCACCGAAGCCTCTGGCCTCCTTGATGAGCTCTGCGATCTCGTCGGCACGGGTGGTCTTGCTGTAATCCAGCTCCTTTTTCAGCTCGTCGTACCGCTCCTGACTCATTTTGAATTCTTTTACCATGGAATCCATTCCTTTCTGTTGACAAATACGGCATGGCCGCACGAGATTAGTATAAACACTATAACAAAAATAGTACAGACACTATATCACTCTGCATTATAAGTTCTTTCCCCGCCGGTGTCAAGTCCTACCCACACCGGGACAGCCGCACCCGGCGGAAGGCTTCCCTCCGCCAGCAGCGCCGCCAGCAGCGGCTCCTCCGCTGCCCACGGCTTCATTTTTTCCCGCCACGGCTCGGCCCATACATACCGTACCTCCTGACGGCTTTCTTCGATCAGCAGGGAGGGCAGTCCCTCCGCCGCCCCGCCGAAGCATACCGCCAGCTGCGCCGCCGGACCGCCCTCTCCCAGCCCGTACCGGTGCCGCAGGGATCGCCGCAGCTCCTCCTGCCCCCGGCCCAGCTGCGGCGACAGATACCTTACCCGCCGGGCCAGCAGATCCGCCGCCTCCGTAACGGCCCCGTCGGGCCGGGAGGCCCGCAGCACCACACTGGCCTGTGACCGGCAGAGTCCCAGCTGCCTACAGGCGCAGTCCACCAGCTGCCCCAGCATGGCCCGCCGCAGTGCCACCGGGGCCGGGAGCCGAAGGGGAAGCAGCAGCGCCGCCCACTCCGGCGGTGCCGCCGCATACCGCACCCCGGCGTCGGCCATGGCCTGCGCCGCCTGCCGCACCCGGCGCTGTACCCGCCGATTCAGCCGTCCGCCGCCCTCCAACAGGCACACCTCCCCGTCTCCCAGCGGACAGCGCCGCAGGGTGAGCCTTTTCCGCTTCTCCTCCCATCGCACATATCCCACCATGCACAGCCCCCCTTTCCACCAGTCTATGGCCCGGCGGCGGGAGAAAGACGGCATAAAAAATTCCCCACCTGCACCAAGCGGTGCAGGTGGGGAAAAGGCCGCTTACCACCAATAGGGGATGTACCCCGGCAGACGGTTCAGCGGATTGATGCGGCTGTAGTTCTCCCAGATCTCATAGTGGACGTGGGGGCCGGTAGAGATGCCCGTGGAGCCGCACAGGCCGATGACCTCGCCCTGCTCCACATACTCGCCCACCTCCACCAGACGCTCGCTCATATGGGCGTACAGGGTGAAGTTGCCGTTTCCGTGGTCGATCTCCACATAGTTGCCGTAGCCGCCCCAGCTGTACTTAGAACCCACTACGGTGCCGGACTTCACGGCATAGATGTAGCTGCCGTAGGAGGCGCCGATGTCCACGCCCATGTGGTTGGTGCTGGCGCCGGGGGTGGGCTGGTCACGCCCGCCGTAGCCGGAGGTAATGAGCCGGCAGTCCGAGGGCCAGATGTACCCGTCGGAGGAGGGCGTCTCATCGGAGCCGCTGCTGCCGCCACCGCCGCTGCCTCCACTGTTATCGCCGCCGTTGTTCCGGTTTTCCTCCTCCCTCCGGGCCTGGATCTGAGCGTCCAGCTCATCGGCGGCTGCCTTCTCCTGAGCGGCCAGATCGTTCAGGCCGTCCGTCGTTTCGTTGTACTTGGCAATGAGCTGGGTGGCTGCCTCCAGCTGGCTGTCCAGCTCCGTCTGGCGGCTCTCCAGCTGGGAGCGCTGCTCCTCCAGCGCCTGCCGGTCGGCCTGCATCTGCTGGCGCAGCTGCCGCAGGTCGTTGATGACGCTCTGGTCGTGCTCGGCCACCTCGTTGATGAAGTCGATGCGGCCCAAAAGATCGCTGAAGCTGGTGGCCTTGAAGATCACCGACCAGAAGGAGGCGGTACCCCGCTCCTCTTCATCCCGCACCTGACGGCAGAACAGGTCGTACTGGGACTCCTCCTTCTGCTGGTTGTCCGCCAGCTCCGCCTCCAGCGCATCGATCTGCTGCTGGGCGTTGGAGATCTGGCTGCGGAGGACGTCCGCCTGCTGATCCAGCAGGTTCTTCTGCTCCAGCGCATCGGCCTTGTTGGCCTCGGCCTCCTCGATCTGCTGGTTGATCTCCTCCAGCTTCTTCTGGTGCTCCTCCGACTGCTCCTGCAGGTCTGCGATGGTCTCGGCATAGACGTTCACCGGGCGCAGAGCGCCGCTGGTGAACACGATGCTCACCGCCATGAGAACGGCCAGCAGGCCGCACCATTTTTTCTTACTCATGCTGCACTCCTCCTTATACTCTCAGGAACTTCCGGATGGCGGTCAGGCTGCCGCCCACGCCCACCAGGATCCCTACCAGACCGAACACACCGGCCACCGGCCCCCAAATTTTCCGGAAGGACACCACCCGCAGCAGCTGCAGGGTATCAGACCCGGCAATGCCCTTGGAAATGGCCTCATACAGCAGCCACTGCAGCCCAAAGGCGATGACGGCGCCCATCAGACCGATGAGCAGACCCTCATAGACGAAGGGCCATCGGATGAAGCCGTCGGTGGCGCCCACCATCTTCATGATGGCGATCTCCTCCCGCCGGTCAAAGGTGGTGAGCTTGATGGTGTTGGAGATAATGAATACCGAGATCACCAGCAGCACCGCAATGAGGGCGATGCTGATGAGGCTTGCCACATTCCGCACCGTCAAAAACCCGTTGGAGATGGCCTCGTCCGCCCGGACCTTTACGATGCCGGGGGTGGCCTCCAGATCGGATACCACCTGCTGCATCTGTGCGGCGTCCGTCAGATGGATAACGTACCGATGGCGAAAAATGGAGGGATCCAGGTTGCTGTACAGGTCGTCCTCATCGTACTGCTCCACGTAGCTGTCCCGTGCCTCCTGCCGGGAGACGAAGGTGCAGTCCGCCGCACCGGGAATCTTCTCCAGCGTGGATTGCAGGGCCTTGGCCTCGTTGTCAGAGAGGTTCTCATCCACGAAGGCCAGCACGGCGTTCTCCTTCTGCAGATCCTTCAGGTTCTCGTTGGCGTTATAGGCCACCAGCGAAAAGGTCCCCATGATCACCAGACACGCCACCGTCACGCCGATGGCGGCGAAGGACATGAATCCGTGGGAGAACATATTGCGGATGCCCTCCCGGAAAAAATATCGAAAATCGTGCTTCATCTGTTATACCTCATACGTTCCCACGCCGTCGCCGTTGACCTGCCCGTGATCGATCATGATGACCCGCTTGTCGAAGTGGTTCACCAGATCCCGCTCGTGGGTCACCACCACCACGGTGGTGCCAAGGGCGTTGATGCGCTCCAGCAGGGTCATGATCTCCAGCGAGCGGTTGGGATCCAGATTGCCGGTGGGCTCGTCGGCCACGATGGTGCTGGGATTGTTCACCAGCGCCCGTGCAATGGCCACACGCTGCTGCTCACCGCCGGACAGCTCGTCAGGATATCGGTCCTCCATCCCCTTCAACCCCACCAGCTCCAGTACATAGGGGATGCGGGTGCGGATGTCACGGGGCGTGGCCCCCACCGCCCGCATGGCAAGGCTCAGGTTGTCGAACACCGTCTTTTTGGGGATCAGCCGGAAGTCCTGAAAGATCACGCCGATGGTGCGGCGCATATAGGGGATCTGCCGGTCGGAGATGCGGCTCATGGAGAAGCCGTTGACCATGACCCGCCCTGCCGTGGGGATGACCTCGCCGGTCAGGAGCTTGATGATGGTGGACTTGCCGGAGCCGGAGGGTCCCACCAGAAACACAAATTCCCCGTCCTCAATGGTAAAGGAGATGCCCTGAAGGGCCTCCGTCCCGTTTTCGTATGTTTTTTCAACGTCCTTCAATCGAATCATATCATATCCCTCGTTGCCGGAGACCCGGCCCGCTGCATTTGAAACGACGAACCCTGTCGGGCTGCGCCGTATTATGTCACCATAAGGTATTATATAAAAAAAGTTACAAAATGGCAACAGGAATAATATGAAAATTTTATGAACAGATAGGGAGGCCCTCCGGCAAAGATCCCGGAAGCCATCAGTGAACTGCACCCCACTTGTTAGATATCTAACAAGTGGGGTGCAGTTCAGCAGCGCCGGGAATGGGGCTGTTTGCTCTGATATGTGCTTTATTGGGCGCTGCCCTCGCCCAAGATGCGGGCGGCGTTCTCCTGGGCAAACTGCTTGCTGTACAGGTCGTGGTAGTACCCCTTGCGCCGCAGCAGCTCCTCATGCTTACCCTGCTCCACGATGTGGCCGTCCTTCACCACAAGGATCACGTCCGCCTTGCGGATGGTGGAGAGCCGGTGGGCCACCAGAAAGGAGGTGCGGTTCGTCAGCAGATGGTCAATGGCGTTCTGGATCAGCTGCTCCGTCTGGGTGTCGATGGAGGAGGTGGCCTCATCCAGCACGAAGATGCGAGGGTCGGCCAGCACGGCACGGGCAAAGGAAATCAGCTGCTTCTCGCCGGTGGAGAGACGGTCGCCGCCCTCACCCACATCGCTGTCCCAGCCATTTTCCAGCTTGGACACCACCGTATCCGCCGACACGGCCCGTGCGGCGGCCTCCACCTCCTCGTCGGTGGCGTCCAGCTTGCCGTAGCGGATGTTCTCCCGGACGCTGCCGGAGAACAGGTGGGGATTCTGCAGCACATAGCCGATGTTGGAGTGGAGCCACAGCTGGCTGCGCTGGCGGTAGTCCACGCCGTCAATGAGGATATGTCCCTCCGTAGGCTCGAAGAACCGGCAGGCCAGATTGATGAGGGTACTCTTGCCGGCCCCCGTTTCGCCTACGATGGCCACCGTGGTCCCCTGAGGGATGTGGAGGGAGAAGTGCTCCAGCACGTTCTCGCCGCCGTCGGGATAGCGGAAGGTCACATCCCGGAACTCGATCTCGCCCCGCAGCGGCTCCCAGTTCTCCCGCTTGGGGTGGAAGGCGTCGCCGTATTTCTCAATGACCTCCGGGGTGTCCTGAATTTGCGGCTGTTCGTCCATCAGGTCGGTTACCCGCTCGATGGAGGCTTGCAGAGAGATGAACTCCGCCAGATTGGCGGCGGTCATCTGGATGGGGTCGAAGATGCTGACGGCATAGGTGGTAAAGGCCGACAGAGTGGCCAGCTCCAGCGCCTGATTCAGCACCATATAGCCGCCCCGCAGCAGCACGATAGACACCGCCATGGTGCCGAAGAACAGCACCAGCGGGATAAACACCGCATTAAGCCGGGCTGCCCGGATGCCGGAGTCGTGCATCTGTCGGGTGAGACTGCGGAAGGCGTCGGCGGTCTGCTCCTCCGTCACCAGCGTCTTGGTGGTGCGTGCGCCGGTGATGCCCTCGTTGAAGGCGCCGGTGATGCGGGAGTTCAGCTTACGCACCTTCCGGTTCCAGTGGAGGATGCGGTTCTGAAAATACCCTGTCAGAATGGCCATCACCGGCACAATGGCGATAACTGCCAGCGCCAGCTTCCAGTTCAACGCCAGCATGGCGGCAAAGGTACCCAGCACATAGAACATTGCCCACAGGATATCCGTAAAGTTCCACGCCAGCATACTGGAGATGCGGTTGGTGTCGCTCATGACACGGGTCAGCAGATAGCCCACCGGGGTCACGTTATAAAAGGAGAAGGACAGGGTTTGCAGGTGGTGAAACAATGCCCCACGCATATCCTTGCCCAGATTCATCTCGATGTGCATGGAGTTTCGGGCAAAGGCCACCACCGACAGTGCCTGCACCACCACCACCGCCAGATACGCCAGTGCATAGGGCAGCAGCCCCGTCAGGGTGTTCTTTTCGATAAAATTCTGGATGGCGTACTTCTGGAACAGGGGCAGCACCACGTCCACCAGAGCGCAGATGCCGTTGAACACCAGCATGGAGATGAAGGCGCCCCGATAGGGCCGCAGGAACGGCCCCAGCCGCTTCCAGATCCTCCAGTCGAAGGATTGAGTATATTCCTTTTCATCAATGGCCGCCATGCTCGCTCCCCCCTTCCTCCAACAGCGCCCGGTCGGCGCTCTGCATCTGAATGTTGTAGATATCCCGGTAGATGCCGGGCTTTTCCACCAGTTGGGCGTGAGTCCCCAGCTCCGCCACCCGGCCGCCGTCCAGCACCAGAATGCGGTCGGCCTGCATGAGGGTGGTGACCCGGTGGGAGATCAGCAGCACCGTGGCATTGCCGGTGGACCGGCGCAGGGCGGTGCGGATCTTCTCGTCCGTCTCGGCGTCCACGGCGGACAGGGAGTCGTCGAAGATCATCACCGGGGCCTGCTGCATCAGCATCCGAGCGATGGCCACCCGCTGCTTCTGTCCGCCGGAGAGAGTCACGCCCCGCTCCCCCACGATGGTGTCATACCCCTCCGGGAAGGAGGTCACCGCCTCGTCCACGCAGGCGATGGCCGCCGCACGGCGCATGGCATCCTCCGGCGCATCGGGCCGCACTGCCCGGATGTTCTCTCCAATGGTCTGGGAGAACAGGAAGGGCTCCTGCAAAACAAGACCGATGTGCCGCCGCAGGTCGCTGCGCCGGATATGCCGCAGGTCCACACCGCCGATGGTGATGCGGCCGGAACCCTCCGGCACGTCGTACAGCCGGTCCAGCAGATGCACCAGCGTGCTCTTGCCGGAGCCGGTGCCGCCCAGCACGGCGAAGGTCTCCCCCTCCCGGATGGTGAAGGACACATCCTTCAGCACAGGCTGCCCCTCGTAGCCGAAGGTCACATGGTCAAATACGGTGTCCCCGCCGGGGAAGGGAACGTCATCGGGCTGATCCTGCTCCTCCGGGGAGCGGAGGATGTAGCCCACACGGTCCATGGACACCCCCGCCTTGCTCATATCCGACAGCACCCGGCCCAGAGAACGCACAGGCCACGCCAGAGACTCGTTGTAGCTGACGAAGGCCACGAAGGCACCCAGAGTCATGGCCCCGGCCACGCTCTCATGGATGCCCGCCAGAATGATGACCATCACCTGCAAGCACGTTAGCAGCGTCCCCGATGCCCAGTATACCGACAGGAGCTTTCCCAGATGGATCCACAGCCCGGCATATCGCTCGCTCTTGGCCTGAAATTTGTCCTCCTCATACTTCTCCCGGCCAAAGGCCCGCACCACCCGCACGGCGGTGAGGTTCTCCTGGGCGCAGGCGGTCACCTCGCCCTCGGCCTCGTCGGCGGTCTTGAACCGGGAGGAGATCTTCCGGTAGAACACCCCCGACGACAGGCCCACAATGGGGATGAAGGCCAGAGCGATCAGGGACAGCTTCACGTTCATGCGGAACATGATCCACAGATACAGGATGATGAGGAACACCGTCCGCACCACCTCCACCAGCTGGTTGCACACGAAGGTGCGGATCACGTCCACATCGGAGGTGCAGCGCTGGATGATGTCGCCGGTGGGATGCTGCTTGTGCCACGCAAAGGGCAGATACTGGATGCGCCGGTACAGGTCATCCCGCAGCCCCTTGACGTAGGCCTCGGACCCACGGGACAGCTGGGCCCGCTGCCCGAAGCTGCACAGGCCCCGCAGCAGTGCCGTCACCATGACGGCTCCCGCCGCCCACCACAGCGCCGTGACAGGCTCCTGCCGCAGCGTCTCCAGCGGCAGTACCCGCAGCACCAGCGCCGGCAGCTTGGCCTCCTCGGATCCCAGAATGGAGTCCACCGTGATACGGATGATCTGGGGCGTCAGGGCGTTGAGCGCCATGGACAGGCATGCACACAGCAGCGCCGCCGCAAAATGCCCCCAGCAGGGGCGCAGATAGTGCCAGATGAGCCCGGCCTTCTCCCGCCCCGACAGCTTGAATGTCGATTGCTTCTCTTCCATAAGCCTCCTTCTCTCTCCCGGCGGCCCGCAGACCGCCTGTCCAAACGCCGCCGGCGTCCGGCAGCGTACAAAAAATGCGCCCCCGGACGGGGACGCACACAGGGTACGGTCACATCGGCCCCTTTATCGGGCCGATCCGGCGGCGCACACGATGATCCCCTTACTGGTCAGCTTGCTCTTCGTCATGGTGTACGCCTCCTTTCGTTTATAGTGAGTACAGTATAACGCCGTATGAGTATCCTGTCAAGAAAAGTTTTCCTCCCCGGCGGCGGAGGGTCGTCTCCCCCTCTTGCATTTTTGGAAAAATAGGGTATGATATAAGAGAAAAATTGTCCTCTGCCATGGCGGAGGAGAAAAGAAGGGTTGTTTTATGACAAAAATCGACATTGTATCGGGCTTTCTGGGCGCCGGTAAGACCACGCTCATCAAGAAGATGCTCAGCGAGGCCTATCAGGGTGAGAAGCTGGTGCTCATTGAAAACGAGTTTGGCGAGATCAGCATCGACGGCGGTTTCCTGAAGGATTCCGGCGTGCAGATCAGCGAGATGTCCTCCGGCTGCATCTGCTGCTCTCTGGTGGGCGACTTCAACAAGGCTCTGCGCCAGGTCCATGAGCAGTTCGCTCCGGATCGCATCCTCATCGAGCCCTCCGGCGTAGGTAAGCTCTCCGACGTTATCGTGGCGGTGGAGAACACCGTCCGGGACGAGCCGGACATGAAGCTGAACTCCTTCGTCACCGTGGCCGACGCCACCAAGGTGAAGGTGTATATGAAGAACTTCGGTGAGTTCTACAACAATCAGATCGAGTCTGCCGGCACCATCATCCTCTCCCGGACCCAGAAGCTGTCTCAGGAAAAGCTGGAGGCCGCCGTGGCTCTGCTGCGGGAGAAGAATCCCACCGCCGCCATCCTTACCACCCCGTGGGACCAGCTGGACGGCAAGACTCTGCTGTCCGCTGTGGAAAAGGTCTCTCTGGCCGATGAGCTGCTGGCCAGGATGCAGGCCGAGCACGAGGCGGAGGAGGCGGAGCACCACCATCACCACCACGAGCATGACGATGATGAGCATGAGCATCACCATCATCATGACCACGACGAGGACGAGGGCCACTGCTGCTGCGGCCATCATCACGACGATGATGACGATGACGACGAACATGAGCATCACCATCACGAGGGCTGCTGCCACCATGACCACGAGGAGCACGAGCACCACGACGAGCATGAGCACCACCATCACCACGACGGCGAGTGCGACGACCCGGAGTGCTCCTGCCACCACCATCACCACCACGCCGACGAGGTGTTCACCAGTTGGGGCGCCGAGACGGTCCACTCCTACACGGAGGAGGACATCCGCCGCATCCTGACGGCGCTGGATACCGGCGACTACGGCGCCATCCTCCGGGCCAAGGGCATCGTTCCCAGCGGCGGCAAGTGGCTGCACTTCGACTATGTCCCTGAGGAGCAGGACGCCCGCTACGGCAGCGCCGACTACACCGGCCGCCTGTGCGTCATCGGCGCCCAGCTGAAGGAGGACAAGCTCAAAGAGCTGTTCAGCCTGTAACACCTGTAAGGAGCGAGGAACTATGGATATTCCTGTCTATCTCATCGCCGGGTTTCTGGATTCCGGCAAAACCGGCTTCATCAACGGTATCCTCCGGGACGGCTTTGCCGAGGAGGACCGCACCCTGCTGATCTGCTGCGAGGAGGGGGAGCTGGAGTACGACCCACGTGTGCTGGGCAATGTGTTCACCTACACGGTGGACGAGCAGAGTCAGCTGACTCCGGAGCTGTTCAAGAAGCTGGAGAAGCAGTACCGGCCCAAGCAGGTCATCATCGAGTATAACGGTATGTGGATGATCGAGCCTCTGTACCGGGACGGCCTGCCTGCCAACTGGATCCTCTACCAGATCATGTGTCTGGTGGACGCCAGAAGCTTCGAGATGTATGTGAAGAATATGGGCCAGCTGATGATGGAGAAGATCAGCAACGCCGATATGCTGATCTTCAACCACTGCAACGAGGAGCTGCGAGCCCAGCTCCGCAGCCGCAACCTGCGGATGGTGAACCGCCGGGCCGATATCTATCTGGAGAACGAGGACGGCACCAGCGAGGAGTACGTCACTCCGGAGATGTCCCCCTTCGATCTCTCCGACGGCCATCTGGATGTGCCGGACGACGACTACGGTGTCTGGTATGTGGATATGATGGACAACCCCGACCGCTATGACGGTGTCACCGTGCGGTATAAGGCCGTCATGTGCCACTCCAAGAAGTTCAAGGGTGTCCACTGCCCCGGCCGCTTCGCCATGGTCTGCTGCGAGAACGATATGCAGTTTTTGGCTCTGGTGGCCAAGGGCGAGGGACTGGAGAAGTTCAAGAACCGCCAGTGGGTGGAGATCACCGCCACGGTGAAGAAAGAGGCCAATGACGCCTATCAGGGCGAGGGCCCGGTGCTGTATGTCACCGCCATCGCCCCCTGCGAAAAGCCCAAGGAGGAGGTCGTCTCCTTCTGACGATCCTCCGGCCTAGTTGTGTGTAAACCATGTGAAAGAAAGAAAAGGAGAACTACCCCATGACTCAAAAAGAAAAGACCTTTCTGGACCAGACCGCCCAGCGTCTGCACCTGACGGTGGACGGCGAGAGCAGCATCCTCTTCGGCAGCGTCGGCGGCTACCAGACCATGCTCTGGCGCAACGATCAGGGCCTTGCCGCCATGACCCTGTCCCTGCACCGGCTGGGGCAGGAGCCGGATCAGTCCGCCATCCGCCAGTTTGTAAAGGGGACCCGTCTGGTGACGGGCGTCTCCGTCCGGCGCAGCCGGGTGGAGCTGACCCTGAACGTCCGCTTCGGCAACCCCAATCAGGTGGAGAAGCTGGCGGAGGCCGTAGCCGCCGTGGTGGAGTTTCTGCACGCCTCCGGCTATGACAACTGCTGCCAGAACTGCGGCAGCGCCGTGGAGACGGACCCCTGTATCATGACCGGTGTCCCCTCCCTGCTGTGTGACAGCTGCTACCAGCAGCTGGGCCATCTGCAGGAGCAGAACCAGCAGGCGGAGCTGGGCAAGACGGAGAACATGGTGGCCGGTACCGTGGGTGCGCTGCTGGGTTCTCTGCTGGGCGTGGCGTGCATCGTGCTGCTGGGCCAGCTGGGCTATGTGGCGGCAGTCAGCGGTATCGTCATGGCCATCTGCACCATGAAGGGTTATGAGCTGCTGGGCGGCCGGTTCTCCACCGTGGGTCTGGTGGTCAGCATCGTGCTGATGCTGGGCATGACCTACGTGGGCTACCAGCTGGATTGGTCCGTCGCCGTCTATAACGAGCTGAAGGAGTACTACGAGCTGAGCCTGTTGGACTGCTTCCGCATGATCCCGGAGATGCTGCGTCAGGAGATCATCGATTCCTCCACCTACATCGGGGAGCTGGTGAAGCTGTATGCCTTCACGCTGCTGGGCGCTATCCCCACGGCCATCAGCTCCATGAGAAGCCGGAAGCTGAAGAAGGTCACTTACCGTCTGCGCTCCCAGCGCACCAACGCCGCCCCGGAGCTGTAATAAACCAAATAAACAGGAGGCCGCAGGCATTGTCTGCGGCCTCCTGTTTATTTGTTTCGCCTTGGCTTACGCCTGATAGAACAGCTCCACCAGATCGGCGGTGATATCCTCCGTCCAGCTGCACATGGTCACGCAGCACATATAGCCCTCCTGCTTGATGCACACCAGCGTCTCATACATGGGGACGCCGTCCATCTCGCCGGAGATAACAGCGCCCTCCCGAACCAGACCGGCGAACTGCACCGGAGTCTGCTCCACCTTCACGTTGGATAGCCCCATGGAGGCCAGAGCATCTTCCAGCTTGGGTACGGCGATCTCCAGATAGCCCGCCTCGTCCAGCAGCTTGCCGTACAGAGCGCCCAGATCCTCATACACCACGTTTATGGTCACAAGGCCCTCCATGGCGCTGGCGAACATATCATAGGTGCTCTTGCCATCCTCCATGGCCTTCTGCATCTCCTCGCTGCTCTCGGCCACCACGCCGGACAGCTCTGCCAGCTGCTCGTCGGTGTAGTAGGTCCAGTCATCGCTCAGCTGGCAGCCGATGCCCACGAAGGTGTTGGTGTAAATGCCGTTTTCAATCGTGCCACGCTGGAAGCCGGATTGGCTGTCGCCGCCGTCTCCGTCCTTCTTACCGCAGGCGGCCATGCTCAGCACCAGTACCAGCGCCAGCAGCAGACCTGCGGCCCGTTTCATCTGCTTCATCGCTTCTCTTTCCTCCGAATCATGTATTTGGGGGTCACTATACCATATGGTATACATCCATCCTACCATATTTCGACACAGCCTGCAAGAGAAAAGCGCATCAGGGGCGGGCGCAT
>OCHC01001637.1_pt1 | contig 15958 bp, 10 predicted proteins | sample 1538641 | NCBI WGS metagenome assembly OCHC01 (sample SAMN04571714, study PRJEB22368) | human gut metagenome | biome: human gut; material: stool | host: Homo sapiens | place: Luxembourg | collected 2012-08-17
GTGCTGTAAAACGTGAACGGGTAGCTTGCGCAAACCTGCGGGCCGGGCATGGCCGGCCCCTACCGGGTGGTATAACACAGTATACCACAAAAAAGGCCCGCAGCCGCGGCTGCGGGCCCTATTCTGCTTACAAAATTACAGGACCTTGTGGCAGGTACGTGCGATAACGTCGAGCTGCTGCTCCTTGGTCAGGTCGATGAACTTGACCGCGTAGCCGGAGACACGGATGGTGAAGTTGGCATACTCTTCCTTCTCGGGGTGCTCCATGGCGTCCAGCAGCTTTTCCACGCCAAAGACGTTGACGTTCAGGTGGTGGGCACCCTGGTCAAAGTAGCCGTCCATGACCTGCACCAGGTTGGTGACGCGCTCGTCCTCGCTGTGGCCCAGCGCATCGGGGTTGATGGTCTGGGTGTTGGAGATGCCGTCCAGTGCCCAGTGGTAGGGCAGCTTGGCAACGGAGTTCAGGGACGCCAGCAGGCCGTGGGTCTCGGCGCCGTAGCTCGGGTTGCCGCCGGGGGCAAACGGGGTGTACGCCTTGCGGCCATCGGGCATAGCGCCGGTGGCCTTGCCGTAGACGACGTTGGAGGTGATGGTCAGGATCGAGGTGGTGGCCTCGGAGTTGCGGTAGGTGTGGCGGCGCTTGATCTTCTCGAGGAAGCTGCGCAGCAGCTCGACGGCGATGTCATCGGCGCGGTCATCATCGTTGCCGTACTTCGGGAAGTCGCCCTCGATCTCGTAATCGGTGACGAGGCCCTGCTCGTTGCGGATGCACTTGACCTTGGCGTACTTGATGGCGGACAGGGAGTCGACCACATGGCTGAAGCCGGCAATGCCGGTGGCGAAGGTGCGGCGGACATCGGTGTCGATCAGGGCCATCTCGGCAGCCTCATAGTAGTACTTGTCGTGCATATACTGGATGAGGTTCAGGATGTTGACATACAGCCCGGCCAGCCAGTCCATCATGACGTCGTACTTGGCCATGACCTCGCCGTAGTCGAGGTACTCGGCGGTGATGGGGGCGTAAGCGGGACCGACCTGCTCGCCGAGCTTCTCATCGACGCCGCCGTTGATGGCGTAGAGCAGGCACTTGGCGAGGTTCGCACGTGCGCCGAAGAACTGCATCTCCTTGCCGGTCTGGGTGGCGGAAACGCAGCAGCAGATGGAGTAGTCATCGCCCCAGACAGGCTTCATGACGTCGTCGTTCTCGTACTGGACGCTGGACGTGTCGATGGAGATTTTAGACGCATAGTCCTTGAAGGTCTTGGGCAGGGCGCTGGAATACAGCACCGTCATGTTTGGCTCGGGGGCGGGGCCCATGTTCTCGAGCGTATGCAGGAAGCGGAAATCGTTCTTGGTGACCATGGAGCGGCCATCCATGCCGATGCCGCCGACCTCGAGGGTCGCCCAGACGGGGTCGCCGCTGAACAGCTGGTTGTAGCTGGGGATGCGGGCGAACTTGACCATACGGAACTTCATGACCATGTGGTCGATCAGCTCCTGGGCCTCGCTCTCGGTCAGGGTGCCGTTGTCCAGATCGCGCTGGATGTAGATGTCCAGGAAGGTGGACACACGGCCAACGGACATGGCAGCGCCGTTCTGGGTCTTGATGGCGGCCAGATAGCCGAAGTACAGCCACTGGACGGCCTCTTTTGCGTTGGCGGCGGGCTGGGAGATGTCGAAGCCGTAGGCAGCGGCCATCTCCTTCATGCCCTTCAGGGCGGAGATCTGCATAGAAATCTCCTCGCGCTGGCGGACGACGTCCTCGGTCATCGTGCCGTCGCCGCAGTTGGCAAAGTCGTTCTGCTTGGCCTTGATGAGGTAGTCGATGCCGTACAGCGCCACGCGGCGGTAGTCGCCGACGATACGGCCGCGGCCATAGGTGTCGGGCAGGCCGGTGACGATGTGGCTGTGGCGGGCCTTCTTCATCTCGGGGGTGTAGGCATCAAACACGGCCTGATTATGGGTGCGGGTGTACTTGGTGAAAATCTCGTGCAGCTTCTCGCTGGGCTGGTAGCCGTAGGTGGTGCAGGCCTGCTCCGCCATCTTGATGCCGCCGTAGGGCATGAAGGCGCGCTTCAGGGGCTTATCGGTCTGCAGGCCGACGACCTTCTCGAGGTCCTTCAGCTCGGGGTCGATGTAGCCGGGGCCGTAGGCGGTCAGGCCGGAGACGACCTCGGTCTCCATGTCCAGCACGCCGCCCTTGGCGCGCTCGGCCTTCTGCAGCTTCTGCAGCGCGCCCCACAGCTTGTTGGTAGCGTCGGTAGGACCGGCGAGGAAGCTCTCGTCGCCGTCGTAAGGGGTGTAGTTCTTCTGGATGAAGTCACGGGTGTTGACTTCCTCTTTCCAAATGCGGCCTTCAAAGCCTTCCCACTGTTTGAAATCTGTCATTGTGCACCTCTTTTAATGTATGGACCGCCGGGCGTATTTCGCCCGGCTTTGAGTATTATACCAGAATTACAGGGCTTTGTGTGTTGTTTGGGCAACAGTTTTTGAAATGGCAGACATTAGGAGATTCTACCGCTTTTCCGTCGTTGTAGGGGCGGATACGAGCATCCGCCCGCGGCATTTTCTCTCCTATCTTCTCTCCGGCCCTTACTTTTTAATGTTAAACGCCCCAAATCCCGGATACTGCGCGGCGCCGCCAAGCTCCTCCTCGATGCGGAGAAGCTGGTTGTACTTGGCGACGCGCTCGCTGCGGCTGGGGGCGCCGGTCTTGATCTGGCAGGTGTTCAGCGCAACGGCCAGGTCGGCAATCGTGGTGTCCTCGGTCTCGCCGGAGCGGTGGGACGCAATGGCGGTGTAACCGGCCTTGTGCGCCATCTTGATGGCCTCCAGCGTCTCGGAAACAGAGCCGATTTGGTTCAGTTTGATGAGGATCGAGTTGCCGCAGCCCAAGCGAATGCCCTTGGACAGGCGCTCGGTGTTCGTGACGAACAGGTCGTCGCCGACCAGCTGGACCTTGCCGCCCAGCTCCTTCGTCATGTGCTGCCAGCCCTCCCAGTCCTCCTCGTCGAGGCCGTCCTCGATGGAGTAGATGGGATACTTCTCGACCAGCTGCTTCCAGTGCTCGACCAGCTCCTCACTGGTAAAGACCTTGCCGCACTTGGGCAGTTTATACTCGCCCTTCTTGCTGCCCTTCCACTCGCTGGAGGCAGCATCCATGGCCAGCACAAAATCCCTGCCGGGCTGGTAGCCGGCCTTCTCGATGGCCTCAAGGATATACTGAATGGCCTCCTCGTCGCTGGCAAGGTCGGGTGCAAAGCCGCCCTCGTCACCGACGGAGGTGGCCAGACCCTTGGATTTCAGCAGCGCCTGCAGGGCGTGGAACACCTCGGTGCACCAGCGCAGACCCTCCTTGAAGCTGGGCGCACCGGCGGGCATGATCATGAACTCCTGCACGTCCACGGTGTTGGCCGCGTGCGCACCGCCGTTCAGGATGTTCATCATGGGCACGGGCAGCTTGTTGCCGGACACGCCGCCCAGGAAGCGGTACAGGGGCACATCCAGCGAGATGGCCGCCGCGCGGGCCGCCGCGATGGAAACCGCCAGAATGGCGTTTGCACCGAGGTTGGACTTATCCTTGGTGCCGTCGGCCTTCAGCATAGCGGCGTCCACGGCGTAGATGTCGGAGGCATCCATGCCGGCAAGAACCTCGTTGATGGTGGTGTTGATGTTCTCAACAGCCTTGCTGACGCCCTTGCCGCCGAAGCGGCTCTTTTCGCCGTCGCGCAGCTCCAGAGCCTCAAATTCACCGGTGGACGCACCGCTGGGGGCAGCACCGCGGCCAATCGTGCCGTCGGCCAGCCATACCTCTGCCTCGACGGTGGGGTTGCCGCGGGAGTCGATGATCTCGCGGCCAATGACCTTCTCAATTTCCAGATAGCTCATGGTACAAAGTCCTTTCTCTATAAACTGCTTTTTCAGTATGCCCGGAATGGGATAAAGCGATACTTCAAGGTTAGCGCAAGCTAACCAATGACAAGATAGCATAGACTAACCGCTTTTGTCAAGAGGGAGAAATAAACACCCGTTCGGCACAGTGGGCAGCGGAAATTGTTGGTGAGTTTGAGGGGGCGAACATTTTTTTGGTTTTTCGTACCCGGAAAGTGCCAGAGCCCTTCCGGCCTCGTTTTCCTCGGCCACCTCCCCTATGAGGGGAGGCTTTCGCGCGGGCTTCGCCCGCCAAAGTGGGGAGCTGGCCGAGCCTGCGAGGCCTGAGGGGCTCTGCAGTCTCTCCTATGTCACCTACCTTCCTCTCTCTGCTCTTGACAAATTCCCCTTCTTGCAGTAAGATAGTTTACGCTAACTGTTAGAGTATGCTAACCTTTGGCGATCCTATCACGGAAAGGGGCCGCGGTCCATGGCGAACCAACCGCAGCAGCCGGACACCGCGCTGCACACCGCAAGCCATTTAATGCAATATCATGACCTGATCGAGAGCATCGTCGCCGCCCTGGACGCGCGCGATGCCTACACAGCCAGTCACTCTGACCGGGTGGCGGACATGGTGCTTGTGCTCGCCGCCGCCCTCGGCCTGGACGAGGACGAGACGACCCGCATCCACATGGCCGCCCACCTGCACGACATCGGCAAGATCGCCGTGCCGGATTCCGTCCTGCGCAAGGCCGGGCCGCTGACCCGGCCCGAATGGGAGGAAATGCGCCGCCATCCCGTGACCGGGTATGAAATCCTGCGCAAAATCGACGATTTTAAAGAAATTGCCATACTGGTGCGCCATCACCATGAGCGGTGGGATGGCCGCGGCTACCCGGACGGGCTGTCGGGGCATGACATCCCGCCGGGGTCGCGCGTCATTGCCGTGGCGGACTCCATCGACGCGATGATGAGCAGCCGCAGCTACCGCCCCGCCATGACCAGCGCTGCCTGCCGCCGCGAGATCGAAAAAAGCAGCGGCATCATGTATGACCCCCGCGTGGCCGCCGCCGCGCTGGAACACTGGGACGAGCTGGTCAGCCGCTATGCCGGGGCCGACATACCCCGCACGCCCTACTTTGACCGTTTGCAGCTGGAGCACACCCGCCAGGCGCACGATTACCTGCTGGCCAACCAGGGCAGCCGCATCACCCTGCCCGAGCTGGCCGCAAAATTTCACCTGTCCCAAAGCTCGCTGAAGATCTGTTTCAAGGCGCTGTACGGCGTGCCGGTGGCCAGCTATCTGCGCGGGCTGCGGATGGACACCGCCGCCCGGCTTTTGCAGGAGAGCGACCTGCCCGTGGCCGAGATCGCGCACCGCGTCGGCTATGAGGACCCCAGCCGCTTTGCCGCGGCCTTCCGCCGCCACACAGGCCGCCGTCCCACAGAGCTGCGGCGGGTGGCATGCCCGACGGCAAGCAGCCACACCGCGTAAGATTTTCTTGCCTCCCTCTGCGAGGGGGCCAAGGAGATTTTTAGCGAAAAAATCCATTCTGCACACCGTATGCCTTTTCAGTCTACCCCAGTCGTGGCTAACCGTTGTAGAATTATGTGTAAACCTTACAGGTTCGCCCGATGGGGCACATTTAATACACCATCGCAAGCATATTACAGTAAAGGGGATTTGAACTATGAATTGGGCAAAGATTGGTCTGTTTGCAGGCGGCGCTCTGTTTGGCTCCGCCGGTATTGAGATTCTGACCAGCAAGGATGCGAAGAAGCTGTATACCCAGTGCACCGCCGCTGTCCTGCGCATGAAGGACCAGGTCATGAAGACCGCCACCACCCTGCAGGAGAACTGCGGCGACATCCTGGCCGACGCCAGGGAGATCAACGAGCAGCGCGCCGCCGAGGATGACGCCGTTCTGGAGGACACCGCCGAGGAGAAGGCTGAGTAAGTTTTCGCTGCTGCAAAAGCCTTCCCCGCGGGCGGGGAAGGTGGCCGAGCAAAGCGAGGTCGGATGAGGTGCGTGTTCGCCGCAGCCACCCGTTCACGGGATACTGCGGAACAGTCCGCCCTCATCAGCCGCCGTTGGCGGCAGCTTCCCCCTCGGGGGAAGCCTTTTTTATTTACCGGGAGAGTAATTATGAAATGGAATATTCTGCATGAGAGCCGCGGGCGCATCCGCCTGCATCTCCGTAAGCCGCGCATGTCGCTGGCCGAGGCGGACCAGCTGCAGGACTATCTGACCAGCCTGCCCGGCGTGCGCACCGCCGCCGTGTATGAGCGCACCTGTGACGTCGTCATCGTCTATACCGAGAGCCGCGCCGGTATCGTCAGGGGTCTGGCGGCCTTCCGCTTTGACACGGAGGCCCTGGCCGAGGTGCCCGCCAACAGCCCCCGCGCCGTCAACCGCGAATATCAGGAAAAGCTCGTCAATATGACGATCTTCCACCTTGCGCGCAAGCTGTTCCTGCCCGCGCCGCTGCGCATGGTCTACACACTGGTGCGCAGCGTGCCCTATATTTTCCGCGGTCTGCGGTGCGTTTTCCGCCGCAAGCTCGAGGTCGAGGTCCTCGACGCGCTGTCCATCGGCGTATCGATGCTGCGCGGCGATTTCGGCACGGCAGGCTCCGTCATGTTCCTGCTGCGCCTGGGCGAGCTGCTGGAGGAATGGACCCGCAAGAAATCGCTGGGCGACCTGGCCCGCTGCATGTCGCTGAACGTGGACCGCGTCTGGCAGCAGACCGCCGAGGGCGAGGTCCTTGTGCCGATCTCGCAGGTGTGCGCGGGCGACGCCATCGTCGTGCACACCGGCAGCGTCATCCCGCTGGACGGCAGGGTGCTGGACGGCGAGGCCAGCGTCAACCAGGCGTCCCTGACCGGCGAGGCCGAGCCCGTCCGCAAGAGCGAGGGGGCCGTCGTCTACGCGGGTACCGTCGTCGAGGAGGGCCAGATCACCGTGACCGTCGAGCAGCAGGCCGGCAACGGACGCTACGACCAGATCGTCAAAATGATCGAGAACTCCGAGAAGCTGAAATCCGCCAGCGAGACCCGCGCCGCCGCGCTGGCCGACAAGCTGGTCCCGTACAGCCTGCTGGGCACCGCCGTGACCTACGCGCTGACCCGCAACGCGACCCGTGCGATCTCGATCCTGATGGTCGATTTTTCCTGTGCGCTCAAGCTGTCGATGCCGCTGGCCGTGCTGTCCGCCATGCGTGAGTGCGGCAGCTACCATATCACGGTCAAGGGCGGCAAGTATCTGGAGGCTCTGGCCAACGCCGATACCATCGTCTTTGACAAAACCGGCACGCTGACCCATGCGACGCCCACCGTTGTGCAGGTCGTGCCGTTCGGCACCCGCACCGAGGACGAGGTTTTACAGATCGCGGCCTGTCTGGAGGAGCACTACCCCCACTCGATGGCGAACGCCGTCGTGCAGGCCGCTGCCGCAAAGGGCATCCGCCACGACGAGATGCACAGCGAGGTGCAGTACGTCGTCGCCCACGGCATTGCCAGCCAGATCGGCGGCGAGAAGGCCGTTATCGGCAGCCAGCACTTTGTCTTTGAGGACGAGGGCTGCTATATTCCGACGAACGAGTGCGGCAAATTTGACGCGCTGCCGCCGGAATATTCCCACCTGTATCTGGCCATCGGCGGTGTGCTGGCCGGTGTCATCTGCATCGCCGACCCGCTGCGCGAGGAAGCCTCCGAGGTTTTGAAACAGCTGCGCGGCCTTGGCATCCGCAAGGCCGTCATGATGACCGGCGACAATGACCGCACCGCGTCGGTCATTGCGAAGCAGGTCGGCGTGGACCACTACTACGCCGAGGTCCTGCCCGAGGACAAGGCCAACTTTGTCGAGCAGGAGAAGGCCGCCGGGCACACCGTCATCATGCTGGGCGACGGCATCAACGACTCCCCCGCCCTGTCCGCCGCCGACGTCGGCATTGCCATCAGCGACGGCGCGGCCATTGCCCGGGAAATCGCCGACGTCACGATTGCCGCCGACAGCCTGCGCGAGCTGGTGATCTTGAAGTCCATCGCCAACGGCCTGCAGAAGCGCACCAAGAGCAACTACCGCTTTATCATGAGCTTCAACAGCACCCTCATCGTCCTGGGCGCCATGGGCATCCTGCCCCCGGCCACGTCCGCGCTTTTGCATAATGCGTCCACGCTGGGTGTCAGCCTGAAAAGCATGACGAATCTGCTGGATTGATTGTGGAATTGCGGGGTGTCCCCCAAAAGCCTTCCCCCCTCGGGGGAAGGTGGCCGAGGCCCCGACCGAGGCCGGATGAGGGGCGAGCTTGCCGTTATTGCCCGCTGACGGACAGTTGGTTTGTAGGGAACGGTCTTGACCGTTCCGTGCTGCCTTGCCAAAAGCACGACGCGACGGGAAAACCGCGCGCCATTCGGCGCGATTTTATGCGCTGCGCGCGGCCAGATGTGCGGATGGGTCAAGACCCATCCCTACAACCATCCCGGAAACAGACTTTCCCGCATACGCCCGTCTGCCATACACCGCCGGGCCGGGCATGCCCGGCCCCTACCGCACATTTCCGCTGCCGCCCCCTTGCCGGGGCGGCTTTTTTCATTTTTACGTCAATTTTACACGTTCCCCTCTTGTCAGGCGCACAAATATTTTGTATAATTAAATTTGTCTGTACTATTGTTTCAACGTATAAGCGAGGTTTTCAAATGCTGACAAAATACCTGAGTGTGTTCTTGATTTCGATGGTCCCCCTGATCGAGCTGCGCGGCGCGATCCCCGTGGGCGTGGCCATGGGCCTGCCGCTGTGGCAGGTGTACGTCATCGCCATCATCGGCAATATGCTCCCCGTGCCGTTCATCTTCTTCTTTGCCCGCAAGGTACTGGAGTGGGGTGCGGATAAGCCGGTCATCGGCAAGTTCTTCACCTTCTGCCTCGAAAAAGGCCACAAGGGCGGCGCGAAGCTGAAGGCCACGGCCTGCCGTGGGCGCTGCTGCTGTTCGTCGGCATTCCGCTGCCCGGCACGGGTGCGTGGACCGGCACGCTGGCCGCCAGCCTTTTGGACATGGACTTTAAGTCCAGCGTTCGCGCCTGCATGGGCGGCGTGCTGCTGGCTGGCTGCATCATGGGCGCGCTGAGCGTGCTGGGCGTCTCCGCCTTCGGCGCTGTCGCGGCATGATGCCCCAAAATTATCGTCCCGGGCTGGATGTGGTACGGCTGGCCGCGCTGCTGCCCGTGCTGTGCTACCACTATTGCATCGAGGCCGCGCGCCTGGGCTTTGCCGTGCCGACGGCGCTGATTGGCCGCGGCATGGCCGACTGGGTCGAGGTCGGGCTGGCGTGGTTTTTCCTGCTGTCCGGTGCGGCGCTCTGCCTGCAATGGCAGGGGCGGTTTGACGCCCGGCGCTACTTTGTGGGCCGCGCCGCCGCGACCTACCCGGCGTTCTGGCTGGGGTTTGGTGCGCTGTTCCTGTACGGCGAGGTCCTGCACGGCAACAACGCCGATATTCCGCGCTGGCGTGTGATTTTTTCAGTGCTGGGGCTGGATGGGTATTTAGCGCCCGTGACGGTCACTTTCTACAAAATCGGTGAGTGGTTTTTGGGCGTTATCCTGATTTTGTATCTCGTGTTCCCGCTGCTGCTCCGGTGCATGGAGACCGCAGCGCACCGCCGGGTGCTGGCGCTCTGCATGGCGGTGCTGGCCGTTGTCTGGCCGCTTGTCTGCCCCGCTCCGTGGGAGGCCGGGCATACGGTACTGGGCCGCCTGCCCGCGTTTGCGCTGGGGGTGTGGTTCGGCACGCTGCTGAAAAAGAACGCGCTGCCGTCCTATCGGCTGTATATCGGGCTGGCGGTCTGCCCGCTTTTGTGGGTGGACGAAGTGCCGCGTCTGGCCGTGCTGTTGGTGCTGGCGGCGGTGCTGTTCTGGGCAGTCTATGCCGCCGGGCAGCACATACCCGCACCGCTTTGCCCCGCCCTGCGGCGGCTGGCGGGCTGGTGCTACGGCGTGTACTTGGTGCATCATGTCCTGCTGACGCTGGTTTTCCTGCCGTTTGTGCAGGGGCACGGCCTGCCGCTGGCCGGGATGTTCCCGGTGTATCTCGCCGCCAGCTTTGTGCCGGCGGCGGTGCTGACGGCAATGAGCAGCCCGGTGAGCAAGGCAGTCAAAAAATTGGCATAAAAAACAGACGCACAGCTTTTCACGGCTGTGCGTCTGTTTTTGTATTCATAAGGGCAGATTCTGTATCCGCCCCTGCCTGTCTGCCAATGGCGCGGCTTCGCGGGCATTTTCCTCTTACTGCCGCGCCTGCAAAGCTGCCAGCAGCGGCGGGATGAGCTGCTTCTTGCGGCTGACGACACCGGGCAGTTTGGCTATGTTCCCCTCCGGCTCGACGTGGAACGCATCGCGGATGATCTCCTCGGCGTTGTGGCCGTAGAACATCAGGTCGGTGCTCTGGGTCTTCATGTCGGTGAACATGTAGAAGATCAGCGGCAGACCCTCGCGGCGGCTCGCCTCGGGCAGGAACGGCTGCACAAGCGCCTCGGCGGCGGCGCGGGACTTGTCGGTCATGTAGGTGGACTGGCCGACGCCGAACTTGACGTCGCCGCGGCTGAACGCCTTGAAGTCCGAGCTGAACACATCCTCCGCCGTACGGCCCGTCAGGTCGGCACCTGCCTCAAACATCTGCTCGGCGTAGGACTGGATGTCCTCGCCCGCCAGCGCGGCCAGCGCCTTGGCGGCGGCTTCGTCCTGCGGGGTGGACGTCGGAGAGCGGAACACCAGCGTATCGGACAGAATGGCCGACAGCAGCAGGCCCGCGATCTCGCGGCTGGGCGTCAGGCCCTGCTCGCCGTACATCTGGTACAAAATCGTGGCCGTGCAGCCCACCGGAACATTGCGGAAATAGACCGGGCCGGTGGTCTCCAGACTGCCGATGCGGTGATGGTCGATGATCTCCAGAATGTCCGCCTGCTCCAGACCGTCCACGGCCTGGGTGCGCTCATTGTGGTCAACGAGAATGACCTGCTTGCGGTGCAGGTTCAACAGGTTACGGCGGCTGACGACGCCGCAGTACTTGCCGTTCTCATCCAGAATCGGGAAATAGCGGTGACGCACGCTGGCCATAACCTTTTTGGCGTCCTCAATCGGCGTATTTACGCTGAATTTCAGCAATTCCTTCGTGCGCATAAAGTGGCGCACCGGCGCGGCGGTGGAGATGAGCCGCGCGGCGGCGTAGGTATCGTAGGGGGTCGCCAGCACGGCGCAGCCCTTTTCCTGCGCACGTGCCACGATGGTGCGCGGCACCGCGGAGCCACAGCAGACAATGATGGCCTGTGCGCCGCAGTCGATGGCGCACATCTGGGTCTCGTACCGGTTGGAGACCAGCACAAGGTCGCCGGGCTTGACGAGCTCCTCCATGATTTCCGGGCTGGTGCCGATGCAGATATTGCCGCTGTCAATGTGGGTGTCGGCGCTGCCGACCACCAGCTCAGCCTCCAGCGTTTCCAGCAGGTTCGTGCAGCGGGTGTTGGCCGCGGCCAGCACTGCCGTGTCGAACAGGTCCATGTTCGCGTCGGCAATGTCCTTGATGGTGATAAGCCCCTGCAGCTCGTTGTCGCTGTCCACGATGCAGAGCGTGTCTATCTCGACGTCACGCATCAGGTTCCAGGCCGCGCGCAGGCTCATCTCGCCGTCGATGCCCGCCTGCTTGCGGATGTCGATGTCCTTGATCTGCGGGCTGACGTCGGTGCAAAGCCGCGGCGGCTCCACGCCGAAGTGCTGCAGAACGAACCGCGTTTCCCGGTTCACATGTCCGGCGCGGCGGGCCTCATACAGGCCGGTCAGGCTGCCGCGGTTTTTCAGCCAGGCATACGCCAGCGCGGAGCAGATCGAGTCCGTGTCCGGGTTCTGGTGGCCGATGATGTTGATGCGGCGTACCGTGTTGTTTGCCATAGTGGTTCTCCCTCGTATACTTTGTTTCCCTCATCTTCGCGTCCTTGCCTCCCTCTGGGAGGGAGGTGCCCCGAAGGGGCGGAGGGAGAGAACCTTGCCATTGCCCGAAGCCTTCTCACCTGGCCAGGCTCTCTCCCCCACCCGCTGCGGCGGGAGCCCCCTCCCAGAGGGGGCCAAGGAGAATGTAAAGCCGTATGGTTTAATTAGTGTAAAATATCACTATAATAATCCATATTATAGCACACATTTTTGCGTTTTGCGATTCTTGACAAATACCACATTATAGCGTATTATAAAATAGTATGTGGATATTGGGGCTTTGCCCCTGCAAATATCAGTCTATCGGCATTTTCAATTTGAGAGGGAACGTATATGATTCAGGAAAATCTCCGCAACGTCGCGATCATCGCGCACGTCGACCACGGCAAAACCACCCTGGTCGACCAGATGCTGAAGCAGTCCGGTGCTTTCCGTGCCAACCAGCAGGTGGCCGAGCGCGTCATGGACTCCGGCGACATCGAGCGTGAGCGCGGCATCACGATTCTGGCCAAGAACTGCTCCTGCGAGTACAACGGCGTCAAGATCAACATCGTCGACACCCCGGGCCACGCCGACTTCGGCGGCGAGGTCGAGCGCGTGCTGAAGATGGTCAACGGCGTTCTGCTGCTGGTCGATGCAGCCGAGGGCTGCATGCCCCAGACCCGTTTTGTTCTGCAGAAGGCTCTGCAGCAGAACCTGTCTCTGGTCATCGCCGTCAACAAGATCGACCGTCCCGATGCCCGCATTGCCGAGGTCATCGACGAGATCCTCGAGCTGCTGATGGACCTGGGCGCTACCGACGAGCAGCTGGACAGCCCGATGGTGTTCTGCTCCGGGCGCAACGGCACGGCCAGCTACGACTGGACCGATCCTGCCTCCGGCACGGACCTGAAGCCCCTGTTTGACACTATCCTGAAATATGTGCAGCCGCCGGAGGGCGAGCCTGACGAACCGCTGCAGATGCTGGTCTCCAGCGTTGACTACAACGACTTCGTGGGCCGCATGGGCGTTGGCCGCGTGCAGAACGGCGTCATCAAGGTCGGCAGCCCGATCCAGGTCTGCGACTGGCACAACCCCGACGTACACATGAGCGGCCGCATCACCAAGCTGTTCGACTTCAAGGCCAATGGCCGTGAGCCGATCGAGAGCGCCCAGGCCGGCGACATCGTCGCATTTGCGGGTCTGCCCGATATTTCCATCGGCAACACGATCTGCGACCCCAGCAAGGTGCAGCCCCTGCCCTTTGTCAAAATCAACGATCCCACGGTGGAAATGACCTTCTCGGTCAACGATTCCCCGTTTGCCGGCAAGGAGGGCAAGTACGTCACCTCCCGCCAGATCCGTGACCGCCTGATGCGCGAGCTGCTGAAGGACGTCGCCCTGAAGGTCGAGGATTCCGCCACGAACGATTCCTTCCGCGTCATGGGCCGCGGCGAAATGCACCTGTCCATCCTGATCGAGACGATGCGCCGCGAGGGCTATGAGCTGCAGGTCAGCCCCCCGCACGTTCTGACCCACGAGGAGAACGGCAAGGTCATGGAGCCTATGGAGCGCGTTGTCGTCGACGTGCCCGAGACCTATCAGGGCAACGTCATGACCGCTCTGGGCGCCCGCAAGGCCATCCTGATGAACATGCAGATGATGAACAGCCGCTCCCGCATCGAGTTCCGTATGCCCAGCCGCGGCCTGTTCGGCTATCGCAGCCAGTTCCTGACCGACACCCACGGCGAGGGCATCATGAACACGATCTTCGACGGCTACGAGGAATGGTGCGGCGACATCCAGACCCGCTCCACCGGCTCCCTCATCAGCTTTGATACCGGCGACGCCGTCACCTACGGCCTGTTCAACGCCCAGCAGCGCGGCACCCTGATCGTCAACGCAGGCGAGAAGGTCTACGCCGGTGAGGTCGTCGGCTACACCCCGACGGGCGAGGACATCACGGTCAACGTCTGCAAGACGAAGCATCTGACCAACACCCGCGCCTCCGGCAGCGACGACGCCCTGCGTCTGGTGCCTGTCTCCAAGTTCAGCCTCGAGGGCTGCCTTGAGTTCCTGGCACCCGACGAGCTGCTGGAAGTCACCCCCGAGAACCTGCGCATCCGCAAGCGCATCCTGGACCACGACCTGCGCATGAAGGCCGCCAGCAAGAAGAATAAGTAATTTATTCGCATAAAAACGAGCCGTCCCGACGATTGGGGCGGCTCGTTTTGGTTTTGTCGAGTTGCAGGGGCCGGGCACGCCCGGCCCGCGGGCTTCCCGCAAGCGCCGTTTACCGGACACAGTCGCCAGTGTGTACGCCACACAAATACACTTGACTTTACATTAAATTCATAGTATAGTAAATAAGTCGCCCGCATTGCGGCGGGGATTTTGGATGTAAGAGTTATGGGGGTCAGTATGGCGGCATTTACTACGTTTATTGAGCAGTTCAGCGATGTTCTGTGGAACTCGCTGCTGCTGTTTTTGCTGGTCGGCACGGGCGTGTACTTTACTGTGCGGCTGCGCGGCGTGCAGGTGCGCCGCTTTGGCGAGGGCTTCCGCCGTGTGTTCGGCGGCTTTACGCTGCGCGGCAAAAAGGCGGACGCCGAGGGCATGAGCAGCTTTCAGGCGCTGACGACGGCCATTGCGGCGCAGGTCGGCACCGGCAACATCACGGGCTGTGCCACGGCGCTGGTCAGCGGCGGCCCGGGTGCGCTGTTCTGGACCTGGGTGTCGGCGTTTTTCGGCATGGCGACCATTTACGCCGAGGCCGTGCTGGCGCAGCACTACAAGACCACGGTGAACGGCCAGGTCACGGGCGGCCCGGCGTACTATATCCGCGCCGCGTTCAAGGGCAAGGTCGGCAAGGTGCTGGCCACGGTGTTCTCGGTGCTCATCATTCTGGCGCTGGGCTTCATGGGCAACATGGTGCAGTCCAACTCCATCGGTGATGCGTTCCACAACGCCTTTGGCCTGAACCGGCTGGCGGTGGGCGTCGTGGTGGCGGCCATTGCGGCGTTCATCTTCCTGGGCGGCGTGCAGAGAATCGCCGCTGTAACGGAAAAAGTTGTGCCGATGATGGCGGCATTTTACATTCTGGGCTGCATCGTCATTCTGGTCATCAACGCCAAGGCGCTGCCCGGCGCGCTGGCGCAGGTGTTTGTGCTGGCGTTTGAGCCGCAGGCCATGGCGGGCGGCATTGCTGGCGTGACCGTGCAGCAGTCCATGCGTTTCGGCGTAGCCCGCGGCCTGTTCTCCAACGAGGCGGGCCTTGGCTCGACGCCCCACGCCCACGCGCTGGCCAAGGTCGAGCGCCCGCAGGACCAGGGCGCTGTGGCGATCCTGGGTGTGTTCGTTGACACGTTCGTTGTGCTGACGCTGACCGGCCTGGTGCTGATCACGTCCGGCCTGATCCCGCAGGGCATGACCGGCACAGCGCTGACCCAGGCCGCCTTCAGCCAGGCGTTCGGCGGCTTTGGGCCGATCTTCATCGCGGTGTGCATGTTCTTTTTCGCGTTTTCGACGATCATCGGCTGGTATTTCTTCGGCCAGTCGAACTTCAAGGCGCTGTTCGGCGAGAAGCTGCTGCCGGTGTACAGCATTATTGTCGTTGCGTTCATTCTGGTCGGCTCGACCCTGAAGGTCGATCTGGTCTGGGCGCTGGCCGACCTCTTCAACGGCCTGATGGCCGTGCCGAACCTGCTGGCCCTGCTGGCGCTGGCCGGCGTGGTTGTGGCGATTGACCGGAAGTAATTTTTACGAGACGAGGATTTGTTCCTTTTCTTAGAAGAAAAGGAACTAAAAAAACAACCTGCCTGCGAGAGGTCGCAGGCAGGTTATTTTTGTATTTGAGGGGGCTGGGCGGTTATGCAAAGGCCCTGTGGCTTGCCGCCCTACGATGCAAAGGAGAAAGGGGTGGTAATGGCAGGGTTGCGGGCCGGGCATGCCCGGCCCCTACAGGGTGGCGTGAATGAGTTGCGGGCGAAGGCCCGCCCCACGGAATGTGGTAAAGTGGGATGTAGGGCGGCCTGCCCCCAGGCCGCCGCGGACGTTTGCGGTAATGAGAAGCCCTGCGGATTGTGTTGTAGGGGGCGGCGTCCCCGACGCCCCGCGGAGGTGCGGGG
>OCHC01001640.1_pt1 | contig 15938 bp, 14 predicted proteins | sample 1538641 | NCBI WGS metagenome assembly OCHC01 (sample SAMN04571714, study PRJEB22368) | human gut metagenome | biome: human gut; material: stool | host: Homo sapiens | place: Luxembourg | collected 2012-08-17
CTGGTTGCCATCGTGGCGTTCATCATGGTCGAGGCCGCCACAACGGCGCTTGTCTCGGTCTGGTTTGCGGTGGGCGCTGCCGCGGCCATGCTGGTCAGCTTTTTTAATGTCGGCTTTGGCTGGCAGATGCTTGTTTTTGCCGTTGTATCGGCCATTACGCTCGGCCTGATGCTGCCCCGGCTCATCAGTCGGCGCGGCGCGCACCGTGCCCCTGTCACGAACGGCTCGCCGCTGACCATCGGCAAGCAGGGCGTTGTGCTTGTGGACATTGAGCCCGGCCTTCCGGGCCGGGTCCGCGTGGACGGCCTGGACTGGCAGGCCCGCGCCGAGGTCACACTCCCGCAGGGCACCCGCTGCAAGGTCGTGGCCGTGGACGGTGCGATCCTTATTGTCGCTCCCGTGACCGCTGACGCGGCTGCGGTTTAAATCACAAAGGAAAAAGGAGGACCCCCAAATGCTGTTAGTCTTTGCCATCCTGCTCATCATTATTCTGGTGGTTTTGGTGCGCTGCATCGTTATTGTGCCGCAGTCCAACGCCTATGTCACCGAATGGCTCGGCGTCTACAAGGATACCTGGGGCGCGGGCCTGCACATCCGCACGCCGTTTGTCGAGCGCATCTCCCGCAAGGTCTCACTGAAGGAGGAGGCCGCCGACTTCCCGCCGCAGCCCGTCATCACCCGCGACAACGTCACGATGATGATCGACACCGTCGTTTTCTTTCAGGTGTTTGACGCCAAGATGTACGCCTACGGCGTGAACCGCCCGATCCAGGCCATCGAGAACCTGTCCGCCACGACGCTGCGTGACATCATCGGCTCGATGACGCTCGACGAGACCCTGACGAGCCGCGACCTCATCAACACGAAGATCACCGCCAGCCTTGACGAGGCCACGGACCGCTGGGGCATCAAGGTTAACCGCGTCGAGCTGAAAAACATCGAGCCGCCGGTGGAGATCCGCCAGGCCATGGAGAAACAGATGAAGGCGGACCGCGAGAAGCGCGCCTCCATCCTGCTGGCCGAGGGCGAAAAGCAGGCTGCCATCACCCGCGCCGAGGGCGAAAAGGAGTCCGCCATCCTGCGCGCCGAGGCCGTGAAGCAGCAGCGCATCCGCGAGGCCGAGGGCGAAGCCGAAGCCCTGCTGACCGTCCAGAAGGCACAGGCCAATGCCATCCGCATGATCAACGAGGCGAACCCCAACCACAACTATCTGGCCCTGCGCAGCATGGAGGCCATGGAGAAGGTCGCTGACGGCAAGGCCACCAAGCTGATCGTGCCCAGCGACATGCAGAATCTCGCCGCAACCGTGTCCGCGATCAAGGAGATTTCCGGCGAAGTGACCGAATAAAATTTTACATTCTGTTTTCCCTGCCCGCGGTGTTCTGCCGCGGGCAGTTTTTGTGGGGACGAACGCCGGCGGCAAGGCGCGAAAGCTCCTCCGACTTCGCTTCGCTCGTCACCTCCCCACTGCGTGAGGAGGCTTTCTCGCGGGCAAAGCCCGCGCAAAAAGGCTCCTCGCTTTGCGGGGAGCTGGCCGAGCTTGCGAGGCCTGAGGGGCTTTTCCCCGCCCGCACTGCTCCTTTCCCGCAATTTTTTCTTGCGTTTTCCACAAAATCAAGTTATAATATAAGTAGAATAGTATGTCTTTTTGCGCATACTACATAAAATATTGTGAGGTGTATCAGTATGAAGGAACCTATGGTCATCACTATGGCGCGTGAGTACGCATCCGGCGGCAGCGAGATCGCACAGGCTGTTGCCGACAAGCTGGGTATTCCCTTATATAATAAGGAGCTGATCACCCTTGCCGCCAAAAAGAGCGGTCTGACCGAGGAGGCCATTGCCGCCAGCGAGAACCAGCGCAGCGGCAGCCTGATCTACAGCCTGTACATGATGGGCAACACGATGCCCCTGGCTGACCAGGTCTACATTTTGCAGAGCAACGTCATCAAGGAGCTGGCCGCCGAGGGTCCCTGCGTCATTCTGGGCCGCTGCGGTGACTACGTCCTGCGTGAGCGCCCCAATGTGCTGCGCACCTTCGTCTACGCGCCGCTGGAGACCCGCATCCAGTTTGCCAAGAGCCGCCCCGACGCCAAGGACATGCCGGACCGCCTGTGGGAGACCCAGCTGGCCAAGCATGACCGCGCCCGTGCAAGCTACTACAACTATTACACCGAGAACCGCTGGGGCGAGGCCAAGAACTACGATCTGTGCCTGAATGCGACCCTGGGCCGCGAGGCCTGCGCCGACCTGATCGTGGCCGCCGTCAGGGCTATGCAGGAAGCCGACAAGTAAAAAGGAGCCTTTCACTATGCTGCGCTATGTCAAAAACGGAATGCTGCTGTTGAGCGTCGCGTATATCGTCATCGGTATGCTGCTGCTCATCATGCCCGAGACCAGTCTGCTCTGGATCTGCAACATTTTTGGTGTTGTGGTGCTTGTCACCGGCATTGTCTGCCTGATCCAGTATGCCCGCATCCGCGGCACCGGCTTTACCGCGCCGTTCATGCTGGTGGGCGGCGTCATCACGGCGGGGCTGGGCATCTTCACGCTGGCAAAACCGCAGGTAGTGACCAGCTTTCTGCCCATTGTGTTCGGCATCTTCATCGTCGTTGACGGCCTGAGCCGCATCGGTACCGCCATTGACCTTGCCAAGCGCAAGGGGCAGAAATGGTGGTTGCTGCTGCTGTTCAGCATCGTATCCGTTGCCCTGGGCGTACTGCTGGTGCTGCACCCGTTTGATGCGGCGGTCAGCGTCGTCATGCTCTGCGGCATCCTGCTGATCGTCGAAGGTGCGCTGAATTTAGGCTGCATTCTCTACGCCGCCATGGAGCTGCGCACACTGGACCGCATGGCCTCTGCCGCCGCCAATGCGGCCTTGGGTGCCATCGGCGACGCCCTGGACGAGGCCGAAGCCGCCGAGCGCGATGTCGGCAGCGACGGCCCTGTGGTGTACGACGCCGAGAGCAAGGATGTGTCGGAGGACGGTGAATAACCGTTCCGTGACACCGTAGGGGCGCATTCTATATGCGCCCGCAGCGCCGTGCCATCAGCAAACGGGCACGGGCGGATATAGAATCCGCCCCTACAAGCTCCGTTTGTCCTTATTTTGTTTCCCGCGCGAAGGATCGCGAGTTATGTTTAAAGGAGAGAACCCCTATCCATGTATGACCTTATCATCGTAGGCGCCGGCCCTGCCGGCATTTTCACCGCGCTGGAGCTGCTGCGCAAGAGCAGCACCCCCCACAAAATTTTGCTCGTCGAAAAGGGCAAGCCTGTGGAAAAGCGCCACTGCCCCAAGGATAAAACCGGCGTCTGCGTAAACTGCAAGCCGACCTGTGCCATCACCACCGGCTTTTCCGGCGCGGGCGCATTCTCGGACGGCAAGCTGTCCCTGTCCTATCAGGTCGGCGGCGAGCTTCCCGACCTGATCGGCGAGGATTTCGCGCAGGAGCTTATTGACTACACCGATAAAATTTACCTCGAGTTTGGCGCCGACCCGAAGGTCGAGGGCATCTACGAGGGTCCCGACATCAAGGACATCCGCAAGCGCGCCATTCAGGCGGGTCTGCAGCTCGTTGACTGCCCCATCCGCCATCTGGGCACCGAGAAGGCCCAGCAGCTCTACCTGAACATCCAGAACTATCTGGCCGACGCCGGTGTTGAGATGCTGTTCAGTACCGAGTGCGAGAACATCATCCTCGAAGATTCCGTCTGCAAGGGCGTCCGCCTGCGCGAGAAGGACGGCGTCCGCGACGTCTACGCCAAGCAGGTCGTTATTGCCACGGGTCGCCGCGGTGCGGACTGGCTGGAAAAGATCTGCGCCGAGCACAACATTGCCCACAAGCCCGGCACCGTTGACATCGGCGTCCGTGTTGAGTGCCGCAACGAGATCATGGAGAAGATCAACAAGGTCCTGTATGAGGGCAAGCTGATCGGCTACCCGGCCCCGTGGCGCAACAAGGTGCGCACCTTCTGCCAGAACCCCGGCGGCTTCGTTGCGCAGGAGAACTACGACAACGATCTGGCCGTCGTCAACGGCCACAGCTTCAAGGAGAAAAAGAGCAACAACACGAACCTGGCCATTCTGGTCAGCCACAACTTCACCGAGCCGTTCAACCAGCCCATCGCCTACGCGCAGAAGGTCGGTGAGCTGACGAACATGCTGGGCGCGGGCCACATTCTGGTGCAGCGCTACGGCGATATTTTGGACGGCAAGCGCACTTGGGCCAAGGAACTGGCCCGCACGAACGTCCGCCCGACGCTGAAGGACGCCGTGGCCGGTGACATCACCGCCGCCATGCCCTACCGCGCCATGGTCAACATCATCGAGTTCATCAAGATGATGGACGAAGTCGTGCCCGGCTTTGCCAGCCCCGAAACGCTGCTGTACAGCCCTGAGCTGAAGTTCTACTCCAACAAGGTCAAGATGGACACCGATCTGGAGACGAACATTGCCGGTCTGCACTGCCTGGGCGATTCCTCCGGCTGGACCCGTGGCCTGATGATGGCCTCCGTCATGGGCGTCCTGATGGGCCGCAAGCTGATGGAGAAGCACGGCTTTTAAGGGTACGAGGAGTACGGGTGTTCTTTTCTTAGAAGAAAAGAACCAAAAGAATTTTAAACATAAGCAAGGGGAGAGTGCCGGAGACGGTGCCCTCCCCTTTTTTGCAGGCGGCGAGTGGCGGCGGCATGAGGGCATGCCGCCCTACGTACTCCCTTTATGTCATTCGTAGGGCGGGATGCCCCCATCCCGCCGCGGGCAGGCATCCACTTTACTGCCAGCCTGTAGGGGGCGGCGTCCCCGACGCCCCGCACCCACTTCCCGCAAAAAAATTGCAAAAATCTCCAAAACACCCGCTCCGTGTGACAACTTTGCAACATCCGGGGTGTAGGATAGGGGCAAACCAGGCACAGAAAGGAGCTTTAAGGATGAAAAAAGTAGCTTTATTATTGGCGGCAGCCATGCTGGCGCTGGCCGGATGCGCGTCTGCGGGCGATACCGCGGCGGCTTCGGAGGCCGCACTGGCGGAGAGTACGGCGGAGAGCGCCGCGGCGGAGGACAGCACAGAAGCGGCGCTGCCGGGTGAGCCGTACCCCCTCTCGGCCTATAGCGCCTGCGCAGTCAGCGGCAGCAGCGTCTACGCGGCGGTCACCCATTTTTCAAGCAGCGAGGACAGTCTCGGCAGCTTTGATCACAGCACCGTCTACAAAACCGACCTTACCACCGGGCAGACCTATGAGATGTACCGCACGGACTCCCAGCTTGCGTCCGCGCCGCTGATCATAGACGACACGCTGTATTTCATCTGCTACGACGGCGGTATGCTGGCCCTGCCGACGACGGGCGGTGAGGCGCGCGTGCTGCCGTTCTCCTACGACGACTGGATGCCTGTTTTTTACGCGGGTCACTACCTCTACTGCCGGAGCGTCAGCGCCGCGCCGTTCTGCCGTACCGGCGGTATGCGGTTTAACTTGGAAAACGGGGAGACCGCGCCGTGGAATATCCCGGTGGAGACAATGTACATTCCCGATGTCGTCGGGGACGCGCTGCTGCTCTGCCGCGTTGTCTCGGATTATCCGGTGCCCTACCCGGACGACGACGAGATGTCCCAGGCGCTTTTGCAGAACACCACGCTGGAATACACCCTGGCCGACCCCGCGACAGGCGCGGTGCGGCAGACCTGCTTTACCCTCCCCTATGACATACCGCAGCCGGGGAGCCTTACGATCTACACCTACCTTGGTAAGTGCGGCAGTGACTTCTATTTCCGCGCAGACCAGTGCGACGACGAGTACGCTTTGGTTTCCCAGTCCGTGCTGCGCATCGGCACGGACGGCACCCGGACCGACCTTGGCATTACCAAAACGCCGGATTACCTGGATTACTGTGCGGTTTTGCAGGGCGATGAGGTGCGCTGGCTCCTGACCCGCGGCACCGATGGCATCTATCTGATTTACGACACGCAAGGCCATGAGATTGGCCGCAACGAGCGGCCCGCCGGGCTGGAGGCCTTCTTCCCGCTTTGTATGCTGGACGACGGACGCCTGTTGATGGTCGTCGGCTACGACTGGGAGCACGACAGCGCGGCCCGGTACGCCGTGATGGACGCCGACGAATTTCTGAACGGCGGGTCGGCATACCGCGAGATGACGTTTGCGGAGTGAGTGTCATTGCCCGGGCGGTTTTTACTGGCCGGAAGCGGGCACGGGTCGTCGGGGACGCCGACCCCTACGGGCTGGCCGTGGGGCTGTCGGCGGCCCGCCGTGGCCGTTTCCGTTAGCATAAAAAACAAAACCCAGCCCCCGCAATGTTTTCCACATTGCGGGGGCTGGGTTGTTTAAAACTTTAGGACATGAACCGATCCTTCAGGTTCTTGAAGAAGCTCTTGCGCTTCTCGTAGTTCTCGTCCTTCAGGCTGTCCTCAAAGGCCTTCAGGGCTTCGCGCTGGGTGCGGTTCAGCTTCTTGGGGATCTCCACGTCCACAATGACGTACTGATCACCGCGTCCGCGCCCGTTCAGGTACTGGATGCCCTGGCCGCGCAGGCGGAACTTCGTGCCGCTCTGGGTGCCCTCGGGAATCTTCTGGGCGACCTTGCCGTCCACGGTGGGGACCTCAATTTCAGCGCCCAGCACAGCCTGGGAGTAGGTAATGGGCACGCGGACATACACATCGTAGCCGTCGCGCTCAAACACGGCGTCGGGCTTGACCGTCACATGGACGATCACGTCGCCCGCGGGGCCGCCGTTCGTACCGGCGTCGCCCTGGCCGCGCAGCGCAATGTTCTGGTCGTCGTCGATACCCGCGGGGATCTTGACCTCCAGCGTCTTGCGGGCACTGGTCTTGCCGGTGCCGCGGCAGGTCTTGCAGGGGTTCTTGATGATGGTACCGCGTCCGCCGCAGTGCGGGCAGGGCTGCTGGCTCTGCATCACACCAAACGGCGTGCGCTGCTGGGTCACGACATAGCCGCGGCCACCGCACTCGGTACAGGTCTCGGGGCTGGAGCCGGGCGCACAGCCGTTGCCGCCGCAGTCCGGGCAGGTCTGCTGACGGTTCAGCGTGACCTTTTTGGCGCAGCCGTGGGCGGCCTCCTCAAAGGTCAGGATCACATTGGCCTGAATGTCATGGCCCTTGCGCGGCGCGTTGGGGTTGGAGCGGGTCGAGCCGCCGAAGCCGCCAAAGCCGCCGCCGAAAATATCGCCGAAGATGTCGCCCAGATCGACGCCGCCAGTGCCGCCGAAGCCGCCAAAGCCGCCACCGTAGCCGCCGCCGGGCTGGCCGGCCCCATAGTTGGGATCGACCCCAGCGAATCCGAACTGGTCATAGCGCTTGCGCTTGTCCGGGTCGGAAAGAACATCGTTGGCCTCATTGACCTCCTTGAACTTTTCCTCGGCGTCCTTGTCGCCGGGGTTCAGGTCGGGGTGGTACTTTTTGGCCAGCTTGCGGTAGGCGCTTTTGATCTCGGCATCGGTGGCGTTTTTGCCGATCCCCAGCACCTCGTAGTAATCACGTTTTTCTGCCATAGAATCTATCCCCTCTATTTATGGGTTGTGAAAAGGCTTCCCCTTGCGGGGAAGCTGTCCGCGGAGCGGACTGATGAGGTAAGACCTGCCGGATATTGCCCGCAAACAGGCAATCCCGGCAGCTTGGCCCTCATCCGGCCTTGCTGCGCACGGCCACCTTCCCCCGCGGGGGGAAGGCTTTATTTGAACTTTCTCTATAACCCCCAAGGGCCGCCGCCGGGTTTGCCCAGCGGCGGCCTTATTATGGGTTTGTTACAGCTTAGACCTCGTGGAAGTCGGCGTCAACGGCGCCGTCGTCCTTCGGCTGCGCACCGGCATCGGGGCCGGGCTGTGCACCGGGCTGCTGGCCCTGTGCCTGGGCGGCCTGCTGGTAGACCTTCTCGCTGATGGCGTAGAAGGCCTTCTGCAGGTCATCCTGCTTTGCCTTGATGTCATCAACGCTGCCGGACTTCAGGGCTTCCTTCAGGGCAGACAGCTTGGTCTCGACCTCGCTCTTTTCCTCGGCGGAAACCTTGTCGCCGAACTCGCCCAGTGCCTTCTCGGTCTGGAACACCATCTGGTCGGCGTTGTTGCGCACATCGACTTCCTCGCGGCGCTTCTTATCCTCGGCGGCATACTGCTCGGCGTCCTTGACAGCCTTGTCGATGTCGTCCTTGCTCATGTTGGTGGAAGCAGTGATCGTGATGCTCTGCTCCTTGCCGGTGCCCAGGTCCTTCGCGCTGACGTGAACGATACCGTTGGCATCAATATCGAAGGTGACCTCGATCTGCGGCACGCCGCGGGGAGCCGGAGCGATGCCGTCCAGATGGAAGGTTCCGAGGCTCTTGTTGTCGCGGGCAAACTCACGCTCGCCCTGCAGGACGTTGACCTCAACGCTGGGCTGGTTATCAGCCGCAGTGGAGAAGATCTGGCTCTTCTTGGTGGGGATGGTGGTGTTGCGGTCAATGATCTTGGTGCAGACGCCGCCCAGAGTCTCAATGCCCAGGCTCAGCGGGGTGACATCCAGCAGCAGCAGGCCCTTGACGTCGCCCTGCAGCACGCCGCCCTGAATGGCAGCACCCACAGCCACGCACTCATCGGGGTTGATGCCCTTGAAGGGCTCGCAGTTCAGTTCCTTCTTGACTGCATCGTAGACAGCGGGGATACGGGTGGAACCACCGACCATCAGGACCTTCTTCAGGTCAGAGGGACGCAGGCCTGCATCCTGCAGAGCCTTGCGGACGGGGCCCATGGTGCGATCCACCAGATCAGCGGTCAGCTCATTGAACTTTGCGCGGGTCAGGGTCATATCCAGATGCTTGGGGCCGGTAGCGTCGGCAGTGATGAAGGGCAGGTTGATCTGGCTGCTCATTGCGCTGGACAGCTCGATCTTTGCCTTCTCAGCAGCTTCCTTCAGGCGCTGTGCAGCCATCTTATCCTTGCGCAGGTCGATGCCGTTCTCGTTCTGGAACGCATCTGCCATCCAGTCGATGATGCGCTGGTCGAAGTCATCGCCGCCCAGGTGGGTATCACCGTTGGTGGCCAGAACCTCGGTCACACCGTCGCCCATCTCGATGATGGAGACATCGAAGGTGCCGCCGCCCAGGTCGTAGACCATGATCTTCTGGTCCTCTTCCTTATCGATGCCGTATGCCAGAGAAGCGGCAGTGGGCTCGTTGATGATACGCTTGACGTTCAGGCCTGCAATGGTGCCTGCGTCCTTGGTGGCCTGACGCTGGCTGTCGTTGAAGTAGGCAGGCACGGTGATGACGGCCTCGGTGACGGACTCGCCCAGATAAGCCTCAGCGTCAGCCTTCAGCTTCTGCAGGATCATGGCGCTGACCTGCTGGGGAGTGTACTCCTTGCCGTTCAGGGTCACCTTGTGATCGGTGCCCATGAAACGCTTGATGGAAGCAACGGTGTTCTCGGGGTTGGTGATGGCCTGACGCTTTGCGACCTGACCCACCAGACGATCGCCGGTCTTGGTAAAGCCGACCACAGACGGGGTGGTGCGTGCACCCTCAGAGTTTGCGATAACAACGGGCTCGCCGCCCTCCATGACAGCCACGCAGCTGTTGGTAGTACCAAGGTCGATACCAATGATCTTACTCATAATGAAAACTCCTCTCGAAAGAACAAATCGTATTGTTTATGTGATGCTCAAATGTTTGTAAGCGGATGTTATATTCAAAACCCCTGCGGGTTTCTGCATTGTTACTCGGCCACCACAACGGTCGCATGGCGGACGATCTTATCGCCCAGTCTGTAACCCTTCTGGTAGACCGTGATGACGGTGCCGCTTTCCTGTCCGTCCGGGGCGGGGATCTGCTGCACCGCGTTCATGAAGTTGGGGTCAAAGGGCTTGCCCAGCGCTTCGATCTCCTCCACATGGAGGACGTCCAGCGCCTTGGCGGCTTTGTCCAGCGTCATGGTCACACCCTTTTTGTAGTTCTCGTCGGTGGTGGGGGCGTTGGCCGCCATCTCCAGCGTATCCAGAATGGGAATGATCTGGTTCACTGCAAAGGAAATGCCATCGTTGAACTTCTGGTCGGCTTCGCGGGTGGAGCGCTTGCGGTAGTTCTCGTACTCGGCAGCCATGCGCAGCAGCTGGTCTTTGGCCTGTGCAGCGTTGGCTTCGGCCGCGTCCAGCTTTGCCTTTACGGCTTCCAGCTCGCGGGCCTTCTTGTTGAACCAGCCGCCATCCTTCTTCTTATCATCCTTCGGGTCGGCAGCTTCAGCAGCAGGTTCCTGTTCGGGTGCTGCCTGCTGGGCCTTCTCCTCGGGAGCCGTTTCGGGCTGCTCAGCTTCCTGAGCCGGAGCCGTCTTTTTTGCTTCTTCGCTCATTCCAGATCCTCCTTATAGATCACAGTCCGCCGGGGTACGGCAGCCTGTGGGGTGTCTTTTCGTTTGCCGCTCATGCCCTCGCCCAGCTGGTCTGCAAAGTAATGCAGCAGCGGCATCAACTTCTGGAAGGGCATCCGGGTGGGGCCGATCAGTGCGATGGAGCCCCACAGGCCTCCGCCCACCAGATACCGGTCACTCACGATGCACAGGCCCGGGATCTGCGGTTCCAGATCCTCGCCCAGCAGCACGCTCTCGCTGCGGTCTGTCGGGGGAGCGATCAGGGCCGCTGCCTCTTCTTCGTCGTTCAGCAGGGTAAGGATGTCGCCCACCTTGCCGTCCAGCTGAGGCCAGTCCAGCAGATACTGCTCACCGCCCAGAAATACGTGGGGCTTGACGGAGTCCTGCAGGATGGCCGCCGCCGCGCTGATGACAGGCACCAGCTCCGGGTCGATCTGGCTGCACAGCTCTGCCAGCAGCCGGGGCGAAAGATCCACCGGCGCCACAAAGGTGAGGTTGCGGTTCAGTAATGCGGCAAGAGCCGCTGCATTCTCGCGGGAGAGGCCGGTGCGTACCCGCGCCACACGGGTGCGGACGTAGCCAGCAGTTGTTACAGCCAGCACAGCGGCTGCGCTGCGGCCCACCTGAACGACTTCGTAATGGGCAATGCACAGATCCTCTGCACACGGGGTGCTGATGGCGGCGGTGCAGCCGCTGATGGCGGCCAGCGCCCGGGCTGCACCCTGCGCCAGCTTTTCCGGCTCGTGGTCGAGGCTTGCGAACACCGCATCCACACGGGCGCGGCTCACGCGGTCCAGCGGCTGATCGTCGGTCAGCAGATTATCAAGGTAGTAGCGGTAGCCCTTGGCACTGGGCACACGGCCCGCGCTGGTGTGGGGCTGCTCCAGCAGGCCCAGCTTTGTCAGCGCCGCCATTTCATTGCGGAGCGTTGCGCTGGAAACTGCCATGTCAAAGTAGTTTGCCAGCACGCTGCTGCCAACGGGCTCGCCTTCGAGACCATACAGCGCCACGATTGCCTGCAAGACTCGCTGCTTGCGTGCATCCATCGTCATAGCGCCTGCCTCCTTTTTGCGTTTGCTTTGTTTGTTTAGCACTCCTTGTTCCTGAGTGCTAAGACCATTATATCCAATTTTCCGGTGCTGTCAAGCCCCTTGGAAAAATGTTATCAAAGATTCATAATTCTGTCATAAAAAGGGGTGTGACCTTGGCAGTACGGCAAACTTTCCAGTTTTGCCAAAGCGCCTGAGAGGGCAAGCCCTCTTCCCGCTGCGCCGCGCTTTCGCAGAAAGCAGCGCTGCAAATGCCGTTTGCCGCCACGACCCCACCCGTGAAAACGCAATGCCGGGCGATCCGCAGACCGCCCGGCATTACTCTATTATAAATAATTTTTCCGCTGAATATGCAACGGCGACGACTGCGGCCTGCGGCCGAAGCAGGGAGGAGCTGTTGGGGCCGTGGCCAGCAGGATGCAAGGCCCGCTCAAGGGCCGTAGCAGACGCTGGGTGCCACAACTCGTCCAGAGCAGCGCGGCGCGCATTCAAAATCGTCCCGCCTTACTCCTCCATCTGTCTGGCCAGAAACGCTGCCGCCACATTCACCGCCTTGAGCTGGGCGGCATCCGGCACGGCGGTGCGGTCTTCGGTCAGCAGACCCACCACGCCGATCACATCGCCTGCCGCAATGATGGGTGCGGCGCACAGCACCACCCGGGGCGAGCCCTCGCAGGGCAGGATGCATTTTTCCGCAATGCCCTCGCACTGGTACAGCCTGCGGCCATCCATCAGCTTTTCCAGCGGCTGGCTGATGCTGCGGTCGGCCAGCTCCCGCCGGCCGCTCCCGCTCACCGTGAGGATGCGGTCCCGGTCTGCCACAAAGGTGGTAAGCGCAAAGCTTTTGCTCAGCACCTCGGTGTACTGGGCCGCCACTGCGTTCATTTCGCCAATGGGGGAATACTTTTTAAAGATCACCTCGCCGTCGCCTGTCGTGAAGATCTCCAGCGGGTCGCCGCGGCGGATGCGCTGGGTGCGGCGGATCTCTTTGGGGATCACCACCCGTCCCAGCTCGTCGATGCGGCGCACGATACCTGTTGCTTTCATTGTTGGCTCCTCCGTTTCCTTGAAAATGCCTGCACCTCTAGTATCTGTCAGCCCGGGCAATTTATACCTACGGAAAGCTGCCCCTTCGTTGCGTTTCCGTCAGGGTTCTGCTACAATGATACAAAAAGCCGTTTTCATAAGCACAGCACCCTGCTTATGAGGACAGCTTCTGAAATTCTGCTGAGAAAGGCAGGTGTCAGGATGCCGAACATCCTCATTCTTGGCGGCGGTGCCGCCGGGCTGGCCGCCGGGCTGGCCGCCGCACAAAGTGCACCCCGCGCGCAGGTGGTCGTGCTGGAACGCAGCCCAAGGCCGGGCAAAAAGCTGCTGGCCACCGGCAATGGCCGCTGCAATCTGGACAACACCGGCATCGCGCCGGAGCGGTATTTCACAGCCGACCCGGCGGCGCTGCTCCCGCTGCTGGACGCTGTGAATGCAGCCGACCCGCTGGGCTGGTTCCGTGCGCTGGGGCTCTATACCCGCACCGACGAAGCGGGGCGCATCTATCCCTATTCCAATCAGGCAGCGGATGTGCTGGCCCTGCTGGAGCACCACCTTGCGCAGCACCATGTGCAGCTGCGCACCGGCTGCACCGTGCGCACCCTGAGCCAGAGCCGCAGCGGCTACGCTGTGCAGTTCGAGACGGCAGAGGGCAGCACCGAGACCCTGCGCGCGGATGCCGTCATCTGCGCCATGGGCGGTGCCGCCGGGCCGCAGTTCGGCACCAACGGCTTCGGCACCCGGTTCGCCGCCCAGTGCGGCGGCAGAACGGAGCCGCTGTATCCCTGTCTGACCGCTCTGCAGTGCGCAAAGCCCAACAAGACTCTGGCCGGCATCCGCGCCAAGGCCGCGGCCTCCCTGTTGGACGGAAGCCGTGTGCTGGCCGCAGAGACCGGCGAGGTGCAGTTCACCGACTATGGCCTTTCCGGCATCTGCATCATGCAGCTATCCGGCCTGCTGGCACCGGGCCGCAGCCCAAAGGCTCCTGCGGTGGAGCTGGATCTTTTTCCGGCACTGGACGAAGCAGAGTTGACCGCCCTGTTCCGTTCCCATGCCGCCCAGACGGCAGGGGACAGCCCTGCCGGGTTCTGGCTGGGCCTGCTGAACCGGAAGCTGGGCTGCGCTGTGTGGTCTGCCGCCGGGCTGAGGGACGGCAACGCTCCCGCCGTTCTCACCGCCGGGCAGTGGCAAAAGCTGGCCCACACTGCCAAGCACTGGCGCTTTGAGGGCCTGACCCCCTGCGGCTGGAAGCAGGCGCAGGTGACCGGCGGCGGGCTCTCGCTGCGGGAAGTGGATGCGCATTTTCAGTTTCAGGGCTGTCCGGGCCTGTATTTTGTGGGCGAAACGCTGGACTGCACCGGCAGCTGCGGCGGCTTCAATCTGCACTGGGCCTTCGGCAGCGGGATCGCAGCCGGGCGGGACGCCGCCCGCCGCATTCAGCGGCAGCGGAAAAAATAGCCGTCCGAGAGCAGAAATGATGAGCGGCACCGCCGCATATTGCTGCCGTTCCGTTCACCACCAAGTAACAAAACAATTCACTATGTGCTGGTACGTCCTGATTATCAAGGGAAAGGCATTGCCGGAGAGATGCTGGAACGTATCAAAGAAAAATATAAGAACTACCTATATATCAAGGGAATGCCAGAGGACGAAAAGAATGTCCCGTTCTATGAAAAGCACGGCTTTCATCGGATGGAGCATGGTGCGGCCATCCAAATTTGCAACTATTCTGATAAACGCTAAAAATCAAAAGGAGACTCAGTTATGAAAATCGCAATCCCTTATGAAAACGGTCAGGTGTTCCAGCACTTCGGACACTCTGCACAGTTCAAGATTTATAACATCGAAAACGGTCAGCTTCCGACCGGCGAGGTCGTTTCTACCAATGGTCAAGGCCATGGTGCATTGGTGGGCTTCCTTGTTCAGAACGGTGTAAATGTCGTTCTCTGCGGCGGTATTGGTGCCGGTGCGCAGAACGCTCTTGCACAAGCCGGGATTCAGCTGTTTGGCGGCATTTCCGGCGCAGCTGACAGCGTTGTTTCGGATTACCTTGCAGGAAATCTTGTTTTTGATCCAAATGCCCACTGCGACCATCATGACCATGAAGATGGTCATAGCTGCGGCTCACACTCCTGTCACGAGGACAAGGGTGGTTGTACCGGAAATTGTCACTAACACTTTTTGATTTCCGTTTTACTCCCCCGAGAAAACCGCCTGCATCGTTTGTGATGTGGGCGGTTTTTGTTTGAAATACACGGCTCATTTTCTCGCAGAAATTAACATTCGATTTCAAATCAAGTAATATTTCAATCAGAAGAGTGATCCTGTTTCTGTGCAGAGAAAACGGTGATTTCGGAGGGCTGCTATGTCTAAAATCAGTATTGAGATCGGAAACAAGATCCGGCAGTTTCGGCAGAGCCGGAAAATGACATTGGATGAGCTTGCGCCTGCTATCCACAAAAGCCGTGCCACATTGTCCAAATATGAGCGTGGTGAAATTTCCATCGACATCATACCGATAGCCGTTCGACGTGGCTTCTGCCGTGCCAGAATACTTCTTATCATCCAAAAAATCTTGTTTTAGATTATCAAACCGGACTGCATTCTTCTGAATCTTCTTCATTTTTGTACCTCTGACCTCTAAAATTTTTGAAAAAATCATAGGTACAAGCCCAAAAAGCCCGTATAAAACAAAAAAGACGACAAACCGTTCAATTCAACGATTTATCGTCCTTTTGGTGCGCTCGAGGGAACTCGAATCCCTGGCCCTCTGATTAAAAGAATCAAAGGTGCATCATTCGTCAAATTTCAAAAGTTCGAAGAAGCGCTATTTTCATCGTATCATCAAAAAACATAACTTTGCACACACCGCATTATTTGCATACAGCGTAATGCTTTGCAACCGTTATCCAGCTATTCAGGTGTGCAAAAAGTGTGCAAAAATGTGCAGACGGGCAAAACAAAGCCCAATGGACAAATCAATCACCGGTTTTATGGCAGGGTTTAGGACATCCGAACAGACACCAATTGATATAGAAATGAGGTTCACCATGAACAAACTGCTTTCCTGCAGCTTTAATATGGATACCGACCGGGTGGAAGCCCGGTTTGAGGATGGCACCACCGTTGCCATCGACTGCGCCACTGTGGAGGACGAATACGGAAACACCCCGGCACAGCGGGCAGAGCTGGACTGGCTGCTGTGGAACAAGCCATTGGAGTATGCACAGCTTGTGCTGGGTGGAGGGATGGAGCGTTATCTTTCCCTCGGCTGCGGCCACGGCAGATTGGAAGATTGATTGGAAAGATCATTGCCATTGAAGTGCAAATCGAATATACTGTAAATAGGAAAGCGGACGTCACTCCGCTGGTGTGGCTGACACCTAAAATCCGATCAGATGCAAGACGTAAGGGCTTGAGGCTGGCGGGCAGCGATAAAATCAGTCACGAGGGACATCGAGCAGCACTACGGTGTT
>OCHC01001645.1_pt1 | contig 15896 bp, 17 predicted proteins | sample 1538641 | NCBI WGS metagenome assembly OCHC01 (sample SAMN04571714, study PRJEB22368) | human gut metagenome | biome: human gut; material: stool | host: Homo sapiens | place: Luxembourg | collected 2012-08-17
TGGTGACCCCCGCCAGCGACGTGCCGTCCGGCAGATAGACCCGTGTGATGTACACGCCCCGACGGGGCGCCAGCACATGGGGCGGAAAGGTGAGGTTCACCGTGGGGATGCCCAGCGTGCGGCCCAGCCGGTGGCCGTGGACCACGGTCTGGGTCAGGCAGTGGCGGTGGCCCAGGAACAGCGCCGCCCGCTCCACGTCCCCGGCCTCCACCAGCGTGCGGATGTAGGTAGAGCTGACGGTAACGCCCTCCAGCTCCACCTTGGGGATGATGTCGCAGCCTATCCCCAGCTCCCGGCACTTCTCCTGCAAAAGCCGGGGATCGCCCTGATTCTTGTAGCCGAAGTGGTAGTCGTGGCCCGCCACCAGATGCACGGCCCCGTGGCGCTTTACCAGCAGCTCCGTGATAAAATCCTGCCACGGCATGGTCATCATGGCCTCGTCAAAGGGGGCCAGGATCACCTGCTGAATGCCATAGATGCGCCGGGCCAGATCAGCCCGATCCTCCGGGGAGTTGATGAGGGGCATGGGGCGTCCGGTGACCACCTCCTTCGGGGGACGGTCGAAGGTAAAGACGGCGGGGATCGCCCCCAGCTCCCCGGCCCGCTGCACCGTTTTTTGCAGCAGGGCTCCGTGGCCCCGGTGGACACCGTCGAAAAAGCCCAGGGCGATGACAGTACGTTCCAAATTCATTCACGCTCCGAAAAAGTTTTTAATGGAGGTCAGCACACCGCCCTCCAAGCGGCTCAGGCACAGAAAATCGCCCTCCGGGTCGTAGACCCGGTACTCCCCCTCCGGCAGCGGCTCCGACACGGAGACGGGATTGCCGTTGCGGCAGCGGGCCACAGCCCATGGGGTAGGCAGCACATAGGCCGGACGATCCCGGAACAGGGAGTCCACCGGCCGCAGCAGGGCCTCGCCCTCCGCCTGCACCTGCTCCAGCGTCACGGCGTCGGACAGGGTAAAGCCCGCCGCCATGGTGCGCCGCAGGGCGGCCATACAGCCGCCGCAGCCCAGCGCCTGCCCGATGTCGTGGCACAGGGTGCGGACATAGGTACCCTTGGAGCATCGCACCCGCAGGACGTAGTCGCCGGAGGCCGTCTGCTCCACCAGCTCCAGGGCGTGGATGGTGACGGGCCGGGGACGGCGCTCCACCTCCTTCCCCTGCCGGGCCAGCTCATAGAGCTTCTTGCCGCCGATCTTGATGGCGGAGTACATAGGCGGCAGCTGGGAAATTTCTCCGGTGAACCGTGGCAGCGCCGCCTCCAGCGCCGCCCGGTCCGGCAGTTCCTCCGTCCGGTGCAGCACCTGCCCGGAGGTGTCCTGCGTGTTGGTGACAAGGCCCAGCCGCAGGACGGCCAGATACTCCTTGTCCCCGGATTCGGCGAAGCTGACGCCACGGGTAGCCTGTCCCACAAACACCGGCAGCACGCCGGTGGCCATGGGATCCAGTGTCCCGGCGTGGCCCACCTTTTTGGTTTTCAGTATTCCCCGCAGCTTGGCACAGACGTCCATGCTGGTCCAATCGGCGGGCTTGTCGATGATGATGATCCCGTTGGCCATAGTCGCTCCTTTTCAGGGGGCCAGCGGGCCGATGACCTGAGCGATGGCCGCCAGCACGGCGGACTTCGCCTGAGCCATGGTGCCGCTGACGGTGGCTCCCGCCGCTGCGGCATGACCTCCGCCGCCCAACAGGCGGCAGACCTCCGTGGCGTTGACACGGGGGCCGGTCCGCAGGGACAGCTTCACCGTGCCGGGGCGCAGCTCCCGCAGGGTCACACCGCAGTCGGTCCCCTCCACCTGCGCCGCCAGAGCGCTGAGCTCCTCAATATCGGCGTCGGTGGCGTGCAGCTCCTGCCGCAGGGACAGGGGGATCTGCATCACCACCACCCGCCCGGCGTCGAAGCGCTCCATACCCGCCACCATCCGGGCCTCCATGGCCAGACGCACGGCGCTCTTGGTGCGGAACAGTGCCTTGTTGACGGGGGCCACGTCGATGCCGCAGTCCATCAGCTGTGCGGCAATGCGGTGGCTGCGGGGGGTGGTGTTGGAGTAGACGAAGCAACCGGTGTCCGTGGAGATGGCCACATACAGCGGCAGAGCCATCTCCGGCGTCAGGGGCGTCAGCTGCCGGAGGATATCGTACACGATCTCGCCGCAGGCGGCGCTGTCCGCCTCCAGACACGTCTCACGGGCGAAAAACTCCTGAGAGGGGTGGTGGTCGATGGCCAGAGCAATGCGGTCCTGATAGGGCCGGGCGTTCTCCGGCAGCAGCGACAGCGCCGCAATGTCCACGGAGACCACATACGCCGGTGCAAAATCCGCCTCCGCCAGATAGGGGGCGGCATAGGGGGCGTAGGTGGCCGTCAGCTCCGGGTTGGGCAGCAGATACGCCGTTTTGCCCAGCGCCCGCAAGCCGCAGCACAGGGCGGCAGCGGAGCCGATGGTGTCGCCGTCGGGGCGGACATGGGTGAGGATCAGCACCTGATCCATAACCGCCAGCCGGACGGCGGCTTCCGCAGTGGTCATAACAGACACCTCCTCAGTCCTCCCGATCCTCCGGCAGCACGATATCGGCGTTCCGGGGATCGGCGGGCTTGACATGGTTCAGCATATCCAGAATGTGTGCGCCATAGGCGATGGAGTCGTCCACAAAGAATTGCAGCTCCGGGGTATAGCGCAGATCGATGCGGCTGCCCAGCTCATGGCGCAGATAGCCTGCGGCGGACTTCAGGCCCTTCAAAAGCCCCTTCTCGTCCGGGCAGTTCAGGGCGCTGACATAGATGCGGGCATAGCGCAGATCGCTGGTGGTGTCCACATGGGTGATGGTCAGCATACAATCCGTCACACGGGGGTCCTTGACGGTCCGCAGCAGGGCGGAGAGCTCCTTTTGGATCTCGTCGTTGATGCGGCCGATGCGGTTGGATGACATAGACGGTTCTCCTTTCGTTGGATGTGGAAAAGAGGGCGGGCGAAGCGCCCGCCCTCTGGGTCTTGTGTTTATCTGTTGCGGGGGAAAATCGGAGACAAAGAGTGCATCCGGCGGCGGTTCCTGTGTGGTATCACGGCTTCCCACGGTCATCTGCGAACTGTCCGTAGAAAGGCCGGTGCTTGCCGAACACCTCTCTCCACGGGCCACTCCCCCCTTTACTGGGGAATTTCCTCCATGGTGAAGGCTTCCACCATGTCGCCTACCCCATGAAACTCGTTTCATGGGGGCCCCGATTTACCATCCTTTGGCAGAAATGAATTCCGCCAAAGCAAGGTTTTGCTCCGCAAAACCCTTGTACGCACGACCTGCGGGCGCAGCCGTGCTGCGCCGGAAGGCGACCGGAGACGGCGCATAAGGGCCACTCCCCCGTTTACTGGGGAATTTCCTCCATGGTGAAGGCTTCCACAATATCGCCTTCCTTGATGTCGTTGAACTTCTCGATGGTCAGGCCGCACTCGTACCCGGCCAGAACCTCCTTGGCCTGATCCTTGAAGCGCTGCAGGGAGGCCAGCACACCCTCGTGGATGACGATGCCGTCCCGGACCAGCCGGACCTGGCAGTCCTTGCGCTGGAGCTTACCGTCCTGCACGTAGCAGCCTGCCACGGTGCCAACGCCGGAGACCTTGTAGGTCTGGCGCACCTCGGCATGACCCAGCAGCACCTCACGGAACTTGGGCGCCAGCATACCCTTCATAGCGGCCTCGATCTCGTTGATGGCATCATAGATGACACGGTACATCCGCATATCCACGTTGGCACGGGCGGCGGAGTCACGGGCGGCGTTGTCGGGGCGGACGTTAAAGCCCACGATGATGGCCTGCGACGTAGAGGCCAGCATCACATCGGACTCGTTGATGGCGCCCACACCGCCGTGGATGACACGGACACGCACCTCGTCGTTGCTGAGCTTCTCCAGCGAAGCCTTCACCGCCTCTACGGAGCCCTGCACGTCGGCCTTGACGATCAGGTTCAGGTTCTTCATCTCACCGGCCTGGATCTGGCTGAACAGATCCTCCAGCGAGACCTTGGTGACAGGGGCGTTGGCCTTGGCCTTCTCCTCGGCCTTGCGCTGCTCCACCAGCTCACGTGCCAGCTTCTCATCGGCCACGGCATTGAAGGTAGCCCCGGCGGTAGGTGCCTCGCTGAGACCGGTGATCTCCACAGGCACGGAGGGCCCGGCGGAGGTGATCTTCTGGCCCTTGTCGCTGACCATGGCCCGGACACGGCCCACGGAGGTACCGGCGATGATGATATCGCCCTGCTTCAGCGTGCCGTTCTGCACCAGCAGCGTGGCCACGGGGCCACGGCCCTTGTCCAGACGGGCCTCGATGACCGTACCCTGAGCGGCACGGTTGGGGTTGGCCTTCAGCTCACCCACCTCGGCGGTCAGCGTCAGCATCTCCAGCAGATTGTCCACGCCCATACCGGTCTTGGCGGAAATGGGGCAGACAATGGTGTCGCCGCCCCACTCCTCACACACCAGCCCGTACTCGGTGAGCTGCTGCTTGATGCGCTCGGGATTGGCCTCCGGCTTATCCATCTTGTTGATGGCCACGATAATGGGGATCCCGGCAGCCTTGGCATGGTTGATGGACTCCACCGTCTGGGGCATGATACCGTCCTCGGCGGCCACCACCAGAATGGCGATATCCGTCACCATGGCTCCTCTGGCCCGCATGGAGGTAAATGCCTCGTGGCCGGGGGTATCCAGGAAGGTGATGGGCTTGCCGTTGATCTGCACCTGATAGGCACCGATGTGCTGGGTGATACCGCCGGCCTCGCCGCTGGCCACATGGGCGTTGCGGATATAGTCCAGCAGACTGGTCTTGCCGTGGTCCACATGACCCATGACCACCACCACGGGGGCACGGGGTACCAGATCCTTCTCGTTGTCCTTGTGGTCGTCGATGAGCTTCTCCTCGATGGTGACCACTACCTCCTTCTCCACCTTGCAGCCCATCTCCTCGGCGATGATGGCGGCGGTATCGAAGTCAATGAGCTGGCTCAGGGAGGCCATGACGCCGTTTTTCATCAGGCACTTGACTACCTCTGCGCCGGTCTTTTTCATGCGGCTGGCCAGCTCGCCCACGCTGATCTCATCGGGGATCTGCACGGTAACGGGGGTCTTTTTGATGACCTCCAGCCGCAGGCGGCGCAGACGATCCGCCTCCTCCTGCTTGCGTTTATTGGAAAAACCGTTGTCCCGGCGCTTGCCGCCGTTGCGGAACTTCTCCTTGCCCTGGGTCTGCTGCTGGGCCCGACGGCCGCCGCCGGTGCGGCCCTCCGCCATGTCCTGCAGCTTCTCGTCGTACTTATCCAGATTCACCGCCGTGGCCTTGCGGGTGTCCACCACCTTGGTCTGAGGCACACGGGAGACGGGCTTGGTCTCCTGCTTGGCAGAACGGCTCTCCCCCTTGCCCTCCGGCTTCTTCTCGGCGGGCTTGGCGGCAGGCTGCTGCTTCTTCTCGGCAGGCTTGGCCCCCTCGGCGAAGATCACCTGAATCCCGGATACCTGATTGTGCTGGGTCAGATACTCAAAGATCAGAGACAGCTCCCGATCCTCCAAGACCTGCATATGGTTCTTGGGCGTTTCGGCGTACTTGGTCAAGATCTCCGTGATCTGCTTGGTGGGGACTCCGAAGTCCTTCGCCACCTCATGCACTCTATATTTGTTTCCTACGCTACCCAAATAAAGCCACCTCCATCTTTGTGATTACGAAATGTGCCGGAGCACAAAACTTACGATTTTTTCCGATCTCTGCCGGAGCCCTTGCCCTTTTTCACCGGCCGGGAGCCGGCAAACCGCTGCTGCGGAGCAGCGGGGCGCCTGCGGCCCGGACGGGCCGGACGCCGGGGCTTTTCCTTCGCCGCCTCACGGGGCGGCTCCTGCACCGGCTGCGGCGGCTCTGGGGGAGCCGTGCGCTTCTTGCCCCGGCGCAGGTTCTTCTCGTGCCGGGCCTGCTCCTCCCGCCGCTCCATGGCCCGCCGGGCCTTGATCTGCAGCCGCTGGGATGCCTGCTCATAGTGCTCCGGATCCATGACTGCCAGCTTTTTCACGATGGCGTCGGCAAAGCCCACGTCGGTGATGGCTGCCATAGCGCAGCTGCTGCGGCCCAGCGCACGCCCCAAGGCGTCCTTGTCGGCGGGGATGGTCAGACACAGGCCCCCGTCTGTGCAAAGGCATACGCCCGGCGCACAGAGCTGGCCGCCGCATCCGACGCCACCAGAATGACCCGTGCGTGCCTGCTGCGGGCGGCAGAGCCCACCGGCTCCTCACCGATCTCCACACGGCCCGCCTTTTTGGCAAGGCCGATCATTGATAAAATATGCTCCATTACTCCCCCATCCGGGCCTCCAGCCCATCGTATACCTCCGCCGGGATAGTCGTCTCCAGCGCACGCTCCAGCCCGCGGGACTTCCGTGCCTTCCGCAGGCACTCCGGGTCGGGACAGACGTACACGCCCCGTCCGGACTTTTTGCCTGTGGCATCCAGCACGATCTCCCCCTCCGGGGTCTTGACGATCCGCAGCAGATCCCTTTTATCCCGCTTGGTACGGCACCCCACGCACTGGCGCTGGGGGATCTTCTTCACCTTCTGCATGACGGGCCTCCTCTCAGGATACGAACTTATTCATCCGCCCGGGACACGGGCTTGATGTCGATCTTATACCCGGTGAGCCGGGCAGCCAGACGGGCGTTCTGCCCCTCCTTGCCGATGGCCAGACTCAGCTGATCGTCGGGGACGATGACCCGGCACACCTTGCCCTCGTCCGCCAGACGCACCTCCTCCACATCGGAGGGAGCCAGCGCAGCGGCGATGAACTCGGCGGGATCCTCGGAGTACTTGATGATGTCGATCTTCTCGCCGTGGAGTTCCTCCACAATGGCGGCCACACGCTGACCACGGGGGCCGACGCAGGCGCCGATGGGATCCACGTTCTCGTCGGCGGACCACACCGCCATCTTGGTGCGGCTGCCGGCCTCACGGGCGATGGAGCGGATCTCCACCGTGCCGTCGAAGATCTCCGGCACCTCCAGCTCAAACAGCCGCTTGACAAGGCCCGGATGGGTCCGGGACACCATGACCTGCGGGCCACGGGTGCCACGGCGCACCTCCACCAGATACACCTTCAGCAGCTGTCCCTCGGTGTAGGTCTCGGTGCTGACCTGCTCGTTCAGGCTCAGGATGCCCTCGGTAGCCTCGTTGCCGGTGCCGATGCGGAGATAGACGTTGCCGCTGCGGGGATCGATGCGGGACACGGTGCCGGTGAGGATCTCATGCTGCTTGGAGCCCCACTCGTCATAGATCATGCCGTGCTCAGCCTCCCGCAGGCCCTGAATGATGACCTGCTTGCCGTTACCGGCGGCAATGCGGCCGAACTCCACGTTCTCCACCGGGAAGCGCACCATACCGCCCAGCTCATACTTGGCAGAGATGCGCCGGGCCTCCTCCAGAGAGATCTGGGAGCCGGGGTTCTCCACCTCCTCCACGATCTCCTTCTGCACGAACATCTTCAGGTCACGCTTCTCCTCGTTGACCTCCACCACCACGTTCTCCACACCCTCGTGGTCCCGCTTGTAGGCGGTGGTCAGGGCCTGAACGATCTTGTTCATCATAAAGTCCTGAGGGATGCCCCGCTCCTTTTCCAGCATTGCCAGTGCGGCAAAGATCTCATCGCATTTCATGATCGTAACTCCTATTCTTTCTGTCGTTGCTTAAAATTCCACACGCAGGCGCACCAGCGCAATGTCCTGCTTTTCAAACCGCAGGGGCTGCGCCGTGCCCATATCCAGCTCCACGGCTCCGTTGTCGTAGCCCGCCAGCCTCCCGGCGAACTCCTTGCGGCCGTTGACGGGCTTATAGGTTTTCAGCAGCACGGGGCTGCCCATGAACTGCTGAAAGTCCGAGGGCCGCTTCAAAGGCCGTTCCGCTCCAGCGGAGGACACCTCGAAGATATAGCTTGCCTCGATGGGGTCCAGCTCATCCAGCAGGTCGCTGACCTTGCGGCTCACAGCCTCGCAGTCCAGGATGTCCACGCCGCCTTCCTTGTCCAGGTACAGCCGCAGGTACCACTGCCCTGCCTCACGGACATACTCCACGTCCCACAGGGTGCAGCCCTGCTCCTGCGCCACAGGCGCCGCTACCTCCGCCACCAGCTCGGTGATCTTCTTTGCCATAGGAACCTCCTGTCCGCCATATTTTAAGGATACAAAAATGACCAACAAAAAGAGCGGACAAATCGTCCACTCCCAGTCAATACCACCTTACTATGCAGTAAGTATAGCACGATTTTTCAGCGATTGCAAGAGCTTTTCCGGGGATTTTCCGTCGAAACCGGCTTTTTCAGCCGGCATTTTCCCCTCCCGTGCGGGAAAACGGGACGCCGCAGCCCGCAGCGTCCCGCCCAAAGCGTTTTAAGTCTCAGCCCCGCACCCGCCGCACACCGCAGCACAGCAGGAAGATCAGCAGGTCTACCACCACCACCGAGGCCCCCACCGGGGTGCTCAGCAGATACGAACCGGTGAGACCTGCGCAGAAGCCCAGCACCGACAGCACCCCCGCCAGCACCACCACGCCCCGGAAGCTTTTTCTCACCCGCATGGCCGACAGTGCCGGGAAGATCACCAGACTGGAGATGAGCATAGCGCCCATCATCCGCATCCCCAGCACGATGGTCAAGGCCGTCAGCACCGACAGCAGGGTGTTGTACAGCCCCACCTTCACCCCGGTGGCACGGGAGAAGTTCTCGTCAAAGGTGATGGCAAAGAGCCGGTGGTAAAACAGCACGAACAGCACCAGCACCCCCACGCACAGCAGGGCGCTGAGTACCACATCCGCCTGCGTCATGGCCAGAATGGAGCCGAACATATAGCTGTCCACGTCCGTGGTCATGCCGGTGGTGAGGCTGGTAACGATGACGCCTACCGCCAGTGATGAAGCGGACACCACCGCAATGGCGGCGTCGGCTCCCATGCGGCTGCGCTCCGTCATTCGCAGCAGCCCCAGCGCCGCCACGATGACCACCGGAATGGATACCGGCAGCGGCGCCCAGCCGCAGGCCAGCGCCACGGACAGCGCCCCGAAGGACACATGGCTCAGCCCGTCCCCGATCATGGAGTACCGCTTGAGCACCAGCGGCACCCCCAGCAGCGCCGCACACAGCGACAGCAGCACCCCGGCGGCAAAGGCCCGGACGATAAAGGGATAGGTAAACATCTCCAGCAGCAGCGTCATGTCCGCTCACCTCCGAACCGCCGCCCGTAGGGGGAGGCGAGATATTCCGCCGTCGTGCCGTGAAACCACTTGCCCTGCCCGGCATAGAGCACGGTGTCGGCGTATTGCAGGGCGCTCTGCAGGTCGTGGGTCACCATGACGATGGCCAGCCCCTCATTTTTGTTGAGATAGGCCAGCGTCCGGTACAGGTCCTGTGCGGCGGCAGGGTCCAGCCCCGTCACCGGCTCGTCCAGGATCAGCAGCCGCCGGGCGGCGCACAGCGCCCGTGCCAGCAGCACCCGCTGCTGCTGTCCGCCGGACAGCTCCCGGTAGCACCGATCCTTCAATTCCAATATCCCCAGCTTGCCCATGTGCATCAGCGCCTGCGACTTCTCGGCGGCGGAGTAGAAGAACCGCCGTCCACGGGCGCTGAGAAAGCCCGACAGCACTACCTCGCTGACGGTGGCGGGAAAATCCCGCTGAGCCTGGGTCTGCTGGGGCAGATAGCCCACCGCCCCTGCGGTGTCGCTTCGCCGGATGACCCCCTTCAGCGGCGGCAGCAGCCCCAGCAGGCTCTTGAGAAGCGTGGACTTGCCGGAGCCGTTTTCCCCCACGATACACAGGTATTCCCCCGAATATACCGAGAAGGTCAGATGTTCCCACACGGTGTGTCCCTCGTAGCCCAGCGACACGTCCCGGCAGGACAGCAGCGTTTCCTTATCCATCAGGCAAGCCCCTCCTTCAGTGCAGCGATATTCTGCCGCATCAGCGACAGGTAGGTGGCCCCGGCGTCGAAGTCCTGCCGGGACACGGTCTGGCAGGACTGGAAGGTCAGCACCTTGGCCCCGGTGGTCTCGGCAATGGCCTGCGCCACCTTCCGGCTGCTTAGCTCGATGGTATACACCACCGGGATGCCCTCCTCCTGCACCTTATCAATGAGATATTTCAGGGTAGCCAGCGACGGCTCCGTATCCCCGGCGCAGCCGTGGAAGGCCGCCCGGTACTCCAGCCCGTAGGTCTTACAGAAGTACAGCAGCGGGAACCGATCCCCGAACACCACCATGTGCCGATTGCCGTCGGCCACCGCCTCCGTGAAGGCCTGATCCAGCTCCGTCAGCTCCGCCAGATACGCCTCCAGCCGCCGGGCGTAGTTCTGTGCGTGGGCCGGATCGGCCTTCTGCAGCGTCTCGGCAATGGCCCGGCACAGCCCCATGGCAATACGGGGTGACGTCCAGATGTGCTCGTCGTACCCCACCTCGTCCTCATGGCCGTCATCGTGGTCATGATGGTCATCGTGGTCATGATGGTCGTCGTGGCCCGCCCCCTGCATCCCCTCCGCCAGCTCCTCCTCCAGCGGCTGGGCATAGTCCATAAGCCGCAGAGTGTAGGGGATCTCTTCCCCGGCAGAATCCAGGATCTCCTCCACCCAGTACTCGCTCTCCCCGCCGTTGTAGACGAACACATCCGCCTGGGACAGCCGGATCACATCCAGCGGCGTTGGCTCGAAGCTGTGGGTCTCCCGCCCGGCAGGGACCAGCAGCTCCGCCTCCACGTCCTCCCCGCCAATGGCCCGCACAAAGTCGTAGTAGGGGAACAGGGAGCACACCACCCGCAGCTTGCCGCTCTCCGGCTCTGCCGGACGGGCAGCGCATCCCACCGCAGGGAGCAGCACCACCGCCGCCAGCACCGCCGCCAGCAGCCGCCTCATGACGGCTCCTCCCCGCTGCACCGGTCGCACAGACCGTAGAACAGCGTCCGCCGGGGGTTGATGCGGAAGTGATGCTGCTGCAAAACGTGCTGATACAGCTCCCCCAGATGAGCGCAGTCCATGTGCTGGATGGCCCCGCACACCTCGCACTTCAGGAGGATGCAGTCCCGGTGGGCGTGGCAGTCGCAGTACTGCCAGCAGGCTCCCTCATCCGTCACCAGCTTGTGGACCAGCCCCTGCTTCTCCAGCCGCTCCAGCTGACGGTATACGGTGGTCAGTCCCACGGACTGACCGCCGCTGCGGAGCCGGTCCGCCAGTACCATGGCCGTGGCGCAGCCGCCGGGGCAGGCGGCGATGCAGTCCAGCACTGCCTGCTGCTGCCGGGTCATATAGGTCATATGCGTCACCTCGCAGATTTGAAAATGAAAACCGTTTTCAGATTATAGCAGGTATGAGAGAAATGTCAATCCTTTTTTGCGGAATTTTGTGCTTCGCTCCCCGGCGGTGTCCTTTCCCCGCAGTCTTTTCTCCTTTTGTCTCCGACGGCATATTTTCCCAGTAGTTTTTTCTTCGATTGCCTCCGGCGGGTGACTTTCTTTCAATAGCACGTTTGCGTAAGGAACGTGCCTCCGGCGGCCCACTTTTCCCAGCAGCTGGAAAAGTGGGCAAAAGAGCCGCCAGAGACCAATGGTCTCTGGACTCCCTTTACTCTCAAGAGTTTCGTTTGTTATGGGCCATAAAGGGAATTGACGCAGCAACAGACCCGCTGCCGCTCCCGGCTCAGGCGAAGAAAATGATGCGTCTACCGCCGGAACATACGGATTCCCCACGGTAGAACAGCAATCTCTTTCACCCTCACAATGCAGCGGCAGCGTGAGTAGAAGGCAGTCAATTCCCTGCTTCGGCGGGACTTAGGATGCAGCTCTTGTACACAAAAAGGAAGTGCAGAAACCATGGGTTTCTGCTGGCGTTCTTTGGTGACTTTCTTTCGCTATTGAAAGAAAGTCACCCGTCGGAGACAAAAGAAGAACGAGCCGCCGGAGGCACGTTCCTTACGCAAAAGGGACTGCTGAAAGAAAGTCACCCCCGTATCCCCCAAAAGAACACCCCCTTCCCCTCCCGCATACACTGTCACAGGAACATTCCGGAAAGGAGCCATTTCCATGCCCAAGATCTATCTCAGTCCCAGCACCCAGGAATATAACCCCTACGTCACCGGCGCCGGGTCAGAGGAATACTTTATGAACCTGCTGGCCGATGCCATGGAGCCCATTCTGCTGCTCAACGGCATCCAGTTCTCCCGCAATACGCCGGACATGACCGCCGCCTCCTCCATCCGGCAGGCCAACGCCGGACAGTACGACTTCTATCTGGCCCTCCACTCCAACGCCTCCGGCCCCGGTGCCGGGGGCCGGAGCCGGGGCATTCTCGCCTTCTACTATCCCACCAGCGCCAACGGCCGCCGGGCGGCGGAGCTGTTCGTGGAAAACCTCCGGGACATCTACCCCCTGCCGGAGAAGGTGTCCACACGGGCCACCACCTCTCTGGGAGAGGTACGCCAGCCCCGGTTCCCCTCGGTGCTGTTGGAGCTGGGCTACCACGACAACCCCGACGACGCCCTGTGGATCCAGGAGAATCTCCCCCGCATCGCCGCCAACTTGGTGCTGAGCCTCACGGAGTACTTTGGCCTGCCCTACACCGCCCCCACTCCCCAGCCGGGTCAGGTATCCACCGTCTCCGGCGGCCCGGTGAACCTCCGCTCCGCCCCCTCCCTCCAGTCCCCGGTAACGGCCCGGCTCCCCGACGGCGACGGCGTGACGGTGTACGGCCGCTATCAGGACTGGTACGTGGTGTCCCACGGGGAGCATCTGGGCTACGTCAGCGCCCCCTTTATCCGCCTGTCGTAAAACGTCGGCAGAGCCTCCCCGGCGACCTGCGAAAATAATAAACAGAATGTGGTTTTTCTCTTGACAGTTTTGCACAATTCGATTAAACTATTAGGAAGATTATCATCGGAGATTCAAGGGGGATCTTCGGTTATTTTCTGCCCTGAACGGAGCTATCCGTTTTCATACGTTAAAACAACATAGGAGGAATATCTGTCATGACGACAATCGGCTGGATCGTATCCATTGCTGCCTTCGTCGTTGCGGCGGTGATCTTTTTCCTCCTCGGTATTCGCTATCGCAAAAACGTAGCGGAAAGAGAAATCTCCAGTGCGGAGGAAGAAGCCACCCGCATCATCAACGAAGCCATCAAGAGTTCCGAAAATAAAAAGAGAGAAGCACTTCTTGAAGCCAAAGAAGAGATTTTGAAAAGCCGCAGCGAGTACGAGAGAGAGGTCAAGGAGCGCCGTGCTGACCTGCAAAAGCAGGAGCGCCGACTGCAGCAGAAGGAGGAAAACCTCGATCACAAGATGGATTCCATCGAGAAGAAAGAGGAAGCCCTCACCGCAAAACACGCCGCCGCCGATAAGGCTGCGGAGGAGATCAAAAACATCAAGCACAGCCAGATGGAGATGCTGGAGCGCATCTCCGGCTTCACCGCCGATGAGGCCAAGGATTACCTGATCGCTCAGGTGGAGTCGGATGTCACCCACGAGACTGCCATCAAGATCAAGGAGATCGAGGCCCGCGCCAAGGAAGAGGCCGATCAGCGGGCCCGTGAGATCGTGGCCACCGCCATCCAGCGGTGCGCCGCCGACCATGTGGCCGAGATCACCGTCAGTGTGGTTCCCCTGCCCAATGACGAGATGAAGGGCCGCATCATCGGCCGGGAAGGCCGCAACATCCGGACGCTGGAGACCCTCACCGGTGCCGATCTCATCATCGACGACACGCCGGAGGCCATCACTGTCTCCTGCTTCGAGCCGGTGCGGCGCGAGGTCGCCCGTCTGGCTCTGGAGAAGCTCATTGCCGACGGCCGCATCCATCCCACCCACATCGAGGAGATGGTGGAGAAGGCCCGCCGTGAGGTGGATGCCGTCATCCGCTCCGAGGGTGAGCGGGCCGTGCTGGAGACCGGTGTCCGGGGCATCCACCCGGAGCTGCAGAAGCTGCTGGGCCGCCTGCACTACCGCACCAGCTACGGTCAGAACGTACTACAGCACTCCATCGAGGTCAGCCACATCGCCGGTATGATGGCGGCGGAGCTGGGCGCCGACGTCCAGACCGCCAAGCGTGCCGGTCTGCTGCACGATATCGGCAAGGCCGTGGACCATGAGATGGAGGGTACCCACGTCTCCTTGGGCGTGGAATTCTGCCGGAAGTATCGGGAGAAGGAGGACGTCCTCCACGCCATTCAGGCCCACCACGGCGACGTGGAGTGCAAGACGCTGGTGGCCTGTCTGGTGCAGGCAGCCGATGCCATTTCCGCCGCCCGGCCCGGCGCACGCCGTGAGAATCTGGAGAACTATATCAAGCGTCTGGAGAAGCTGGAGGAGATCACCAGCAGCTATCCCGGCGTGGAGAAGAGCTACGCCATTCAGGCGGGCCGTGAGGTTCGTGTCATGGTGAAGCCCGAACAGGTCTCTGAGGATCAGATGGTGATCCTGGCCCGTGAGCTGGCCCACCGCATCGAAAACGAGCTGGAGTATCCCGGCCAGATCAAGGTCCACGTGCTGCGTGAGACCAAGGCTGTGGAATACGCCAAGTAAACATCCTTCCCAATACGCATCGTCCCCAACGGCGCACCGCAGCAGTGGTGCGCCGTTTCTTTATGTCCTTTAACTTTGCTTTAGGAAGCGGTGATATCCTGTCCTCAAAACCCGAAAAATCGAGGACTCTGCCATGAAACGCATTCCACTCATTCTTTCGCCGGCCCTGCTGCTGTTGCTGCCGGCCATTGCCCTGTATCCAATGCTCCATGCCTCCGCCGAAAAGGATGGTGTCGATAGCAGCACAGCCATTCAGGAGGCCGCCCCATCGGAAGCCGCCCCGTCGGAAGCCGCCCCGTTAGACAGCGCCGTCGCTGCCCCCGCCGCTCCCGTCGCCGTCAGTGGTTCTATCGAAACCGGTGATTTCCCCCTCACCGACGGCCAGCAGCAGGCGCTTCACCGCTATATGACCGCCTACTATACCACGCTGGGGGATCTGACGGAGGCGAGCACCGACGGCGTATTCTGCGCCGACGACATCGCCGCCTATGAGCAGGCGGTTGGGAATGATCCTTCGCAGTCTCGGCCGGGGATGATCCTCTGCATCCTTGGCTGGAAATAAGCCCTATCATCTCCGGCCGGGAATAAGACGTTGCGCCCTGACAGTTTTGTGGTATAATAGGACTGTCAGCGGACAGAGCCATGTCCAGTTACCATGTCCACCTTTGTCCGCAGAATGTACCAATTCACCGGGAGGATACCCTATGGAATTTCGTGTGCTGGCACTGGGAGATGTTACCAGCGAGGATGGCACCCGCCATCTGGCCCGTACCCTGCGTCCCTTTCAGAAGGTCCACGGCGTGGACTTCACCGTGGTCAACGGGGAGAATGTCTCCGGCGTAGGGCTGACCCCAGATCAGGCGGAGGATCTCTTCGCCGCCGGCGCCGATGTCATCACGCTGGGCAACCATACGTGGGGCAAAATGCAGATCGCTGACTATTTGGAGGACAGTCCCTACATCCTGCGGCCTGCCAACTTTTCCCCCCGCACGCCGGGCCGTGGTGTGGGAGTCTACGACTGCGGCCGCTTCCGCATCCGGGTCATCTCCCTCATCGGCCGCTGCGATCTGTCATGGGGCAGCGACAACCCCTTTACCACAGCGGACCGCCTGCTGGCGGAGCCGGACGCTCCCACCTTCACGGTGGTGGATTTTCACGCTCAGGCCACCAGCGAAAAGCTGGCCATGGCCTACTATCTGGACGGCCGGGTCTCCGCCCTGTGGGGGACCCACACCCACGTCCCCACCGCCGATGAGCGGGTGTTCCCCAAGGGTACCGGCTACCTGACGGATCTGGGCATGACCGGCGCCGTGGAGTCGGTGCTGGGCA
>OCHC01001661.1_pt1 | contig 15819 bp, 17 predicted proteins | sample 1538641 | NCBI WGS metagenome assembly OCHC01 (sample SAMN04571714, study PRJEB22368) | human gut metagenome | biome: human gut; material: stool | host: Homo sapiens | place: Luxembourg | collected 2012-08-17
TTATATAAGAAAAACTGTTGGGATGTTATTACTCTACTAATGATACTGACAAGTGCTGTTGTCATCATTTATTTTGGAGAATCAATCAAAAAAGTAATGCCCATAAATCTTTTGTTTCTTTTATTATTTATACAGGGAATATATCTTGGAATCCGGTGTTATCTGAACACTCTTTACTGGACAAACCGATAAAAGAAAGGGCGGCAGTATTTTACTGTCGCCCTCTGGTTACTTATAAAGATTGGGTATTCTCTCTAATTCTATTGCTATATCCAATGATACTAACCACTAAAGAAATTCTAAAAATCCTGATTATAAATCTATCTTCTAATCTCACTTATGATATTCTCTTTTCCCATCTTCCAAGCCGGAAACATTACTGCCACTACTGCAATCACTACATTCAGCACCATAATTCCATTCAGAACCAGATTCGGAATATTAGTAGTATAATGTAAAAACTGCAGCACATGAGCCAGATAATAATTCATCACTCTGCGAAGAACTCTGTTATAAATAAGATAGATAAATACATCCGCCAACAATCCATACAGAATACCTGTCTGTAAAATCATCTTGTAAAATCCGCCGTCCGTAATCCCTATTGCTCTGATAATCCCGTACTCTCTTCTTCTGGTCAGAATCGTATGACTCATGCTGTTTACGATATGGAACAGGCTGATAATCAGCAGAATCACTGCAATACTGGAAAAGAAGATCTGCTGCTGTCCAAGATAACCTTTCTGTGTTGCAATTGCGGTCGTATAATCCTGCAATACTGCCTTGGGAACATCTCGGATTACTTGTAATAACTGATTGCTCACGATCTTTGCATCCGCACTATCAGCCGGCGATGCATTGATAAAACTATAATCTGTAATTCCAAAGTTTTCTTCCATCTGTTCGCCTGTCATAATCACACTCTGCGCATTTTTCCAGACTTCTGTATTCAGAAAATCTTTCTCCTGCGCCAACGGTCTGTTTACGATTGCCGCAATCTCAAACTCTTTTTCAATATAGTTTTCTTCGCCACTTTGGAATTTTAACAGTTCATCTGTATAGTTTTCTGTCTTTGGTACTCGAAGAGTAATGGTATCGCCCGGCTTCTTTCCATAAAAAAAGTAATTTCCCTGACCGTCCATATTCGCCGTCACAATCACTTGATTATTATTCTTTATTGTTTCCGGCTGAATCTCTCCCTCCAGAATAAAATCCCGAAGCTGTTCTATCATCGCTTCATCGTAACCGTACACATTATATTTAATCCGATAATTTCCATCTTCCTGCTGCTTACAGATCCCATCATATCTCTGGATATAATACGGCTCCTGATTTTGATATTTGAAATAGTCACTCCATTCTTCTTCTGACAAAAATTCGTTTTTGGAAATCTGTAATTCCCCCATCGTATACTTTGTCGCATATACATTCTCTGTTTCCGGCATGTTTTTAATCTTATCTGCTACCGCCTCCGGAATCGTATCCTTCAGCGAGTCAGATTTTAAAGAAATACGGTACTCAGAACCAAGCCCATCATCCGATATCAGCGAAAGTTCTGCGTGAACCTTCAAATTTTCTACCATATAGGTGGTACATAAGAAAATGCAACCGCCGATAGACAAGGATAATAAAATCCCTATTACCTTTCGTTTATTGGCAAACATGAATTTCCGCACCACTACATTTGCCATATTAACATTTCGCATAGCGTATATTTTTCTTCTTTTTACAAAAGAAGTATCTCCACTCATCACAGTTTTCAGCGAATCTTTCCGCATGGAACGAACCACGAGAAAGGCAACGAGTGCTAACGAAATCAGTAGAAATACAAAACCAAACACAACAGCTTCCTTTGAAACAAAAAACTCTACTGTATTTTCTCCTTCTGCTAACGTATGGTCCGCAACAGAAAGACCATTCCCTGCTCCACTGATTCCTTTTCCACCAAATACACCGCTAAATTTCTGATACATAAGGCTTAAAACACCATTTCCTAAAAGACATCCTAACGGATATCCAATGAAAAATAACGTCCAAAGTTCCAAAAGTAAGGTGCCACCAATCTGCGCTTCACTGATACCTAATGTCTGTAATATTCCGTACTCAGAAGTTCTCTTCGATACAGAAATACTGAATACGCTGTAAACTACGAAAAGACTGAACAGACATAACAGGAAAATCATTCCGTTGTAAGCCAGATTGTAGTCGCTCTGCAATTTCAAAACGATATAAGTGAAGTTTCCTTCTTCTTCAAACAGACCAAATTTCACGATTTCAGAAATGCTGCTTGGTGCTTCTCCGCCAAGATACTGTATTACTTCATCATTTTCTGCTACCGATTCAGAAGATAATTTATGTTCCTGTAAAAAAGCATCCAACTGTTTATATAACTTCTCATCTTCATTAAAACTGAGATATAAAAACGTCTGGCTTCCTCGACCTTTAAAAGAATCACTTACAAAAACTTCCATTTCACTGGAACTTGCCGCCCATTCGCTTTTCAGAACACCAGTAACAATATACTCTTTTTCACCAATGCGAAGGGAATCTCCTAAATTCCCTGAAAATCCAAGATTACTAAGCACAAATCCATCCGCTGCAATTTCATTTTCTTTCTCAGGGAATGTTCCTTCCAACAAGTCTCTGTGTGCCATTTGACGATAAGTTTCATCGGCATGGATAAAACAGATCATAAATTCTTCTGCCACAACGTCACGGATTTCCATTTTTCCACACTGTTCCAGCGTATATCCTTTTCCTTTCTCACCGCTTTCTACAGAATTAAAAAGTTCCTTATCCGTTTCAATATAATAATGCCAGTCTCCGTAAATAGTTTTGCTGTTCGCCAGATCACTTTTCTGACTGCTGTAAATCAAAGAAGAAATCCCGGAAAGCAATGATGCTGTTAATAAAATACTCGCAAAAATTGCAAATGTCTGGCTCTTGTAATACCGCATATATTTCCATGCCAGCTTTAACATACGACATCACCGCCTTTTGCCGGAAATCTTCTCTTTCCTGTAACAATCTGACCATCTTCAATATGAATTACTCTGTCGCAAGTCTGTGCAATGGCTTCATTATGCGTTACCATGAGAATCGTCTGATTGTACTTACGACAACTCGTTTTTAATAACCCCATAACCTCAATGGTTGTGGCTGAGTCCAAATTACCTGTCGGTTCATCGCAAAGCAGGATACTCGGTTTATTTGCCAAAGCTCTGGCGATTGCAACTCTTTGCTGCTGACCGCCGGATAATTCGTTTGGATATTTCTTGCGTTTCTCCCAAATGCCCAGTTCCCGCAACAATTCTTCGATATATTTGCGGTTAATATGTTTTCCACAGTCAAATGTAACCGGCAATGCCACGTTATCATACACATTCAACACAGGCATTAAACTATAATTCTGGAATACAAACCCTATATTTCTTCTACGGAAAATCGTCAGTTCTTTTCTTGAAAGAGAACCAATCTCTTTATTCTTTATAAAAATCTGTCCACTTGTCGGATTATCCAGACCACCGATTAAATTAAGACAAGTAGATTTGCCTGAACCAGATGTGCCTACAATGGCAACAAACTCGCCTTCTTCTACTTTTAGATTGATATTCCGTAGTGCCTTTACCTGATTATCTTTTTCTCCATATATTTTCTCAACATTTCGTAATTCTAAAATACTCATCCGTCATCACTCCTCTTTTCTTGATACATCCAGTATAACTGCCGTATCTTGCAATTTCTTTACAAACGGATGATTAGTTCTTACAGTTTTGTAAGAACACAGAAAAACAGCTTCCCTTTCCATACTCGGAATCTACCGTCATATATCCTTTTTCTTTTTCCAAAATCAGATTAGAAAGATACAAACCAATCCCAGAACCTTCCATATTCTCAACTTCTGGGCTTCTATAAAATCGTTTGAATATATCGGTCATTTCCTCCTGCCGGATACCACGCCCATTATCTGCAATCTGAATCTCTGTGTATAAATCATAACTTTTTACACAAATGGAAATAGTTCCTCCTCTATCGGTGTACTTAACAGCATTTTCCAACAAATTTACAAATACTTCTGCTGTCCATTTTCGATTATGATACAGTAATCTGTCCTCAAATGGTTCCAATGTAAAGTTGATTTCCTTTTTTTCCAGTTTCTCATAAAGCGTATCTACTGCGTCTAAAATCGTCTGCTTGATCCCTATTGCTTTTCCTTCAAAGCCATCAATATTTTGCTCCAATTTTACCATCTTCGATAAAGACTCCACAATCCAACTCAGCTTGTCAATCTGTCGTTGCATTTTTTCAGAAAACAATGTTTTCCGTTCTGATGTAATTTCCTCTTTACTTAAGATTTCTGCATAGAGAGAAATATTCGCTAAGGGCGTTTTTAATTGATGAGACATATTAGATACCAGACTTTTCACCTGCTCTTTTTCTTGTTCGGCACTATTCACGTGATTATCAAGCACTTCCTGTATCTGCTTGATTTTACTGACAAGGGCAGAATATTCTCCTTCTTCCACATCAGAAGCTGCAATCATTTCCCGATTTAACACACTGTCCAGCAAACGGTCAATCAGGCGATATGTTTTTCTTTTTTGATATATGCTATATCCAATCGACAAACACAAAAGCACTGCTAAAAGTATCGTAATCCACATCTCTTTATTCCTTCCAGATATATCCGATTCCATGAACTGTTTGAATCCATTTTGGTTTCGATACATCATCCTCTATCTTTGTACGAAGCCTGCTGATATTCACAGACACCGTATTGTTATCTACATATTTTCCATCACTATCCCATATCTTCTCTAAAATCTGCTCCTTAGAAAGGATATGATTCTTATTTTCAATCAAATACACCAACAGACGGTATTCCAATTTGCTAAGAGAGATTTCTGAACCTCTTTTATATACTTTACAAGTACTCTGGTCTATGCTTAATGAACCTGTAACAATCTTTGTACTTTCAGATTTTTCTTGAAGTATCCGCTTCATTCTTGCTTTTAATACACCCAGAGAAAATGGTTTTGACAAGTAATCATTTACCCCTAATTCTAAAGCCTTTATCTCATCCATTTCTGTATCACGAGCAGTCAGCATAATGATTGGGATATTGCTGTAGCTACGAACTTCTTTACAGAGTTCAAAGCCCGTTCCGTCCGGCAGGTTACAATCCAAAAATACAATATCATAACCACCGTTTGCGATTTCTTGTAAACCATCCTTTTTTGTCCCTGTCTCTGTCACATCATATCCATCACCAGAAAAGGAGAAGGAAAGTCCCTCTCTCAAATCAACATCATCTTCAACTATTAGAATTTTATATTTTTCCATCATGTATTTCCTTTATTGCTTCATATCAAATTACTGCTTTTTACTTCATATTTCATTATACAGTAACCACCCTCGTTGTAAAGCAAAAAGCAAGCCATTTCAGACTTGCTTTCCACCATACAGTTTTAAAAATTAAACTCTATTGTAAAATGCGTATTAGCAATCATCTTGCATCTTAAGAACCCTCAAGAAATGAGATAGATCTACAACAATATTTCACTTCTTGCTTAATAAAGTTCTAATGAATCTTCTGCATCCACCCACATCTGTAAATTGCCATCAAGATATAATCTTGCATATTCCAAAGGCTCATCCACAGCCAATGAAGTAAGCGCACATTCTGATCCATATGTGGTTTTTAAATTTTTTTCAGCTTCCCAGCAATCAATGCGAAGCATATATCCGGCACTTGTGTAAACATCAATACTATCGTGGTTTATGTTGTATTCTGCATAAATTGTTCTCATCGTATCTTATCTCCATTTTCTTTTAATAATCAGTTATAGAGTTAAATATCGAAAACATTTCAATCAGTTCACCATGTCGTTATTGTTATATGTTATATTGTGTTATGAAATTTTCTTTCCCTTAATTTTTCCCATATTAAGGTTCATAAAAACCAATGGGAGAATGTAACACAAGGGAAAGAGTAAGGGAAAGTTCACTTGCTACAAACTTAGTATTTTCAAGGGTTTGCGAAGAATTTGATAATCAAATATAACAGTTATTAAATTTCCTAAAATATGTGAAATATCAACTGGAAGTTGACTATCAACTGATAATCAAAAATATCATTCCTAAAATTGCAATTCTCTCTCATCCTCTCTGTAAAGCAAATTATAATGATTCTCCATCGCAGAAAATGGTGTCCATCCATTGTCTCTTGCGGCTAACTGCATATTATAAAACTGATATCCATACATGGCAGATGCACCAAGTGCCCTGACCTTTCCTGCTTTTACCAGATCGTGCAGTGCCTCCATAGTTTCTTCAATTGGTGTATCATAGTCAAATCTATGGATGATATATAAATCAAGATAGTCGGTTCCAAGACGTGACAGAGTTCCATCTATTTCCCTCATGATTGCCTACGTGAGTGATGATTGCTGCGATGGTCATTTCCTCAAACATATGTCCCAGATAGTCCCGGATGCTTTGGATTGATACGCCATGCTCATAAAAATTGGTTGCTACGGTATGTCGGTAATCATGAGACTTAAAAATATATTCTCCATTCTGTATGCCTATCTGGGAGCAGTATTTTTTCATCTGCCCCATGAAGGTGCTTTTGGAAAATGCTCCACCTTTCCGATTCCGAAAAATGTATGCTTCTTTTTCGGTAGGGTGTTTTTTCAGATAAACCTGCATCAGACGATACAATGTTACCGGAATGGGAACCCTTTTATAATTTTTCATTTTCACCTGGTAGACCTTCATCCAGCAGTCACCATTCTGGATATAATACGCATCCCCTTTTAAGGTGCAGACCTCACTGATCCGGAGTCCCACACACCAGAGATGTAAAAACATCATTCTCAGGTGTTCAGGAAACTGTGAGAGGTTTTGGATAATTTCCATATACACATCCTCTTCCACACTTCTGTCATGGTGGACTGGGATCTGTTTTTCCAAGTAATACGATGCATAAAACGGAACCTTTTTTATATACCCCTTTACTTCCAGAAATTTCATAAAAAACTGTATTCCCGAAACATTGGTATTAAATGTCTTTGCTCCCATAGCACCATTCTGCAAATTCTTTAAATATACATCAATCAGGCTGGCATCACACTTGGTAACTTCCAGTTCGCTGATCTCCTGCAAAAAATTTCGAATGGTTCGGAATCTTTCGTACACCGTACTGAGCGCCAGTTCTCCGATTCCAATTTCGTACTTCATATATTCCTGAAGCAGCAATCGATTCTTGGGCTGTAGAACTTCCTGAAATGATATTTTTTCTATACTGTCACTCTGGTTTATTCTTTCTTTGGCAATACGAAACCGCTCTAAATACCAGATGGTAGCATCCCATCTTGTTTCATCAGTTTCTATAAAAATCACTTTACGGGCAGTTTCCACAATGCTCTTCAGTCGTTTTCGCCGTTGCTCTTTCTCGACTTTCTGCTTCAGGTAGTCCTGAAATGCTGTTTCCTGTTCCAGCTCCAGAAGCTGGATATATGTACCCGGCAAATCCACGATCTTATAGGTTACGTCATTATAGGAAAAGAAGCCATCTTTACGCTCCACAGTTTTTCCAGGCCAATTTCCAACGTGTTGACGGGAACCGGTCAATCCGTTAAAAAGAGTAGATTTACCAGAATTAGGCTGGCCCAGCAGGGCAATCGTTTTTTCAGCCATTATTGCCTCACCTCCACCATGATTTTTTCTGCTTCATTCTTATTCAGCGCAACCATTGTATCTCTGTTATACAGAAGAACCGGCTGCTTTTTAGGATTCTGTATAACTTCAATCCTGCTTCCTATGGTAAGCCCGATAGAAGTTATCCGGCTTTGAAAATGGCTATCCCCGGTGATTGCGACAATCGTTCCGCAGGAGCCATCACCCAGCTCATTTAATTTTTTCATTCGTTCCAATTCCTCCAATCTTTTTTGTCAGCCCATAATAAAAATTCGTATTCCAATTAAAATCACACCGCCTAATATTCCGGCCCGGTTCCCTAACCGATCTCCGAAAAAATGTCCAATCCATACGCCGACAAACGCAATTAAGAATGTCGTGGTTCCTATCAGTGCGGCCGAGGGAAGAATTTTTACATTTAAGGCCGCCAGCGTTATGCCGACTGCGAAAGCGTCAATGCTTGTAGCAATCGCAGCCGGAATCATAACGGTAAAGCCTAATTCTCTGCTTGCTCCTTTACATTCACCTTTTAGATTTTCACGAATCATGTTGATACCGATTATGCACAGAAGAAACAGTGCGACATATTTAGAAACCGCTTCAATATACTGGCGAATTGTTCCGCCGCAGATATATCCGAGTGTAGGCATAAGCGCCTGGAATCCGCCAAAATATACTCCTGCGATAAGCCCTGCTTTTGCCGGGTGCTTTTTGGTATTCAAGCCTTTACAGACCGAAACAGCGAAAGCGTCCATTGATAACCCAACAGCAACCAGTAATAGGTCAAGCAGTCCCATCGGTATCCCCTCCTTTACCGGCCTTTCTTTATGCCCCCTTTACAATCCATTTCTTTGCTTTTTCCTGCTCCTGAACCATTTCATAGTAATGGCCTTTTTTCGCAAGCAGTTCCGTATGGGTTCCCATTTCTTCAATGCGTCCCTGATTTAACAAAATAATCTGGTCTGCATTTTGAATGGTATTCAGCCGGTGGGCGATTACAAATACCGTTTTTCCTTTCATCAAGCGGTCTAACGCCTGATTGATTTTTGCCTCGTTATCCGCGTCAAGGGAAGCCGTCGATTCATCCAAAAGCAGAATAGGCGCATTTTTCAGAATGGCCCTTGCGATAGCAATTCTTTGTTTTTCGCCGCCAGAAAGCGTATTGCCACCCTCGGAAAGCCGGGTCTGATACCCCTCCGGCAACTTTTCGATAAATTCATGGCAACGTGCCGCCTTTGCTGCCTCTATGATTTCTTCCTCTGTTGCGTTCTCCCGGCCAGCCTTGATATTATTATAAATCGTGTCCGACAGAAGCGTATTTTCCTGAAACACCTCGCTGATATAGTGCAGAAGCCCGTCCGGGTTTAAATCTTTTATATCCTTGCCGCCAATGCGGATAGTTCCTTTTGACACATCCCAAAACCGGGCAATCAGATTTGCAACTGTGGATTTCCCGGAGCCAGACGGTCCGATCAGGGCGGTAACGCTATTTTCCTTTGCAAAAAAGCTAATATCCGTCAAAACATCAGCCTGCTTATTATAGGAAAAATCGACGTGTTCAAAGGCAATATCAAAATGCGACAGCTTTACATCTTCTTCCTTGTAAGAAAGCGGCTTCGTGTCATACGCCTGTTCCAGATTGTGTGCCGCCAAGTTCAGGTCTTTCAACAGATTTCTGTTTCATGCCATTCCTGGCGAGGACTGCTTTCAGTCTGGAAAATAAATCCTCGGTTACCTGTACTGCTACTGTTCTTAAATCTGCCATGTTCGTCTTTTCTCCTTTTCTTGTCATGTGTTCTTCGATTACCATTTCAAGGTATTTTGGTATGCTGATTCCTAACTCTTCGACTTCCAGTTTTAGCTTTTCATGCAGCTCTACCGGGATTTTTCCGCATATGTTTTTCATCTCCATTGTGTTCGTTCTCCTTTCTTTTTTCTACATACAACATACCCTAAAACGTGACAGAAAGCTATTCACAATACCCAACGAATATGAGGCTCTCAAAAGCTCCCAAAGGATGCAGATCCAATAACATTCAATAGGCATCACCCCTTTCAAAAATCCGTGATTTATACTAATTTGACTGCTTGAAATTTGGCTATTTTATCACCAGGAAAGACTTGACTTTTTCAGAATGCATCCTCAAGCCCGGAGAGAAAATCCAGCATCTGGGACGGGATTTCTTCCTTTTTTGAAACACTCTCCCCAAAGCCAGAAATGGAAACACCTGCCAGTTCTTCCCGGATTGCCTGCCGGATGCTTTTCTCCAGCTGGTTGTTTTCCTGATCTTTTAAGATCACCTGAACCAGATAGCTGCTCTTCTGTCCATCTGGAACACTTTGCAGGATCTCCCATGCCTTTTTGTGATCTGGGTTATCAAGGTTCAGGCGGAACGAGAAAACGGGTCTCTTTACTTCGCGCACATCTGCCCCACAATCCGCTCATAGCCGGAAGCATTGGCGTGTACGTCTGTCAGGTAAATCTGCCGACACAGCCCGTCCTGCGGTGTCACGTGCCGTTTCAGAATGCTGGCTCCGCCGCCCATGATCACGGACGGAATTGCCTTCAGATCGAACCCGGCTTCCATAATTGCAGACAGTATTTTCTCCGTGTAGAGCCTTCCCTGCCGGACAATGATTTCTTTTGCGGCCGGGTCCATGCTGCAGCTCTGGCCGTTCAGAACACGTTCGATCTGAATATCCGTTACAGACAGTCCGGTATTTCTGCGTACCTGCTCGGTGATCTCATCCACACACCGGATCACACCAAGTTCCAGGCTGCGGCAGGTAGCGGCATTTGGAACACTGTTGTCCAGCCGCATCAGGTCTACGGTCCAGCCACCGATATCTGCGAGAAGAACAGAAGGCTCGTCCCGAACACATTCCGGGTGGAGAGCCAGGGCTGAGTATCCCTGTGGGAACAGTTTTACATCCTGAATCCGGATCTCATAGCTCTCATCCTCGTACCGGAAACGCAGAGGCTGCTCTTTCCGAAACAGATATTCCCGGAAGCCTTTTTTCTCCCTGCCAAAACTTGCCAGTGGAAGACCGGCTGCCAGAACTACATCTGTTTTCCGCTCTCCCCGGCGATAGCGGATTTCCTGGGCAATGGCTGCCATTGTCAAAAGATAATAATTGTCATTGGAAGTCTTACTTCTCACCAGCGTCTGCCGCCCGGTTCCACACACATAAAATTTCCCATTGTACTGCAGGACATTCTGCATGGTATACGGCTCGTAATCGTATCCGGTCAGTCCGGTCGGGAAACATACATGGGGAGTTTTTATGGCATAATATCCATGGTCAATTCCTATAATGATAAGTCACCACATCCTTTCTGGTTTTTCTTGTTCTTTTCCAGCAGGTGGTCTTTTGGTCTGGAAAAAGAGAAAAAGGGCAGAACCCCGAAGAGCCCTGCCCGTAATAAAAAATACCGCTATGTATATTTGCAAATAAACACACATAGCTGTATTCCATCATTTTTTATTTGTCAATCAGTGCTGTAAAATAATATAACTTTGCACTAATTCCATTGCTGTTTATTTTTATAATTTGTCCTTTTAATCCTTCCGTTCAAACTTAACTGTATACCTATTGACAATATCATCTTTTCTAAGTTTATATATACGCAGCAATTCATTAATTTTATTTACATCACTAAGATTTCCGTTCTGGCAAAGAGTACTATAGAAATCTCGAAGATTTTTTCTAAAACATGTTAGTTCTTTCTCAGTCATCACTCTCATATTTTCATCAGGAGATGCAACCTCATCAACAACTTTAGATGGATGAATCATTATTGGTACACATTCATTTGGGTATACATAATTCTCCTTAAACCAATTAACTGATCCCGATAATTGATTACAATAATCTTTCTTTATTGTTTGAGTAGTGGCCTCTGTTTTACATTCAATAACCAAATATTTGCCAGTGTCAATTGCCCACAAATTATCAGGTCCGTATCCTCCTGTTTCTTTATCAGGTCTTGAACATACAAAGCCAAGAATTGTTCCTATTTGACTTAATGCCTCCTCAAACTTTTCGTATTCGCTTCCCATACATAAATTTGCCAAAATTCCATCTACATATACTAACAGTTCATTTAACCCAAGTTTTTCAGCATCTAGATTTGTACTGATGGCTTGTGCCTGCGGAATTGTATTAATTGTTCTTTGATATTGTATTCCCGCAATAGGCGACAGAATAGCTGCATTTAATTTTTTGCCCGCTTTTAGCACTTCTTGAGAAAGTGCCGGATCTATTTTATTGGTATATTCAGCCTGAATCTGGTATAAATATCCCTTAGTTTTTTTGTCTTTCTCTTTATCTTTAACACTCTTAATAGTATTTGCAGCATCAGACCACTGCATATTTATAGCATTTTCAAAAGCTTTTCTCTGAGCAACTATTTTTTCATCTACCTTTGCCTCATTTGAGTATTTGACAGCAGCCAAATTTTCCTTACAGGTTGCAACCCATTCTGCATTTTTCTCTAATGAATAATTTGCAAGTTCAAATATTTGATCAATTGTTGGCTTTGAACCAGTTTCACTAACCAATAAATCCCATAATTGTTTTGAAAGATCATATTGGCATCTTGTCGCTACACTAAAATAATCTATTCCTCTATTTCGTGATAACACATCTGTAAGCTCATCACCCATAAGAACAATACAACACTCATCGTCATTAGAACGAATTCCACGCCCCATGCCTTGCTCAATTCTTTGGACTTGTTCCCTTAATAAAACAGTGCTCTGAGGAGCTACACTTTGAATATATCTATCCTTAATGCTATTTAAAGGAGGAAGCCCGTCAATAACCAACATTCTACAAGCATCACCCGGCAAATCAATTCCGTCATATCTATTAACAAAAATTATTTTTCCTACATGTTTACCGCTTTTTAATGCTGCAACTATTTTATCTATGTTATCTTTTGTCGCTGTTCGTATTCCACGTTCATCCCAAAATTTTGCTCTGGAAAAAGAAGGGACAAGTATTACAACATTATACTTTTCAGCTATTTTCTCAATTTTTTCCTTTATCTCAATTTCTGATATATCACTATTTACGTACTTTGGAAAAATAATGAGTCTATCGCCAATATCATTAGCATTCTCTGGCGTAATAATGTTCTTCATATCTTCTGTATTTAATCCTAACGCAGAAACAAACACACTGTCATCAGCTAATGTTGCACTCATATATATGCGTCTACTTGCTTCTTCAAGACTCGATATCTTATCTAAATCAATTCCCTTAGGTGATATTTCAATTGCAGAAGCAGTAATTATACAATCACTTGTTTCCAAGCTTCGCTCTATCAACGGCAACCCAAAATATATTGCAGAATTCTTACTATTATCATATTTCGTTAATATTCTATAAATGTTATCTTGCTGTCTCTGCCATTCCCAATAAGGCACAAGCATTTTTTTTCGACAATCTTTCATTTCAACAATGTCAATATAGTTTTTTGGATTGTAGTCTTTTAACGAAGAACTAAATATAGCAATTAATTCCTTATAGGCATCTGATTCAGCATCAATTTTTATCATAAACTGACTAATGATTTTATCCATACACGCATGTACATCATCAATAATAATACTTCCTATAGGGTAATTGCCACCTTCTCTCATCCCGAAATAACTATAACCATTTACAATAGTCTGAATAGAAGTAACAAGAATTGCTTTTGAATTTGAATAGCTATAATCATCTTTATCTTCCGTTGCAGAAATTCCCAATCTCTTAGCCTCATCAATAACCTGCTTAACCAAATAATTATCAGGCACAACATATATAGCTGGTCCTTTTTCTTCATTTAAGCAGCTCTGAAGCATAATCAACCCAACTACTGTTTTACCGCTACCAGTATTCATTTTTAAAATTACATTTTTCTCATTTCTTATATCAAACCACTTTTTCCATACTTCGCTTTGAACATCTCTAGGATATCCATAACCTGGTGCTTTTGAAGGTAATGTCATAAAAATTTCTCTAGGCTCTATTGTTTTGGCTTTTGCACTAGAACTAAGTTTCGATAAAAGATTCATTATTCCACTCCTGATTTTTTAAATACTGCGTCCTCTGAACTTATATATAAATTTTCTAAGGAACGCAGGCACAATATCTACTAGAACCGTTGCTAAATTAACTATTAAATCTACTGGGAGTAATCCTTTTCAATTTCACTTGTTAATCTACTTTACAAACTCATTTCTATTGACAATAATACCATAAAAATGCTCTACTGTATATTTTTTATTTATAATCTAGATCTTGAATCCATCTTCGGACTTCTGTTGACACATTTTTGCAAAAATCTTGAATCCATATTTCATGAAGTCTGATTTCTGATTTTGTACTGCCTATATTTCCAACACTCCCACCTGTTTCCCGGAGTGCATTCAAACATTCCCATTCTTTTTTGAAATCTCCTGTAAATTCCATCCAGACTTTTGTATGATATTCCTTAAAACCAAGATGATAAATCAGATAGGTCAGCCTGTCAAAATCAGCTAACTGCATTTTTTCTTTCTTGAGTAATAACCTTTTATCATGCTCGCTACATAAATATAAAAATGCAAGCTGCTCTATCTTTGCCTGCTCCATATATTTCTCCCTTCTCTTCTGCTTTGTCTCACTTTTACAACCGATTCTACCTTGTCCAATCGTTAAAATCAATACAGATGGTGCAAAAAGTGAGACAAACCATCTTTTTACCAGAGAGGAAGAGATTTAAGATGCCAAAGCCAAGGACACAGTCTGGTGAGAAGAATCTGATTAGCCAGCGATTGATTGAACTTCGCAAGACCCACAATATGTCTCAGCGTGATCTTGCCTATAAACTCCAGTTAGCTGGTTACGATATGGATAAAAATGTAATCACCAGAATCGAAACAAACAAGCGTTATGTCACTGATCTTGAATTAAAAGCCATTGCTGAAATCTTTCAGGTTTCATACATATTTCTCATTGATGGCAAAGATGAATAGAAGTGACAAATGGGGAAGTTCCTTTCGTGCTTCCCCATTTTATCCGTCCCTTTTTTACAAATTTAATAGTTCCAGAATTTTCTGCATGCCAGCCTGATATAAAGATTCCGCATATAATATCCATCTCTCACTAACTTCAGTAACGTATTTGTCTATTATTTTTCGCTTTTCTTTTGATAATCCCATTGTCTGAACCTGTTCTTCATATTTCGATATTTTTTCAAGCATTCCCTGGTACACTGTATTTTCTTTCAGCTGATCTTCAACCTCATCAATCCAGGTATCCAGCAGCAACTCCAGCAGTTTCTTTGTGTCACCGTCATCATTTCCCAATATTGCTTTTTTAATTTTTCCAAGCATTGCTCCATAGGAGATCATTTGAGCCTGTCCCATATAAAAATGGTACTGTTCTTCTATCATTTCCTTTTCGCTTTCCAGTCGGAAATATTGATGCACTGCCTTATGCTCTTCTGTCGTTAGACTGATTGCCTGATTCGACTCCATAAATGTTTCTATTACTGGATACCTCTCTGTAAGTTCCAGTATTTTATTTTGCAGTCTCTGGTATTCCGCATCATGCTTTTTCAGATAGGTGCAAACCTGTTCTCCTATCCGTATCCCCAAGCATTGCTCATTCCAGATGATATCTGGCTGTGCTGTCATATCGGTGTCTCCCTTCTGTGTAGTTTTCCTGTTCCGAGCACAAGACTATACCACACTTCTGGGAGAAAGCTATTCACCAAACCTACTGAAATCTCCTGGCAGATTCTGTGCAACCTATCCCTTTTCCCACAAAAAAACTGGTATGAAAGACTCCTTGTTCTCTCATACCAGCTATCTATTTCTTATTTAACTGAATACACATTCTTTTCTATTCTCTGTGTATCCTGTACTTATTTATGGCAAAAATCAGACTACAGACACGCTATACACTCTTATGCTACATAATCCAGTTTACTGCATCCGGGTTCAAATGTCACGTTGAAAATGCCAACCTGAGAAGTGGAAATCGGTGCAAGAAAACTTCTGCCAGAAAAATACTGTGCAAAGCCATCATTTGGTGCACCAATTGGAAATACCATCTCTTTTGCATGCGCACGCATCCCTTCCT
>OCHC01001663.1_pt1 | contig 15810 bp, 19 predicted proteins | sample 1538641 | NCBI WGS metagenome assembly OCHC01 (sample SAMN04571714, study PRJEB22368) | human gut metagenome | biome: human gut; material: stool | host: Homo sapiens | place: Luxembourg | collected 2012-08-17
GTATTTTCTACTCCTTCTTCTCCAATAAGATCGAGCAATTTAAATTTGCAGTTTTCACTGCAGACTTCTTAGTGCCCGCTCTTATCGGTCGTCGATAAATTTTTAAAGAACTCAATCAGTTACTGCGTTGTCATCAGTAACGAGGTGCGAATTATGAAGAGGTTTTTTAGGCTTGTCAAACCTTCCTCTCGAAAAAATTTTATAATTTCAGAGTAAAAATATAGCTTTCCTTTTAAAATCAAAAGATTACTGAAATTTAACGAATTGTAATTTAGGGGTTTCTTCTAGTTATGTTTCGTCCAATTAATTGGAGAAATTCCCTTTTGAGTCAGCCATTCATTTGCTTTTCTGAAATGATCATTCCCGATGAAAGGAATCGGGCCTCTCATTGCCGACAGCGGCGACGGGTGGTTGCTCTCTAAGATCAAACAATCTTTATTGAATTTTCGAATGAGCTTCTTCTTTTCCTGAGCCGATTTTCCCCAAAGCATAAAAACGACTGGTCTTCCCTCCGAGGCTACTTTCGCAATAATTTCATCGGTCAGCTCTTCCCAGCCTTTCTTACTATGGCTGTTGGCCGTTCCTTCTACAACTGTAAGAACCGTGTTGAGAAGGAGAACGCCTTGTTTGGCCCAGCCTTCCAACTCTCCTGTTCTGAATTCGGCTTCCGGATACTCCCTTTTAATTTCTTTAAAGATATTTCTCAGGCTCGGAGGCGGCGGTACATCCTTGTTCACGGAAAACGCCAATCCGTTTGCCTGATTGAATCCGTGATAAGGATCCTGTCCGAGAATGACGACTTTTACTTCTCCTGCTGAAAGAAGTTCTAAAGCCCGGTACGGTTTCGGCGGAAAAATTTTCAACCCTTCGGCTTTCTGTTTCGCCAAAAGCTGCTCAATCTTCTTTCCCGCCTCCGAATGCTCGAAATCAGAAAGAACCGGTTTCCAATCCTCTTTGATACTGCTTTCAAGCATGAGCTCCCTCCTTCGCTGGAAGGAGGGCCTGTAAATCCGAAAGATGGTCAATCATTGCTGCCGCTTCGTCACGTTTTGCAATTTCATCCAGCGGCACACCTTCACTCCAGCCCGTTCTCACGAGTATCGATTGGGCACCCGCCTGTTTCGCCGCTGAAGAATCGTTTCCTGAATCACCTACCATCAGAACTTCTTCCGGTGCCACGCCGAGTTTCTCACAGGCATAAACAAGCGGATCGGGATACGGTTTGGGTCTAGCCGCACTGTCGCCGCCCACAACTAAATCCACAAGTTCGAGCAGCCCTTTGCCGGCCAGCGTATCCAGTGTCATTTGATAGGGCTTGTTCGTTACGATTGCTGTCTTTAGCCCCAAATTTTTGACATACTTGATGGTCTCTATCGTATCGGGATACAGCACGCCCTTTGAGTAGCGTCCCGCCTCCACATGTCTTGCCATACTTTTGACGGCTAAGTTGAACATTTCCTCAGGAAACGGCTCGTCCATGGAATCGGTCATCGCACGCCGAACTAAAACAAACATTCCTTTCCCGATGTATTTGCCAACCTTCTCTTCCGAGAGCGGAGGCTTGTCAAAGTCGGAACGCATTTGGTTCACGAGTTCGGTGAGCCCCGGAAGCGTGTTAACAAGGGTGCCGTCCAGATCAAACAGTACCGCTTTCAAATTCTCAAAACGTTTCATCTTTACAGGGACGCCAGCTCGGAGCGCATGTCGTCAATAACAGCTTTGTAGTCGGCCTCGTTGAAAATTGCACTTCCTGCAACAAATGTGTCCGCACCGGCTGCTGCAATTTCTCGGATATTCGATTTCTTTACGCCGCCGTCTACTTCTAGAAGGACCTTGCGTCCGGAAACCTCTGCGTAACTATCAAGAAGAGAGCGGCACTCCTGCAGCTTTCCGATCGTCGTCGGAATAAAGGACTGTCCGCCGAATCCGGGGTTGACGCTCATGAGCAGAACCATATCGATGTTGTCGAGCTCGTAATGCAGATACTCCAGCGAAGTCGCCGGATTTAAGGCCAAACCTGCCTTGCAGCCGCAGTCACGAATCAGCCTCAGCGTCCGATCAACATGACGGCTCGCTTCCGGATGGAATGTAATAATGTTGGCACCTGCTTTCGCAAACAACGGAACGATTTCGTCCACAGCCTCAACCATGAGGTGGACATCAATCGGTGCCTCGGTATAAGGACGAATCGCTTTACATACCATCGGACCGACCGTCAGGTTCGGCACGTAGTGATTGTCCATTACATCAAAATGAATCCAGTCTGCCCCGGCTGCAATCACATCTTGAACCTCTTTTCCGAGATTCGCGAAATCAGCCGAAAGGATAGACGGCGCAATTCTGTATTTTGTCTTTGTCATTGTGACCTCCATCTTTCAATTTTAAAGACTTGGGCCTCGTCCTTGAATGGCAAGACGTCTAAAAATGACCGATTTGATTTTGTCCTAGAATCAGGCGTTCGCAGGAGAGAATTTATGACCAAACGTAGCATCGCTTCCCTTGTTTCGGCTTTAATTTGCTTAGCATTGCTTAACGGCTGTTCCAGCAATAAACAAAAGCCTCAGGAGATTACGGAGCCCACGGAAGAAAGCGTCCGTTTTGAAATCTCTGCCTTCTCCGACACCCCTTCTTCAGAGCAAGAGGATTGGGCAGCTGCGTTATCTGCATTCAAGATTTCCTGCCGCTCGATTTACCGAAAAACAGCCTGGGCTGAAGCTTGCTCGAAAGCATCCGGTACAGACGCTCAGAATGCGGAAGCGTTCTTCAAAAATAATTTCACTCCGTGGAAAATCGAAAAACGCACGATCGGTACGCAAACCGGAACCGTTTATTCCGTTTCTGATACCGGCCTCATGACCGGCTACTATGAACCTCTGCTTACTGTCTCGAAACATCGAACAGAGCGGCACACCACCCCGATCCTCTCTACGCCTGACGACTTAATCATTGTTGACTTAGCGGAAGCCTATCCGAAACTCAAAGGCATGCGCTTAAGAGGAAAAATTCAAGGGAGAAAACTCGTCCCTTACGACACTCGAGCAAAAATCGTCGCTCGTAAAGACCTCGACAAGTACTCCATCGCCTGGAGCGACGATCCTGTCGCCGTCTTCTTCCTTCAAATTCAGGGGTCCGGAAGACTACGGACTGAAGAAGGCGAACTGATTCGAGTCGGCTACGACGATCAAAACGGCCGTCCGTACAAGGCCGTGGGATCTTGGCTTGTCGATCAGGGCTATCTGAAGCACCATGAATTGTCCATGCAGAACATAAGAGCCTGGGCACAGAACAACCCGGATAAGGTGGACACCCTGCTCAACCAAAACCAAAGCTTCGTTTTCTTTAAAGAAAAGAAAGGCGGAGATCCGAACGAGGGACCGATCGGCGCCCAAGGCCTTCCCCTGACGCCTAAAGCTTCGGTTGCAGTAGACAGAAGATACATTTCGCTGGGAACACCGGTACTGGTTTCGGTTTCTCAAACCAATCCGAACCTTAATTTCACAAAGCCGGTAGTCGCGCAGGACACGGGCGGCGCCATCAAAGGTCCGATCCGCTTTGACTTCTTCTGGGGATTCGGAGATGAAGCGGGCAAAAACGCAGGCAGACAAAAAAGCCAAGCTCGCGCCTGGCTCCTTTTACCGAACGGTATCACCCCGGAAAGCTTGTAATACCGCTCAAGCCTAATCAAGCGAAACGGCCGGATCCGGCCGTTTGTGTTTCTTACTTAAAGCTCTTTAGGCTCCTTACCTTCGTCTTCCTTTCCGCCTTCCTGCTCAATCTTGGAGATGAGCTCCATGGCAGTCATAAACCCGTAAGGACCTTCGCCGTCTGCCAAATAAATTGCCGGAACGGTTTCAATACCCAGCTTTTCCAAGAGCTCCATATTGTCTTCAACAGTATTTTTTGCTTCTTCAGTCACTTTTACCTTCGGGCGGTTCTCATTCATGACCCAGTCAGTCCAAGCCGCAGCCGGATCTTTTTCCGACAGAATCTCTGCGGCAAGTTTTTCTGAATCTTCACCGAGAACCGGAGCCAAGTAGACAAAGATCTCCAAATCGTTCAGTTTGTCCGTGTTCTCTTCAAAGAAGCGCTTGCACCACGGACAGTTCGGGTCGGCAAAAACAGCAATGTGATACTTCTTGACTGCGCCAAGCTTAATCGTGAAAGCCTTTTTCTCAGACCAATTAGTCAACGGAAATTTTTTGGTCACCGGAATCTCTCCTCAATATTGATATTTGAAATATACGAGTCTCAAAGGAGAGACCGGGAAAAACCAACTCATTCCGAGAGTTTATCTTTAGCAAGCATGTTTTCCAGGTATTCAATGCTCACGGCGCCCGGGGCTCTTTGGCCGCTCGGAACAAAGACGGTCGGAGTACCCGTCACGCCGAGCTTGCTGCCTAAGGCGATATTGCGTTCGATCGCAGAGACATCGCAATTAGCACTCTTTGCCGGCGCCTGAACGCCGTCGAGCATGCGTGCTCTCCAGGCAGCGCCCTTATCTTTGGCACACCAAATATTCTGACTTTCGGCCAGAGAGGAAGGACGAATCACCGGATAGAGGAATGTGTAAATCGTGACATCCTTCATTTCTTTCAAACTTGCCTCAAGTTTGCGGCAGAAAGAGCAGTTCGGATCGGAGAAAACAGCAATCTGACGAGCGCCCGTGCCGTTCACGATTTTGATGGCATCCGCAAGCGGAAGCTTGGTGAAATCAATGCGGCTGAGTCGATCTTTCGTTTCTGCCGTCAGATTTCTCTGTGTTTTTGTTTCAAACAGCTGGCCAACAATGATGTGATCGGCGGTAGCGTCCGAATACATAATTTCATTCTGCGCTACCACTTCATACACACCTTTAACAGGCGTAACCGAAACCGACTCGACCGGAATACCGAGCTTCCCTTGGAGTGTTTTTTTCAATGTGTCACAAATTTGTTTTTCATCCTGAACGATGGCTGCGGGTGCATTCGGGACCGACTTATCCGCCGCTGCAGCGGCCGGTGCTGTTGGCGTATTCACAGTTGTTTGAGAAAAGGCCGTAAACGGCACTAAGGCTAAGAGGGCCGCACAGAGATGCTTTTTGTAATTCATTCAAGACTCCGGTGTTTGAAACAGGAAGACAGTATTTTATTGCCTTCGCAGATCGGCACATTATTGCAGTATTAGGAGCTTTTGGGAGGTCATTCATATTTCTCCGTAGATCAACCGCAAGATTTTTCTTTAAAAGTCCTGTATAGTGTTGCTTCTCGATTGAGAGACGGCTAGATAGCTCAGTTGGTAGAGCAACGGATTGAAAATCCGTGTGTCGGTGGTTCGATTCCGCCTCTAGCCACCAGAATTTTTCTTGACGCTGAATTTTCAAACATTCAGTTGCGCATTTAGAAAAACTCCTGTATATTTCGTCTTCTCGATTAAGAGACGGCTAGATAGCTCAGTTGGTAGAGCAACGGACTGAAAATCCGTGTGTCGGTGGTTCGATTCCGCCTCTAGCCACCAGGATTTCTTGAGCCCGATGCCAAAAGCCTCGGGCTCAGTTCTTTTATAACTCGGGGAGTAGCCTCCTGGGGACTGTCAACAAACTTGGCAAAGCCATGGCAGTTCCGGCGCTTGTCTGCGCTTGGCGAGACCGATGAACTTTCGAACGCTTCCGGCGCGGCGACAGTTCATTGTGTTTGGCCGGATAGGAGAAAACTCATGGAAGCCATTCTGGTTGCCATCGGAGCCGTAGCGCTCGCTGAAATGGGAGATAAAACTCAGCTCCTCGCTTTCCTTCTCGCCTCTCGATTTAAAAAGCCGACGCCGATTATTCTCGGCATTTTGGTCGCAACAATCTTTAATCATTCCCTAGCAAGCGCGCTCGGCGCATGGATTACCCACGTCTTCAGCCCCGAAGTAATTAAATGGATCATTGTAGGTTCGTTCCTCGCCATGGCGGCATGGATTCTTATTCCGGACAAAGGCGATGACGATGCACTGAAAAACCACTCCATGCGATTCGGCGTTTTCGGCGTGACGTTTATTACCTTCTTCCTGGCGGAAATGGGCGATAAAACTCAGATTGCAACTGTTGCGCTTACCGTCAAATACGCCACGCCGGTTCTCGTGGTCATCGGCACCACGATCGGTATGCTGATTGCTGACGTTCCTGCTGTTTGGATCGGCGATAAGCTCGCCCAAAAAATTCCGGTCAAACTCATCCGCATTGCCTCCGCAGTCCTGTTTGCTACGATCGGTATTTTGGCCGCGTTTGAATACACGCCTACCGAGCTGTAGTGTGCGCTTGTCTCAAATCAGACTTGTACCTCTGCAGTTCTTTGCACGTCGAGTAAACTTTCTCTGTGATACAGATAGGAGCACATCCTCATGTCAGTTCGAAAATTATTCGCAGGGCTTTTATTTTCGGGGATCTCGCTGCTTGCGCTAAGCGGCTGTGCCGTCGGGCCGGAAAACAACAACCCTACCCAGTTAACCGCTCAATGGGTTGATCCGGCTGCAACCTTCGAGCAAAAGACCATTACCGGTCTGTTAGTAGCTGCTGTTGTCGAGAATCCGACGAACCGCCGGATCTTCGAAGACATCGCCTGCGATGTCTTAGCGTTACACGGGATTCCAAGTACACCGAGTTACCGTGCGATTCCTCAGGCCTCTAACCTAACGATCTTGGGAGGTGGTTTGAATTACAGTGCTCTTTTCAGTGCCGCACGCTTAGCCAAGGCGAGCAATGTTTTGGCAATCCACCAAACGGGTACCAAAACCAATGTGATTTACGACCCGGGAATGACATGGGGACCGGATCCTTTCTGGGGTCCCGGACCCTGGGGCGGTCCTTTCGGACCTGATCCTTTCTGGGGCGGCTGGGCTATTCCGCCTTCCATCACACAGCAAAACATCATCGAGTCCAATACCGAACTCGTCAGCGTAAAAACCGGCGCAGTTTTATGGACCGGAGCTTTCTCTACGGTAAGTAACCAAGCACCGATCACTCAGGCGCTGCAGGAGTACGTCGGAATGGTGCTTCAGGCAATTTTGAACAACGGCTTTCTGATTCCGGTCAGTATGCCGAATTACCAAATTCAGCCTGCGGCCAAATTCAATCCGCAGTCTGCCGGGAACGCGGGCGCCCTTCCTCGTTAAAGAGTCTGGCGATTCTGGCGCAGTCTTGAATGTGCTGATTTCCAATCCACTTCAAGGCTGCAAAGGAGAGACCCGCAGCCGCAGCTTGGCCCGCTATCGGCAGCCATTTTGCTGCCTGTGCAGCCGTTAGCTGAATGCTCAGCTTTTTAAGAACGGCAAGGACTAAGGACTTCGTGATCAGTTTCCCTGCCCAGGCGCTTCCTGTCACGGTAATCAGCTGAAACAGCTGAACCTGTTTGTCCGTCGAAAGATGCTGAATTTGCTGAGGCGTGAGCCCGAATTCCTGATTAATGAAATTAAGAATGGATATCAGCATCGTCACGTCCACCGTTACGTTGATGCCGGGTATCGGGATGGCACTAGCACCCGCTGTCACTAAGGCACGCTGCGTTACAAACTTTTTTGTACGAGCGATACAGTCGAGGATTGCCTGCTCATCCGGAGGTATTTCCTTCAATTTTGTCTCTGCAGGTAAATCCTTCTGTTTAAAGATGGTCAAAGCCCTCATACTCTCATCCTTGCCTAAGCGACTAAACTTAAGGCATAAATAATGCTCTATTTTTAATATTAATAACTAAGCTGCGCAAATGGTCCGACTTATTTTAGTCAGGCCGCCCGATAAGCGGCGCTGTTGGACACAATAGATAGAAAGATGAATCTTTTCGCCCTGGGATTGAACCATAACACTGCTCCTCTCGCTTTGAGAGAGAAGGTTGCTTTTTCTTCTGAAGAGCTGGACACCGCAAACCTAAAGATTCGAGCCATGCTCGGAAATCCTGCCGGTGGCGGTATCAAAGAGGTCGCGATTTTATCGACCTGTAACCGCACGGAAATTTATTGTGCGGCTGAAGACTCCGAACTTGCCTCCAAAAAACTGAAAGAGTTCTTGGCCGAAAGCAAAGGCGTGAAGTTCAATGAACTTGAGGAACACCTCTATGTGTTCTTAAATGACGACGCCGCTCGCCACGCCTTCAGAGTAGCCTCAGGTCTGGATTCAATGGTGTTGGGCGAAACCCAGATCGTCGGCCAGATGAAAAAGGCAGTGAAAACTGCTCAGAAAAACCATGGCCTAGGCGTATTTCTGAACTACCTTTTTCAAAAGACATTTGCGGTCGCCAAAGAAGTCCGTTCTAAAACCGAGATCGGCGCTCACTCCGTATCCTTGGCAGCTGCCGGCGTCCGAGTCGCCTCGAGCATCTTCGGTTCTTTAGAAAACTCCAGCATCTTGTTTGTCGGTGCCGGAGAAATGATTGAGCTCTGTGCTGCTCATTTCTGCGCACAGAAACCGAAAAACATTGCCGTCGCAAACCGCACCGTCGCCAGAGCGGCGGCTTTGGCGGAAACGATCGGTGCAAAAGCTGTCGGACTCGTCGACCTCCCGGAAATTCTTCCGAAATACGACATCCTGATCACTTGTACGGCCAGCACGCTTCCCATCATCGGTCTCGGCATGGTTCAAAGTGCACTGAAGCGCCGTAAGCATCGTCCGATCTTCATGATCGACCTTGCGGTTCCCAGAGACATTGAACGCGAAGTTGATGATTTAGACGAAGTTTACGTTTACACCGTTGACGATCTCGGAAAAGTCGTTCAGTCGGGTATCCAGGGACGTAAAGCTGCCGTCGAGCAGGCCGACAGACTCATCGAAACCAAAGTCGATGAATTTAAGTGCTGGATGACGACTCGCTCCTCCATTCCTCAAATTCTGAGTCTTCAGGAACGAGCCGACGCCCTCCGTATGATGGAGCTTGAAAAAGCCAAAAAAGCCATTCAAAAAGGCGGCGACGCCAACGAAATTTTGGAAGCCATGTCCCACGGTCTGATGAAGAAATTCATTCATGATCCGCTGACGGTACTGCGCAATGATCCCAACCTCTCGCAGGAAGACTACGAAAAGGTTCTGCATTTGCTTGATCGCTTCTATCACTACCACATCCATCATCGCTAGCTGTGCGAAAATTTAGCGATATCTGCCTTCACTTTTGAAGGCTTTTTGTGTTGATATTTCAACTAAAATCGAACGAACTCGGTTAAAGACACAGACATGAAAGACACAATGCGCTCCAAGCTGACCCAACTGGTCAGACGACTTGAAGAGATCGACCAGAATCTTCAAGATCCCGATGTCACATCCAATATGGACCAATTCAGAGCACTTTCTAAGGAACGAGCGGAAATTGAACCTGTTGTTTTAAAAGCTAAAGAATACGAGCAAGCAGAAGAAGACCTTGCTGCTGCCGAGGAAATGCTTTCCGATGAAGAGATGAAGGAATTCGCTTCTGAGGAAATCAAAGCGACAAAGAAAGCAATCGAGCAGATTTCTTCAGAATTGGAAATCCTTCTGCTTCCGAAAGATCCTAACGACGAGAAGAACATCTATCTGGAAATCCGCGCCGGCACGGGCGGTGACGAGTCCGCACTCTTTGCCGGAGATTTGTTCAGAATGTATTCGCGCTACGCCGAGCGTCAAAAATGGCAGGTCGAGTTTGTCTCTGCCAGCCCTTCCGACTTAGGCGGCTACAAAGAAATCGTTGTGAAAATCGTAGGCCAAGGCGCTTATTCCAAACTGAAGTTTGAAAGCGGCGGCCATCGCGTACAGCGTGTTCCGGAAACCGAGTCTCAGGGCCGCGTACACACCTCTGCCTGCACGGTTGCCGTCCTCCCGGAAGCCGACGAAATCGGCGATGTCGTCATCGATCCTTCCGAACTCAGAATTGACGTTTACCGCGCATCCGGCGCCGGCGGCCAGCACATTCAGAAAACAGAAAGTGCTGTTCGTATTACACACCTTCCTACGGGCATTGTGGTCGAGTGCCAGGACGAACGAAGCCAGCACAAGAACAAAGAGCGAGCCATGGGCGTTCTGATCTCACGTATTCACGCTGCCCAAGTCGCCGAAGTTCAGGCTAAGGAATCGAGCATGCGTAAATCTCTGATCGGTTCCGGAGACAGAAGCGAACGTATCCGCACTTACAACTACCCGCAGGGCCGAGTTACCGACCATCGCATCAACCTGACGCTTTACAAGCTTGATTCGATCATGGACGGAGATCTAGACTGCCTGATCTCTCCGCTCACGACCGAGCATCAGGCTGAGCTGCTGGCTGCTCTTGCCGAAGGAGAATAACTTTGACGACCGTCCGTGAATGGCTGTTCTCCAGCTCGCTGGATTCGATTGATAAAAGTTTCATGCTGGAGCACGTGTGCGGTATGGATAAAGCCGCACAACTCATTCACGACGATCGAGTTCTTTCTTCTGACGAAGAACGCAAACTTAACGACATCGCAAAAAAACGCTCTGAGGGTGTCCCGCTCCCCTACCTTCTCGGTACACAGGAGTTTTTCGCGCGCCCTTTTCTTGTCAATCCGTCGGTGCTGATTCCTCGGTCTGACACTGAGTGTCTCGTCGAGTGGCTCATCGAACATCTCCCCAAAAACGCTCTTGTCTGCGACTTAGGCACGGGTTCCGGGTGCATTGCCGCCACCGTAGCCTTAGAACGGCCTGATCTCACGGTATGGGCCTCAGATCTCTCGGAAAGTGCCTTGGCGGTGGCCCAAGCCAACTGCAAGGCTCTAGGCGCCGACGTCAAGCTTGTTCAAGGTTCGTGGCTGGATCCTTATCCGGCTGAATTATCTTTTGATGCTGTCATCTCTAACCCGCCTTACATCGAAAGAGACGACAAGCATTTAGACGCTCTACGATATGAACCGAGAAGCGCTTTAACCGACGAATCCGATGGTTTAATTGCGTATAGAACCATTCTTCCGCAAATAAAGAGAAAGGCGCCCAAGGTGCAGTTGATCGCTGTTGAGCACGGCTGGAATCAAGGAGAGGCCGTTCGGAGTATTTTTGAAGAAAATGGATTTAAAGGGTCTGCGACCTTCCGGGATTACGGAAACAATCCGCGCTTCACGACTTGGATAAAAAATTAGTCTGGGTATGAAAAAAGCCCCGATTAACGGAGCTTTTTGAGTCCCCCTCAGAACCTCTGACGAGAACAAGAATTTGGTGGTGCCCACTGACGGCACCTCATAATCATATATATTCAATTAGTTAATTACAGCAGATCAGCGAAAAATCGGCGATTACTCTAAAAAACGCTCATTTTTTTGTGAAGTAGGTCGGAAAACGACCTACATATAATCCGGCGCCGGATACGAAAACGGAGGCTCGTAAGCCTCCGAGTAGTTGCGTTCTGATAGTTGAGGCATCGTAACGAGTTAGCCTCGCGCGCGGCGCTCACGAATGAGACTTCAAAAACCGAGCTAGAGTAGCAACGGAATAGATACTACACGATGTTTCAGAAAAGCGAAAGAGCCCCGAAAGGCCCTTTCTAACCCCGCTGACACGGGGAACTTAACGATGTAATGCTCATACAAGAGCATTTACTCGGGTCAACCCCGCTGACGCGGGGAACTTGTCGATTGGCAGTCTCGATCAACTGACCACCAAACGATTCTAGAACGACGCCAGAATAGCACAATAATTTAAAAAAGTCTCTATTGTTACGATTTTCCTAATTATGTATTGACACAATACATAATTAGGAATACAATACAAACATACTCAGTAAGGAGATAAGAAATGATGAAGAGAATGACGATAGCCGAATTAAAGAATCTCATGAGCTTAGAGGGATGGCAGCACTCTCAGGAAATAGATATTTCCAACGATTATGACGGACTGGTCGAAGGTATCGCCGAAGTCGAGTCACGTCACCCAGACGTACCATTCGAGATTCATTTCAATGAAGCGTTTCAATACAACGTCCAAAAGAATGAACTAATAACTCGTCGAGACGATAGTCTGTACGGTATTTGGTGGTTCGTACCGGACATGACCATCGTTGATGAAGAAGGGAAAGAAATTAACTCTTTGGAACTTGACGAACAGGGCTTCAAAGCTGAGTTCTCTCAAGTGGATTACTCGGAAGTGATCGAAAACGCCAAGGACAACGAATGAGAGAAAAGAAATCGGGGGCGCCTAGAAAGACGCCAGAGGGGGGAATGAGGGTTACCTTCTACCTCCCGAAAGAAATGGCTCGGTGGATTCGTGACAATGGTGGTTCAAGCTGGATAAGAAATAAAGTTTATGAAGCAATGAAAGAGGAAAACAAAATGACTTTCAAAGTGCTGATTGACGGAAACACGTTTGATTCGTTTGGAAGCGTCAAAGAAGCAAAGGAATATGCTAAAAAATTGAATTCTCAAATTTGGGCGTTTGCTGACAGGGTGAATGCAGCCGGTGAGAATGAGAACGAAATTGCCAAACGTGGTATTTTGGGATTTCAGTTCGCTAACGCTAAGGAATTCCGTCACTGGATGGACGAAAATGCATACATCGAGATTGAAGAAGAATCCGAAGACGGAGAGTCTATTAAAAAAGAGATGTGGGAAGATTTCTAAATCTGGGTGAGTGAGCAGGGGGCGCAAACTAGCGCCCTTTCGCTTTATTCGCTACTGTAACGCTTTTCTACAGTAGTTAATAGCTCCTCTAGCTTGTTGCAATAGCTCTCGACATTCTGCTCCCAGTTGGAGACATCGAATTGTGTCTCTAGCGGCGCCGCTTTTGGATCGCTTTTCAATTCCGGCGATACGCTCGCGCATCCGGTCAGACTCAGAGCGAGCATTAGACTCAGAAACACGGAGCTCAGCCATGGCGATCGTTTGTTCACGCTGTTTCGTTTCATATCGTTTGATTGTTTCAGTTAACTGGATTACCTGAGCCTGAGCGTGTTTGAGTTGCTCAGAATCATGGCCCTGCGACAATCCAAAAAAATAAGCGCCGAGCACAATCAAGGCGCCGGCGCCGTATTTAAATATCACTATCGGGTTCACATCAAAGCAGCCTCCTCGCGCCTTCGGTTTGTCAGTCCTTTATTTGGTATCTTGCCGACCTTGTTAAACGTCAGCCAGCCCGCCTTAGCTTTTGCAAGTTGGCCAGCATTGAAAAACTCAAGTGTGTGGGAATGGGCTACGGCCGATACTCCAACATTAAACGCCAATGAAACCAGCGCTATAAATTGGCCCTCAGTGACAGGGACCTTGACATAGGGAGCGAGACCTTCGACAACATGATGAATGTCATCCAGCAAAAACTTGTTAGCTGTTTGAATATCAATTGTCATGCCTGCGTGGACGTTTTTAGTGTGTCCATAACCTATTGTCCAGCGATTAGCAGAGCATTTATACGCGTTAAGCTCCAGACCTTCCTTCTCTTTTAAAAACGGAGCTGCTAGAGCAGGATTCCATTGACTAAATGGTAATTTCTCAGTCATCTATGTTTTTCCTGTAAAAGTTGAATTTCAGTTTTGAGCTCGAAGATTTCCGTCTTGATCTTTTTAATTTCCTGCAGGGATTCCGTATTCTCGGTAGCCCGTTTTGTAAGCTCGTTTATCTGAGTCCGCTGCAGGTAGGTTTCTCCCTCAAGGAATTGGATTCTGTCTTGCTGAGAAACAATTTTGTAATCAGACAATTGGGCTCCCGTTAACGCGCCCGCAACGTAAAAAGCCGCAAAAACAAGCGCCTTTAAAATCCCGTTGATAAAAGGCCTCCACGAAAGCTCAATCATTTTTATCCTCCTTTCGCTTTTCGTCGGCATGCAGCATGATCTTTAATTTGCCTACGAAAATCGCATAAAGAACATTCATTAAACGAGTACCGAAAAAAGCCGAAATACCTGAAAAGGCGGCTATCCATTCTTCCGGCATGTCTGTTACTCGAAGAAGCAGAAAAACAATGAACCCGGCTGCGGCGGACGTTACAAATTCGACAACGAACTGAAAAAACTTAAACACTTTTTCTCCTTTTGCGTATGCCTGAGCGGGCCCAGCTAACGCACAAACGATAATCAGAATTGCCGCGATTTGGCTCACAGCAGTAGCGAAGTCCGACCAAACAGCAGGCTGTTTAATTGGCATGTTTACCCCCTATGGGTTAAAGCTAAAATAAAGATGAAGACAATGAGAATCGTCTATAATGAGGCTAGTTTTTGAAAGACGGCGTGCGGGAATTTACTTCCGGCGCTTTCCTCGGGCTTAGAAAGTTGCCGCTTTCTAAGCCCTATCTGTATCCAAGAAAAGAAAAGCCCCTCGACGTGAGGGGCGGTGAACGCGGCGTTTAGCTATTTCCCGTTATTGATAGCGAAGAATTTCAGTTCAATAGAACCGCTCTCTATGGCTAACAGTGCCAATTCAACGCTATCACCCTTTGAACACGGAGTACATACCGTCTGATAACCAACATTTTCAGAACCTTGGCTTATGACTTGCATAAGTGTTTGTGAGTTCACCATCAAATTCACAACCGAGGCTTTACATTTAACAGTCGCGGTTACGTACCCGGAGAAAGGAGCAATTCCCGAAAGTCTATTTTCTTTAGCATTCTGTCCCACAGGAACAACGGCGCTACCAGTTATCAAAGAAGAAGTTTCAATATCTAAGACTCCGATTTTTGAAACCAGCAGTTGGAGGTACGATTTCAAGCTCATAGCGCACCTCCAAGCTGCTTAGGACAGGAATGGAACGAAGCGTAACCCGTTAAGGTCAGCGTTATAAACGAATACCGTCTTTCCTTTTCTAACCGGAACAATAATCGAATTAAGGCCACGAGCTTTAAGACCGAATACCGCCTGAGGCTGAATGTCCATATAGTTATCCTCACTGCTTCCGGTAAACGTAATAACTCCATCCGACGGCGGAAGGTATATCTTGTACATAGGATTTTCCTCAAATGTCGGCAAAGCTGAGATATTGATTTGCGTATACCCAGTCCAGTTGCAATTAGAAAACCCAGCAATCCATTCCTTCTTACTTGTAAGGAACTTCTCCGCAAAGAGCTGAACCAGTGACTTAAGCATAAGCCACCTCCTTGCAGAAGACGTTTAAGAGTCTGATACCCCCCCCCGATAAACTTATAAAATCTAGTCAGATGAAGCTCGCCCGTGATAATGTAGTTAATTACTCTTCCTTTTCGACACGGGCAAAAAACTTTAGGCTGAATGCCTGAAGCTCCAGCAACACCTATATCAAGCGACCCCCATACATTAACTCCCGTATTAGAGCCACTTTTAGCAGCTATAACTACATAGCCATCGTCTGGACAAATGTAAGTGCCCTGCTTTCCGACCACGGCGCTGGATGACCAGTCAACGTATTCGGAAGTATCAGGAAGAGACTGCCTTGCAACCAGGGCTGATTCGTTTTTGGAATAAAACCTCGACAACAGAAGGCGCAGAATGTTTTTTAGCATGTCGCACCTCCTTTATTGAGTTTAAGATTCACAAACACAAGGAATAAACCAGCACGAAGTCGCTGAAACATTAGTTTCGGGAGATAGCCCGAAAACGATAGTGTCTCCTTTTTTGACTGAAAGCGTTGCGAACTTCCATGTCCCGTTGTTATTTGTGAGATAGGACATTCCTGTAGACTCATTATCAATTCTGAACCACGTATTTTCAGACGACGAAACACGAAGGGTAACGTAACCTGATGACGGAGCTGTATAGCGCCATTCAGAAGTGTCTGTAATAGCAATAGCGATTTGGCTCGCGTCTTTCCCTCTGACTTGAAAGGCAATGTCTTTGTATCTACCCTTGAGAAACGTTTCTGCAAACAATTGGATGAAGGACTTAAGCATATTGAAGCCCTGGAAGAGAAAACAGAGAAGTTTCTGAAAAGT
>OCHC01001670.1_pt1 | contig 15734 bp, 9 predicted proteins | sample 1538641 | NCBI WGS metagenome assembly OCHC01 (sample SAMN04571714, study PRJEB22368) | human gut metagenome | biome: human gut; material: stool | host: Homo sapiens | place: Luxembourg | collected 2012-08-17
TGCCGAGCGCGTAGTGGTCTTTCACCACCTAGTTGTTGCCCATGCCGGGCGCACAGTAAAAATCGCAGTCCCGATGATGAAATCGGGGCTGCGATTTTTTGTATCCGTCAGAAGCGGCGTCTTTCAGCCTTATCCCAAAATAGCAAAGCTCTGTGCGCCTAAGGACAGCGTGTCGTTGACGATCTCCGCCTTGCCGATCGTGTACTGAATTTTCAGATCCTCGGCCAGCTCCAGCGGCAGCTCGATGGAGACACCCGCCGGGTTGACGGCACAGATCAGATCGCCGCGCTGCCAGACGAACGGGCGGTAGTCGTCCTTCGCCTTGGGTGCGTACAGCACCTTGAACGGCGCGTCTGCGTTCAGGTCAGCGTGTGCATGACGGAAAGCCAGCAGCGACTTCACGTTGTTCAGCAGGCTGTCGGGGTCGTCCGCCTGAGCGGCCACAGTGGGCGCATCGGCGGCAGTGTCCACAGGCAGATAGATATCCTGCGCGTCGGCGGTGGAGAAGCCGTGGTTGGCCGTGTCATCCCACTGCATCGGCGTGCGGGAGCCCGTGCGGAAGTAGCCGCCCTCCTTGGTGGGCAGCGGCAGATAGCGCATACCGATCTCGTCACCGTAGTAGACGAAGGGTGCACCGGGCAGCGTGAAAATTGTCGCGTAGGCCAGCCGCAGCTCGTCAGTCGTCAGGCCCGCGGAGGGGCGGATCGTGTCATGGTTGCAGGTGATGAAGCACCACAGACCGTCCTTGTGGGTGGCCTTGTAGGCCGGCAGGTAATCGTCCAGGAATTTGTCAATGCCGGTGCCGGAGTTCTTGCAGAAGTACGCCTTGCCGATGTTGTGCGGGTTCGAGTCCATCGCACCGTCATAGTTGCGCATGAGCCAGTTGTAGCCGTTGCCCTGCCAATTGAGATAAAAGTCCATGTCAAAGCCGTTTTTCAGCGACATGCGCGGGCCGTTCCACTCGGCGATGAGCGCGGCCTCGGGGTACTCGACGTCCAGCATATCCCGGATATTGCGCCAGATTTTGCAGGTGTACTTTTTGTTCTTAGTGTCATTCTTTACAAGGCTCGACGCCATATCGACGCGGAAGCCGTCGCAGCCCATGTCCAGCCAGAACCGCATGACGTCCTTCATGGCCTCCACCGTCGCCACGCAGGCGGGGTCGTCGGTGGGCTTCTGCCACTTCTCGTTGATCTTTCCATAGCCGTAGTTCAGCGCAGGCTGGCACTTGAAGAAGTTCAGGATATACGTGCCGTTGCGCTCGGTCTCGCCGCCGATGAACGGCATACCGTCGCCGGAGGCAAAGCAGGAATCCGTCCAGATAAAGCGGTCCGAGTATTCGTTGTGCCCGGGCTTGCAGCTGGCCTTGAACCACGGGTGCTCCTCGCTCGTGTGGCCGGGCACCAGGTCGAACAGCACACGGATGCCCTTCTCATGCGCGGCCCTGAACAGCGCGGCGGCGTCCTCGTTCGTGCCGTAGCGCGGGGCGATCTTTTTATAGTCGCGCACATCATAGCCAGCATCCTTGAACGGCGAATCAAAGCAGGGGTTGATCCACAGGGCATTGCAGCCCAAGTCCCTGATATAGTCGAGCTTGGCAATAATGCCCTGCAAATCACCGATGCCGTCGCCGTTGGTATCATAGAAACTCTGGGGGTAGATTTCATAGAACACTGCGTCTTTCAGCCACTGTTTCATGAGATGTCTCCTTTACTATAATAGACAGATAGAATATCCACGGCAGCCCGCAGGGCGCATTTCCTGTGCGCTCGGGAGGTTTTTCCCGCCGCGCACGGCCACGGGCGGATATGGTATCCGCCCCTACGGCGCTCCCTGTCAGTTTGCCGCTTCATGAGTATGGAAACGTTTCATCCGTTTCTACCCCTATACTATCCCCTTCTTCTCCCTTTGTCAACGCAGCAAAGCAGACAAAATAAGCCACAAATTTTCTACATTTCGCACCAAAAACCGACATATTGCTAAATTGTGAACATTTCGTTGACAAATTACGAACATCGCGGTAAAGTAGTAGGCACAAGCGATTGTAAAATTTAATAGGAAAGAGGGATTCATGTAAAATGAATACGCTTGTAATCGTTCTGATTGCCGCGGTTGTCCTGGTATGTGCGTACGCCGGATATGGCCGTTGGCTCGCCAAGACCTGGGGTGTCGACCCCAACGCCAAAACTCCTGCTGTGCGGCTGGAGGATGGCAAAGACTACGTTCCCACCAACGGCTGGACGGTGTTCGCCCACCAGTTCTCCTCCATCGCAGGTGCAGGCCCTGTCACCGGTGCCATCCAGGCTGCCGCGTTCGGCTGGCTGCCTGTCCTGCTGTGGGTCCTGATCGGCGGCGTTTTCTTCGGCGCTGTCACCGACTTCGGTGCGCTGTACGCCTCCGTCAAGAATGACGGCAAGTCCATGGGCCTGCTGATCGAGAAGTACATCGGCAAGACGGGCCGCAAGCTGTTCCTGCTGTTCTGCTGGCTGTTCTGCGGCATCGTCATTGCTGCTTTTGCAGACATGGTTGCCGGCACCTTCAACGCCTTTGACGCCGACGGCGCACAGGTCGAGGCCGCCTTCACCAACGGCTCTGCGGGCATGGTCTCCATCATGTTCATGGTGTTCGCCGTCATCTTCGGCCTGATCCAGAAGAAGTTCAATTTCTCCGGCTGGAAAGAGGCCGTCGTCGGCATCGCCTTTATCGTGCTCTCCTTCGTGGTCGGCATGAACTGCCCCATCATCCTGGGCAAGGCTGCCTGGAGCTACATCACCTTCATCTACATCTTCTTTGCGGCGGTCCTGCCCATGTGGCTGCTGAAACAGCCCCGTGACTACATGACCACCTTCATGTTCGGCGCTATGATCGCCGGTGCGATTGTCGGCCTGCTGGTCGCCCACCCCACCATGAACCTGCCCGTTTTCACCGGCTTCAACAATGAGAAGCTCGGCACCATGTTCCCCATCCTGTTCGTCACAGTTGCCTGCGGTGCGGTCTCCGGCTTCCACAGCCTGGTTTCCTCCGGTACTTCTTCCAAGACCGTTGAGAACGAGAAGGACATGCTGAAGGTCGGCTACGGCGCCATGGTGCTCGAGAGCCTGCTGGCTGTCCTGGCCCTCTGCGTTGCCGGTGCTGCCGCTGCTGCGGACGGCACCCCCGCCGCCGGTACCCCGTTCCAGATCTTCAGCCGCGGCGTCGCAGGCTTCTTTGAGATGTTCGGCGTGCCCGTTTCCATCGCTACCGTCTTTATGACGATGTGCGTTTCCGCTCTGGCCCTGACCAGTCTGGACGCCGTGGCCCGTATCGGCCGCATGAGCTTCCAGGAGCTGTTCAGCGTGGATGACATGGAGCACGCCGAGGGCTGGCGCAAGCTGTTCTGCAACGTCTACTTCTCCACCTTTGTCACGCTGGCGTTCGGCTTCCTGCTGACCCAGATCGGCTATGCCAATATCTGGCCTCTGTTCGGTTCCGCCAACCAGCTGCTCAGCGCTCTGGTCCTGGCTACCCTGTGCGTCTTCCTCAAGGTCACGGGCCGCAACAACAAGATGCTGTTCCCGCCGCTGGTCATCATGCTCTGCGTCACCTTCACCGCTCTGGTGCAGCGCCTGATTGCAATGGTCAAGGCCATCTCTGCCGCTGCCGCCACTGCCATCCCCGCCGGTGAGACCACCTGGGGCGCTGTCTTTATCGCCAACGGTCTGCAGCTGATTCTTGCGATCCTGCTGATCGTCCTGGGCCTGAACATTGTGTTCCACAGTGTCAAGGGCTACAAGGCCAGCGAAAAGAACAGCGAAAAGGCTGCTGTTTAATCCAAACAGCACTTGACAAATATACCGTATTGAGGTAATATTTATTCAGCCGCAACGGCGCGGCATTACACTGCACCATTCGGCAGTCATAAGGCATTTGGCCCCGGTGCTCCGCACAGTGGAACACCGGGGCTTTTTGCATGAATATGAGGGAAATTTATAAAGGAGACCATGAACCATGAAGCTTAAAAACACGCTGGCCCTGAGCCTTGCCGCTGTGATGGCCGCCGGTCTGACCGCCTGCGGCTCCGGCGCCGACACCGCTTCCGCCGCCTCCCCTGCTGCGGATTCCACCGCAGCCGAGAGCACCGAGGCCGCCGCTGACACCACCGCCGCCCCGGACGGCGACGGTGACCCCACCACTCTGACCGTTGCCATGGAGTGCGCCTACGCCCCCTACAACTGGACCCAGAACGATGATGCCAACGGCGCTGTGGAGATCCGCGGCTCCAGCGACTACGCCTACGGCTACGACGTCATGATGGCCAAGAAGATCGGCGAGGCGCTGGGCCAGAAGGTCCAGATCGTCAAGCTGGACTGGGACAGCCTGATCCCCGCCGTCATGAGCGGCGACGTGGACTGCGTCATTGCCGGTCAGTCCATCACGGCGGAGCGCGCCGCGCAGGTCGATTTCAGCGACCCGTACTACTATGCCTCCATCGTCACCCTGACGAAGAAGGACAGCGCTTATGCCAATGCTGCAAGCGTGGCTGACCTGGCCGGTGCCACCGCCACGAGCCAGCTGGGCACCATCTGGTATGACACCTGCCTGCCGCAGATCGAGAACGCCAACATCCTGCCCGCGCAGGAGACGGCCCCCGCCATGCTGGTAGCCCTGAACAGCGGTGCGTGCGACATCGTCGTCACCGACCACCCCACCGGCCAGGCTGCCCTGACCGCCTACCCCGACCTGACCATGCTGGACTTCGGCGGCGGCGACGGTGACTTCCAGGTCAGCGACGAGGACATCAACATCGGCATCTCGATGAAGAAGGGCAACACCGCCCTGAAGGACGCCATCAATGAGGTGCTGGACACCATGACCACCGACGACTACAACACCATGATGGACGAAGCCATCAGCGTACAGCCCCTGAGCGAGTAATTTTGCCCGCCTGCCCCTGCCGTTTTGCGCGGCAGGGGCCTTGGTGTTGGTGAAGCTGAGGAATCATAAAGGAGAATCTCATGCAAGACTTTTTCGCAAACTGTGCCACAGTGCTGCAAAAGTACGGCTTCTCGTACCTGCGCGGCGCGGGCACGACCCTGCTGCTGGCGCTGGTCGGCACGTTTTTCGGCTGCCTGATCGGCTTTGCGGTGGGCGCTTTGCAGACCATCCCCGTTGACAAGCAGCGTGACCCCGTGTGGAAGCGCGTGCTGCTGAAGATCCTGCACATCTTCCTGCGCTGCTATGTGGAGCTGTTCCGCGGCACACCCATGATCGTGCAAGCCGTGTTCATCTACTACGGCCTTTTGCAGGTGTTCGGCATCAAGATGGGCATGTGGCAGGCCGGCTTCTTCATCGTGTCCATCAACACCGGCGCGTACATGGCCGAAACGGTCCGCGGCGGCATTGTCTCCATCGACCCGGGCCAGACCGAGGGCGCGAAGGCCATCGGCATGAACCACTGGCAGACGATGCTGCACGTCATCCTGCCGCAGGCGCTGCGCAACATCATCCCGCAGATCGGCAACAACTTCATCATCAACATCAAGGACACGTCTGTTTTGAGCGTTATCTCGATCACCGACCTGTTCTTTGTACACAAGAGCGTTGTCGGTGCGCTGTACACCTACTTTGAGAGTGCGGCCATCGTCATGGTCATCTACCTGACGATGACGCTGTTCGCCAGCTACCTGCTGCGCCTGTGGGAAAAAGCGCTGGACGGCCCGCAGAACTACGACCTGAACACGACTGACTCGCTGGCCTACACCAGCGGCATGTACAATGCCCCGGACCCGAACCATGAGTCCCAGAATCTGGATATGAAGGGAGGCGCAGCCCATGTCTGAGCCTGTTATCGAGGTGCGCCACCTCTCCAAGAGCTTCGGCACCCATGTTGTTTTGCGTGACGTGGACTTTACCGTCAACGCGGGCGACGTGACCTGCATCATCGGCGCGTCCGGCAGCGGCAAATCCACGCTGCTGCGTTGCATCAATCTGTTGGAGACGCCCACGAACGGCAAGGTGCTGTTCCACGGCAGTGACATCACGGCCAAGGGGAGCGACCCCTGCGCCTACCGCGCCAAGGTGGGCATGGTGTTCCAGAGCTTCAACCTTTTCAATAACATGACCGTGCTGGACAACTGCACTGCGGGCCTGCGCTACGTGCTGCACCAGGACAAAGAGACCGCCAAAAAGACCGCACTCGAGAATCTGGAGAAGGTCGGCATGGCCCCCTACATCCACGCCAAGCCGCGCCAGCTTTCCGGCGGCCAGAAGCAGCGCGTTGCGATTGCCCGCGCCCTGGCGATGCAGCCCGAGGTGCTGCTTTTCGACGAGCCGACGTCCGCCCTTGACCCGCAGATGGTCGGTGAAGTGTTGGCCGTCATGCGCCAGCTGGCCAAAGAGGGCCTGACGATGATTGTCGTCACCCACGAGATGGCCTTTGCCCGCGACGTTTCGAGCCACGTCGTCTACATGGCCGACGGCGTCATCTGCGAGGAAGGCACCCCCGCCGACATTTTTGAGCACCCGCAGAATGCAAAGACCGTGGAGTTCCTGAGCCGGTTCCGGCAGGCGTAAATTGGTATAAATACGAAAGGTCGTGCTGACGATGGATTGTCGGCACGACCTTTTTGTTTGTGATATTGGGATACGGCCCGGGAGGGAGGAATTTTTCCCTGCAAATTCCGTAAGCGGGAGGACGTAGGGCGGCCTGCCCTCAGGCCGCCGCGCCCGTTTGCGGTTGTGGAAAAGTTTCCGTATTGCCGTAGGGGCCGGGCATACCCGGCCCCTACGGCGCGTTTTTACGCCAGCGGCACGTCGATCTCATCCTCGATGGCAAAGCTGTAGATCGTCAGCTTTGTCACCGGTACGGCCAGCCGCTGGGCAAATGCGCGGCGATAGAGCCTTAACTGCGCGGCATACTCGTCAATGTAATATTGGGCATCACGGCTGCGGTCCGTCTTGTAGTCAAGGATCTCCGCGTGCTCGTCAAAGACCAGCACCAGATCGGCAATGCCCTGTACCAGCACCTCCGCCGCGGCGGCACTCCCCTGCCCTGCGGCGGGCGTGACCTCGGCGGCGGGCAGGGCCGTGATGAACGGTTCCTCCCGCAAAATTTGCTTTGCCAGCCGGATGCGCCGCCAGACCGCACTTGCAAAGAAGGGCCGCACGGCGTCCAAATCGAGCTTGTCCGCCAGCGCAGGGTCAAGCAGCTGCAAGTCAGTCTGCCGCCTGACCTCGGCGTCCAGATCGGGCGCGGGGCCGTCAAACGGCACGCTCTGCATAAAGGCGTGGATGGCTGTGCCGCGCTCGGCCCCGGTCATGCCGGTTTTCTGCAAGAACGCGGGGCGCTCCAGCGCTACGGGCCGCGCCGCGTGGGCCACGGCGCTGACGCTGACCTTGGCGGGCACCTTTTCCAGCGCCTCGCGCGGACTGCGCCAGGCAAAGCTGGCCTTCAGCATTTCCACCACTGCCGGGTCTGCCGCGGGGGCGGGCGGTGCGGGCGGCTGTTCGGTTTCCTCCGGCAGGGGCAGCACGCGGATGGCCAGCGGCGCGCGGTGCAGCCCGTAATGCGGCAGAAAGCTCGTGTACTCCCACAGTGCGCTGCTGTCCGGGTGGAGCAGCGCCGCGGTCAAGATCCAGCCCGCCCAGCTCGTCATGCTGCGCATGGCCTCGGGGCCGGTGGCCTCGGCGGCAGCGCAGAGCGCCGGGAGCTTGAGGGAGGACGCCGTCTTTTTCAGCGGCACCGTGATAAGTAAAGCGTCCTGTGCGCGGGTCAGCGCCACATACAAAACGCGCATTTCCTCGCTCAATGTCTCGGTGCGGATGGCCTGTGCCAGCGCCGCGTAAGGCAGCGTTTTGAACCGCTTGGCCGCACGGGGCACGCGCAGCATGACGCCGACGCCCAGCCGGCTATGGGTCAGCACCGGGCGGATGGCGTCGCTCTGGTTGAATTTGTGGTCGGTGTCGGCCACGAACACCACGGGAAATTCCAGTCCCTTGGAGCGGTGCACCGTCATGATCGAGACGCACCCGGGCCGGGTCTGGCCGCCTGCGCTCTGGCTCAAACCGCCGTTGGCCGCAGCGGCGTCCATGGCGCGGATGAGCGACGGCAGGCCCGCCCGGCCTGCACCGGCAGCCCAGGCCGTAAAGCTCAACAGGTCCTCGCGGCAGCGCGGGCCGTCGGGCAGTGCGCCCACCGCGGCCAGATAGCCGGTGCGGGCCAGCAGCTCCTCGATCAGCTCGTCCACCGGCAGCGTGCGGGCCAGGCGGCGGTATTCGGTCAGGGCGTCGGTGAACAGCGCAAACCGCTGCGGCTCGCTGTAGAGCACCGCGCCGTACAAACTGCCTGTGGGCCGGGCGCGGCGCAGCGCCACAAGGTCGTCCGCCGTGTAGGGGAACATCGGGCTTAACAGCACCGCCGCCAGCGGGATGTCCTGCGCGGGGTTGTCGATGACGCGCAGCAGCGCCGCAAACGGGCGGATGTGCGGCTCGTCCAGCAGGTCGGTGGCGGAGTCCGCAAACACCGGGATGCCCGCGGTGCGCAGCGCACCCTCGTAGGCCGCAAAGCCCTTGCGCCCGCGCAGCAGAATGCAGAAGTCATCGTACCGGCAGGGCCGCGGGCCGTCCTTGCCGCGCACGGGGAAGCCCTGCCCGACCATCTCGGCAATGCGGCGGGCAATGACGGCGGCGTCGCCGTCCACGTCTGCGCCGTCGATGACGTCGATCTCGCACATACCCTGATAGGCCGCATCCTTATCGCCGCCCACCACAAGCCGCTGGCCGTCGCCGTAATCGACGCCGCCCAGCCCCCGGGAGAAGAAGGTCTCAAACAGATAGTTGATGCCCGCAATGACGCCGGGCGCACTGCGGAAGTTCGCGTCCAGCGCCAGCGTGGACGGCAGAGGCGCGGGCTGCGGGTGGGGCTGCCAGCGCTGCTGCTTGTCCACAAAGATGCCGGGGTCGGCCAGTCGGAAGCGGTAGATGCTCTGCTTGATGTCGCCGACAAAGAACAGATTGTCGGCCTCGGGCCGTGCCAGTGCAAAATAAATCGCGTCCTGCAGTGCATTTGTGTCCTGGTACTCGTCCACCAGCACGGCGGCGTACCGTGCGCTGACCGTGGCGCAGAGCGGTGTGCGCTCGTTGGACTCGGTCAGCAGCAGGTCCAGCGTCAGGTGCTCATAATCCGCGTAGTCCAGCACCTTTTCGGCGCACTTGGCCGCAAAGCAGCTGTCGGCAAACGCCTGGGTCGCCCGCACCAGCGCGGCCACCAGCGGCGCGGCGCGGCGGCGGTCTGCGGCGAACTCCTCCGCCGTGCAGAGCAGCACGTCCTTTTGCAGGCTCGTCATCTGGTCCTTGGCACGGTCCCGCAGCTGGGACGCGGCGGACGCACACTGGTTGGCATCCTTGCCGCCCTTGACGCTGCCCGCGCGCCGCCAGCCGGTCAGGACGGCGTCCAGCGCGGCCAGGCTCTTGTCCCAGTCGCCTTTCTTTAGATAGTAGCAGAGGTTTTTCACCCGCGCGGCGTCGTCCTGCATGACGGCGGTGTAGGCCCGGTCTGCAGCCTCGTCGCGGGCCGCAATGGCTGCGCCGCTTTCCAGCAGCGTTTTGGCACCCTGTGCGCGGGCCAGCGCAATGCCCAGCAGTTCTTTGCCCCAGAGCGCATCCTTCGGCGGGGCGTCCTGCTGCCACATTGCGGCAAAGGCCGCCAGCGATGCCGCCGGGTGGGGCAGCGCGCGGGTAAAGTGGTAGAGGTCGAGGATCGCGTCCCCCGCCGTATTGTCGGTGCGGCCCCGGTCATACAGGTCGGCAAAGGCGCGAAAGTCAGGGTCCTGATAGGCAGTCTCCAGCGTCGCGGCCAGCGTTTCCTGCTCAATACGGGCCAGATCAGCCTCGTCCGCCGTCTCAAAATCCGGCGGTACATCGAGCATCGCAAAGTGTTGCTGCACAAAATGCAGGCAGAACGCATCCACCGTGCCGATGGACGCACGCTGCAACAGCAGCTGCTGGCTGCGCAGATGCAGATCGCCGGGGTGGGCGCGGACCTCCTGCGCCAGGCGGGTCGTGATGTCGGCGCGCAGTTTGGCCGCGGCGGCATTCGTGAAGGTCATAATGAGCAGCTGGTTCGCGTCCACCGGGTGGACCGGGTCGGTGATAAGCCCGACGACGCGCTCGACCAGCACGCGGGTCTTGCCGGAGCCGGCAGCCGCCGAGACCAGCAGACTGCCGCCCCGCGCGGAGATGGCCGCCGCCTGCGCCGGGGTAAATTGAATTTTGGGTTGTTCGGGCATGGAGTGTCTCCTTTATATGAAAAGGCTTCCCCCCCCCCAAGGGGGAAGGCGTTCTCATTCCGCAAACGGGTCATCCTTGATGTTGATCGTGCGCTCGTGCTCACCGTCGCGGTGGGTGCAGGCGCAGCGGAACTCACAGTAGGTGCAGGGGGATCTGCCGCCGGTACAGAGCGGCTCGGCGTCAATGCGGCCGCTGTACAGATTCTTCGCCATATCGATGAGAAGTCCGTCCAGATGGTCGCGGATGCGGCCCAGCTTGGCCGTGTCGGCCAGCGTGCTTTTGGCGTTCAGCGGCTTGCCGGTCTTGGCGCTGAAGGACAGCGGCACAAACTCGCCGGTGCCCTTCGTGTCCATGGCGCGGTAGATGCTCTCCTCGTCCAGCAGCAGGCCGTTCATCGGGTAGGTCGGGGCGGGGTCGGCATCGTCGCCCAGCTCGCTGCGGTCCACGCTCTTGGGCGCGGGGTCGGCCAGCAGGTATTCGACGCCCGCCGCCGTCGCGCCCGGGAACTGCCGCTTGGCGTTGCGCTCCAGCGTGAAAAGATACAAAAGCATCTGGCAGTCGAGTCCGCAGTAGACCTCCTTCAGCTTAAACTCCTTGCCGCCGGTCTTGTAATCGACGACGCGCAGATAGGTGCGGCCCAGCTTTTCCAGCGGCATGGCATCGACGCGGTCCACCGTGCCGACGATGCGCACGATATGACCCGCGCCGTCGTCCAGCTCCACCGGGTCAACGCGGGGCGCGTCGGGGTCGTCGGCGTCGGGACGGTCATCAATGCGCAGCTCAAACGCGACGGGCTGAAAGCCCGACTGCCGCAAATCGCGCTGGATGAACCCCAGCAGCCCCACCAGATTGCGGCGGATGCGCCCGACAAGGTACTCCATCCGCAGTGTCATGCCGGGCAGGTTGGCTGCGGTGTACTCGTCCACCAGATCGTTGACGAGCGTCTCCAATTCCTCCGGTGTCAGGTCCTTAAACGCCTCACCCTGGCGGCGCAGGGCGTTTTCCAGTACCCAGTGGGTCAGCGTGCCGCTGATGTTGGGGGCCAGCTCGGCCTTCTGGCGCGGGGCGGCCTTTAAAATGTACTGCAAAAAGTAGCCGAACGGGCAGTATTGGTATTTTTCGAACCGGGTCGGGCTGATGTGCAGCCCCGGGCCGAGCAGGGCTTCCAGCGCAGCGGTGTCCTCGACGCGCTGCTCCGCACCGGCGGTGTCGGCGGCGCGGCGGACGGCCTCATAGCCGGGGGCCAGATCCGGGCTTTCGTCCAGCACGGCGCGGACGGCGGCACCGGCAGCGCCCTGCCCGGGGTCCTGCGTCAGCGTACCGAGTATATCCAGCGCGGCGGCGGGGGCCGCCGCCAGCTGCACCGCGGTGGGCGCACAGGGCGGCACGTTCAGGTATTGCAGCACCGGGGCCAGCGCGGCGCTGGCGGGGGCCGTGTCCCCGGCATGGGCGGCGGTGGGCCAGCTCAACCAGAGATACTTCCGTGCGACGGTCAGCGCCTTATAAAAGCAGATGCCTTCGCGCAGGACTTTATTGGCAAAGCAGTCGGGCAGCTCAGCCCCCTGCGCCATCATCAGGTCGCGGTCTGTGTGGGTCAAAAGCCCCTGGTCGCCGGGCGTCTGTGGGAACTCGCCCTCCAAAAGGCCCACCACAAACACGGCATCGGTCTCGGGCAGGCGCATACGGCCCGCCGTCGTCACAATGACGCTGTCAAGGCTCTGCGGTATGTGTCCCATATCCGTCGTGCGCAGCAGCAGCGTGAACAGCTCGGCGTAGTCCGCGGGGGCAAAGACCTCATCCCCCAGCAGCCGTGCCAGCTGGTCCAGCAGGCCCATGACAACGTTCCACTCCCGCAATACTTCATCTGCGTCGGGCAGACGGCCCCGGTCACGCAGCGCGGCGGCCAGACGGTTCAGCGCATCCTCGGCTCCGAGGGACTGCAAGAACAGGTACAGCCGCTTTGTCAGCGCGGCGGCGGGCGCACCGGCGGCTTTTTTCACAAAGGCGGCGACGCGCTCCATCAAAAACGCGCGGGCGGCCTCGGCGTCGGCAAGCGTCTGCACGTCCTGCTCTGTGTCGCGCCCGGCATAGCCCGCCGCGCTGCGGGTGAAGGTCCCGCGCCAGTCGGCGGCAGTCAGCGGCCAGGTGTAGGCGTAGTTTTCCAGTGCGCACTGCTGGGTGTCAGGCAGGTCAACAAGGCCGGTTTTCAGCAGACGCAGCACGCTGCGGCTCGACACACCGCGCAGCAGATCCAACGCGGCGTGCACGGCGCGGGCCGGGGCGGTATTCTCGGGGCTGGTTGCCTCGTCGCAGAAAAGCGGGATGTTCTGCAGGCGGAATTCATACCGCAGCGGCGCTAAGTACTGGTCGGCATTGCGGCAGATGACCGCCATGCGGCTGTAGGGCGTGCCCTGCCGTGCGCGGGCGGCGATCTCGGCGGCGACGGCCTTGGCCTCGGCCTGACGGGACGCCGCGGCGTGGTAGGTGATGGCCGGGTGCGCAGGGTCAACGGTAAGCTCCGGTGTGTAGGCCGGGTCGGCCAGCAGCAGGTTCAGCTCGGCCAGCGCGGGGGTGCCGGCGTGGCGGCGGTCCGCGGTCAGTACCTCGGTGTAGGTGGGGATGTTCGCATCGTTCGCCATCCGCTTTAACGTGTGGATGACATGCTTCGCGCCGCTGAACAGCCCCATGCCGCCGTCTGAATCCTGCTCACCGTCGCAGCACAGGCAGACCGTCACGTCGGCCACCGGCAGCATGGCCGCCAGCAGGGCACGCTTGGGCGCGTTGAAGGTGTCGAACTCGTCGATGAAAACGGCCCGGCCCGCGAAGAATTCCGCGTCCAGCCGCTCCGCCGCGCGCTGCTGGCGGTCCCCCGGGTCCATGGCGCTCTGGGCCAGCAGCCCCTCGTAGGCGTTGTAAATGAGTGCCAGCTCGTCGAGCTTTTCGCGGTCCGCGCCGGGCGTTTTGGCGTATTCCGCCAGCATTTCCGGCGTGACACCGGCGCTTTTCAGCTCGCTGATCGTCTGGGCGGCCTTCTCGCAGAAGGCCGCGCTGCGGCGCTGGCGGCTGTAGTAGACGACCTTGTCCAGCAGCGAGTCCGCCGCGCGGCGCAGCAGCAGCGCGCGGCCCGCCTCGGTCAGCGTCGGCACCGCCGCCCCGCCGTAGCGGCGCAGCAGCGCCTCCGACAGTGAGGTGAAGGAGTAGCTTTCCACATAGGCGGACAGGCTGTCGCCGAGCGTGCGGTAGAGCACGCCTTCCGTGGAGGAGGTGAACTGCTCCGGCACGATCAGGATGCTGCGCTCTCCCCGCTCCGCGCGGGTGCGCAGCTCTGCCAGCATTTGATAGGATTTACCGGACCCGGAGGGGCCGAGGATGAAATTCAGCATGGTAGTTTCCTTTTTAAAAGGCGTTTTTAAATAAAAAATAATAAATAAGAAATAAGGTGGCGTTTTTGCCTGCGGCAAAAACAAAATGTAGGGGCGGATTCCATATCCGCCCGGGGCGTTCCCGGCGCGATACACCTTGCGGGCGCATATAGAATGCGCCCCTACGGCTATTTTTTGAGCGGTGCGCAGCGCCGCGATCCACCGCATTTATTATTTATTATTTTTTATTTATTATTTGCATAACGGCGTCTTTCACCGCCCATCGCACCTCATACCTTCCAAACACCAGCGCGTTTTCCGCTTTCGTGGGGTAGTCTGACTGTGCGCCGGAGAGGCAGAGAGCCGGGTAAAGGACGCAGAACCAGTTGCGGCCCCGGGCAGCGCCCAGTTCAATGCGCAGGGCGGTGTACTCCCCGCCGGGCAGGGCAAAGCCGCCGTAATCCCGGGCCGCAAAGGCAAACTGCTCCAGCCGCAGGCGGGCGGTCTGGGCACTGTGGGCGCGGTGCAGGGCATTGTCCGCGGCGCTTTGCAGCGCGGGCAAAGCGGTTTGCAGCGCCGCCGCGGCCTGCTGCGGGGTGTCGGCCCGGGTCACTGCTTCCGGGATGGCCGCCAGCACGGCGTCCCGCACCTGCAATTTCAGCAGCTGGTCGTCCCAAGTATCGCTGTTGGCCAGGATATGCAGCCTAATCGTATCAGCCCGCACCCGGGCGGCGGTGCACTGGTGCCAGTCGGCCAGCGCGGTAAGTACAAGCGTCAGCGCCAGCCCCAGGCCAACGCCCAGCTCCAGCACACGGCGGGTATGGCTCGTCATAACACATTTCCCCTTTCAACCGGAGTATGGGATGAAAGGGGAAACTCTAAGCATTATTTTTTTGCCCCAAACAGGCGGCGGACCGTCACGCGGGGGCCGCCGTGGGTCGGCTTGCAGAGATAGACCTGCTTGTAGCCGTTTTTCAAGGCGGCTACAGCGCTGCGGGCGGCGTTCTCGTCGTCAAAAATGCCGAACACTGCCGCGCCGCTGCCGGTCATCTGGGCCATGACGGCCCCATGCTCCCGCAGCGTCTTGCAGATAGCGGGCGTCTCCACCGCACCGGAGCAGTGCTCCAGCGCGTTGCCGCCCGCGGCGCAGACCCCGGCCAGATTGCAGTCGCGGATGGCCTGCTCCTGCGCCTCACAGTCGGGGTGGACAGGGCTGCCCATCGTGTCATACCGGGCGAACGCCTCAGGCGTCACGAACCGGCAGTCCGGGCAGGGCGGCAGGGCCTTCATCAGGTCGCCCACGCCGCGCACGCGGCAGGTGCCGCCCAGCAGCGCAAACGGCACGTCCGCGCCGATGCCCGCACCGATGGCACACAGTTCGCTCATGGACAGGTGCGCACCGTACAGCTCATTCAGGCCGACGAGCACGCCGGCGGCGTCGGCACTGCCGCCCGCCATGCCCGCGCGGACCGGCACGCGCTTGTAAATCGTCATATCCACACCGGCCAGCAGGCCCGTGTAGTCAAAAAAGGCCAGCGCCGCCTTGACGGCGGTGTTCTTGTCGTTGACCGGCACAAAGCTGCCGGGCAGCGTCAGGGACAGATCATTGCTGCGGCGCAGCGTGATTTTTTCATACAGATCAATCGTCTGCATGACCATATCCAAATCATGGTAGCCGTTGGGCAGCGTGCCCACAACGTCCAGCGACAGGTTTAGCTTGGCCGGGGCCAGCACCGTTACCGAGCGGTATTGCATAGGGGTCACTCCTGTTTTTACTTTTTTATCCAGCCGTGTTCGGTCAAAAATTCGCGGATGCGCTTCATCGCGGTCTGCAAATGGTCTACGCTGTAGGCGTAGCTGATGCGGGCATAGCCCTCGCCGGAGGCACCGAACGCCGAGCCGGGGATGATGGCGACCTCCTTTTCCCGCAGCAGCTGCTCGCAGAACTCGCTGCTGGTCAGGCCGCTGATCTGGATAGACGGGAACACGTAGAATGCGCCCCGCGGCTCAAAGCAGGTCAGGCCCATATCGTTCAGCGCCTTGACGACGTAGCGGCGGCGGCGGTTGTACTCGTCGCGCATCATCTCGATCTGGTCGTCGCACTGG
>OCHC01001685.1_pt1 | contig 15591 bp, 10 predicted proteins | sample 1538641 | NCBI WGS metagenome assembly OCHC01 (sample SAMN04571714, study PRJEB22368) | human gut metagenome | biome: human gut; material: stool | host: Homo sapiens | place: Luxembourg | collected 2012-08-17
CGTAGCGTTCCGTGCAGTCGACGACGTAGCCGGCCATCGCGCCGTCGGGCGAGAGGACGGCCATCTCTTCGACCACGCCGTCCTGACGTCCGCGGTTGAGCGTGATGAGGTTCTGCGCCCGGTTGACCGTGTTGGCCACGACCGATGCCGTGACGAAGCGGTATTTCGATTCGCCGATGTCCTGCATATAGCTGTCCAGCCGCGCGTTGGTTTCGGCCTCCTCGTACTGGGCGAGCCGCTCTTCGAGCTGTGCGACGCGGCCCAGCAGCAGCCGGTTTTCGTGTCCGAGGCTGAAGTAACGCCTTATGCCCGCGAAAAATCCGTGCACGCCTCCCGCCACCTGGTTCGACCGTGCGAGCAGCCGGGCCTGGGTGTAGTGGGTGGAGTGGGCGTAGTAGCTGATGGCCGCGACCTCCAACGCCACGAACAGCACCACGACGTAGATGCTTCGTATGAACTCGAACAGTTTGCGCAAAGCAGTTCCTTAATTTAAGATTGCGGACCAAGGCCCGCAATCCGTATTTGTCAATTTATCCGATTCTTGTCGGAACGAACCGTATTTCGGGCTTCGCGAAGTCGGCGGTGCAGGGGCATACTCGGGTATGTGACTGCACCGGACGGCGAACGACGTGCGGAAGACGGCCGTTATCGCAAGAATCACTTCATCAGGAACGAGAACCGGTTGATATTCTTCAGCGCGATTCCCGTTCCGCGGGCGATGGCCCGCAGCGGGTCTTCGGCGATGTGGAACGGAATGCCGGTCTTTTCGTTCAGCCGCCGGTCGAGTCCCTTGATCAGCGCGCCGCCGCCGGCGAGGTAGATGCCGTTCTTCACGATGTCGGCGTACAGCTCGGGCGGCATGGATTCGAGCACCTTCATCAGCGCCGCGTCGATCTTCGTGAGCGACTTTTCCAGCGCGTAGGCGATTTCGCTGTACGAGAGCGACACGGTCTGGGGCAGTGCGGTCAGCATGTTGGGACCCGTCACGACGAAGTCCTCGGGCTCCTGCTCCAGGTCCGAAACGGCGGCGCCGATCGAACATTTGATCGCCTCGGCCGTGCGTTCGCCGATGCGGATGTTGTGCTGCTGGCGGACGTAGCTCTGGATGTCGTTGGTGAAGACGTCGCCCGCGGTGTTGATCGACTCCGAGCAGACGATGCCGCCCAGCGAGATGCAAGCGATGTCGGTGGTGCCGCCGCCGATGTCGATGACCATGTTGCCTTCGGGGGCCTCCACGTCGAGACCCGCGCCGAGCGCCGCGGCCATCGGTTCGTAGATCATGTAGACTTCGCGTCCTCCGGCGTGTTCGGCCGAGTCGCGCACGGCGCGTATTTCGACGTTGGTCGACCCGGAGGGAATGCAGATCACCATGCGCAGCGAGGGTGCGAAGAGGCTGCCCGAGGTCTTGACCTTCTTGATCATGCCGCGCAGCATCAGCTCCGTGGCGTTGAAGTCGGCGATCACGCCGTCTTTGAGCGGACGGATGGTTTTGATGTTCGGGTTGGTCTTCTCGTGCATCTGGCGGGCCTGCTGGCCGATGGCCACGAGTTTGCCCGTGTGGACGTCCAGCGCCACGATCGAAGGTTCGTCGACGACGACCTTTCCGTTGTAAATTATCAGCGTGTTGGCCGTTCCGAGGTCGATGGCCAACTCCTGTGTCAATGAAAAAATTCCCATATTCCTACACCCAACTGTTCTGTTTCGTGAAATGCTTTATTCTCAATCCGATACGCACCCGCGACGCCGCTTCGGGCTTCGGCGGATGACATATCCCGACAAAGGTAGCAAAAAGCCCCGGAACTTTTTGTATTTTATTCTGATTTTTTTTAATTACATTTGTGCTGGAAAAACTGAATCTCCGCATGGAATACAAAATCGGAACCGACGCCCGCTGTGCGGTCATCGGCTATGGAAGCTGGGCGACGGCCATCGTCGGACTGCTTGCAGCCAACGGCCGGCGCGTAGGGTGGTATGTCCGCAATCCCGAGGTGCTCGAATCGCTGTGCTCGGACGGCCGCAACCCCCGCTATCTGAACGATCTGGAGTTCGACCGCAACAGCATCGCCCCCTCTTCCGACCTCGACGCCGTGGTGCGCGACGCCGACATCGTGATCCTCGCCACGCCTTCGGCCTACCTCAAGGATTTCCTCGCCCCGCTGACCGTTCCGCTCCGTGACAAATTCGTCGTTTCGGCCATCAAGGGCATCGTCCCGGGCGACTACCAGACCGTCGTGGAGTACATCCACGACCATTACGGGCTGTCGTATAGGCAGATCGGGCTGGTGACCGGGCCTTCGCACGCCGAGGAGGTCTCGCGTGGCAAGCTTTCGTACCTCACGGTCGTCTGCGCCGATCCCGAAAACGCGCGGCGCATCGGCGAACGCTTTGCCGGGGAGAACATTCGCCTCAGCTATTCCGCGGATCTCTATGGCGTCGAATACGCCGCAATTCTCAAGAATATCTACGCCCTTTCGGTCGGCATCGCCGTGGGGCTGGGCTACGGCGACAATTTTCTGGCCGTGCTGATCGCCAATGCGGCGGGCGAGATGACGCGTTTCCTGGAGGAGAGTTATCCCGATGAGCGCAACACGCAGGTCTCGGCCTATCTGGGCGACCTGCTGGTGACCTGCTATTCGACTTACAGCCGCAACCGCCGGCTGGGGCTGCTCATCGGCCACGGCTGTACCGTCAAGAGCGCCCTGAACGAGATGACGATGGTTGCCGAGGGCTATTTCGCGGCCGACTGCATCCGTCACATCAACTTCCGCCACCGGGTCGACATGCCCATCGCCGACATGGTTTACCGGGTGCTCTACGAGGGCGCCTCGGCGCGCAGGTGCATGCAGGAACTGACAACCAAATTAATTTAGTTAGCGATATGATGAAAAATGTGAAATTGGACATTGCCAAGACGGGCATTGAAATTTCCGCCGACATCGAGGCCAAAGCGCAGGCAGCCAATGCCCTGCTGCATTCGGGCAAAGGCGCCGGCAACGATTTTCTGGGTTGGGTGCACCTCCCCTCCTCGATTTCGGAGAACGAGATCGACGCCATCCGGAAGGAGGCTGCGAAACTGCGCTCGAAGGCCGACGTGGTCGTCTGCATCGGCATCGGCGGCTCGTACCTCGGCGCCAAGGCCGTGCTCGAAGCCATGAGCGACCCCTTCAAACTCCTGCACAAGGAGCAGAAGGACCCCACGGTCATTTTCGCCGGACAGAACATTTCGGAGGATTACACCGCCGAACTGCTCGCCGCGCTGAAGGAGCATTCGATCGCCGCCATCGTGATTTCGAAGTCGGGCACGACGACCGAGCCGGCCATCGCGTTCCGCCTTATAAAGGCCGAGATCGAGAAGCGTTACGGCAAGAAGGAGGCTGCGGAGCGCATCGTGGCCATCACCGACAAGGCGCGCGGGGCGTTGAAGACGCTCGCCACGCAGGAGGGATACCCGACGTTTGTCATTCCCGACGATGTGGGCGGACGCTTCTCGGTGCTGACCCCCGTGGGGCTGCTGCCGCTGGCCGTCGCCGGCGTGGACATCGCGGCCCTCGTCCGCGGTGCGCAGGAGATGGAGAAGGCCACGGCCGAAGGCGTCGCTTTCAAGGAGAATCCGGCAGCCGTCTACGCCGCCGTGCGCAACATCCTCTACGACGGAGGCAAGAAGATCGAAATCCTGGGTTCCTACGAGCCTAAACTGCAATATATCAACGAGTGGTGGAAACAGCTCTACGGCGAGAGCGAGGGCAAGCAGGGCAAGGGCATCTTCCCGGCGAGCGTCACGCTGACGGCCGACCTGCACTCGATGGGCCAGTATATCCAGGACGGCGAGCGCACCCTGTTCGAGACGATCATTTCGGTGGCCAAACCTGCCGCCGAAGTGCTGATCGAGGCCGACGGGGAGAACCTCGACGGGCTGAACTTCCTGGCCGGGAAGCGCATTTCGGAGGTCAACCGCATGGCCGAGCTGGGCGTTCAGCTGGCCCACGTGGACGGCGGCGTGCCGAACATCCGCATCGAGATTCCCGAAATCTCGGAGGGCGTGATCGGCGGCCTGCTGTACTTCTTCGAGAAGGCCTGCGGCATCAGCGGCTATATGCTGGGCGTGAATCCCTTCGACCAGCCGGGCGTCGAGGCCTACAAGAAGAACATGTTCGCCCTGCTGGACAAACCCGGCTACGAGGAGGCTTCGAAAGCCATCAAGGCCCGTTTGTAAAACGGGTTTCAGGGGCGTGGGCGGCGGCGTTTCCGAGCTGCTCCTGCGCTTCCATCCGGCTGGTTTCTAAAGCCGATACCGAAAAAGCCAATCCCCGCCGGGGATTGGCTTTTTTTATTTATTGGTCGCGGCGTTTATTGACCGCGCACCCGTCTGCCTTTCTCGGTGAAAATCTCTGTTTCGCCCTCTTTCTGCATGTAGAGCAGTTTTTCCCGGAAACCGCCGTTCGGAGCCGCGACGCTCTTTCCGGCTTCTGACGTGTCGGCCTGCGTGTCGATGACGGTATGTCCCTCCTTGTAATAAACAGCGTCGTAGACGCACGGGACGATCGGTCGGCCGCGGTCGTTCAGTACGCCCCACTTGCCGTCGCGCCGGACGATTGTGAATCCGGGGGTGGCTATGAGCAGGTACGCCAGCTCATAGACGCACGGCACGACGAGGCGGCCTTTCGGATCGACGCAGCCCCATTTCCCGTCGGCGAAGCCCAGGTTCTGCAACCGGGTGTCCGCGAAATCCGTGCGACCGTCGTTCACGAACGCCACCTTGTCCCGGACCGGGAAGATGAACCCGTAGAACGGCGTGACCCGGTTGCCTTTCCGGTCGATCAGGGCCGTCAGGCAATCCGAGAGGATCGGCACTTTGAATTTGTCGACTTCGTTTTTGACCATCGCGACGCTCTTGTCGAACCCGTATTCCCCGAAACTGCCGCACCAGTCGTATTGCAGAGGGACGGCCGTTGCGCCCGAGGGGTCGATGAACCCCCATTTGCCGTTGAGCCGTACGGCGGCCCGGTCGCCGATAAATTGCGGGCGTCTTCGTAGCGGGCATTCCCGAAAACGGCGTGGCCGTATTCGTCGGTGAAATAACACGGGACGGAACCCCGCGTCCGGTTCATGTAAAGCTGCGGACACTGCGAAGCGGCGCACGATAACAGCGCAAGGCTGATTAATAAGATATATGGACGCATCGGTTTAATATCTGACGTGTTTCTCCGTGTCGTGTTTTTTCTCAAAAATGTACTGTTCCTTCCAATTCAGGGGCGCAGCTTGCATTATATTCAGGGGGGGGAGACAAAAAAGGCGAACTTGAAGAGAGTTCGCCTTTTTTCATGGAAAAAAATCGGCCTATATGACTCCCTGCTCGACCATCGACTTGGCGACTTTCATAAAGCCCGCGATGTTCGCGCCCTTCATGTAGTTGAGGTAGCCGTCCTTTTCGGTGCCGTACTCCACGCAGGCGTGGTGGATCGACGACATGATCTGGTGCAGCTTGGCGTCGACCTCCTCGGCCGTCCAGTTGAGTTTCTGCGAGTTCTGCGTCATTTCGAGACCCGACGTGGCCACGCCGCCGGCGTTCACGGCCTTGCCCGGTCCGTAGGGAATCTTCGCCGCGATGAAGGCGTCGATGGCCTCCGGGCGGCAGCCCATGTTCGAAACCTCGGCCACGACCTTCACGCCGTTGGCCAGCAGCCGTTTGGCGTCCTCGCCGTCCAGCTCGTTCTGCGTGGCGCACGGCATGGCGATGTCCACCTTGACCTCCCACGGTTTCTTGCCCGCGAAGAACTGCGAGCCGGGGAATTTCTTGGCGTAGGGTTCCACCACGTCGTTGTTCGACGCGCGCAGTTCGAGCATGTAGGCGATCTTCTCGGCGTCGAGACCCGCAGGATCGTAGATGTATCCGTCGGGACCCGAGATCGTCACCACCTTGGCGCCCAGTTCCGTGGCCTTCGTCGCCGCGCCCCAGGCCACGTTGCCGAAGCCCGAGATGGCGATGGTCTGGCCCTTGATGTCCATGCCGGCCTTTTCGAGCATCTGACGCAGGAAATAGACGGCTCCGAAGCCCGTCGCCTCGGGACGGATCAGCGAACCGCCGTAGGTCATGCCCTTGCCCGTCAGCACGCCGGTGTTCTCCTGGGCCAGCTTGCGGTACATGCCGTAGAGATAGCCGATTTCGCGTCCGCCGACGCCGATGTCGCCTGCCGGAACGTCGGTCTGCGGACCGATGTGACGCCACAGTTCGGTCATAAAGGCCTGGCAGAAGCGCATCACCTCACGGTCCGACTTGCCTTTGGGGTTGAAATCCGAACCGCCCTTCGCGCCGCCCATCGGGAGGGTCGTCAGCGCGTTCTTGAAGATCTGCTCGAAACCGAGGAACTTCAGGATCGAGGGGTTCACCGAGGGGTGGAAGCGCAGTCCGCCCTTGTAGGGGCCGATGGCGTTGTTGAACTGCACGCGGTAGCCCGTGTTCACCTGCACGTCGCCCTTGTCGTCGACCCATACGACCTTGAACGTGAAGGTTCGGTCGGGTTCCACGATGCGTTCGGCGATGCGGTTTGCCTCGAATTCCGGGTGCTGGTTGTAAGCATCCTCCACGGTCATCAGAACTTCGCGCACGGCTTGCAGGTATTCGCTTTCGCCGGGGTGCTTGCGCTCGAGTTCCGCCATAATTTTGTTAACGTTCATAGCTCTATCGGTTTTTGGTTGGTTTGCATCTCCTGTTCGGATTCTATCTTTTCACAAATATAAAAATATTTCCGACAGATTGTAATCTTTTCGGGGAAATTTATTTAAAATCCTAATCGTTTTTCCCCTCGCGTACCATGCCTTTGTTCGAACGCCCGTCGATGCAGACCCACAGCGGGCTGTCGAAGCGCACCTGCCGCAGGTACGTTCCGTCGTACAGCGCCTGCCGGGCGTCGAGTTCCTTTTCGCGGAAGAGTCCGTCGCCGCGGAAGGGGTTGATCGTCAGGTAACCCACGCCCAGCGAGGTGACGTTCTGGAAGAAGTGCGTGCCCTGCGAAGGCTCCACGTCGAACTTTTCGATGCCGCATTCGACGATCACCCTGGCCTCGGAGATGTGGTTCCACTTGACCGGAACCCCGAGGAACGGGTCCGAGGAGCCCCAGCGCCCGGGTCCCACGAGGATGTACGGCCGCCCCTGGTCGCGCATGCGGTTGTTGAGCGTCAGCAGCTCTTCGGCGATCTTCTCGGTCGAGAGCGAGTCGAAGGCCTCGGATTTCACATAGATGATGTCGGCGATGTCGGTCATCTGCCCGATGCCGAGGGCCTGCTCGCCGTAGATCAGCGCGCGGGAGGCGTCGACCTCGTTCCAGTCGATGGACCGGTTGTCCTGGTTGTCGATGATCGGACGGATCTGCAACAGGTTGAAAACCTGCCGCTGTCCGGGCGCCACGTCCATGTTGACGGCGAATTCCACCTCCACGGGACAGCGCATCTCCTCGGCGCCCATCGTGAGGATGTCCGAGATGATTTCGGCCAGCGGGAAGGTGTTGTACTTGAGGATGTTGTTGAACGTGATGACCTTGCGTCCCTGGTCGAACGGGCTGTCGGAGATGCGTTCGTTCTCGCGGTCCCAGACCGAGCAGACGAATTTCGAGTTGCGGAAGCCGCCGATCTGGGTGAGTCCCAGCCGGCGCAGGTTCACCGCGTCGTCGATCGACGTGCGGAACTCCTCGGGCCGCAGGCTCAGGGCGAGCACCTCGTTCTGCGTGTCGCGCAGCGCCAGTTCGGGCGTCGAGGTCTGGAGCACCTTCTGCGGGTAGCGGGGCGAGAAGCGCAGCGTGCGTCCGCCGTCCACGACCAGTTTGCCCAGGCCCATGGCGATGTTGCAGACGCCGTCCTCCGGGCGTTCGTCGCCGATGGGGTAGTAGTTGATCGAGCGGGCCACGCCCGAACAGGTGGGGAAGTACAGCCCGTCCTGCTCCGTGCCGCACACTTCCTGGATGATCACGGCCATCTTCTCCTCCGAGATGAGGTTCTGCGACGACTGGATGTAGGCCCTCGACGCCGCGAAATAGACCGAGGCGTAGACGCTTTTGACCGCCTTGAGCAGCAGGCGCAGCATCTGGTCCTCGTTGTCGACGTAGGGGATCATGTAGGTCGAGTAGATGCCGGCGAAGGGCTGGTAGTGCGAGTCTTCGAGCTTCGACGACGAGCGGATGGCCAGCGGCGTGCGCACGGTGCGGATGTAGCTTTTCAGCGCCTCGCGCAACCGGAACGGGAGTACCGAGCTGACGAATTCCGAGAGGATCTCCTCGTCGGAAAAATCCTGCGAGATGATGTATTTCAGTCCGTTGTGGCGGATGAAGTCGTCGAAGAACTCCGTGGCGATGACCACCGACCGCGGGATCATGATGCGCACGTTTTCGTGCTTGTCGTACTGGCGGTGTTTCATAAGCATCGAGTTCATAAACGCCAGGCCGCGGGCCTTGCCGCCGAGCGAACCCTCGCCGATGCGCGCGAAGGCCACGGCGTCGGAGTAGGTCTCGGTGTCGAAACGCGCCACGACGCCCTGCCCGAGCAGCGTGCGGTAGTCGCGGATGAGTCCTACCAGCACGCGGCGGTGTTCTTCGACCGACGAGAAGTGGCTCTTGTTATACTGGCGGATCGACGACGCCAGCGGGAACAGTCCCCGCGAGTAGAGCCATTTCGAGAGGTGATTCTGCGAGGTGTGGTATTCGAACGCCCGGTCGGGGATCGTGGCGATCATCTGCTGCATCTGCGTCAGGTCCTTCGCGCGGCCGATCTCGGCACCCGTGTCTGGGTCCTTGAAAACGAAGTCGCCGAAGGCGAACTCTTTGGCGATGTAGTCGTGCAGCTGCGAGAGCAGCGTCTTGGAGTTCTTGGCGATGAATCCCGCACCCAGCTCCGCGGCCTGTTTGCCGAAAGCCACCTGCGACGACTGCAACAGTACGGGCATCAGCGGGTTATCCTCCCGGATGCGGCGGCAGAGGTCGATGCCGGCGTCGAGTTTCTCGCTCTCGGGCGGGTCGTTGCGGCGGAGTACGAACCCCACGTCGGAGATCACGCCCAGCAGGTTTTTCTTGTAACGCTCGTACAGTTCCACGGCCTCCTCGTAGCAGCGCGCCAGCAGGATTTTCGGGCGCGCGCGTTTGCGCAGCACCTGCTGCTGCTCGTTGAAGGCGTCCTTCAGGAATTCGGTGTTTTGCAGCAGCAGCAGTTTGTATATCTCCGGTAAATAGGTGGAATAGAAGCGGATCGAGTCCTCGACCAGAAGGATGGCCTGCACGCCCCCTTCGCGGATGTCCTCGTCGGCGTTCATCTTGTCCTCGATCAGCTTGATGATGGCGATGATCAGTTCCGTGTTGCCGTGCCACGAGAAGATGTAGTCCAGTCCCGAGCGGTCCTGCTCCTCGATGCGGCGGTAAATATCCTTCGAAAAGGAGGTCAGCAGCGCCACGGGGGTGTTGGGGTGCCGCTCCTTGACGATCTTGGCGAACGAAAAAACGTCGGGTTCGCCGACGTTGTACATCGTGAGGATGAAATCGAACGAATCGTCCCGGTCCAGCGCCTTCAGCGCCTCGGCGGTCGAGCTGACGCGCGTCAGTGACGGCGGGTTCGACATGTTGAGGTCGATGTACTCCTGGTTGATCTGCGACTCGATGTGCCCGTCCTCCTCCAGGATGTACCCGTCGTAGCTGCAACATACGAGCAGGATTTTGTGGATGCGGTATTTCATGAAGCGGTAGGGGAGTTTGCTTCCGTCGGGCATGTATTGTTCCAGGCTTTTGTTCATTCGGATGCTAAATTTGTTCTACCAACAAAAATAAGGAAAAAATTGTTACCTTTGAAATCGGAAACGCTGAAAATAACCGCAAGACAAGATGAACAAGGAGAAATATACCCTGCAGGAGGTCACCACTCCCGCCCTGGAGCGCGAGTGGCTGGACTTTCCGAAACGAATCTATAAGGGAAACCGCAACTGGGTCTGCCCGCTGGACGTGGATGTCCTCGAGGTTTTCAACCCGTCGAAAAACGAACTTTTCGCCGACGGCGAGGCCATCCGCTGGGTGGCGCGCAACGCCCGGGGCGAGCTTGTCGGCCGCATCGCGGCGTTCTACAACCGCGAGAAGGCTTCGATCGAGGAGCAGCCCACGGGCGGCTGCGGGTTCTTCGAGTCGATCGACGACCAGCAGGTCGCCGACATGCTGTTCGAAGCCTCGCGCATGTGGCTGGCCAGCCGCGGCATGGAGGCCATGGACGGCCCGATCAACTTCGGACAGCGGCGCGACTGGTGGGGGCTGCTGGTCGAGGGCTACGAATTCCAGCCCCTCTACAAGAATCCCTACAATCCGCCCTATTACAAGGAGTTGTTCGAAAACTACGGTTTTAAGAATTATTTCAATCAGCACAGTTTTATCTGGCGGGTGAACGATTCGGAGGCCAACAAGCAGATTTTCGCCCGCGCCGAGCGTCTCTACACCGTGCCGGGTTACCGGGTCGAGAACATCGACATGAACAATCTGGAGGAGGCCGCCGAGAGTTTCCGCGTCATTTATAACAAGGCGTGGGCCTTGTTCTCGGGCGTCAAGCCGATGACGCAGGAGGAGGCGCTGGAGATGGTCCGGGAGATGAAACCGATCATCGACCCCAACATCATTTTCTTCGCCTATTTCAACGAAGAGCCGATCGGATTTTTCATCACCGTTCCCGACCTGAACCGCCTGATCGGCAAATTCAACGGCAAATTCGGCTTGCGGCAGAAGCTGCGGCTGATGTGGGACCTGAAGGTGCGCAAGTCGTGCGACCGCATTTTCGGCATCATCTTCGGCATCACGCCGGAGTTCCACGGCAAGGGCGTCGAGTCGGCCATCATGGTCAAGTACTGGCAGTTCCTCGAGCGGACGAAGAATCCCTACAAGTCGATGGAGCTGGCGTGGATCGGCGATTTCAACCCCGTGATGAACCGCATGATCGAGACCTACGTCTGCGCTACGCGCCACAAGGTGCACACCACCTACCGCTACCTGTTCGACCGCACGAAGGAGTTCCACCGCTGTCCGCGCCTGGGCGTGAAGCGCCGTTCGGAATGATTTGTTGTGCTGCAAGTCTCTCTTTCCAACGGGAGATTTCGGAGGAATTTTGAATACATGAAGCCTGCATCAAACACTCGTTACATATGAAAACCACCGTATTCACCAAGTACCACATCGCCGCGGGCGCCAAGATGGCCGAATTCGCGGGATACAACATGCCCATCGAATTCACGGGCATCAACGACGAGCACATGGCCGTGCGCAACGGCGCCGGGGTCTTCGACGTGAGCCACATGGGCGAAATCTGGGTCAAGGGTCCCCGGGCGCTCGATCTGCTGCAACGCATCACGACCAACGACGTTTCGAAGCTCTTCGACGGCAAGGTGCAGTACACCTGCATGCCCAACGGCCGCGGGGGCATCGTCGACGACATCCTGGTTTACCGCGTCGACGCCGAAACCTACATGCTCTGCGTCAACGCCGCCAATATCGACAAGGACTGGAAGCATATCTGCGCCGAGGGAAAGGCCTTCGGCATGGAGGCGGGCCACGGCAGGGAGCTTTACAATGCCTCGGACGAGATCTGCCAGTTGGCCGTGCAGGGACCGCTGGCCATGAAGATCGTGCAGAAGATGTGTGCCGAGCCGGTGGAAGGGATGGAGTATTATACCTTTAAGAAGATGTCCGTCGCCGGGTGCGACGCCATCCTTTCGATCACGGGTTACACCGGGTCGGGCGGCTGCGAGATCTACGTCGCCAACGAAGACGGCGACAAACTCTGGAAAGCCCTCTGGGAGGCCGGCGCGGAGTTCGGGCTGAAAAACATCGGTCTCGGCGCGCGCGACACCCTGCGTCTGGAAAAGGGCTTCTGCCTCTACGGCAACGACATCGACGACACTACGTCGCCGCTCGAAGCCGGGTTGGGGTGGATCACGAAATTCGCCGAGGGCAAGGATTTCATCGACCGCGCCGCGATGGAGCGGCTCAAGGCCGAGGGCGTGGGGCGCAAACTGGTAGGGCTGAAAATGGTCGAGCGGGGCATTCCGCGCCACGGCTACGCGATCGCCGCGCCGGACGGGACCGAAATCGGACATGTCACTTCCGGAACCATGTCGCCCTGCCTGAAAGTCGGCGTGGCGTTGGGTTACGTCGAGGCGGCCTATGCCAAGCCGGGCACGGAAATCGCTGTGGTCATCCGCGAGAAACCCGTGAAGGCCGAAGTGGTGAAGATTCCGTTCGTATAAACATAAACCGCAACCGATTTATTCTATGAAAGCGAAATATCTCGGGCTGGACCTTTCCAGTCCCATCGTAGTCAGCAGTTCGCCCTATACCGCGTCGATCGGCAATGTCGAGCAGTGCGTTCGCAACGGCGCGGGCGCCGTGGTGCTGAAATCAATTTTCGAGGAGCAGATTTACCGTCAGGCCGCCTCGCTCGACCGTATGGAAGGTTACGGCGACGCCGGGGAATACCTCGAACGCTATCTGGGTGAAGCCTATAAGGCGGAGTTGCTGGAGTTGGTTTCCGATGCCGCCAAGACGGGCATTCCCGTCATCGGCAGCATCAACTGCGCCGGCGCGGGCGACGCGTGGATCGAATATGCCGCGGCCATGCAGCAGGCCGGCGCTTCGGCATTGGAGCTGAATATCTTCCTGCTTCCGACAGATCGTCGGGCCTCGGCGCAGGAGATAGAGAGCCACTATGCCGGCATCGTGCGCAAGGTTGTCGCCGAGGTGACGATTCCCGTGTCGGTGAAGCTGCCGATGCGCCTTACGAACGTACTGTCGGTCGGCGATGCGCTGCTGGGCCGCGGGGCCGGCGGACTGGTGCTCTACAACCGTTTTTTCGAGCCGGACATCGACATCGAGAAGATGTGCCTGGTGAACGGCGATCCGTTCAGCGAGCCGGGCGAATTGCGCAACGTCCTGCGCAGCACGGCGCTGTGCGCCCATGCGCTCCCGCAGCTGGACATCGCCGTTTCGACCGGCGTCCACGACGGGGCCGCCGCGGTCAAGTCGCTGCTTTGCGGAGCGGCGGCGGTGCAGGTCTGCACGGCGATCCACAAATACGGCTACGAGGTGATCGGGGAGATGAACCGGTTCATCGACGCGTGGGCCGCCCGCCAGGGTTTCGAGTCGCTCGACGAATTCCGCGGACGCATGGATTACGGCTCCTCGGAGGGCGATTTCTACCAGCGCGTGCAGTACATGAAGTATTTTCCGCACGATACCGAGTAGACTCCGCGTCGTTTCGAACGCAAATCCCGGATGCCGGCAAAAGGCGTCCGGGATTTTTTTGCGGGCCGGTCCGGAGGCGGGCTGGTTCGGGAACGGGTCGTTTTGCAGGGCGCTGTGCGGCGCGGTCTCTGCAAAAGGTTTTCTTGCCCGGTGTTGCGCGGGGCGCCCGGGATTTACTCCGCGGTCTCCGTGTCGAACGCCGCGTCGAACATCTTCCGCAGCCGTTGCGGGTCGCGGATCACGCCGCGCAGTTCTTCGAGCCGCCGGGCGTTTTCCGACTCTGCGATCCAGAGCCGCAGGTAACCGCCTTCGGCGTATTTCTGCTGCAAATGTGCGAGACAACGGGCATACTGCTCCTCGCGGTCCAGTTCCGGGCAGTGCGCCAGCCCGTACTGCACGGTGCGGCGGATGATCGTTTCGGGGTCGATCACCCGGTCGGCCTCGGCCACGATCCGGCCGTAAATGGTGCGGGGTTCGCCGTCGGACGAGGCGCGGTGGTCCTCCACGGCGTCGCGCATCACCGCGATCTGTTCTTCGGAGAACCAGCGGCGCAGTTCGGTGTCGGCCGCAAGAATGCGTCCGGCGTCGATGTGGTGCCGTTCGCGGCCGTTTGCGAGACCCGTGTCGTGATAGGCGGCTACGGTGTAAACCATGTCGGCGTCCGCGTCGTAATGTGCAGCCAGCTCAAGGCTCTGCGCAATGACCGTCCGGACGTGGTCCGTGCGGTGCGCGGCGTCGAAATCTTCGTATCTGGGAATGATTTCCCGTTCGATATATCGTTCGAGTTCCTTGTTCATGGATGTAAAGGTATGAAAAGTCTCTGAATAACCCTCCTGCCCTGCGGTTTCATTTTCATCCGCAGCGTCGGCGGGACGTGTGCGCATGAAAAGTCCCTCCTTATCAGGGGAGGGACTTGGGATTGCCGGACGCTGCCGGATGGCGTACCCGGGTCGTGACGGTTATTTTGCGTAGGAGACTGCCTGTGTCTCGCGGATGACGATGATTTTCACCTGACCCGGTAAAAAAAGTCCCTCCTTATCAAAGGAGGGATTTAGGGAGGATTGTCATTGTGCCGGATGGCGTACCCGGGTCATGACGATTATTTTGCATAGGAGACTGCCCGTGTCTCGCGGATGACGGTGATCTTCACCTGACCCGGGTACGTCATTTCGTCCTGGATCTTCTTGGCTATGTCGTGCGAGAGTCCCTCCGACTCCTGGTCCGAGAGTTTGTCGGCGCCGACGATCACACGCAGTTCGCGGCCGGCCTGAATGGCGTAGGTCTTCATCACGCCGGGATACGAAAGGGCGATGTCCTCCATCTCCTTCAGACGCTTGATGTAGCTCTCCACCACTTCGCGGCGCGCTCCGGGACGTGCGCCCGAAATGGCGTCGCAGACCTGGATGATCGGGGCGATGAGCGAGGTCATCTCCACCTCGTCGTGGTGGGCGCCGATGGCGTTGCAGACCTCGGGCTTCTCCTTGAACTTCTCGGCGAGTTTCATGCCGATGATTGCGTGCGGCAGTTCCGGTTCGTCGTCGGGCACCTTGCCGATGTCGTGCAGCAGGCCTGCCCGGCGGGCGATCTTGGGGTTGAGACCCAGCTCCGAGGCCATGATGCCTGCGAGGTTCGCCGTTTCACGGGCATGCTGCAACAGGTTCTGTCCGTAGGACGAACGGTATTTCATCTTGCCGATCATGCGGATCAGTTCGGGGTGCAGTCCGTGGATTCCCAGGTCGATCGTCGTGCGCTTGCCGACCTCGACGATCTCCTCCTCGATCTGCTTCTGAACCTTGGCGACCACCTCCTCGATGCGTGCGGGGTGGATGCGGCCGTCGGTGACGAGCTGGTGCAGGGCCAGACGCGCGATTTCGCGGCGTACGGGATCGAAGCCCGAGAGGATGATGGCCTCGGGGGTGTCGTCGACGATGATCTCGATGCCCGTCGCGGCCTCCAGGGCGCGGATGTTGCGGCCCTCGCGGCCGATGATGCGGCCCTTGACCTCGTCGCTCTCGATGTTGAACACCGTCACGGCGTTTTCGATGGCCGTCTCGGTCGCCACGCGCTGAATCGACGCCACGATGATGCGCTTGGCCTCTTTCGTGGCGGTCAGTTTGGCCTCTTCGACCGTTTCGTTGATGTAGGCGGCGGCTTCGGTCTTGGCCTCGGCCTTCATGTTCTCGATCAGGATGTTCTTGGCGTCTTCGGAACTCATGCCCGAGATCTGCTCCAGGCGTGCGTTCTGTTCGCGCTGCATCTGGTCGACCTCCTCCTTCTTGTGTTCGAGGATTTGCAGCTGGTTCTGCATCTGCTCTTTCAGACGGTCGTTCTCGCGGAGTTTGTT
>OCHC01001701.1_pt1 | contig 15470 bp, 15 predicted proteins | sample 1538641 | NCBI WGS metagenome assembly OCHC01 (sample SAMN04571714, study PRJEB22368) | human gut metagenome | biome: human gut; material: stool | host: Homo sapiens | place: Luxembourg | collected 2012-08-17
GGGCCTGCTCACGGGTCCACAGCTTGCCGCGGTAGTTCAGGTCGCAGCTGATCTTCACGCCGTGAGCCTTAGCAGCCTTGCAGGCCTCGCGGCAGATCTCGACAACATTCTCGCCCAGAGCCGGGGTGATGCCGGTGAAGTGGAACCAATCCACGCCCTCGAAGATCTTCTCCCAATCGAAATCGGAAGGCTGTGCCAGCTGGATAGCGCTGTTGGCACGGTCGTAGATGCAGACAGAACCACGCTGAGAAGCGCCCTTCTCGTTGTAGTAGATACCAACGCGGTCACCGCCACGGGTGATCATGCTGGTGTCAACGCCGTAGCGGCGCAGGCTGTTGACAGCGGCCTGACCGATGGCGTGTGCGGGCAGCTTAGTGACGAAAGCTGCGTCCAGGCCGTAGTTGGCCAGAGAAACAGCAACGTTGGCCTCGCCGCCGCCGAAGGTGAACTCCAGGCTGTTAGCCTGGACAAAGCGCTCATAGTTGAACGGCTGCAGACGGACCATCAGTTCGCCAAAAGTAACGACTTTCATTGTGGTGTACTCCTTTATAATCAGATGTGTTTTATATCACCCGCCGCAGGGTGGACCGGTGCGGCGGGAAACGCCGTGGAAATGCTCAGGAACTCAGGCCTGAACCAGGTGCATTGCAAAGCCGGCAATCTCGTCAGCAAAGTAGCAGGCGATGGTCTTGCCGTTCTTGACATTCTTGCTGTCCAGATCGAACTTCACGCCGCGCTGAGACAGGTGATAGATGGCACGGTCAACGTTGTTGCAGGCGATGGCAATGTGGCCATTGGTGCCGCGGCCGGGCTTCTTCATGATCTCGAATTCCTTGTTGCCCACAAAGATGCTGGAGTTGCCGGGAGCGACCTTCATGTTCAGCAGACCGCCCAGCAGGGTGGCGACCTTCATGGCCTCTTCCTCGTTGCCGGTGTTGATGCCGACATGGTGCAGGCGCAGGCCCAGCATGGTGTCAACAGCTTCCTTGCTCTGAGCGGTGATCTTTGCCCAATCGCCAGCCTTGATGACATCGCTCTTGCACATCCAGGTGCCGCCGACAGCGAAGATCTGGTCGTAGCCCAGGTAATCGTTGACGTTCTTTGCGTTGACACCGCCGGTGCACATCCAGCGTGCGCCCTTCAGGGCAGCGCCGATGTTCTTCAGCATGCCGACACCGCCGTTTGCCTCAGCGGGGAAGAACTTCAGGGCTTCGCAGCCCATGTTCATGGCCTGCTGCATCTCGCCGGCAGAAGCGGTACCGGGCATCATAATGCCGCCCTTGTCGATCACGTGCTTGCAGACCTCGGGGTCGAAGCCGGGAGCAACGATGAAGGAAGCACCAGCTGCCATTGCACGGTCAGCCTGCTCACAGGTCAGGACAGTGCCTGCACCCAGCAGCATCTCGGGCATCTCTTCGTGGATCTTGCGGATGCACTCCTCAGCACATGCAGTGCGGAAGGTGACCTCGGCTGCGGGCAGGCCGCCCTCGGCCAGAGCCTTGCACAGGGGCAGGGCCTCGTCCACGCTGTTGAAGGCGATAACAGGGATAATGCCGATCTGATAGACCTTTTCAACGATGGGATTCATAACGCATTTCTCCTTTTTATTTGACACTCAGGGCGGGGCAGGGCCGGATGGGCACACTCTCCCCACCATACGTTCACAGTATTAGTATAAACGACCCGGCCGCTTTTGGTAATGCTCAACAAGCACAATGTTTTGCATAAGAGCTTGTATACATTGCACAAAAATGCCCAACGGTCACAGTCCGAGCCGCTCAAACAGCTCTGCAACGCCGTCGTGGTCGTTGTCGCGGGTGCTGACGATATCCCCCAGTGCCCGGATCTCGGGCAGGGCGTTGGCCATCACGGCGGCCACACCGGCCCGGGCCAGCATGGCGCGGTCGTTGTCGCTGTCGCCGATGGCAAGGGTGGCCTCCCGGGGGATGCCGAGCCGGTCGGCCAGAGCCAGCAGGGCGGTACCCTTGTCCACCCCTGCGGCGGTGACTTCTACATTGTCCGGGGCACCCTGTACGGCCTCGATGCCGGGAAACGCCCGGAAACGGACGAGAGCGGCCTGTGCGATCTCGATGCTGTCGAAGAACATACAGAATTTTTCCACTTCGTGGGCGTGGCGGCTCATCCATTCGTCCAGATCCCGCACAACATGGGTACGGCCATCGTCCGGCTGTCTGGCCTCGGTGGAATGGCGCTGGATATGACGGTCCTGAAACAGGGCCATACCGGTACCGTCCAAATAAGAGCGCCCGTCCGAAAAAATGCTCAGTGGGCCATGATATTCCCGGTAGAGGGCAAACACTTCCCGGGCGGTTTCCGGGGGCAAACAATGACGTTCCAGCAGAACCGGTTCATGGGTCGGACGCTGGATGGCATCGGAGTAACGGCTGTAAACGGCACCCAGCGGGTCTGTGCCCATATCCCAGACAGCGGCACCGTTGGTGGTGATGGCGTACCGGATGCCGGGCAGTTGCGCCACCAACGGCGGCAGGCTGGCAAGAGGCCGCCCGGTGCAGGGCAGCACGATGACCCCGCGCCCGACGGCATCGGCAATGGCCTGCCGGGTGCGGGGGGAAATCTGGCTCTGGGAATCGAGCAGGGTGCCGTCCAGATCAAGGGCGACAAGACGGATCGGGGTAGAAGGTGACATAGTTTCTCCTTTGATTTAAGAACCTCTCCGGCAGCAGCGTAAACATGGCTCCCCTGCCAGGGGAGCTGCCGCGATAGGTGACGGAGAGACTGATACCCTTATTTTATCCCATAAATAATATTTGCGCAAGCGCTGGTTCTGTGTTAAAATAATCGCTATGCGGCGAGTGATTTTATAGGAGAAAAGAATATGAACGCAAAGACTCTGCGCATGCGGCTCAAGCCCCACCTGTGGTATCAGGCTTACTGGGTGATCTACCTCATCTGGTTCTTCTGGCTGGATCTGACCATCACTGACCCCAAATACATCATCCACTCCCCGGTGGATGACCTCATCCCTTTCAACGAGTGGTTCATTTTCCCGTACTGCAGCTGGTTCGTGCTGCTGGCGGCGGTCACGGCCCTGCTGTGGTGGTTCGACACCGCCAGCTATGACAAGCTCTGCCTGATGATGTTCTCGGGCATGACGCTCTGCCTCATTATTTATATGGTACTGCCCAACGGCCTTGACATCCGCCCCACGGCGGAAGCCATCGGCCGGGAGAATTTTGCCATGACTTTGATGCAGCTCATTTGGAAAGCAGATGCCTCGGTCAATGTCTGCCCCTCGATCCACTGCCAGAGCACGGCCTGCATGGCCATTGCCTTTTCGGGCAGCACGCTGACAAAGCAGCGCCCCTGGCTCAAAGCAGCGGCCTGGGTGTGGGCAGCGCTCATCTGCGCTTCCACCGTGTTCACCAAGCAGCATTCCATCATTGACGTGGTCTGCGGTCTGGCGCTGGCGGCTGTGTGGGGCGTGATCCTTTACGGCCCGTGGAAAAAGCGGCAGGATTGACAAGAAAAAGTTCTCAATTTTGGCAGTTTCCCAATTGACGCGGACAAAGTGTGTGGAGTACAATAAAAATGAAACTGATATATTAGTAAAACACAAAGATAACAGGCGTGCAGAAGCACAAAAGGAGCGAAGACAGTATGGCAGTTCGGAGCGCCCGCGAGGCAGCCTACGAAACCATCCGCAGCAGGATCATCACCATGGAGCTCAAACCCGGGGATGAACTGAACGACCACGAGCTGGCCCAGGAACTGGGCATCAGCCGCACCCCCATGCGGGAAGCGCTGATCATGCTCAACATTGCCCACATGGTGACCATCAAGCCCCAGAGCGGCACCTATGTGGCCCCCATTGATCTGGAGCTGATGGAGATGGAGCAGTTTGCGCGCTTCACGCTGGAAAAAGAGCTTCTGAACCATATCCGGGGCCGCCTGACCGGCGAGCAGGAGAGAGCCTACCGGCTGCTGATCGAGCAGTACCGTGTGCTGGAAAGCCACCCGGAGGCTGAAAACCGTGAGACCCGGATGCTGGATCTGGACAACGCCTTCCATCGCCGCGCCTTTGAGCTCTGCGGCATGGAGGGACACTTTGACCACATGCTTTCCACCTTTCAGCACATCGAGCGGCTGCGTAAGTTCAGCCTGCAGACGGATGAGAACAAATCGGTCTGTGGTGCCCACACCCGCATCCTGGAGGCTGTGCTCCACGGCACGGAGGAGGATGTGAGCCGGGCGCTGAGTGAACATCTGCACCGGTATAAGCTCAGTGTGGATCAGGCCCGTGCCGCCCACCCGGATTATTTTATCGGCAACGGTGATACATGGTAAAAATTTCTTTCGTCAAACTGCCCAATGCGTGTATTTTGCGGCCGGATGGGGGCAAAATCCCATGTGTGGCCGTTTCTTTGTGTAAAGTATACAAGAAAAAACATCAAAACTTGTCAAAACGTCAATTGCCAATTTGAAACTGATATATTAGAATATAAGCAAGAATGTGCCACGGCACCCGCCGGGGCATTTAAGAAGCAAAGCAACAAACAAGGAGGAACCCACTATGCCTATGAAAATGGGTTGGCGTTGGTACGGTGAGGGCAACGATCCCATCACCCTCAACGACATCAAGCAGATTCCCGGCGTGACCAGCATCGTCTGGGCACTGCACAACAAGATGCCCGGTGAGATCTGGGAGATCGACGAGATCCAGAAGGTCGCCGATCAGATCCACGCCTACGGCTTCGACATGGACGTGGTCGAGTCTGTCAATGTCCACGATGACATCAAGATCGGCCTGCCCACCCGCGACAAGTACATCGAGAACTACAAGCAGTGCATCCGCAACCTGTCCAAGTTCGGTGTCAAGGTCATCTGCTACAACTTCATGCCCATCTTTGACTGGACCCGTACCGACCTGTTCCACCCCGTCGGCGACGGCTCCACTGCTCTGTTCTACCAGAAGGACATGATCCAGGACGATTACAAGGCCATGGCCGACTACATCCTGGGCTTCACCGAGAAGTACAACATGACCTTCCCCGGCTGGGAGCCTGAGCGCATGGCAAAGCTGGACGAGCTGTTCAAGGCCTATGCCCCTGTCACCAAGGAAAAGCTGTGGGAGAACCTGAAGTACTTCCTGGAAGCTCTGATGCCCACCTGCCGCGAGTGCGACATCAAGATGGCCATCCACATGGACGATCCCCCTTGGGATATCTTCGGCCTGCCCCGCCTGCTGGTGGATGCTGAGAGCATCGACCGCTTCCTGAGCATGGTGGACGACGAGTACAACTGCCTGACCCTGTGCTCCGGCAGCCTGAACGCAAACCCCAACAACAATGTTGCCGAGATCGTCCGCAAGCACTGCGACCGCATTGCATTTGCTCACATCCGCAACATCCACCACTTCCCCAATGGCGACTTCTCCGAGGCTGCTCACCGCGACTGCTGCGGCGAGACCGGCATCATCGAGATCCTGCGCGCCTACCATGACGGCGGCTACGAGGGTTATATCCGTCCCGACCACGGCCGTCAGCTGTGGGAGGAAGGCCCCGGCAACTGCCGCCCCGGTTACGGCAAGTATGACCGTGCGCTGGGTATCCAGTACATGCTGGGTGTCTGGGACCTGCTGGACCGTCTGGATGAAGAGAAAAAGAAAGGCTGAGTACTATTATGAAGCTGTCTGATATCAAGAACGGCAATCTGTCCGCCGAGTGGGCAGAAAAGGGCTACGAGCTGCCCAAGTTTGACGTGGAGGCTGTCAAGGCCAAGACCCACGCAGAGCCCACCTGGGTGCACTTCGGCGCAGGCAATATCTTCCGTGCCTTCCCCGCTGCCATCCTGAACGAGGCCCTGAACAGCGGTAAGTATGACCGCGGTGTCATTGTTGCTGAGAGCTTTGACTACGAGATCATCGACAAGGCTTACCAGCCCTACGACAACCTGAGCCTGCTGGTCTGCCTGAAGTCCACCGGCGACATCGAGAAGAAGGTCATCGCTTCCGTGACCGAGAGCCTGAAGGCTGATTACTCCTTCGGCGAGGATTGGGCTCGTCTGGTCGAGATCTTCCAGAACCCCAGCCTGCAGATGATCTCCTTCACCATCACCGAGAAGGGCTACGGCGTTGCTCCTGCTGACCTGGAGCGCGGCCTGACCCCCGTTCTGGCCATGGGCAAGGTCACCGCTCTGCTGTACGAGCGCTTCAAGGCCGGCAAGCTGCCCCTGACCGTTCAGAGCATGGATAACTGCTCTCACAACGGCGACAAGGTCAAGAGCGCTGTCCACGCCTATGCTTCCAAGTGGGTCGAGCAGGGTCTGGTTCCCGCTGAGTTCCTGGCATACGTTCAGGACGAGACCAAGATCACCTTCCCCTGGAGCATGATCGACAAGATCACTCCTCGTCCCGACGCAAAGGTCCAGGATATGCTGGCCAAGGACGGCTTTGAGGACAACTACACCATCGTGACCGAGAAGCACACCTTTACTGCTCCCTTTGTCAACGCAGAGGAGACCCAGTACCTGTGCATCGAGGATCACTACACCAACGGCCGTCCTCCGCTGGAGCTGGGCGGTGTGCTGTACTGCGACCGCGAGACCGTTGACAAGATCGAGAAGATGAAGGTGTGCACCTGCCTGAACCCCCTGCACACCGCAATGTCCATCTACGGCTGCATGCTGGGTTACACCCTCATCAGCGCCGAGATGGCCGACGAGGATCTGCGTCCCTTCATCCAGAAGATCGGTTATATCGAGGCAATGCCTGTGGTCGTTGATCCCGGTGTCCTGAACCCCTATGAGTTCATCGGTGCTGTCATCAACCGCCGCCTGCCCAACCCCTTTATGCCCGATGCTCCTCAGCGTATCGCTACCGATACCTCTCAGAAGCTGGCCATCCGCTTCGGCGAGACCATCAAGGCATATCAGGCACGCGGTCTGGACAAGTCCAACCTGGTGCTGATCCCCCTGGTGCTGGCAGGTTATGCCCGCTACCTGAAGGGCATTGATGACAACGGCAAGGCTTTCGAGATCTCTCCCGATCCGATGCTGGCTGAGCTGCAGGCCATCGTGGCTCCTCTGGAAGTCAAGGAAGGCGAGCAGGACTTCAGCTGCCTGAAGAAACTGTACAGCCGTGCCGATGTGTTCGGTGTTGACCTGTACGAGGTCGGCCTGGGTGAGCAGATCGAGGGCATGGTCAAGGAGCTGTACGCTGGCAACGGCGCAGTCCGCAAGACCTTGCACAAGTATGTTGTCGCCCGCTGAGCGCTGACATGATCCTGAATTAAGCTATCTTCGTTCCCGCGCTGCGTTTTGCTTTGCCGCAGCGTGGGATTTTTTTGTTTTCCGGCATGGCAGAGCGTATGGCTCTTTACATTTGGAGAGCGATTTGCAATAATAGAAAAAAAGCGCAGGAGGGTCTGTACATGAAAGTAATGGTTTTTGATGTGGGCGGAACCGGGATCAAGTATTCCGTGATGGATGAGCAGCTGAACCGGACCGATACGGGCAGCACGCCCACCCCGGCGGATTCGCAGGAACACTTCCTGAACACTCTGCGGGAGATCTACCTGCCCCACAAGGACGAGGTGGACGGCATTGCCCTGAGCCTGCCCGGTTTCATCGATGCCGAGCAGGGCGTGGTCAAGGGCGGCGGAGCACCCTCGCTGGCCTACAACGTGGGCACGCCTGTCGGCCCCCGGCTGGCCGAGGCCTGCGGCTGCCGTGTCTGGATCGAGAATGACGGCAAAGCGGCCGCCATTGCAGAGCTGGAGCGGGGTGTGCTGAAGGGCTGCAGGAACGCAGCAGTGTTCATCATCGGCACCGGTGTGGGCGGCGGCCTGATCATTGATGGGAAGCTGGTGCGCGGCCGGGACTGCACGGCAGGCGAGTACAGCTTTATGAACACCAACGCTGATGCCTGGAGCGACCCCACAAAGAGCGTTGCCTGCCAGTGCAGTACCAGCGGCCTGTTGAGCAGCTACCGCGCCCGCAAGGGCCTGCCCGCCGATGCACCCATGGATGGACGCATCTTCTTTGAGGCGGTCCACGCCGGGGAGACCGAGGCCAACGAGGTCCTGCGCAGCTTCTGCCGGGCCGTTGCCGTGCAGATCTACAACCTGAACGTTCTGCTGGATCTGGAAAAGGTGGCCATCGGCGGCGGCATCAGCAAGCAGCCCATCCTTGTGGAGACCCTGAACGAGGTATATGAGGAGTACATCCTGCGGGGCCATCCCTTCAGCGAAGCGCAGGCCCGCTGCCTGCCCCGCCCGGAGATCGTGCCCTGCCGGTTCCTGAGCGAGGCCAACCAGATCGGTGCCTTTGCAAGCTACCAGAAGGCGTTTTTGGAAGATTGATGGACAAAACGCACGAAGCTGTGTTATACTGGGCGTGACAGGAGGGTGGAATTATGCCGGAGATCAGTTTGTTTTGCGGGATTCGGATCACAATGTTTTACAGTGACCATAACCCACCGCATTTCCATGCGGAATATGGTGGATGTAAAGCACTGGTGGATATTCAGCACTCCTGTGTTATCCGTGGCGCATTGCCCAGCCGCCAGTTGAAATTGATTCTGGCATGGTGTGAGCTGCATAAGGATGAGCTGATGCAGAACTGGGAACTTGCCAGGGATGCAAAGCCCTTGAATCATGTGGCACCATTGATTTGAAAGGGGAGTACAGTATGGAATATATTCCAAAAGTATTGCAGGCTGTTGCAGGTGAGGACTTTACCATCTATCTGTATTTCAGTGATGGCTCTGTCCGCCTGTATGATGCAAAGCCCCTGTTGCAACAGGGGGGAGTGTTCGAGCCTATGCGCGACCCGGATTATTTCCGTGACCGGCTGACGGTGCTGAATGACACGGCGGCATGGGATGTGAGCGGTGACATGGACCCTTGCAATTGTATCGACCTTGACCCGATAGAGCTGTATGAGACCTGTCCGGTGGTCGTTGACCCGTTGGAAAAGGCATCCTGAAATAAAACACAACGGCACAGCGCTGGTGCATCATCGTATCTGCGCTGTGCCTTGATTTTTGGGCGCACCCATGATATGATAGACCCTGCGCGCAGGGCGCGCGGAAAACAAACGAAGGAGTTCTTTTCTATGAAAACCATGCATAAATTTCTGGCCGTTGTGATCAGTGCCGCTCTGGCTGCCGGGCTGCTGGCAGGCTGCGGTGCAGCTTCCAGCACGGCATCCAGTGCCGCCTCTTCTGAGGCCGTGTCCTCTGTGGCAGCTTCCAGTGAAGCCTCTTCCTCTGAGGCTGCTTCCGGGCAGGCCGAGGATGCCAAGGTCAAGGCAGAGTTTACCGTGACCGGCGCGGATGGCGAGAGCCAGACCTTTACGCTGGAAGTGACCGATGGCGAGAAGCTGAGCGACGCTCTGGTGGAAGCCGGGCTCATCAGCGAGGAAGAGGCTGCGGCAGGCTTTGTGACCACCGTCAACGGCGAGACCGCCGACTGGGATAAGGATCAGGCATGGTGGTGCCTGACCGATGCCACCGGCGAGATGACCACCGTGGGCGTGGCAGACATTGCGCTGCACGATGGCGACAGCTATGCCTTTACCTACACGAAGTAAGGAGCCCGTGCACATCCGGGTGCTGCGGCTGGTGCTCAGCGGCCTGATGGGTGCGCTGCTGGTGGTGAGCAAGCAGGCCATGAGCGGCCTGCCCAACATTGAACCGGTGACGCTGCTTGTCATCCTGTTTGCACTGGAGCTGCCCCGGGAAACGCCGGGGGCTGTTACGGTGTTCATCCTGCTGCAGGGCGTGCTGTACGGCTTTGGGCTGTGGTGGGCCATGTACCTGTATGTCTGGTATCTGCTGGCCCTGCTGGCATGGTTGCTGCGCCGGATGGACAATGCCCTTGGCTGGGCGGTGTTCAGCGGCATCTACGGCCTGTGCTTCGGCGGCCTGTGTGCGGCGGTGTATCTGGTGGCAAAAACACCGGCCTTTGCCCTGAGCTGGTGGCTCAGCGGCCTTTCCTACGATGCCATGCACGGCGTGGGAAATTTTGTCATCATGCTGCTGCTCTACCGCCCCCTGCGCAGGGCGCTGCAGATGGCCAAACGGCAGATCCATCTGGATTGAACAAAGGGAGCGTCCCACGGTGGAAAACCACGGGACGCTCCCTTTTGTTCTGCGCGGAAACAGGAAAGAAAGCAGGTTGCAGCTGAGAAAATCAGCGTTTTACGTTGAAGGCGGCCATGCCGGGGTAAACGGCGCTTGCACCCAGATCCTCCTCAATGCGGAGCAGCTGGTTGTACTTGGCAACGCGCTCGGTGCGGCTGGGGGCACCGGTCTTGATCTGGCAGGTGTTCAGGGCAACGGCCAGATCAGCAATGGTGGTGTCCTCGGTCTCGCCGGAGCGGTGAGAGCTGATGGCGGTGTAGCCGGCCTTGTGGGCCATTTTGATGGCCTCCAGCGTCTCGGAAACAGAACCGATCTGGTTCAGCTTGATCAGGATGGCGTTGCCTGCACCCAGCTGGATGCCCTTGGCCAGGCGCTCGGTATTGGTAACGAACAGGTCGTCGCCCACCAGCTGGACCTTGCCGCCCAATTCCCGGGTCATCTCCTGCCAGCCTTCCCAGTCCTCTTCATCCAAGCCATCTTCAATGGAGATGATGGGATACTTCTCCACCAGGCTCTTCCAGTGTGCGATCAGCTCACTGGAAGTGTACTCGGTGCCGGCCTTGGGCAGCTTGTAAAAGCCCTTACCCTTGGGGCTCTTCCACTCGGAGGAAGCGGCATCCATGGCCAGCATGAAGTCCCTGCCGGGCTGATAACCGGCCTTTTCGATGGCGGCCAGAATGGTCTCGATGGTCTCCTCGTCGCTGGACAGGTTGGGGGCAAAACCGCCCTCGTCGCCCACGGAGGTGGCCAGGCCCCTGGCCTTCAGGATGGAGGCCAGAGCGTGGAACACCTCGGCGCACCAGCGCAGGGCTTCCTTGAAGCTGGGCGCACCCACGGGCATGATCATAAACTCCTGCGTGTCCACGGTGTTGGCGGCGTGTGCGCCGCCGTTCAGGATGTTCATCATGGGCACGGGCAGGCGGTTGCCGTTCACGCCGCCCAGAAAGCGGTACAGGGGCATCTCCAGAGAAGCGGCGGCAGCGCGGCAGGCAGCAATGGAGACCGCCAGAATGGCGTTTGCGCCCAGATTGGATTTGTCCTTGGTGCCGTCGGCCCGGAGCATGGCGGCATCAATAGCGTAGATGTCGGAGGCATCCATGCCCACCACCGCGTCAGCGATGACAGTGTTGATGTTCTCCACAGCCTTGGTCACGCCTTTGCCCAGATAGCGGCCCTTGTCGCCGTCGCGCAGCTCCAGAGCCTCGAACTCGCCGGTGGAAGCGCCGGAGGGGGCACAGCCGCGGGCAACCGTGCCGTCGGCCAGAGTGATCTCGGCCTCAACGGTGGGATTGCCGCGGGAGTCCAGGATCTCGCGGCCGATCACAGATTCAATTTCCAGATAGTTCATCACAGTAACCTCCCGATCTTCGATGAGATTTATATAGATAGTCAAAACTAACTAACTGCCTTTATCCTACCACGTCCCGCACCCTTGCGCAAGAGGGTTTGCGGATGTTTGCCGCTGTAAACATTGATAGGATGCCCGCCGGGGCGGGTGCGTATCCAGCAGTTCTACAACATTGCCGACAGCCTTGTGGCGGGCAAGCTGATCGGTGAAAACGCCTTGGCCGCTGTGGGCACCGTGCTCTCCATGGTGTTTTATCGTACCTCTATTTACCGGCAGGCAGAAGAAAAAACGACGCTGTAACTTTTTTGACATGGGTGAAAGCCCTTCATTTCACGATGAAACAAAGTGAACAAAATGAAAAAATAACCAAAAACAACATGGATTTTTTGGTGGCTTTCACATAAAATGCCGGAAAATGCCCGGAAAAGTATGGACGGTTTGTGAATTGCACAACCCGCCCGGCGAGACTATAATGAATACACACACAAAGCAGGGCGGCTTTGAGGGAAGCGCCCTGCTTTGTGCATCTATCATACGAAAAACTTCCAACAGGAGGATATTGTATTATGAAAAAGATGATCTCTCGCCGCAACTTTCTGACCGCTGCCGGTGTCGTGGCTGCTGCCGGTGTCCTGACCGCCTGCGGCGGCTCCTCTTCCAGCACTGCCGCTTCTTCCACTGCCGCATCCGCTGCAGGCTCTGCCGCTGCTTCCGGTGACACCATCAAGATCGGCGTGATGGGCCCCCTGACCGGCAACGTTTCCGTTTACGGCCAGGCCGTTGTCAACGGCGCTTCCCTGTACCTGAAGCAGGTCAACGCCAACGGCGGCATCAATGGCAAGCAGATTGAGATCCTGACCGAGGATGAGCAGGGTGATGCTACGCAGGCTGTCAACTGCTTCACCAAGATGGTGGACGAGGGCATCACCGCTCTGGTGGGCGATGTCACCACCACCCCCACTCTGGCAGTTGCTGCCGAGAGCGCAGATTACAACATGCCCATGGTCACTGCTTCCGCTACCGCTGAGGCTGTTACTTACGATGCCGAGACCGACACTGTGAACGAGAATGTCTTCCGTGCCACCTTTACCGACCCGTTCCAGGGTATCAAGATGGCTGATTATGCTTACCAGAAGCTGGGCTACACCAAGGCCGCTGTCATCTTCAAGAAGGGCGCTGACTACAACGAGGGTCTGGCCGAGAACTTTGTCAAGGAGTTCGAGAGCCTGGGCGGCACCATTGTCGATCAGGAGAGCTACTCCGAGGGCGACGTGGACTTCAAGACCCAGCTGACCAGCATCATGGGCAAGGGCCCCGAGACCGTGTTCTGCCCCAACTACTACGAGGAAGTGGGCCAGATCCTGTCTCAGGCGGAGAGCGTCGGCCTGAATGTTCCCTTCCTGGGCGGCGACGGCTGGGATGGCCTGGAGGGCTATGCCACTGCCGATCAGCTGAAGGACAGCTACTTCTGCGCAAACTACGCAAAGGGCTCCAGCCCCGAGTTCGAGGATGCCTACAAGGCCGAGTACGGCGAGGATTACCCCAACGGCTTTGCTCCTCTGGGCTACGATGCCGCCAAGACCGTGGTCTATGGCGTGCAGGCTGCTGAGGATGCCGGCCTGGAGGCCGGTACCGATGAGTACAAGCAGGCTGTCAACGATGCCATTGCCTCCGGCACCATCGAGGGCATTACCGGCACCTTTACCTTTGATGAGCACCACGATCCCGTCAAGAAGACTGCGATCCTGACCTATGTGGACGGCAAGCCCGAACTGAAGGAAATGTTCTGATCCCGCTTCTGCGCCGCGCACCGGTGTGCGGCGTGAATGCCGGAACCAGAGAATGATGTACCCTTGCGGAGGCCGCCGGAACAGGTTGTCTCCGCTTTTTTGGTAGAAAGAAAGGAAGTGTCCATCCAATGACAGTGTTCTTTAGTCAGCTGATCAACGGCTTGTCCCTTGGCAGCATCTATGCACTGATCGCACTGGGTTACAGCATGGTGTACGGCATCATCCTGCTGCTGAACTTTGCCCACGGCGATGTCATCATGGTGGGTGCATACATGTCCTGGTTCGTTATGAACCAGCTGGGCCTTGGCCCGGTGACGGCTGTGTGCGCCACCATTATTACCTGCACCCTGCTGGGTGTGGTGATCGAAAAGGTCGCTTACACCCCGCTGCGCAACGCGCCCCGCATCTCCCTGCTGATCACAGCCATTGGTGTCTCCTTCTTCCTGGAGTACACCGCTGAGCTGGTGATGGGTTCCGGCGCAAAGGTCATCCCTTCCTACTACGGTAACAAGACCTTTATGATCGGCAGTGTGCCCCTGGGCCTGACCTCCGTGATCACGCTGGTGGTCACCGTGCTGTCCATGCTGGTGCTGACCTTTCTGGTGCAGAAAACCAAGCTGGGCAAGGCCATGCGCGCCGTCTCTGAGGATATGGACGCTGCCCGCCTGATGGGCATCAATGTCAACAGCACCATTTCCTTTACCTTTGCGGTGGGTTCTGCTCTGGCCGGCATCGGCTCGGTGCTGTACTGCTGCTCTTACCCGCAGGCAACTCCCACCATGGGCTCTATGCTGGGCCTGAAGGCCTTCGTTGCAGCCGTTCTGGGCGGCATCGGCTCCATTCCCGGTGCCATGATCGGCGGCATTGCCATCGGCCTGTGCGAGTGCTTTGTTTCCGCCATCGGCCTTTCCGCATGGAAGGATGCCGTCACATTTGCGATCCTGATCATCGTGCTGCTGGTCAAGCCCACCGGCTTCCTTGGCCGCAAGGTTCAGGAAAAGGTGTAAGGAGGGCATGAAGATGAATACCAAACGCAAAACGCTCAAAATGCCCGTGCGCTACCTGATGAACGCCGTGCTGGTGGCTCTGCTGTTCGTGGGTCTGTCCTTCCTCACCCAGAACGTGCTGTCCACCTACCAGAACAAGGTGCTGCTCACCGTGGGCATCAACATCATTCTGGCCGTCTCGCTGAACATCGCCACCGGCTATCTGGGCCAGCTGCCGCTGGGCCACGCCGGTTTCATGGCCGTGGGTGCCTACACCTGCGCTTTGTTCACCAAGTACAGCAATCTGCCCTCCGGCGTTGCTTTTGTCGTGGGTCTGGTTCTGGCCTGCATCGTGGCTGCGCTGTTCGGCGTGCTGATCGGCATTCCCGCCCTGCGCCTGACCGGTGACTATCTGGCCATCCTGACGCTGGGCTTTGGCGAGATCATCCGCATCACCCTGAACAACATCGATGATGTGCTGGGCTTCAAGCTGTTCTACGGTGCCAAGGGCCTGAAGAACATTCCCAAATATTCCAACTACTGGAACGTGTTCCTGTGCGTGGTCATCACCTGCTTTGCCATCCACGCCATGATGAAGAGCCGTCATGGCCGCGCTGTGCTGGCCATCCGCGACAACGAGATCGCAGCCGAGAGCTGCGGCATCCAGACTACTTATTATAAGGTCATGGCCTTTGCCTTCTCGGCTGCCTTCGCCGGTCTGGCCGGCGGTCTGTACGCCTGCTATCTGGGCGTTCTGGACCCCTCCACCTTCGGCTTTATGAAGTCCATCGAGATCCTGGTCATGGTGGTTCTGGGCGGCATGGGCTCCATGCTGGGCTCCATCCTGTCCGCGACCGTGCTGACCATCCTGCCCGAGGCTACCCGCAGCTTTGAGAGCTACCGCATGGTGGTCTACTCGCTGGTGCTGATCCTGATGATGATCTTCCGCCCGGGCGGACTGCTTGGCAGCTATGACTTCTCCATGAGCCGCATCGTGGAAAAGATCATGAACGGCGAGCTGTTCCGCAAGAAAGCAAAGGAGGGTGCAGACCATGAGTGAGTTCCAGACCAAGTTACACAGTGTGCCCTCCGGCGGCTTCCTGACCGACCGCGACATGGACAAAAAGCCCATTCTGGACGTGCGTGAGCTGGGCATCGACTTCGGCGGTCTGACCGCCGTGGACGGCTTCAACCTGATGATCGGCCGCAACGAGATCACCGGC